>SESF01029860.1_pt1 | contig 10479 bp, 4 predicted proteins | sample 3171521 | NCBI WGS metagenome assembly SESF01 (sample SAMN10866945, study PRJNA518727) | freshwater metagenome | biome: subpolar coniferous forest; feature: holomictic lake; material: water; isolation source: holomictic Lake 227, 6 m and 8 m depth | place: Canada: near Kenora, Ontario | collected...
TGCTAGTGAATATGCCGTGCGTGCCCTCGCACAGTCAGGCGGGGAATGGTATCAAACGAAGCGCGTTCACCTCGAACATGGCAAGACGACGAAGGAACACTTTGCCGTCGGCGGCACTGCGACCCTCAAAGGCGTCATCCGCTTTCCTGAGCAAGACTACAATTGCGTGCAAATTCTGCTGCGCGAACCGGGACTGGCTCTTATCCCGGACGTCTGGAGTGGCCGCCCGCCCGCTACCGACAACGCTTTAAGCTGGACGGTTGCGAGTAAGACCGGGGATCAATACGAAATCCGGTACGCACCCGCAGGGACTTGGGAAATTGTCGCTTTTGCCCCTGCCACTGAGCGGTGCATCCCGTTTCAGAGACTCCCCCACGCGGCACAGACCGTGACCATCGCCGAGGGTGAGACCAAGCACCTGGATCTCGATCTAACCGCCTCACCCGCTCGCAGCCCCGCTCCATAGCGCAACCTCACGGCCACCTGCGCATCCCTGCCCGAAACCCCACGCACGTGCCCAACCGTTGCAGTTTGAAGCCCTTAACACCAGAAACGCCAGAAATAACACTATTACTGGTATGCCCACAGCGGCGTTGGACCCCACAGGTGGTGTGCCGCAGCCTGCCCCGTTTCCAATTGCTAAAACCGCGCCCCCAAACCCGATTGCCGACCCAGGCCCCGGTCGCCGCAGCTCGGGCGCGTCGGGGCAATGTCCCCCGGGACAGACATTGGCCCCGGGGTACGGGCGGCCGGAAAAGCTTCAACCGCGGATTACGCTACCCCGGAGCGGCTTCAAAGAGCGAATTCTCTCTTTGGCGGGCGTGCAAAACGCTTTCAAATCGTGGGTTATGGCGGCCTTAACCAATGAGGGTATCAATGTGGCGCGTGCGCACGGTTTTGCTCTGCGGCAAACCGTGCCCATGGCCGACCTTAAGCGGAGTAGCCACTCCGAACTCCACAGCTTCGTGGCGAGGCGCCTGCCGGCCTGGCAACAGTCGCTGGAATCTCGCGGCATTTCTTGAGGAACGGGTAAAGGCTGGTGGTGGATTAGTGTCAATAGTGAGCACTGACACTTGAATGGTCTGACCCTTCCTCACTTCCTCAAGAATCCACGCCGCGTCGCAAAGATGCGGCTCAAAAGGCGCTGCCCTTGTGCCAATAATGAGTGCTAGTGCTTGCACGGTCAATGGGACGTTGCAAAAACCAAAGGTAGCAGATCCCTGCCTTCTGATTCACTGCTAGTCAACCCTGATTACTGCTTTCCGGGACTGACCCTTTCACGGCGTAACATCTATTTAGCCAACCCGCATTTCGCAAGCGCCTCTATTGCAGTCTTTCGCACGAATGGATCTGGATCGTTAGTAGCTCCGCGTATTACGCCCTCTGCCGACCGGGCAAGGCCACCGAGGTTTCCCAGAGCCTCTAAGGCCGCCCGTCGCACTATCCTATTAGTATCATTGGCCGTATCTGACAAAACTGTAACAGCAAGGGCGGAATGCGCTTCCATGCTTCCCAGTGCACGCACTGCTGCCCAACGAACCGCGTGATGAGCATCCTTTGTCGTTTTCGCGAGGATCCCCGCTGCGGCAGTCTGGTCGCCGCTGGTCTTCCCAAGGGCTGTGGCTATAGCACACCTTATTGCTGGGTCCCTGTTAGTCAGTGACTGGGAGAGTACCTGTACACCATTTGACCCCATCCCGGCGAGAGCAAGGGAAGCCACGCCGGAGGTGTTAGTATTGCCTACAAGCACCCACAGGTCGGGGATTGCAGAAACCCCTGTTGTGCCTAATGCCCTGAAGCCCGCGCACGCTAAGAACTGTTTCTGGAGAGCGGAGTTGATGTCAAACTCTGATGCATCTAACCACAGTAGCGCTTGGGAGAGTCTCTTGCGTAATACAGAATCCTGCGAGCGCACCAGATTCCTCAGAAAAGGGACTGCATTTGTACCAATCGCCCGAATAGCGTGCTCTGCGCTACCCTCGTCGGCACAATAGCGCTGTAACCAAGTGGTTAAGGAAACACCCTCGTAAGACGGTTCTCGGTCTCGAGATCTCGTAGTTATGGCGGCTATGGCCAGGGAAACACTGGCAGCGAGAAGGAGTAGAAAAAGCGTGTATCTGCGCCGAGGCGGTTTGTCAATGGAACAGTTAACCTGTTCGGAAGCCATAAGTCAAAGCCCCCCCGCGAATTTGTACCTGCAATACATCTCACAAGCGATGAAATCGTCCGTTGCGGGGTCTTCTGTTGCCGGGCTGTCGCCGAACTCGATTGCGCAACAGGACATACAAGCTCTGAGCCGTTCACCTTTGGTCCATTTGCCTCCTCCTGGTGGTACCTTTTGCCAGCAGTGGGAAAACTTCTTCGCTCGCTCAGGGCCAGGTGTATAAACCGGTGCTGGCTTGTGGCTGCATCCGGTAAGGACTGCTCCTCCCGCTATACAACAAATAATCACCGGGACAATCACAATCCTGCCATCTTTGTCGTGGTGCGAAATCGGCTCGTTTCGAAACGGCCAGAAAAGGTTAGGTCCCTGGTCCATCTCGACAACAAGGCTTCTGCCCCGAAATCGGCCTTGCTGGTGGCTTTGTGCCCCTAAGGGGTCTTTATTTAGCCACCTGTGGAAGCCCGGGTCATAGAACCGGTAGCCGTAGTAGTACAGCACGCTGTTGGTGTGGCTGACGATTTCCTTGCTGGAGAAGCGATACACGTTGGCACTGGACAGCGAGCCGCTCTGGGAGATCGTGTTCCCGAACGGATCGTAACGGTAGCTGGCCACCAGCGATTGACTTGCTGTTGATGAGGCAGGTGATGTTCCCGTTGCCATCCGCATGATAATACGCGTGGCTGGTCCAGTTGCCGCCCGAGTAGCCGCTCGAACGGGCCAGCAGGCCCCCAATGCCCCCCGCCCCTTCCAGGCTGCCGCTCAGGTCGGCCCCGCGCGTATAGGCCACCGCCGGCGTGTTGGCGCTGTTCCGCTCCTGAATCACCCGCCGCCCGTCATAAATATAACGCGTGGTGGTTTGCAGCGTGTCGTTGATGTACTCCAGCCGCTGGCGCAGCCGGCCCAGCCCGTCGTACACGAACTCGCACTTCCACGGCGGGGGTCCTCCCACCACCAAGGCCGGGCTGGCGCCCGCAGCGCCCTGCAGCGAATCCCCGCCGGTGCCGTTATCGTTCACATTGGTCACCACCATGCTCAGCCGGTTCTCGTCGTCGTAAGAGTAGTTGATCGCGCCGGGGCTGCTGATTTCCTGCGTCAAATTGCCGTTGCCGTCATAGGTCTCGGATGTGTTGGCCGCCGAGGTCAACTGATTCCGGCTGTCCACGCTGAAAGTGGTGGTCGTGCCGTTGTTGGTCAGGTAGTTGAGGTTCCAGGCCGCTTCGTAGGCGTAGCCGCGGTTCTCGGAGGACAGGGAACTCGTCCCCACCTTGAGCTGGCCGATGGCGTCATAGCTATAGAGCACGTACGTGCCGGCGGCGTTGGTATAAGCGGTGCGCTGGTTGCCGGTGTTGTAGCCGTACTGATGCGAGTTGAGGGTTGAGAGTTGAGAGTTGAGGAGTTTGGTCGAGAGGAGCCGGGCCACTGGATCGTAGAGGTTGGTGATGAAAGCGCCACTGGGAAGACCCAATTGCTGCACCAGCCGGCCCGCGTAGCCCTCGTAGAGCGCCGTGTGCGTGTAATCCACCGTCCCGGCGGGCGAGGTGACGCTGCTCAGCCGCCCGGCCTCGTCCCAGCCAAAGCCGTTGGTCCACTGCCCCGTAGGCTGCTGGAGCCCCAGCGCCGTGCGCAGCCGGTTGACGTGCAAGTTGGTCACAGTATCGCTGGCAAACGGGCCGTCTTCGCTCAGGAGCTGGTTGCCAGCCGTATAACCATACTTCGTCGTGCCCGCGGCGTCCACCATGTTCGTGAGCCGGTTCAGCCAGTCGTATTGCAGCGTGACGTCGGTGCTGGCCGGGTAGTTGATGCTGGTGAGGTTGCCGGCCGCGTCGTAACCGTAGCCGGTGTTCCCCTTGGCGGCGCTCCACCGGTTGGTCAGCCGGCTTTGGGCATCATACGCATAGCGCAGCACAACCGAACTGGCCTGGTCGAGTTTGTTGGTCACCCGTCCATACTGGTCATAGCTCCAGCGGGTGGTTTGGTTCTTGCCGTCGGTCAGCGAGAGCAGGTCCCCGGCGGCGCTGTTGGTGAACCGCACAACTTCGGTATTGGCGTTGGTCTCAAAGGTCTTGCGCAACGCCTCATCGTAAGCGTAGCGGGTGATGGAACCGACCTGGTTGGTATAGGCCACCAGCCCCCGCGCGGAGTAGCCAAAGCCCTCCACGCCGTCGTCCGGGTAGGTGCGGGTCAGCAGCCGCCCGAGGTTATCATGCGTGTTGGCCACTACCACCCCGTTCGCATCCACGACATACTCCGGGCGGTCGTGGACATCGAAGAGGATGACCCGTTCCAGCCCGCAGGCGTTGCTGATGGTGGTCAGCAGGCCCTGGTTGTTGTAGAAGTACCAGCGATAACCCGTGCCGTCGCCGCTGACGGTGGCCAGGCCCAGCGCGTTGAACCAGTTGGTGACGCTATAGCCGTCAGCGTAGCTCTCCAGGGTGCGATTGCCCTGGTTGTCATAGCTGAAAGTGGTGACCTGCTCCACCGGCGTGCCCCAGGCGTTGGTAATGTAGCTGGCCGAGCCGCAGTCGCAGTACCCGTAACGGGTGACCACGCCGTTGGCGTTCGTCCTGGCGCTGATGCGCCGCAGCGCGTCGTAGTCAAACCCGGTCCAATTCCCCAGCCGATCCCGGGTCGCGGCCACGTCCAGAATGCCCAGTCCTCCGGTGCCATTGGGGTAAGCGGCCGCCCGGGTGTAGAGATTGGTGGTTGTAGTGCCGTCTGGGTACAGCCTGCCGGTCAGGCGGTTAAGGCCGTCCCAGAAGTTGGTGACCGTCAAGCCGCGCACATCGGTGTGCGCCCGGACCAGGCCATTCAGCCAGGTGAAGGACTCGGTCCGCTGCACCGGCTGTTCGCTGGTGCCTGAAAGATAGCCCGAGTAGCCGTCCGATGAGCCATTGTGCGTGTAGCTGGTGGTCTGCCCCGCGGCAGTGGTCTTGCTCTCCAGCCGGCCCTGAGCGTCGTAGGTCCAGGTATTGGTGTACGAGGTCGTGCTGTCTGGCCAGACGATCTCGTTGGTCCTCTGGTGGCGGGTGTTGTAGCCGTAGGTGGCCAGCAGGACGTTCCCCGGCCCGCGCCGCTCAACCACGTCCTGCCCGTTGGCCGCGTAAGTGTAGGTGTACGTGCGGGTCGAGGCGGGGTTGTCCGTGCCGTAGGTGCTGGTTTCGCTGGTGGGCAAGCCAAAGCTGTTCCGTGCGTAAGCCGTGTACCACGTTGAGCCGTCGGGCAGCTTCCGGGCCATCAGCGAAGGCTGGACCTGAGTGCCTTTGATCCCAGGGGACGGCTTGCCGGCGTGGTCGTAGAAAGTAATCTGGCCCAGCGTCGAGCCGTCGTCGCTCTGGCTGGGCGCGACTTCCGCGGCCAGCGCAAAATCGGGGACGTAATCGTCCCCATTGAGCTTCATCAGCCAGTGCCGCATCCGGGCCTTGTTCATGTGGTTGGTCGTGAGCTGCGACACCTCGGCCGGGACGCCGAAGTCCTGCCTCTGGTTCCAGTGCAGGCTGTTCATGTCCAGCAACGACGTGTCGAGGGTTGTCCCTTCCGGCAGGTTGTCGGGGACCAGGCTGGCCGGCAGCTCGACGGGCATCCATGGTTGGCCCCCCCAAAGTGTTTCCGTATAATTGACGAACAAATACGTTTGAGTGCCGCCGTTGGGTTCCGTGATCCTCACGCGGCGATAAATGGACCAGTTGGTCCCCGAGCCACCATCATACTCGAAAGTGGTGCTGCCGTAGGGTGTCGCGAGGGTCTGCGGCCACCCGTCGTCGTTGTAGCTGACTGTGCTCACCAGTCCGGCAGCGTCCTCGATTTGCGTCAGGTGCGAATAGCCCGACTCGTCTTCCGTGTACGACAGCCTGGCCGTGCGCCCGAACCGGTCGGTGACAACTGAAACCAGGTTGGCATAGACCGTGCCGTTGGTGTACTGGAGCGCAAAGAGCGTGTCCCCCGCCTGATCCGCCACCGTGTCCAGGTGAAGCGCGGTGCCGTTCTCCACCTCGACATAGTTGTAGCGGGTGACGAAGCCTTGTTGGTCCACCGCCCGCGAGAGATAGAAACTGCCCGAGCCCCAGAGCCGATCGTAATAGTATTGCCTGCCATCGGGGAAGTCCAAGGTGAAAGCGGTGGGTTGGTTATTGGCAAGGGTAGCCGTTAATCGGCAATTATACTCGTATTTGGTGGCGACGGTTTCGCCTAGCGCGAAGGAGAAGTTCAGCACCCCTCCCCCTGGAAGGTACACTGTGGCGTAGCCGTACTGCAGGAATCCTCTTGTGAGGCAGTAAACGTGCGAAAGCCAGTGCGAGTTCCAGCTTGGGCCAAAGCTGAACAAGGAGTCCCAGTCGAAGAGTTCCTCATCGCGTTGCTTGAATTGGAGGTCCAGCGCCACGGCAGGCCCGTAGGCAGGTTGGCACGCGAGCGGTTGGTCCTGCAGCCATACATTGATGTTGGGCTCGGTCACCCGCCAGCGCGGCATTCCTGCTGGACTGCCTTGCCCACCGCAGTCACCGCAGGACGACCCGAAGGCCTGCCAGATGCTCTCGTCCCCCATGCCACGAGCACTTCCGTCGTGCCCAATTCTCGGAACTCGCGCCGGTGGTGGTGGTGGTGGCGGCGGCCCAGCGTTGCCCGGACAAGCACAGGGATCGCAGTCCCCTTCCTCTTGGTCCGGAAAGGTGAACCCGCCGCCCGACCGGCCCACCGTCGCGGCCATCTCATCCACCGATAGTGCTCGCCAACCCGCCGGTAGCGGAGCAGCCTCCAGCAGGAATCGCCCGCTGGTTTCGGCGTTGAGCACGTCACGGCGGAACTGCCGCACACCGGAGATCGGATCGTAAGCCAGCACAAAGTCCCCGTGGTCCCGCAATAGCGCTATATAGTGACCTTGCTTAAGGTGCATGATTGAGGGAATCGGCAAGTCGTGGTTCCCCTCGGGCCGCTCCACCCCCACCATGGCCCATTGCTCGCTGAGGGCGATCTGGAGCAGCACGCTCATGGAGCAGCTCTGCAGCAGGTTTCTCTCCTGATACAGGTCCCGCACTTTACGGCGGTCAAGCCCTTGGCCGCGAGTCGCGAGCGCCAAATGGTTGAGCACCAGCCACCCGCAACGGTAGGTCGCCTCCGGCCTGTGACGCAAAACCCCGTACATCTCGATAGTCCGCAGGTATTTTTGCGAGAGCGGTCCGCCGTCGAGACGCCTGCCCTCCGCTTCGGCAAAGATCACTTGCAGTTCGTCCAACCGCCCCAACTCCACCAACAGTCTCGTCCAGTTCGCCAACGTGTAGTCGCCCACGCGTTTGCCGGCGCCAGTTTTGTGCTGTCTGGTGTCATCCCAAGCCCGTTCCCACTGCTCGAGCGCCTTCGTCCAGCGCCCCTCGGTGCAGTAGCGCCGACCGAGGTTCGCGCGCAGCGACGGCGTCCAGACCGAGGCCGGATTCTCCGCCGCAAACACCTCCAGGGCCTCGCACACTTCCAGCGCGTTGTTGACGTCGGCACTGCTGATGGCGACCCTCAAGACACTCGCCTCTTGCGCGCCTGCCGGGCTCTCGGCAATCGCTTCAAGGGGGTGTTCAAAAAGCAGGCCCCCGCGAATGGTGGCAGGCCTCTGGCCCGGTGTTTGCGCCAAGCCCTGGGTTGACGCGATGATCACGCTCAGCATTGCGGCCCACACGAACGGGCGGCACGCTGTGAATACGGTCGTTTCCGAAACGGTTGCTATGGATTTCATATGGCTCCTTCTTCATTTGCTAAGGCTGGTTAGTGTGTGTGCTTTCTGCAGCTTGTGGACCTCCTGCTGCTCGACCCTCCGCCGCCTTCGAGCTGGACCTACCATCAGGAAACAGTATAGTCCACCCATACGGAACATCTTTTATCACATTTTAAGAAACAAATCAAGAGGTGGAAGTCCGCTACAAGTTCACCTTATGAGTGTAATAATCGACCACAGCCGCTCCCCGGCAGCCCGGACGCGTCTGGGTGTAAAGGCCTCAATTTCGAGCCCAGCGCCGCCACCAGCCGTCCTGATGGCCAAAGCGTAGCCTCGGTCCTCCCTCAGGTTTCTTCAGTCACAAATTGCTCTTAGGGCAGGGGCCAGGAGGCGGCCCGACAAAAGACGCCCGGCTACGCCACTCGCCTCGGCTGCGGCTTGGGCTCCGCGACTAAGCAAACCGGTTGAGAACATGACCACCTCAGGGACCGCTACACGGCTTGACCCCCACAGAAAGGCCTCGCACAACCACGGACCAGCAGTGTTCCGTTTTGCCTGGCTCGCTGGCCAGACCAATCTCCGGTCTGACCCTGCCTCTGGCGAATATCCTTAAGGTGAACGAACAGAACACGATACAACAGTTGGCCGCACTCGGTTGGTCCCGGCTACGCAACTCGCCTCGTCTGCGACCTGGGCTCCGAGAGCAAGCAAACCGGTTGAAAACATGACAGCCTCAGGAACCCCATGTAGAGGTCAGCATAGTTCAGAGATAGCCAAGACTTCCGCTGCTTTGAGGGGCTCAAATAGCGGTTCCCAGGGTCTTAGTCCGAAATGAGCATTCAGCGCATTTTCCAAAATAATCGGGCCATAATCTGAACGCGGTTGCAGTTGCGTCAATTCCTCTTCGGTTGCTTCGCGCTTTCGCTTTCGATCCCAGCTTTCCACATAGAATATATCGCCGATTCTTATCTTGAAACATGGATACGGCACGACCGGTGGAGTGGAATGCCGAACTGGTGTCCACCGGCCGTTGCGAATCAGTACGTCGAAGAAATTACCCATCAACACGGGTTTAGCTTGCCGAATTGTGTGATCACCAATGGTAGGTGTTTCAGACTGAACGTCATAAGCCACCATGTAGAATATTGGTTCTTGTCGTACGACTAACTGTCCAAAACCAAACCCTTCGTTCAAAAGGCGGATCGCAAAAACCAAACCTGCTTCAATATTGAGTTTCATGGGTAACTTATCGTGCCTCCTGCTCCTCGGTAGGCTTCATCGTTCATCTGATGACGAGCATTTTCGAGGCGCCCACCGGTCGATCTCGGACCTCCTCCTGCCCGAATCCAATCCTCCTCAGCAACGTTTAGGGACCTGCGAGAGCCAGCGGGGACCCGTTCTAATTCTTGGAAGACAACGGATTCTGTCGGATTAGCAGCCGCGTGTTCCAACTGCCTTTCGGCGTATCGTGCAGCGTTTTCGGCTTCCCCGACGTATTCACCGCCCTTCGAGCTCGCGCGCAGGTAGATAATCCCTTCCTCTGCCCCCTTTGCGGCAAGAAATCCTGCGGAAAAGGCAAGAATCAGGGCGGCGATATATAGGCTTCTAAACATTGCTTGTGCCAGATTCCGGGAATTGCTTTGAGTTTATACAATTCATCACCGCCATGGTAAAATCCGACGGACTCGACTTCGCCAATTTGTTCTGCATAGTTCAATTGTTCCGGGTTCAATTTATTATGCAACTTCCAGGTCTTGAGAAAGTTCTCAAGAAAAGAACGGCCCTGGATTTTTACTTTTGAACCTTTTGGAAAGGCTTCGTGATAAATATAATCGTCTTTTTCCATAATTATGGAGTCGGTCCAAACGGGCCGGGTTTGGCCGGATTGATTAACTGAAACTGAAGTTTGCCACCGCTGGTCAGAGAACCATTAAATGCGGGGCCGAGATTTGCCGCAGGAGTTTGAAAGGTCGTTGACATGGCACCTTTGCCTGCACCAATCTCAAGAGCAGCTTCCACTTCGCTTGCGCTCATTCCCGCCACTTCGCTGGGCAGCGTTACAAATGAACCTGCATTGAGAGTCCCCGTTCCATTCATGATTTTACCAACAGTCGTAGCGTCTGTAAAATGTGTCACTGTCACAAGTGAACTATCTGCGGCCTGTGTTGAACATCGCACTTTAGTTCCACGCCCCCCCGGCACGAGGAGGACGACGCCAACCTCAGTCGCCCGTTCACCGAACTCTCTATTGCCAGTAAGGGTTTCCCCGATCGAGCCGCCCACCCACTTCCCCAATTGCAGAAGGCTGTACAGACTGTTCTGGACGGTCGATACGACGTTAATAATGGGCCCAACTCCGTAGTCGAACCAACTGTCGTTGCCCCATCCTTCCGATTTTACGTAGGGGTACGGCCCCGGGATTCCCTCCGTGAGGACCGAGGAGGCGTCCTGTGCCGTAGAGATGTAAGAATACGCCAATCCCAATGCGTCGGCGAGGCTGACGGGATTATTGCCCACGTAACCGAAGAGATTCAGCCCACCTTTCTCGCCGACTGGGTCCCGGTTCAGCCATCTCTGGAAGGGCGGGTCGTAGAACCGGAAGCCGTAGTAATACAGCACA
>SESF01018127.1_pt1 | contig 10478 bp, 6 predicted proteins | sample 3171521 | NCBI WGS metagenome assembly SESF01 (sample SAMN10866945, study PRJNA518727) | freshwater metagenome | biome: subpolar coniferous forest; feature: holomictic lake; material: water; isolation source: holomictic Lake 227, 6 m and 8 m depth | place: Canada: near Kenora, Ontario | collected...
CTCCGAGCAGAAGCAGAAGACCAATTCGAAGAACCTCTCGGAGCAGACACTCGCACTGAGCTACGAAGGGATCACTTCGACCTCTACGGCCTACGTGTACAGGAAATTCTCCCGCCCCGTGGACATTTCCCAGCACGCGGAGTTCCGCTTCCTGATCAAACCCGAAAATCTGTATCCCAACACCAGTTTCTACCTGCAGCTGGGCGACGCGAATAATTATTTCCGGGCCGAGATACCGATGGATTTCACCACCTGGCGCCTTATCACCATCGACCAGCAAGACCTCAACGGGGATAACATACCGGATATCTGGACGAACGGCTCCAATTACAATGTAACGATCTCCTCCCGGGGTTCTCCCAGCCTTCAGCAGGTGTCGCAGATCATCACGGGCGTAACGGCCGCCGCGGACGGGGCTGCGCACAGCGGCACCGTCTATCTCAACGAGGTCCACCTGGCCAAGCCGCTGACGCGGGTGGGCAACGCCCGTAAAGTGGAAGGCTCTTTCGAGATCCCCGGGTGGCTGAACTTCGGCGGCAAGCACCGCTACGTCGACCGCAATTTCCAGACCCCGGTGACGGTCATTGCCAACCAGGACAACGAGCAGCAGACCGGGTACATGAACATTACCCGCCTCTCCTTCCTCCCGGTCAACGTGACGGCGGCGCGGCAGATAACGGCCACGCCCAACGCCTTCGTCACCGGCTCCAACAACCTGGTGAACTCCATGCAGCAGGGCCGCGTGAAAAAATTCGACGGCACCGCCACCGGCTCGCTGGCCATTAAGGCGCTGCCCAAATTCGGCTTCAATTACACCAAAGGCGTAACGGATTATACGGTGCTGAGCCGCAAGGACAACAAGGACATCTACGCCGCCAATTTCACCTACTCCGTCCCCGGCTCTTTCTTCCTGCTGCCGGAGAAGGTGGACGCCAATTACTCGCTGGGGCGCAGCAAGGTAACCTATGACCCCACCCGCCTGCTCAACCTCGCCGACCTGTACGACACCGACGAGCGCACGGATATCTACGGGGGCAAGCTGGCTTTCGTGCCCTGGAAAGGCGCGTCTTTCAACCCGGGCTACGCGCTGCAGACGGCCAGGGAACAGCGCGTTCCGCTCAGCGCGCCCGCCACCTTCGAACGCTATCCCAAATCGATGCAGCAGACGGTGGACCTGAACTCTAATTTCCCGCTGGCGCGCTGGTTCAATCCGTCGGCCAGCTACTCCATCACCACCATGGAGAACAACAACCTCACCATCACCACCGTCACGGTGGCCCGGAGCTCGGCGGTCTTTTCGCCGGGCATGATCAAAGCCGTGACCCGGACGGCGCAGGGCTCCGTCAGCCTGACGCTGTCGATGAACGACCTGCTGCCAACCAGCAAGCTGCTGCGCTCGCTCACGCTGTCCTCCAACTACCAGATACAGGACGGCGATTCCTGGTCCAACATAGAGAAGGAATACGACACCCGCTCGAAGATCTGGCTCAGGGATTCCCTGAGGCCGTCCAGCCCGCTCGCCCTGCGCAATTCCGTCACGCTGCGCGATACGGTAACCTCCAACCAGCGCTGGCAGCCTTTCGAAGGCTACGGGCTCAAAGGCCGGCTGGCCACGCTGAACACCCTGTCGGTGGCCAACAATTACAGCAACGCGGTGCAGCGTTCCGAAGTGACCGGGACCATCACCAAGAACGTCAACCGCACGTTCCCCGACATGATAGTGTCCATGTCCCAGCTGGAAGTGCTCACCCGCACCGGCCGCTGGGCGCAGAACGCCACCGTGAACATCAAATACTCGCACAACACCAACGAGTCCAGGGACATCTCCCTCGACAACTCCGACACTTACGGCATGGACCTGCGCTTCAAGCTGATAAACAAGGTGGATACCGCCGCCAGCTATAACCTGCGGCTGTCCGGCAAGCGCGACCTGCGCCTGGACCGCATCACGCAGGACGTCAGGCACAACGACTTCACGCTGCAGGGCGCCATGGATTACCGCAAGATGCGCCTGACGCCGAAGGTAGACTACGTCTCCGACGTTACGAAGGGCACGCTGGGCGTGGTGACGCAGAACACGAAGACCATCACCCCCAGCCTGCTGATGAAGGCCGATTTCCAGCTGCCCAAAGGCCTGCGGGTGCCGTTCACCAAGAAGACCATAATGTTCACCAACCGCATTATCTGGACCACCACGCTCAGCTACGCCATCCAGTCCTCGCCCATCACCATCGCCGAGAACAGCCGCCTGTTCTCGCTGAACTCCAGCGCGGACTACGAGGCGGCTAAGAACCTGCGCCTCACTTTCAACCTTGGCCTGCAGCGCCTGTGGCACAAGTACCTCAAGCAGGACGAATACGTGTCCTACCAGGCCGGCAGCACGCTTACTTTCCAGTTCTAGCACGGCGGCGGAAGTTCAGGGGGTCGGGGAAAATGGAGTTAGAGCCCGGGAAGATCTGGAAATATTTATTGAACGTGGTGCTGCCGCGGGCCTGCCCGCATTGCGCCGCCGACCTGCCTTACCTGGAGCCGGGGCCGCTGTGCCCGGCCTGCGCGGCGCGGCTGGAGCCGCTGCCGGAACTGCACTGCAAAAGATGCGGCCTGCCGCTGACCGCCGGCGGCGCGGCCTGCTACGACTGCCGCGGCGCGGGGCCGCGCGCGCTGGATGCCGCGCGCTCGGCGCTGGTGTTCAATCCGCAGCTGCGCAGCCTCCTGCACGCGTTCAAATACGGCGGCAGGGAGGACCTGGCCGAGTTCTTCGCCGCGGAGATGGCCGCCGCCATGGACAGGTTCGGCGTCTTCGCCGGACACGATTTCATCCTGGACGTGCCGCTGCACCCGTCGAAACGGGCGGCGCGGGGCTACAACCAGGCGGAGCTGCTGGCGCGGGGGCTGGCCCGGCGCAGGAACCTGTTCTACCTTGCCGGCGCCGCCAGGCGCGTAAAGAACACGCCCAGCCAGACCTCGCTCTCGAAAACGGAGCGCAGGCGGAACATGACCGGGGCTTTCAAAGCGGTAAAGCCGGAGCTTGTGAACGGGCGCCGCCTGCTGCTGATAGACGACGTAGCCACTACGCTGGCCACGCTGGAAGCGCTGGCCGCGGAGCTGAAAGCCGCCGGGGCGAAGTCGGTCACGGCCTACACGCTGGCCCGCGAGCCGTAAAGCATACTGCGGCCGGTCCGTTCAGTCGGCGTCCCAGACCAGCGTGGCTGCGGATCCGCCCGGGAGGGTCACCGCCGCGTCCTTGCCGCCGTACCGGACGATAAGATCGGCCTGGGCCGGCGAGCCGTTAAGGACTATAAGCACCAGCGAACCCGACGGCGTTCTGAACGCGGCGTTGGGCAGCGACGGCGGCAGCGTGGAGGCCACCCTGACGGAACCGGGCCTGACGAATTTCGCGGCGTGGGCCAGCACATAATACGCCACGTCGCGCTTTACAAAGCCGGTGCCGATGGTCAGCGCACCCTGGCAGTTCAGGCAGCCGCCTTCCGTATGCGGCCCGTAGGCCGGGTCCGAGGCCAGGTTCCACTCCAGCACGGTCCTGCTCCAGTTCCTGGAGCCCTCTATTATCAAAGCTCCCAGGTGCCACTTGAAATCGTCCGCGAAATTGCTCGGCCCGCCCACCCATTGTTCGGTGAAATAGACGTTCTTGTCCGGGTACGCGTTGTGCACCGCCGACATGGCCGTGATCTCGCCGCCGTATTTATGGAAAGCGGAACCGTCGACATACTTCCGGGCTTCTTTATCCGCCAGTATGTCCAGCGGGTACTCCGGTCTGTCGCAATTGTGGTCGTACAGAAGTATTTTTGTTCTTATGCCCTCTTTCGCGAACGCGGGACCGAGGTGTTTCTTTATAAAAAGCCCCTGCGTCTCGGCCGGCATGAACATGCTGGGGTTATTGTCAGGGTTCAAAGGCTCGTTCTGTATGGTAAGAGCGTCGATCGCTATCCCCTCGGCCCGCATGGCTTTGATATATTTCACCAGGTAAGCCGCGTAAGCGCCGTAATATTCCGGCCGCAGCGAGCCGCCCTTCGGGCTGTCGTTGGTCTTCATCCAGGCGGGCGGCGACCAGGCCGAAGCGAGCAGTTTCAGCGCCGGGTTTATTTTCAATATCTCCTTCAGCGCCGGGATAAGCGCCGCCTTATCGGGTCCGAGGCTGAATTTCTCCAGCCCGGGGTCGCGCCCGCCCGGCGGCAGGTCGTCGTAGGAGAACACCCGCTCGTCCAGGTCGGAGGCGCCTATGCTGACGCGCAGGTAGCTGAGCCCTATGGCGGCGCCTTCAGCGGAGAACAGCTCTTTGAGCAGGGCGGCCCTTTCTTCCGGCGGCAGGCCGAGCAGCAGGCCGGCGCTGCCCCCGGTAAGCGTGCAGCCGAAGCCGTCCATCGCCTGGTAGGTCACGCGGGGGTCGATAGCGATGACCGGCCCTGGTGACACGGCGGGCCGGGCCGTGAACGGAACCTGGCCGGGCTGTTTCTGGAACTTCACCGAGCCGTCCGCTTTCGTCAGCCAGAATTCCGAGGCCGCGCGGCTAAAGACCGGCAAAAAGAATATCAGGCCGAACGGCAGGATGAACTTTAAGGTTTTCATCCTGAAATTATATAAAAGATACCGGAGACGGATGGGGAGCCGGGGCCAGGCGCGGGGCGGAACAGGTAATGGGCTTAAAATTCCACGTCGAAGATGTACGCGGAATAGGGGGCCATCTGCTTCAGCCGCAGGCCGCCGGAAAGTTCCTCGGCCTTGAAGGAGAAGAAGCGGTCGGAGAGCTCCTCGAACAGGGCCGTGGTCTCCCCGTCGCTCTTGATGGAAACGTTCACGATCCCGCAGGCGGGCTCGGCCGAATAGTTCACGGCCACCACCTTCAGGGTGCGCCGCTGGGCCCAGGACCAGGCGAGGATGTTCACGTTGCTGTGGTTCTCCGCGTCGCAGGGACGCACGTCAACCAGCGACCATTCCCCCCCGTGAAAGGCGGGATGGTCGGTTATCTTAAGGAGTTTAACGTAGAACTTCCTGACTTCGGGATCCGGCACCCGCTCGTAAAGCTCTTTGAGCTGCAGCGGCGGACGCACTTTCACGCCGTCCAGCTGGTTGTCGTTGTAGAACCGCAGGCCCTTTATCGTGGAGACTACCACCGCCGCCGCCAGCGCTTTCTGTTTACCGAAGACCGTCAGCGCGGGCTGCTCGTCGTGGTTCTCGATAAAGCGGGCGGACCGCTTCTGGTAAAGCTTCTCGGCGCGCAGATGGCCGCGCACTTCCTGCGCGCCCTGGAAGCGCAGGCGGTCGTAGGTGCCTTTGTCGTAGGTATAATCGAACCCTATCTGCTGCACGCGCCATTCCAGGCCCCAGTAAACCTCGGCCAGGAAAACGAATTCCGGGTGTTTTTCCTTTATCGCGCGGATGGCGCTTTCCCAGAACTCGTCCTGCGGCCGCCGGTAGCTGCTGCGGTTGAGCAGCCAGCCCCAGGTGGTCTCGTGGATCTCGTTCAAGGTCAGCATCACCATGTCGCAGCGCACGCCGTCGGCCATGTCCGCGATGCGCAGCAGCACGTCGAGCACGCGCGCCCTGGTATCGGGGTTGAAATAGTTCAGCTGGGCGGTATCCGTCCAGGCCGGGAAGTTGGGGTCGCGGCCGTACGCGATATAGCGCTTCTTGTCCCCCACCGTCACTTCGAAGAACCAGTCGGGGTGCGCTTTAAAATCCTCTTCGGAACCGTTGATGAAGCATTCAGGGTGTTCCTGCACGTAGGGATTGTCCTTGGCCGTATGGTTGGAGACCAGGTCCACCATCAGCTTCATGCCCATGGAGTTGAGCTTTTCCCTGAGGCCCTTCAACTCCCATTCGAAACCGAATTCGGGATTGAGCTTGTACCAGAAGACCGAGTAAGGGGAGGCGCCTATCGCGTCGGGGCCGAACCCGGGCGGCAGCCGCTTTACGTCCTCGAGCAGCGCCTTGTCCGCTTTGGCCACGCGCTCGGATTCCGGGCTGAGCTGCCAGACGCCCATCAGCCAGATAATATCGAAGCCCAGGTGCCGCAGTTCCTGCCATTCGTCGTCCGGCACGGAGGAAAGCGTCATTTCGGGCATGGAATATTTGAGCCGGAGCTGCTTAAGCCAAAGCCCGGTGTTAAGCTCGATCAAATGCGGATTAGAACGCAGCACATTGCCCTCGCTACCGATCGCCGATAAATTTTATGTATCTCTGCCCTTTGTTAATTATAGCAAATAGCGGTCCGCTACTTCAGATCCAGCAGCCGGTACTCGCCGGGCCCGAGGCTGCCGGTGAACCCGGCCTGCGGCAGTTCGGCCCGGGTGGCGTTCCAGGTGAGGTTCCCGATAACGGCCTTGCGCAGGCCCGGCTTGTCCTTGGACTTCAGGATATACCCGGCCCAGTTCTGCCCGGGCCCCGGCCACAGGGGTTCGATATCGTAAGCGCCCAGCTCCGCGCTCAGGGCGGCCGCCCTGGCCAGGACCTCCTGGTAAATTTTTTTCACCGCGGGGTCGCCGCCGTTCCAGTTAATTTCGCAGGGCACGCTGAACGGCAGCGGTTTGTGCTCCGCAGGGACAGCCGCGTCATAGCCTATCTCGGCGCCGGCATACATCATTACGCCGCCAGGATAGAACAGCGTCAGAGCCAGGGCCGCGGGCAGGCGCCGGCCGTACACCGTCTCGGGGGCCGGCTCGTCATGGTTGCCCAGGAACATCACCGACCCCGCCCCGCCGGTCTGCCAGGCCAGGTACGCCGCCCTGTTCACGGAGCTCTGTATCGCGTAGGGGTCGCCGGCCTCGGTGGCGTTGTACCAGCCGGTCTGCCCCTCCGGCCTGGCGTCCTCGTGCTTGCTGTAGATAGTATCGAAACCGCACGCGCCCAAGTCCTCCTGGTAGGCGTAGGCTTCGGCCATGAACGCCGCCGAAGGCTTGGCTTCCTTGACCGTCCAGATAAGCTGGCGGTAGAATTCCCCGGGCGGCATGGTCTTCTTCCAGGTGCGGGCGAACACGTTGTTAAGGGCCAGGTAGGCCATGTCCACCCTGAACCCGTCCACGTCGAACTTGGTCACCCAGCCCTTTACGATGGCCGTCATGCGGTCGCGCAGGCCGGCATTGGAATAATTTATCTGGGCGGTGTCTATCCAGCTCGAGACCCCGTCCCCGTATTCAAAGCCGCCGTGATGCACGCAGTATTTCTGCCCGTCGTGCCAGCTTTCGAAATACCCGTCCTTCGGGCACGCCCCGTCGTAGCGGAAGCTTACGAAGTAATCCGGGTTCTCATCCAGCAGTTGTGAGTCCAGCGAGGTGTGGTTCACCACAAAATCCACTATCACCTTAAGCCCCGCCTGGTGGGCGGCTTTCACGAACCCCCGGAAGTCCTCCTCGGTGCCCAGGTCCGGGTTCACGGTGGAATGGTCGCTGATGGAGTAGGGCGAGCCGCCGCCCGTGCCGGTCTGGCCGCGCACGCCTATGGGCAGGATGCCCATGGGCCAGACCGTATCGAAGCCCATGCGCTTTATAACGTCGAAGTCGGCGGCGCGGAACTCGCGGAAGAAAGCGCCCTGCGCTGCGCCGCGGCGCCCGGCCAGGTTATAGGCGCGCGGGAACAGTTCATAGATCCTGGCCTTCTTGGCCCAGGCGGCCAGGTCGTAGCGGGCCATGTTGGCCTGCAGGCCGGATACGTAATTTTCCAGGAGAGCGGTGAGCCGGGAGCTCTTCTCTTCGGCCGGCAGCTGGGAATTTTTCAGCCCGTCCAGCGCCGTGCGCAGCTCGCCGGTCCAGGACACGTTCTTCAGCAGGGAATCGAGATAGACGAAGTAATCGTTCAGGTTATTTATGAAGGGCTGTACGCCGTATTTGCCCTCCAGTTCTTTCTTGGTCCAGAGGAAGCCCTCCAGGCCGGAGCTCTGCGCCTGAGCGGTCCACCCCCCCGAAGAGTTCCGGAACATGAACGGCCGCAGCTGCGGGGCCGGGCCGTTCCAGGCGCCGGAGGACAGCACCTCCTTCATCTGCCGCAGGAATTCGTTCTTCGCGCCGGGGCGGCCGCCCTCGGGCCCGGGCAGCGAGTAAAAACCGCCGCCGTCGAAGAGGGCGGCGGCCCTGGCCCGCTCGGCCTCAGGTTCGCCGGCCGCGCAGGCGCCCGCGTACAGGGCCGCGCCCAGGCAATAAATTAAAAGGCGGCGGGCCAGGCTCATTTTTACTCCGGCTCCCGCTGCTCCTCTTCCCGCCCGGGCACCAGCCAGCGCAAGGCCAGGCTATAGGCGACGAACCCGAAAATGACTATCAGCAGGACGCCGGAAAGGACCACCCGCCTGGCGCTGGAGAAGCCTTTGGAGGGGATGTCGCCGGCGTCCATTATTTCGTAGACCCACCATTTGGTGCCGGGCACGTTCGAGACGGAAACCAGGCTGGCGCGCCGCTTGAAAAAAACTTCGCGCGTGAAATTCTGGATGACCCGTTCCTGCGCGGCGGCCACCAGCGTCAGGATCTCCCGAGGCGCCTGGATGCCCGGCCTTACGGTGGACATGTTCATGGAATCGGCTATCACCTGGCCGCCGCCGTCCAGCAGGCCGAAATTGCCCAGAGAATTCTTGCCCAGCAGCCTGATCACTTCCCCGAGGTAGGCCAGGCTCAGCCGCCCGGCCAGGTAGTACTCCGGCTTGCCGCCGGAGGTCTCCACCGGCTGCGCCAGGATAAGCGCCGGCGGAGTGTATTCGCCGTATTCCACCGCCCCCGCGGGGGTCACTGTTTTCGCGGCCTCCTCGAACACGCGGCTTTTGGCGTAATCGATGGCGGGCTTACCGTCCTTGCCGGCGGACACGCGGCAGACCTCGCGGCCCGCGGCGGTGACCAGCGCGAGCTCGGAATAGATGAACGGCATTTCTTTGGTGCGCTGCTCCATCGCGGCCCTTCTGCCCGCGGCGCCGGCCTCCCTGAATTTTTTATCTCCGGTCAGCCGCGACAGGTTGTAGTTCGCGTTCATCTCGTTGGCGATTATCCTGGCCCCGGCCAGGGTGCGCATCTCGAAATAGCGCAGCATGTCGTTCTTGCGCAGCGCCGTGTTCCCGTAAACGAAGTGCCCGCTGATTATCAGGAACGGCAGCAGGAAAAGTCCGATGACCGCGGCCAGGAATTTATATTTACCGTTCATAAGTTCACCTCCGCACTTGCGGTTTGCCCTTCTTCCTCTCCAGCTCGAGGATGATCTTTTCTTTTTCCGCCGCCCACTCGCCGAACTGGGTTTCCATCCATTCCAGCACGCTCTGGAACCCGAGCCCTGCCACGGCGCAGAAGGCCCAGAGCGTCCACAGGTAATACCGCAGCGTGATCCCGCCGGCGGCGGAGATCTCGTTGATGGGGGCCAGCGCCAGCACCGGCAGAAAAACCGCGGCCAGAAAGACCAGCAGCGCGTCTTTCTTCAGGACGAAGGCCGAGTAAAAACCCAGGAAAACGAAAATGATGATAAGTTTGTAATAAACGGTCTTGGGCAGCTCATAGGCCAGGCTGCGCCCCAGCCCGCTGAAAGCGCCGCGCAGCGCGCCGGCCGCGCCGTCGCGGAAAACGAAAGCCGCGGCGGACAGGGGCGCGGTCAGCATGGGCGCCGCGGGGTCGCGCCGGTACTGGTCGATGTTGGCCCAGCGGCGCAGGGCCAGCTCCTGCGCGTAAAAAGAATTTTTGTAATGCGCCCGCTGATAGGCCAGATAGGGGGCCACCAGCAGCAACGCCAGGCCCAGGGCAACGCCGGCGGCCTTGTAGTTGAAGCTGCGGAAATTCAGCGCCGCGAACAGCCCGGCGGCCAGCAGTACCGCCCAGGCGGCGTCCAGGCGGGCCAGGCAGGCGAGCCCGCCGTAAAGCCCGGCCAGGACGGCCCGCCGCGTGTTAAGCGCGGCGGGGTCGAAGTAATGCCAGAAAAGCACCAGGAAGAACAGGGCGTAGAGGTGGGTGTCGCCCTGCATGGCGTAATAGCCCAGGTACGGGTTCGCGGCCAGGAAAAGCGCGGCCATCAGGCCCGCGAGAACGCCGGCCCGGCGGCGCAGCACCAGCACCGTCAGCACTGTCACGGCGGCGAACATCGCCAGCCCCTCCGCCCGTACCGCGGCGTCGGGGTCGGCGCCGAGGAACACGGCGGCCTTCAGCGCGAATACGGTCAGCGGCTCGGACAGGCCCGAGTCGTAAAAATACCGGGAACCGGCCGCCATCAGCGAGCGGGAGGCGGCCTCGCGCAGCGGCACTTCCCTGTAAACCTTCCAGCAGACCAGCAGGTTATAGGAAAGCATCACGAACGCGAACACCGCCAGCACCCTGACGGCGAGCTTATCGAAATCAATTTTGGAAAAAATATTATTCGCAGCCGCCATTGTCCGCGCTCCCCTATATTTAATAAAGTATATAAAATTAACCGCAAAAAGGCTTGGAACTATGCGCGAACTTACCGTGGAATTCAAGAAAATAGTAGGCGAGGGGAAAGCGCTGGGCCGCTCGGACGGCAAGGTG
>SESF01006714.1_pt1 | contig 10474 bp, 4 predicted proteins | sample 3171521 | NCBI WGS metagenome assembly SESF01 (sample SAMN10866945, study PRJNA518727) | freshwater metagenome | biome: subpolar coniferous forest; feature: holomictic lake; material: water; isolation source: holomictic Lake 227, 6 m and 8 m depth | place: Canada: near Kenora, Ontario | collected...
CGCGCTGGCGGGCGCGTCTCCCACAATCTCCTCCCGGTTGCCATCCCACACCAGGCTGCGGCCGACCTTCCAGGAAATCATCCCCAGAAAGGCCATGACCGACGCCCGGTGGGCAGGTTCGATGTCCGCTGCGGGCTTTCGCTTCTGCTCGATGGCCTCAATGAAGTCGGTCCAAAGCAATTTCAAATTGTGCCCGTCCGGTTCCTGGAGCTGGGAGTCTTCATGGATGGTCTTTTCCCTGGAACCGGCGGGATAGAACGTCCAGCCATCCTTCCAGCCGATATGTAAAGTCCCCTTGCTGCCGTAGAAGTAAGCGCCAAGGCTGTGCTTCTCCGCCCGGTTCTCCGCGAACATCCGGTGCTCCCAGGTGAGTGTGAAATCCTCGAATTCATAAACCGCGACCTGATGGTCGGGAGCGTCGGTGGTTTGTTCCTTGGCGGTGAGTATTGCGGCCCCGCGCACCGGCCGGCCGGCGGTGCTGAACACACGCTTGGGATACCGCTGTTCGGTCCAGCCCAGCACCTGGTCCAGCCAGTGCATACCCCAGTCCCCAAGCTGTCCGTTGCCGTAGTCCAGGAACTGCCTCCAGCCGCCGGGATGAATCCGGGTGTTGAAAGGGCGCAGAGGCCCCGGCCCGCACCAGAAATCCCAATCCATGCCATCGGGCGGCGCGCTATTCAGCGAGGGAGCTTCCTTGCCTCCGCCCTGATGCACGAACAACCGCACCATCCCCACCTCGCCGACGGCTCCAGATTGGAGAAAGCGGCGGGCGCTCTGATAGTGCGGCCCTATGCGGCGATGCAGCCCCACTTGGACCACGCGTCCGCTGGCTTGGGCGGCCTTCAGCATGGCCTGGCTTTCCTGAATGTTATGGCCGGTTGGCTTTTCCACAAACACATGGGCGCCGGCCCGAAGGGCAGCGATCACCGGCAGCGCGTGCCAATGATCCGGGGTGGCGATGATAACGAGCTCCGGCTGCTCCTGCTCCAACAGCTCCCGATAATCCTTATAGGTCTTGGGCTTCGTTCCGGTTAGATCCAACACCCGCTCCGCGGCCACCTCCAGGGTGTGGGCATCGACATCGCAAAGCGAGATGCCTTTGCAGCGGCCGGAAGCCAGGGCTTCCACGAGGATGTTCTTGCCCCACCAACCGGAGCCGATGAGCGCGGTCTTATACTGCCGCGCCGGTTCCGCTGCCCGCAGGAACGGGGCTGCGGAAATCGCGGTAGCGGACAGGGCGCAGGTGCGCAGAAAGCGGCGGCGGTTCAGGTCAAACGTGTTCATCATAAGTCTTCTTTCATTTCCTTCTCACATCTACAGCTACGACATCCCCGTTGGAGTTGCGACCATAGATTCGTCCATTGGCGAGCACCGGCACAGTCCAGCACTTGCCGTCGAGGACCCGGGCCCGGGCGGTCGGTTTGAAAGCCTCCGGCACGGCTGGAGCCACCATCAGTTCTCCCCGAGTGCTGAGCACGACCAAACGTCCGTCCGCAACCATGAGGCCGCCCGTTCCGATGTCTGCCTGCGCCCATTTCTCGATCCCGGTGGCGAACTCCAGGCACTTGAGCGCCGCCTGGTCCGAGGCATCGCCATCCACGCCGTACACATGATCGCCCACTCGCACGGCGGCATTCATCTGCGTTCGCAGCACCTTGTTCTTCCAGAGCGTTTCCGGTTCGCCGCTGCCGATCTTGACCAAGGTGGCCCCTTTGCCGTAGCCCGTCGCCAGCAGCACGCGGTCTCCGTCCAGGATCGGGTCAGCGGCATTGACGCCATATTGCGTCAACCACTTGACGCGCCAGGCTTCCTTCCCGCTCTGGGCATTGACGGCCACGTAGGACTGCCCGGAGCCCAGCCAGGCATACCAGGCACCCCCGCGTTCGAAGAGCAGGGGCGTGGAGTAGCCGGCGTCTTTATTCGCGGACTTCCAAACAATCCTGCCACTGGCTTTCTCCAATGCCAGGCCGGCATCGCCCACGTTCAGAAGCAGAAGATTGCGGAAGACCACCGGGGACCCGCTGAAACCCCACCCCGGAATCCGGATGTCCGTCTCCTTTTGCACGTTCTTCGACCAGACGATCTTCCCGCTCGCCGCCTCGAAACAGAAGCAATCACCCCAGCGGCTCAGAGTGAACACGCGGTCCCCTTCCACTGTGGGCGTGCCAGTGGTGCCCCCTTCAAAATACTTGTCGCCGAGATCCGCGGGGTAGCTGTGCCGCCAGATCTCTTTTCCGGTGTCGGCATCCAGGCACACGACGCGGTCCGCGTTATCCGCATGTCCCAGCGTGAAAGCCCTGCCCTGGGCTACGACGAGGGAGGAGAACCCGAGCCCCACGTTGGCTTTCCAACAGATAGACGGACCGCCCTCCGGCCATTTATCCAGCCAGCCGGTTTCCTGGGAGACCCCGTTGTGGCTGGGCCCGCGCCAATGCGGCCAGTCCTCGGCGCGCGACCGGCCACCGCTAAGGCCCAGAATCATCGCGGCCGAGAGAACCCTCAGCAGCCCTGAACCTGTAAATACCCATATTCTCATGATGTGCTGTCCTTGGGATTACCCTGTTTCAGTCCTCCGCAGCAAATACAAACTTTCAACCCAGGTTCGTCCTCCCGTTTTCCTATTGCCTTATTCCCATCCATTCGGATCTGTTCGGATTTCCGGCTCCGCCAGGCTGCGCCGTCCGCGCTTTTTGGCATTCCGGGAGAGGCGGCGGGCCCATCACTTCTTCTGCAGTTGTTCAAATGACCGGCCCTGATCGCGGCTGACGAACAGGCCGTTCGCGGCGGTGGCATACACGCGCTCGCCGTCTTGGCCGGCACAGGCCAGGCTATTGACTCCCTCCGGCACGATGCCGGAGGTGACATCCTGCCGGTTCCATTCCACGGACCAGTAGTATCCGATGCGGCCGGAATACACCGCCCCGCTCGCGTTGGCGGATGTGGTCAGAATCCGGTTGCGGCCCTCTTTTGAAATGGTCCAACTGGTTATGGCTGTGTGCGGAACGTCGGGCATGACGATCTGCCGGTATTGATAGAGGTACATGCCCAGGTTGTAGCAGTAATAAACACCGCTGCTAGTGGCGAAATAGATATAGTGATCTCCCTCCGGAATGGCCTCGAAGGCTACATTGGCCACCTTCCAGTCGTTCTTCTCCGCAACGATCTGAAAGTTCTTACCCCCATCCTCCGAGACAATGAGTTTGCCGGGGGCGCTTCGCGTGCCAGAGGTCCCGACAATGAGGAGGTCCTTTCTCTTGGTGCTGAAGGCGACCACCGCGATCCGCTCATCTTTCAGCCCGGCGTAGCGCCAGGTTTGTCCGTTGTCGCCGCTGAGATAGAGCCCTGTGGACGCCCCCGCGGCGGCGACCTGGCCGGCAACATGGGGGCTGAAGCTGATAGTTTCGCCGCCGAGGACATCCGTGCTCGTGCCGTCGAAGTTCAGGGCATCCGAGACCTTGGACCATGTGCCGCCGCCATCTTCGCTGCGCCAGAGCCCGCCGGTCGTGCCATCGCCCGCACCCGCCAGCAGCAGGTTCGGCAATATCGGCGACACCGCCACGGTTCTGATTGGCCGCGCGGTCGTGAGCGGGGTCAAGGTGGCACCGCCATCCGTTGACTTCAGCAGGCCGCTTCCGGCAGCCCGGACATACAGCGTGTTGAGCGCTTGCGGGTCGCAGACCACGCCGACAAACTGGCCCTCGCGCACGGCCGGCTCCGGGGCGCGCGGCGTGGGATCGGGCAGCGCCGACGGCGTGATCGTGAGGTGTCCGATCCGGCCAGAGAACAAGGTCTTGTTCTTGCCTGGCGGCCGCGTGATGAAGGCGACGCCGACGTAATTTGAGGCCCGTTCCGGTCTCAGCATTCGTTCCGCCACTTTGGTCCAGGTGCGCCCGTCCTTGGAAGTGTACCCTCGCCACACTCGCCCTTCCTTGGTGATCCGGATCCAGGGTTTATTGTCGCCCAAGGGCCAGCGGCTCAGTCCTGAGGTCTCGAGGTCGCGGTCGCAGCCGGTGCCCCGCATCCCCATGCCGGCGGTGTCCCAGAGGCCAAAGCCGTGATCCTGATTCAGGAGCTGTTCGGGGTGGCCGCACGCCAGAAGGCCCATGAGGGAATTGGCGGCAATGCCATTCTCGTCGGTGCTGCGGCACAAGTCTTCGACCTTGGCCGTGACTGTGAAGTCGCCCGTAACCGTCCGGTGGGCAAAGAACTGTCCGTCGCCCGTCACGGCCACCGTGTCAGCGCTGCTGGACACGGCCAGAGGCAGCTTCTGCTCACCGGGCACGGTATAGGCCCAGCTTGGACTACGGTTGTCCGCCGCGAGCATTTCCTGCTCCACGGAATCCACGGAGCGGTTGTCATTGTACCAGAGCCGGCCCCAGATTGCCTGCGGGCCGGCAGGCAGGACATACGTCGGCACGGCCCCCGCCTGGCCGGCCACGCCCAGCATCAGTTTTCCGGCAAACACTTCCAGTTTCGAGAACGAATGGCCGTTCATCTGGTGCGCCTGGCGCACCGACAGCAGATTGCCATTGGTAAGGGTCGAAACCAACCCGGCAATCGGCTCACCCTCGGGACGTTCGCAGGCCAAGTCGCCCGGGCCGATCCTGCGGTAGTCGAAACGCGGGCCGGCCCACTCGACCAACAGTATTGGATGGCCGATGTCGTCCGGCCCGCGAAAATAGTCGAGCTGGAAGCGATGCAGCCCTTTCTCCAGGAAAGCGCGGGAAAGATGGGTGATGGCGGTGTGAATGCCGTCGTTCTCCGCCACCACCTGCGAGCCGATCGTCAGGCGACTGCCGTCGCACGTCCGCAGCCGGAAGGCATAGATGCCGGTTTCCGGCACTTTCAAACAGCCGGTGAAGCTGAAGGCGTAAGATTTCGTCCTGCCCTGGGTTGCCGAATCGGATATCGTGTTCACCCTTCCCTGCTTGGCCAAGCTGAGTTGTGCCAGGTTGGGAATGGATTGCCAGTCCCCTTCGCAGTAGCGGTAGTCGAGCCCGGGTTGGAGGCCGGGGGCATCCACTGCCTTCTGCACTGTGCCCGCGTTGACGGGGATGATCCTCTCGGTCGTCCGGTCGAAGATATCGTGCAGGGTCAGTTTGACGCTGCCAGCCGCTTTAGGCAGGTCTAACCGCCTCAGATAGACATGGGGTAGCGCCTCTTTCGTGCTCATCAACAATTCTCCACGGCCGCCGGCTTCCGAGTACACGTCAATTTGATACGCAAGCTGCGGAACGCCATGGACCGAAACCACCCAGTCAACCGCCAGTTGCGCCCCGAGGCCGGTCGCCCGGCATTCCTCCAGCTTCAAGCGGCCCAACTCCGGCTCGTCGGGCTGGTTCGTGAGCGCGAAAACGTCATTGCCGTTCGTGCGGGTCGCATTGTGCTTGAAGTCGGTAGGGACGGGGCCTTCGAAGCGGAACGCCGAGTTGTTCTCAATAATATGCCAGGTTGAGGCGCGTCCCTTTTCCTGGCTTATCCGGTCCGATTTGTGCCACTTGTTCTCACAGCGGTAGTAGGCGCGACGGCGGTCAATTACCCGCGTGCCCGGCCCGGCTGTGGCTTCGACAAACGACGAGTTGCCCCGCAGCCCCGTGACCTTCACCGGCACGCTCACCACCCCCACCAGGTACCATCGGTTACTGGTGACCGCCTCCATCCACCAGCCCAGGTAGCCTCGTCGCTCCGGCGAGTTCGGATCCTGCCACGTGCGCATGACCTGCCGGTACCATTGCTGCGGTTTTAGGAAAGGCAGGTTCCCGCTGTGAATCCCCGCCTCCGTGCCCTCGCCCGCCATGCTGTCGCCGCCGAAAGGATTGCCCGACGCCTCAATCCGCGTCCTTTCTCCCTGGTAAGCGTCGCTCGGCCAAAAGGACCAGACCTCATGCCGCAGGGCCGCTTCCGGCTCCGCCAGCGTGGCCTGTTCTCCCTGGCCGTAGATCGCAATCCCGCCATAGAAATAACCGCCCTGCGGATACGGCGACGAATTCCACAAGGCAAAATAGGAACCCACGCACCAGTAAGGCCAACGGACCTCGACCATGAGAATGTCGGATCCGATTTCAGAGTTGGCGCTGTACCAGGTCGCGTTCGCCCGGCCCAACGGCAGCAAGGCTGCCACCGCCAGGGCGAACAGCCATTTTATGTTCCATCCGAGCATCGTCATATAAGTGTCTTCTTGCGTTGTACGCAGGCATCCGCACTGCTGGGTGCCATTCAATCCTGCCACGGTATCCATTTGCTCCAGTCGATCATAGTCTTGGTTTCGTAAGCGCGGGAATGGGGGCGCATTCGCGAGTTGCCGGTAAACTGAGTTGGTGGGCTGGAGGAGGTTGGAACCCTTGCTCCACCAACTCAAGCACGGGCAAGAAGCCGACGTGCGCAACACGCTCGCAGCGTTGCCGGCGCAACTGCAGACCGCCGGACTACCCCTGAGCGACCTACTCCAGCGCGACATCGCCTACTTTCAAACTCAGCGCGAGCATCCGCACTACCAAGCGTTGGCCGCCAAAGGCAGCCCTATCGGCACCGGGGCCATGAAATCCACCTGCGGCCAACTCCAAACCCGCGTCAAACGCATCGGCCAGTTCTGGAAACCGGTCGGCTTGGGCAACCCGCTCGCCCTCAAGGCGGCGCTCCAAAATAAAGATTGGTACCAAGCACCGACCGAAAGCAAGCGCCCGAATCGGCTTAGAGCCTGTTTGAAACAGACCATTGAGACCCGTTGCCGCTGGTTTGGAGTCCCGCCTTTAGGCGGCTTCTGCGCCACGCCGCCTAAAGGCGGGACTCCCAACCGAGTTTTCAAACAGGCGCTTAGACGATCGACGGGAAAGAGCTGCGAAACCGCTGGACGAGCGCAAACGTGTTCTTCACACTTGAGCCGGGTCGGGCTCGCTGTGACCGAGTCCGGCGGACAACGGCACAATTCGTTGAGTTTGATCTGAAATCGTTATGAATATACAAAGCAGCTTTCGTCTTTGCTGGGGGCAACGTTTGGGTTCCGTTATGATGCTGTTGTCGGCGGGGATCTCCCTTTGGCGCTGCGGCGCCGGTGAACGCGATGAGTGGCGCAACAAGATGCAGCCGATTGTTCCGCTAGGTTATGTCTGCCGCCACACCGCCACACCGATCGTGGTCGATGGGAAATTGGACGACGCCGCGTGGGCAGCGGCGCCGTGGACGACTGATTCCGTGGACATCCTCGGCACCAACGGACCCCAGCCCCGGTTCCGCACGCATCTAAAAATGCTTTGGGACGACGAGTATCTCTACATTGGCGCCGAACTGGAAGAGCCGCACGTTTGGGCCACGCACACGAACCATGACGCCGTCATCTTCCAAGACCCGGACTTCGAGGTCTTCATCGATCCGGCGGGTCGCACCCAGCCCTATTACGAGTTCGAGATGAATGCGCTCAACACCACCTGGGATTTGCGGCTCAGCAAGCCTTACATGGATCAGGGCAAGGCGGACAATTCGTGGGAGATTCCCGGCCTAAAAACTGCGGTCCACGTCAACGGCACGCTGAATAACCCGGCCGACACCGACCAGGGCTGGACCCTCGAGATTGCCTTCCCATGGAAAGTCCTCTCCGAAACCGCACGCCACACAGGTCCGCCGACTGAAGGCGAGCAGTGGCGCATCGATTTCTCGCGCGTCGAATGGCAGATCACCACCGATGGCGGCGTTTACAGGAAGGTGCCGAGCACTCCGGAGGACAACTGGATCTGGTCGCCGCCGGGCGTCGTGGACATGCATCGGCCGGAGATGTGGGGCCGGCTTCAGTTTACCCGGCGGCCGGCGGGTGAAGAAGTCTCGATCACCCCGATTCCCGGCCAGCCCGCGCGTGATCTGGCGCTCGAAATCTACTATGCGCAGCGGGATTTCCGGCACACGCACGGGCGCTGGGCTACGAATCTGGCCGGCCTCAATTTGGACCCCAACGCGCTTCCTCCCGGCGTGGAGTCGCCCGCCCTCGAATCGACCACCGATGGCTACACCTGCTCGGTGGCTTTCCAGGACGGCGGCCGCCAGCGCGTCTGGCGGATTCGCCAGGACCGGCTGCTGACATTGGACGAACCGCTGCTGGTGGAAACCGAAGCCTTCGTCTCCGCCGCCACGGCAAAGTTCGGCGACGCGGGCCGGCGCGCCGCCTATTTTCTCGTGGACAATATGCCCGCGAGCGATCGCGGGGCGCTGAGCAGCAGTTTCCTGATGGAGAATCTTTCGCTCGCGCTCGAAGCCAGGAAGACCTTTGCGTGGGCCAAGGCGGTGCCGGAACGGATCTTCCTCAACGACGTCCTGCCTTACGCGTCGCTCGACGAACCGCGTGATCCGTGGCGCGCGGAGTTTTACCCGATGGCGTCCAATATTGTGCGGGAATGCAAAACCACCACCGAAGCGGCGCAGGCTTTGAATCGGGAGCTTTTTAAACAGATCAACGTACACTACAATCTGGGCCGCAAGCGGACCAATCAAAGCCCCCAGGAATCCATCGAACAACACAAGGCCACCTGCACCGGCCTTTCGATCATCCTGGTGGACGCCTGTCGTGCGGTGGGCGTGCCGGCGCGTATCGCCGGCGTCCCCGAATGGGCGCACAAGGATGGGAATCACACCTGGGTCGAGATTTGGGACGGCGACTGGTTTTTCACCGGGGCGGATGAGTACGACCAGAACGGGCTCAACCGTGGCTGGTTCAACAACGACTCCGCCACCACCGCGCGCAGCACAAACTCACTCAACCAGATCTACGCCGCAAGCTGGCGGCGCACCGACCAGTATTTTCCGCTGGCGTGGAATCGCGACTCTCGAGCCGTGCCGGGGGTAAACGTGTCCGCCCGCTACGCTGCGCTTTCAGCGGGAACCAAGACGACGGCGACAACCGTGCATGTGCGTCTGCGCGAAAAGAGCGGCGGCGAACGGCTGCCCGCTGATGTCCAGTTGCGAGCTGCGAGCGGCAGATTGCTCGCAAGCGACCACACGCGCGCCGGAACCGCCGACCTCAACGATATGCCCGACTTCACGCTGCCGGAGGGGACGGCGAGCGTGACGTTTCGCTTTGTGCTGAGCGGCGAAACCAGAGAAGTGGCGGTGTCCTGTTCCTCGCGCACGAACTCGCAAACGTTTGATTTTGTCTGGGGCGACCTGGCTCCTGTGCCGCCGGCGGTGTTGGCGGTGGAAGCCTGGCTGGCTCGTGCCACTTCGGAACGCGGCACGCCCCCCAATCTGAACTTCTCCCGCACCGACGCGGCGCGGTTGATTGCGCTCGCCGTGGAAGACGTTCGTAACCGCAGGGCGGCGTCGGTGGCCGACGAATTGGCCGCGAAGAAGATCGTGCTCGGCGACAGAACCCTGAAGTGGACGGAAAGGACTTTCGGCGATGCGCCTGACCAAAAACACAGTCTCTGGATCACGATGCACGGCGGTGGCCAGGGAACCACGGCCCAAAACGACCAGAACTGGAAAGGCTATTATGGACGCTATGAATTTCCGCCCGGCAGCATCAACGTCGCCCCCCGGGCGCCGGCCGACACCTGGGATATGTGGCATGTGCAGTGGGTGGACGACCTGTTTGACCGGCTCATCGCCGACATGGTGCTGCAGCGCGGCGTCGATCCGGACCGCGTGTATCTGATCGGCTACTCGGCCGGGGGTGACGGGGTCTATCAATTGTCCCCGCGCATGTCGGACCGTTTCGCCGCCGCGGCGATGTGTGCCGGGCATCCGAACGAAGTCACGCCCGAAGGGTTGCGCAATCTGCCGTTCTTCCTTTACATGGGCGGCGAGGATTCGGCCTATCAACGCAATACGATAGTGCGTGAGTTCAGCGCGAAGCTCGACGCGCTGCAGGCCGCCGATCCGGCGGGGTACGTTCATCGCCTGACAGTTTATCCCGGACTACCGCACAACATGCAGAGCCGCGAAGCCGAAGTGATTCCGCGCATGTCACCGCTCGCGCGAGTCGCCTGGCCGAAGCGCGTCGTGTGGAAACAGGACGACGTCACCCACTCACGTTTTTACTGGCTGGAGCGCGCTCCGGCAGCGGTGCGTCCCAATGAGATCTATGCCGCGCGGGTCGAGGGGCAGACGATCACCATCGAAACCCCTGGCACTGGCAGCCTGACCCTCCGCCTTTCTGACGCGCTGCTTGATCTCGATCAGCCAGTGCGGGTCGTCTCCAACGGGCGGACCATTTTTGAGGGCCGCGTGCCGCGTTCATTCGCGGCCGTCGAGCAGGCGTTGCGGGAACGTGAAGACCCCGAAACGGTCGCGACCGCCCGGTTGCCGGTTTCGTGGTAAGGCACCAGGGGCAACGAGGTGAACCTGAAAAGAGCAGTCCCACTTCGCCCAACACGCTAAACGTCGCTAATGAAGCCGATTTAGTAACGATCCCGATTTCACCTTCCGGGTGAAGGCCCGTGCTGGCACATCTACTTGACCCTGTTCGCGTTGTTTAGCGTGGTTAGCGGGC
>SESF01010333.1_pt1 | contig 10472 bp, 7 predicted proteins | sample 3171521 | NCBI WGS metagenome assembly SESF01 (sample SAMN10866945, study PRJNA518727) | freshwater metagenome | biome: subpolar coniferous forest; feature: holomictic lake; material: water; isolation source: holomictic Lake 227, 6 m and 8 m depth | place: Canada: near Kenora, Ontario | collected...
AAAGATAGATATCCCTCTTCCGCAGAAGGAAATAACGGTCAAGAAGGGTGAATAGGACATTTTTGATGAACTCGACATTGGCCATGCGGCAACTAATTATGCTTTCGTCAATAATTGCTTGACAAGCAAAATTACGGCTGTCATATAGCCATTAAAATCTCATCATGCAAATGAATTTAATTCATTGTAACAAGTTTCGATTTAATGTAAGCATCACAACGTGTGATGTTGTTTAAAAAAGGACACCCAAATCTGTTGTCAGGAGAGGAGTCACCGGGTTCTTATCGAGGGTTGCTTGAGACGTTTGTCGAACTGGCGAACCGTTGATCTCACACATGGGAACTTCTTGCATTAAGTGGATACTTCATTGGGTTTAATTTCTGAAGACGTAAAAGTGAAGGGAGGTGGAATTATGTTAGGATTAACTGACGGTGGAATTATAGCCGCCTATCTGCTGGTGATCGGTAGTGCTGTTCTTTGTATTGTTTATGGTTGGATTAATTGGGGAAAAGATTAATGAAAGAGGGGTGTGCAGATGGGTCGTTCAATATTTTTTATTATTCTTGCCGTTTATTTGGGTATTATCGCATTTTTAAGTTACCTCGGCTATAAACAGACAAAGAGTTCCAAAGACTACATGGTTGCAGGAGGAAATGTTCATCCCTACCTCATGGGCTTAGCTTATGGCGCATCGTTTATATCAACATCTGCTATCGTAGGTTTTGGAGGCGCCGCTGGAGTTTATGGAATGAGCCTTTTATGGCTTACGGTCTGCAATATCTTGATTGGTGTTTTTATCGCCTTTGTTTTTTTTGGTAAGAAGACCCGAGCCTTAGGTCAGCAATTGAATGCTTTCACTTTCCCCGAACTCCTGGGTAAACGTTATAATTCAGTCTTTATTCGACGTTTTTCCGCATCCTTATTCTCATTTGTTATGCCGTTATACGCAGCCGCAGTACTGATTGGCGGAGCCCGCTTTTTGCAGGAATCCATGCAACTGGATTTTACGACTTCAGTTTGGATATTTTCCATCGTTGTTATGCTTAATGTGTATTTCGGTGCATTAAGGGGTATTGTCTATACAGACGCCTTTCGTGGAACACTTGATTTTGTAATTATGGCGATTATATTAGTTTCCACTTATGTGAAATTAGGTGGCATCTCAGGCGCTCATGCTAAACTTGATGCCATGAAAAGCATGGTTCCTGCAGCTTTGGCTGCTCAAGGCCATATGGGTTGGGCTTCAATGCCTCTATTTGGCTCGCAAACCTGGTGGTTTGTTTTCTCAACATTGGTGCTTGGCGTAGGGATTGGAGTTCTGGCCCAGCCTCAGTTGATCGTTCGTTTTCTCATGGTAAAATCATCCAAGGAGATTAACCGGGCTGTTATGTTCGGTTCAACCTTCATTCTATTTATGACAGGGGTGGCTTTCACGGTTGGGGCGCTTTCCAATGTTTTCTTCAAAGATACAACGGGTAAAATTTCCTTAGCAGCGACCGCTTCAGCAGCTTTTCCCAATGGTAACTCAGACAATATTATCCCCTTGTTTATCTCCCAGGCGATGCCTTCCTGGTTAACCTACCTTTTCCTATTGGGCCTTTTGGCAGCCGCCATGTCAGCCTTAAGCGGTCAGTTTCATATGATTTCCACATCAATTAGCTACGATCTTAACCCCAATGCTGGCAAAAATGAACATAAAGCAGTAATGCTCGGTCGTTTAGGAACCATTTTTGGTTTTGTTTTGACAATGATCGTAATATTCCAGCTTCCCGGCAGTATTATTCCCATTGCTACAGCGATCTTCTTCGGTCTCTGTGCCGCAGGTTTTTTGCCGATGTATGTCGCTGCTCTTTATTGGAAACGAGTAAGCACTCCAGCAGCCATTTCAAGTATGTTGGCTGGTGCAGGAACCTATATTTATATGGTCCTTTTTGTGCATGCGAAAGAAGCTGGAATTTTTGGACTGTGCAAATTACTCTTTAATAAAACAACACTATCTTCTGCGCCGTGGACTTACATAGATCCGATGGTGGTTGCTTTGCCTGTAAGTATTTCCGTTATAGTTGTTGTTTCATTATTATCCAAAACCGAACCCTTTGTTTTCAATACGGCGAAAGGCGCCTTTAAATAGATATTCAGCGAGGTGATGCGCGTCAATTGTTTTAGGGGGACATGATCATTAGTCCCCCTTTTTTGTTCATCACTGCTCGATTTTGCCTTGCTCCGCGTCTTATACTCGACCCGCATCCGGCACTGTTCATAACTTCCCTGAAAATATCACCGCGCTCAAAAAGAGGATTCCTCATCCTCTCCTCTTCGGCGCAGTTTTGTGCTTGTTTATTCGTTCGATCTGAATGATATTATCGGATAAAAGAAATGATTTCTGGAAAAACCAATTGAAATCGGTAAATAAATTCTGGGTTATTTCATCTTTAATAACAGCAGCATTCCTTTTGGTCTTTTTCGTTCCAGGGTTTTTTTTCTGGAAACAGCTCCTGCTTGAACACCGAACAACAATTGTGCAGATTGTCGGGGAGAATTTCTTTTTCATTATTTTAGTTATTCTACTGGGATTCGGCGGATGGGTGATATGTCTCATCGCGTTTTTCCAGTTTTATGTCCTGCCTACTCGTAAAATCGCTGATGAAATGCTCGTAATTTTTTCTGCAAACTCCTCTTTTCGCATCAATACAGAGGCTGGAGAGGATTTTAAACGCCTGGCCAATTTGATCAACGAGGGGGCTGATCGTTACCAGTCTTTACAGAAAAGCATTGATGATCGCATTCACCTTTCAAGAGAAGCCCTTGAGCAGGAAAAAAACATTCTTGCCTCCATAATATCCTGCCTTTCAGAAGGCATCATCGTGTGTAATCCGTCTGGAGCTATCCTGCTTTTTAACAAAAAGGCAGAAGGATTCCTCAGTCATCCGTTAAAATCGCAGACAGATGCCCAAGTAGCCTTTCCAAACCAACTGTTTATCGGACTTGGAAGAAATATTTCCAGCTTTATCAACAAGGAGCAGATACATCTGGCTTTTGCGGAAATTACTGAAAAACTGGCGCAATTACAGGAAAATCCCGGCACCTGTTTTGCGGTACTGGGTGCATGCGGTCATTTTCTTAAAATTGAAGTTGTTCCCGTCCTCATTTATCGGAAGGAACTGGTCGGGTATATTTTGAGAATCAATTTCATTAAACAAAGCCATTTCCCTGCGGACGGCCCGTTCATGTCGAACCGGATGGCTGTGCATTCTGCACCTTCTGGAATGCCGCTTTCCAGTCTCTTCGATTTCAATCTTCCACTGTATCCGACACAGCTTCAAGGAGTCATTGAACTCGTTCAAGGTCACCTCCTGAAAAAGCGGCTGACTGTCAAGCTGAACATGCCGGTTGCGCCCGTCTGGATATATGCCGAAAGCCATTATCTGTCATCAGCAATAATACATATATTGAGTCGGCTCGCAGAGGCCACAGGAAAATCTACATTCGACTGCCTGTTGGAAAATGAAAGAGATTATGTCCATGTGGATATCGTCTGGGAGGGTGTACCGGTAGCCTATGCTCTTGAAGAATGGAACGAGAGCGTTGTTCTCCAGGGGAAAGGAGCCGATTTTCTGAAACTCAAGGATATTTTATTGCTGCATGAAGCCGAATGGTGGTCATCTTTGAGGCACAAATCTCCAGGGGATGCCTGTTTTCGCCTATTTTTCCCATCTGCAGAACCTTTCAGATTCAGAAGTATTGAAACGGTTACGCTTTCCCCGAGTCGGCCGGAATTCTATGATTTTGATCTACTGAACCGAACGGACAGCAGTCCCGATCTCCAGGAACAATTGCTTTCCGATATCACTTATACTGTTGTGGATACGGAGACAACCGGACTGGATCCTTTCTCGGACGAAATCATTTCTATCGGAGCGGTTCGTATCGTCAACGGACGATTGCTCAAAAACGAGATTTTTAACGTTCTGGTGAATCCTGAAAGAGATGTTCCAGAAGAATCAATCAAAATTCACGGGATACGCCCGGAAATGCTGCATGGTCAGCCGACCATTGACAAGATGTTGCCGCTTTTACATCAGTTTACAGAAAACACGGTTCTGGTCGGACACAATGTCGCTTTTGATATGCGGATGTTTCAGATGAAGGAAAATATTTCTCCGGTCAGATTTACTCTGCCTGTTTTGGATACGATGTTTCTATCGGCCGTCATTCACCCCATGTATCGGGACCACAGTCTTGAGGCCATTTCCGACCGACTTGGCATCGTGATCAATGGAAGACATACCGCCCTTGGAGATGCGCTGGCGACAGCCGAGATTTTGCTCAAATGTATCCCGCTTCTGGCAAGAAACAATGTATTGACCTTAAAGGATGCGCTTAAAGCATCCGGAAAAACAAGATTCGCCAAAATATCTTATTGATGAATTGACCAGCGCCAAGTTTTCGTCGGTTTGTTTAACAGTTGAATACATGTGGATTCTAATGAAAGACCAGAGCCTGAAGTTCCTGTCTCAAATTCCAATTTTTGCTTCAAACCGCGCCTTAAATTTTTTATTAGGTATTGTGCCGTTTTCTTTCCTTCCGGAGGCTGAAATTGAAAAGGCAGCCATGCAATTGTCCCTTGTATTTCACCCCAGGAACACAACCGTTTTTACGCAAGGCATCTCAAAAATCGACTCTCTGTATATCATTCAGAGCGGTGCTGCGGAACGCTATTTCGAAGCAAACGGCAATAACATCGACACAGCGCTGATGAGCGAGGGAGACCTCTTTGGTGGTATTTCCATGCTGATCAATAATTCCATTTCCATCCGGTCTCTAAGAACAACCGAAGACACCCATTTTTATCTCTGGCCTAAAACGTGTTTTATAGATGCCTGCAACAGAAACGAGCAGTTTATAGAATATTTTACAGACACATTCGGCAAACGCATGCTTGATCGTTCTTATGCTTCAATTGTCGCAAAGACGATTCAACCCGGCGAGGAAGCACTTCAATTTCTCAATCAGCCGGTCAGCAGCATCACTCAGAAGAAACTGATCTCATGTGCTGCCGGAACGTCGATTCAGTCGGCAGCGAAATTGATGAGCCGGCATAAATGCAGTAGCATTCTTGTAAAATCGGATCAGGGAAGTTTTGTAGGCATCGTTACTGACACTGATTTGAGGGAAAAGGTGATTGCAAGCGGCCTGGATATTCAAACTCCAGTTGAAAAAATCATGTCTTTTCCGCTGCAGACAATTTCCCCACAAGCTTTGGTTTTTGAAGCCCTCATGAGCATGATGCAGAAGAATTATAAGCATCTGGGAGTGATGAACTCTGAGGACGAGTTGGTAGGCATCATTACCAACAAGGATATTCTGGCGGCTCAGGGTCAGTCTCCCCTGTTTCTGATTCGCGAGATTTCGACGGCCGACAGCATTGAAGCACTAAAGCATCAACACCAGCTACTGCCTGGCGTTATTCAGCACCTGATCTCAAACGGGGCTAAGGCCAGAAATCTCACCCGCCTGATCACAACGATTTCGGATGCCATATTGGTCAGGATCATTGCATTCGCCCTTGAAAAGTTTGGGCCGCCCCCCTGTGCTTTCGCATTCATGGTTATGGGCAGTGAAGGCCGCAAAGAGCAGACGCTTAAAACAGACCAGGATAACGCCATTATTTATGAAGATTTAGCCGAAGCTCCCACAGAGACCATTCAATCTTATTTCCTGAAATTGGGGGAGACGATCTGTTCGTTGCTCAATGACGTTGGCTACGATTTTTGCAAAGGGAACATCATGGCGAAAAACCCCAAATGGTGTCAGCCGTTGTCAGTGTGGAAAGATTATTTTCTTTCCTGGATACGCACGGCGGAACCGGAAGACTTGCTCAGCTCCGCCATTTTTTTCGATTTCAGATGCGGCTATGGAAAGGCTGAACTCGTCAGCAAGCTGAGAGGCTTCCTGGCGGAGTCTCTTTCCGAATGGCCGTTTTTCTTCCGCTATATGGCGGTAAATGCCCAATACTTCAAGCCGCCCATTGGTTTTTTCAGAAATTTCATAGTTGAATCCAAGGGGGAGCACAGGGATGCCTTTGACATCAAAAATGTCATGGTGCCGATCATTGATTTTGCCAGAATTCATGCATTAAAACATGGCTTGTCCGAAACCAACACCCAGGAGAGACTGCATCATCTGTTTTTGAGAAAAGCGATTCGCTGGGATACATATAATGAAATGGAACATGCCTACAGTTTTTTGATACAACTGCGATTCGCCAGACAGATCAACGCCATTGTGGTAGATAAAACAGCGCCGGATAATTACATCAATCCTAAAAAATTGACACGGATTGAGCAAACCATGCTGAAAGAGATTTTTTCCAGAATCGACAATATGCAAAAAGAAATCATTTTTGGACTTTCAGACGCGTGATGTATGATCCGCGATGAACCACTTGTTTTTCTATTGGAAACAAACACAAGGCCAGTAGGGATAAATCCTTACCAACCAAGCCGATATGACAGGGAGAATCTCCCCCCTGCCACTTTTCGAAACTACGCCTGGACATCAACGCGGTTTTCTGAAGCTCTTGTCGAAGCGCTTTCTGAACTTTCCTCACTCGCTGCTGGCGTTTGAGTCGGCGCAACCCCCTTTTGCTGGATTTGAGGGGGCTTGATGTTCGCTACTTGAAACATACTGGTGCTTGAAGAAATTCCCGAAATTGACATTGTCGATCTCCTTTGCTTTAAGTTGAATAACTGCGTCCAGTATCATTTTTTAATTTGAAATTGTTTGTCGTTATCATCGGCATATTATGTTTTAAACTTGAGGTAAATTATTCGGAAATCTGAAAACTGAAGTGGACCCATGTGTCATGAGATTTTGTTTTCGCAGGGCGGTCGAACCCCTTTTTCAATAAGTATTTTGTGGATGCCTTCAGTCAGCGCATGATCAATGACTTCTACGCATCCATCTTTGCTTCAAACCGCGCCTTAAATTTTTTATTGGGTATTGTGCTGTTTTCTTTCCTTCCGGAGGCTGAAATTGAAAAGGCAGCCATGGAATTGTCCCTTGTATTTCACCCTGGGAACACAACCGTTCAATCCTATTTCCTGAGATTGGGGGAGACGATCTGCTCGTTGCTCGATGACGTTGGCTACGATTTTTGCAAAGGGAACATCATGGCAAAAAACCCCAAATGGTGTCAGCCATTGTCAGTGTGGAAAGATTATTTTCTTTCCTGGATACGCATGGCGGAACCGGAAGATTTGCTCAGCTGCGCCATTTTTTTCGATTTCAGATGCGGCTATGGAAAGGCTGAACTCGTCAGCGATTATCGGCTCAGCATGCGCCACGATACGCCACCAGATGCCGGGATGTTCAAGACGAATACGGCGTTCAATATCATCCACAGCTTTGTGAACTTCGGCCACCGTTCGGTTTGGCTCTACCCTGCAATGAAATATCACGATCAAGCCTTCTGTCGTTTGGCGCGCACGGATTTTGTGTAGTTCACTTAAAATATTCCTTTCGGCAAGTAATCGTTCGAGATGCTTTTTGATCATATCAAGTTCTTCAATCGTTACATCTTCCCCGTCCGTGCCGCCTGTTTGAAGCGGTTCGATGTGCGTTTCGACCTCGATATCACCGCCAAACTCGTCGCGAATGTCATTCTCAAGGTGGGTGGCCATATCGTGGGCTTCCTGGATGGACTTATGACCATCAACTTCCAGATCAAGACAAACTGATGGCTTGTCGTTCGCACGGTGGACCGTAACATGATGAACGGCGGCATTATGATTGAATGCAATGATCCTGATGTGCTCATGTACGGTTTCGTCGTCAAGGGCAAGTGGTTGCGTGAGAACATTTACTTCGGCTTCAGGCATTTCAGCGCGTATAACTGTTGAAATTTCCTGCTGGATTTTGACAACACACTGCTGGGAAAGCCCACGGCCTACGGCCACTTCAATATCAACAAATAGTACGCTGCCTGCCGGACGAACACGAACTCGCTGCACTTTGGCCACGCCGGATACAGTATTCGCCAATTCTGTAATTTTCTGGGCTGCACCCTGTGGCGCCGTATCAATGAGCGTGTCGATGGTTCGCTTACCTAATTTCCAACCGATGTAACAGACAGAGATCGATACGCCTATGGCTGCGATAGAATCCGCTTTGGGCCAACCTAAATACACAAAGCCGAGACCAACGAGAACGACCGCCGAGCTCAGAACATCCGAGCTGAAGTGCAAAGCGTCAGCTTCAAGAGCCTGACTGTTCGTTTTTTTGGCAACCCGTTTAAGCGCTCGTGCTCGTGAGATGTCGATGATGATCGAGACAAGAATAACGGCTACGGCCCACCAGGTTACTTCAACGTGCTGACCACCCTTTAGCAGTCTGTGTACTGCCTCATAAAGAATCCAGATACAAGTGAGGAAAAGAAGGCCCGTTTCAACCAACGCCGCAACGCTTTCGACTTTTCCATGACCATAGGGATGTTCAGGATCGGCCGGTTTGTCGCTGACACGAACTGCCATGTAGGTTAGCGCTGCCGCCCCAAGATCAAGAAAGCTATGCAGGCCTTCGGAAATAATGCCAAGACTTCCAGTTGTAAACCCCACGGCAAACTTACCGATGGTCATGGCTGCACTGGCGAACACCGAGCTGAGCGCAACAGCCTTTTTCTCATTGGTTGACATATTATCTCCCAGTCCCTCTCCATATTTCATAAACAAACAAGTTTACCCTGGTTCATAATGGAAGCGCGAAGATGTTTTAGGTCCTTCATCTTTTTGTCCGATATTTTGGGGTTGTGATGTACCCAATTAACAAAAACTTACTGGCGACGCAAGCGCAACCAACGCACAGATCCGAAAACTACCACAACAACAACGATCAGCAACAGTGCCATTTTTTCATACTGCTTGATGTCCGTGAAAAGCCATTGCAGCGGCTGACCAAACAAATAACCAGTTCCGGCGATCAGTATGGACCATATTGCCGCTCCAAGAAGGTTGAACAACACAAAACGCCAAGCCCCAACATTGCTCATACCAATCGAGATCGGACCTGCTATCCGTAGCCCGTACATGAAACGCACACCAATGATCAAGCCGGCGTGGTAACGTTGTATCAACTTATTGACCGGCTGAGCGCGTACGGAAAGGGACGGGAATCGTAAAAGTAAGGAAGCGCCATAGTAGCGCCCAAGAAAGAAACAAAACTGATCGCCCAACGTGCCGCCACAGAATGCTAACGCCACTACCAGTGGGAACGACAGATATCCTTGATGTGCTGCGAAACCAGCCAGAATCAGAATCGTTTCGCCTTCGAGTACACTACCGACGAACACAGCCAGGTAGCCATACTGAGATAAAAGTTGGCTCAGTAACATATGCAGTCTTTCTTTGATGACCAGGATTGCGGTTTTGATAGCTCAGGTGGCCATACCCGAACAGGCGCTTATTTTCTGAAAAACTCGGTTCAGGGCTTCGATTTGTATCACAAACATTTTTTTATTATAGCATTAAAAATGTTTATCCGGAATTTTTAGTAAAGTTCCCTCACAACTGTAATCGAATTTGTAAATCTTTTGGATTATAAAAAATCGATTGCTCCTTTTTTTATCAAAAGTATGCGACATCTATCCTGACACAGAGGGAACAAAGTTCCGAATTAAATTTCCTTCTTGTGGATAATGTCCCTATCGATATAGATCGGTCTGACTATTTTGCGGAGAATGGGAAGTTGTCTGAAGAAAATCATCCCTCCTGCAAGGCAGCAGATTCCTTCAATAAGTACGGTTTCCTTTGCGCCGATGCTGCCAGCGAGGGTCCCCGCAATAAGACTTCCAAATGGCGTCATGCCGATAAAGGCCATGGTGAAGAAGCTCATGACAAGCCCCCGCTTGTCTTCATCAACGACGGTCTGAATAATGGTGTTGCTCGAGGCAACCAGGGTCATGGCCCCAAAGCCCGTCACAACGAGTGAAACCATTGACAGGGCGAAACTTGTTGAAATGGCGAAGACAGCAATGCCGGTTCCAAAAAAGATTGTGGCGCGGACAATGACCATGCCGAGTCCGAGAACGCTCCTGCGGGATGCCAGGTAAAAAGCCCCGACGAATGCTCCGCTGCCGGATGCGGTCATTAAATAACCGTAAGTGTGAGAGTTTCCGTGCAGGACTTCGCTGGCAAAAACTGGTATCAGGATTGAATAGGGCATTCCCAGCAGGCTGACCAGAGCCAGCAGCAGAAGGATGTTTCGGATCGGCTTGCAGTCAAAAGCATAGCGAACCCCCTCACGGAGTTCATGCAGAACATTTTGGCTTTGAAGGCGAGGCGCCATCGGCGCCCACCCGCATGGCGACAATCGCTGCAATGACAGCCAGGTAACTGGCGCTGTTGATGGCAAAACAAACACCTTCTCCGACGCTGGCCACAAGAAGTCCGGCAATTGTGGGTCCAATGAGTTTTGCG
>SESF01020830.1_pt1 | contig 10471 bp, 8 predicted proteins | sample 3171521 | NCBI WGS metagenome assembly SESF01 (sample SAMN10866945, study PRJNA518727) | freshwater metagenome | biome: subpolar coniferous forest; feature: holomictic lake; material: water; isolation source: holomictic Lake 227, 6 m and 8 m depth | place: Canada: near Kenora, Ontario | collected...
CTGGGCAAAATAAGTTTCCTTGTCTTCTAATAGATCCAGTTTGTCGATTGCCTGTTTAATGATGCTTAAACTCTGCCGCATTTCTTCCTGCCGAACCATGAAACGATCGTAGGTATCGCCGTTTTGTCCAATCGGCACAATGAAATCAAACTCTTCATATGAACAGTAAGGATTCATCACACGAACATCATAATCAACCCCGCAGGCTCGCAAGTTTGGCCCGGTAAATCCATACGCAATGGCTCGTTCAGCCGGAAATGACCCAACATTGATGGTCCGGTCCATGAAAATGCGGTTTCGGGCAAGCAAGTTTTCAAATTCCTGAAGTTTAGATGGATAATTTTTTAGGAAATACTTGATTTTATTCCAGGCTTTTTCGCTGAAATTACGCTCGAAACCGCCTATGCGACCCATGTTGGTGGTCAATCTTGATCCACAGATTTCTTCGAATATTTCGTAAATGAATTCCCGATCCTGAAACAGGTAGGTGAATCCGGTGAGTGCACCGCTGTCAACACCAATCACGCTGTTGCAAATCAGATGATCGGAAATCCGGGCCAGTTCCATTACCACAATACGAAGGTAATCCACGCGTTTTGGCGTTTCAATTCCGAGTAGTTTTTCAACGGTCATGTGCCAACCCATATTGTTCAGTGGAGCAGAACAATAATTCAGTCGGTCGGTAAGTGGTGTGATCTGATAAAAAGGACGTCGTTCGGCTATTTTTTCGAAAGCGCGATGGATGTAGCCAATGGTTTGTTCAGTTTCAACAATATATTCACCATCCATCAGCATGACATTCTGAAACACTCCATGTGTTGCCGGATGAGTCGGACCCACATTCAGTGTGTTGAATTCCTTCCGTTCCTCTGAACTAATTAAGTCCTTTTTATAATAATCTGTATAGTTTCCGAATGTCATTTATTGTTGTTGTATTTCTTTCAAAATTTAAAGAAAAAAGTAAGAATCCAATAATTTATAACTCAAAACTTATAATTCATCGTCCAAACATGCTGTCATCTTTGTCTTCTCGAGTCTGGTCTTCAAGCGGAAACTCTTTCCGCAAAGGGAAATCGGTCATCTCATCCACATTTAGAATGCGTTTCAGATTGGGATGTCCCTTGAAAATAATCCCAAAAAAATCATATGTTTCCCGCTCCATCCAGTTAGCGGCAGGCCAAATCGAAGTGATGCTGCTTATGGATGGTTGACTGATTTTGATATTGGCTTTAATCCTGATTCGGTGGTTGAAGTTGAAACTGTGAAGATGGTAAACCATTCCAAGTTGTTTTTTTTCAGGATAGTGCATCCCACAGAGTGTTGTAAGGAAATTAAAATCCAGTTCCTTGTCGTTGCGCAGAAATCGCAGAACTTCGGGAACGAATTCTTTCTGAACAGTGATACAAAGCATATCAGCCAGCATTTCTTTTGCCTCAATTCCTTCGGCAAACTGTCTGATGAGTTTGTTGGTAACTAATTGGTTTCTATGTGGTTTTGTCTGTAACACTTGCTATTCAATATGGTATTGTTTCATTAAATTATTATATCCTTCGGAATTCCTTCTCCTCAGCGATTCATTTCCAACTAATTCCTGAATTTTCAGGATTCCATCAATGATTTGCTCGGGGCGGGGAGGACAGCCGGGCACATAAACATCGACGGGAATAATCCGGTCGATTCCCTGCAATACGCTGTACGTATCAAAAACACCGCCACTTGAGGCGCATGCGCCAACAGCGATAACCCATTTTGGTTCGGCCATTTGTATATAAACTTCACGCAAAACTGGGCCCATTTTCTTTGCTATAGTTCCCATAACCATCAACAAGTCGCTTTGCCGGGGAGAAAAACTTAAGCGTTCTGACCCAAATCGGGCGAGGTCATAGTGTGACGCCATAGTGGCCATAAACTCAATGCCGCAACATGAAGTTGCAAAAGGCAAAGGCCAAAGCGAATTTTTGCGCGCAAGTCCAACTGCTTTGTCAAACGAAGTCGCAAAGAAACCTTGCCCGGTAATTCCTTCAGGCATTTCGGCAATAGCAGGAGATTTGATTTGGTTATCTGGCATGATCTGATGTATTAATCTTCAGTGATTACTTATCCCATTTGAATGCTCCCTTTAGGAGAATATATATAAAACCCGCAAGGACAAGAATCATAAATAAGAACATTTCGACGAATCCATCTTTTCCTAAATCCTTGAAATTCACAGCCCATGGATACATGAAAATGACTTCCACATCGAAGAGAACAAAAAGAATGGCAATTAGAAAATATTTTACCGAAAATGGGCTCCGTGCATTTCCCATTCCTTCGATTCCACATTCGAAATTCTCCAATTTGGCACTTGAGAACCGTTTGGGTCCCAAAAAATGAGTCAGAACCATAGTCGATATAACAAACCCCAGTACTACCAGTGTTTGAATTATTATTGGGATATAATCTTGTGGCATTTTTTATTATTAGAACGAATTTAGAAACGATTACTGAACCGAATTGTTCATAAAACTACAATAATTTTAAATCTTTACAAAGGTGTATCGTTTTCTTAAAAGCTTTTGATTAATTCAGATATTCAGGTCTTTTTTTTAACGAAAAAATAATAGGAACACTCAGAATTGTGTTCAAATTTAATTCAAGCATGACTTTTATATTTCAATCCTTATTTTGGTTAGGTCATCTTATCAAATCTTGCAAATAGATTCAAATCCGTTGAAAAATTAAGCTGCGGATTAACTTTTCTGATGATTTTACATTAAAAGTTATTTTTTCAATTAAAAAGAGGCATTAATTCCATGGGGATTTAAAGATTATCAACAATTGTGTTGATAAATTCAGCAGATGTGTAAAAAATACACACTTCTGCTAAACTGCTGGTAAACTGAATCTTATTTGTTTAAAAAACAAACAGTGTTGAATAATTCACCATTTCCGACTGTATGTCTATTTAATACTCATTGTGCTAACGTGCAGTTATACAGTTAAATACATCTGATTTTATTCATTGGCATCAGATTTGAATACTATCCTATTATCATTATTAAATAGGCAAATCATGAAAACAAAGATCATTTTAATTATCGGACTATTCTTGCTAAGTTGCAGTATTGCAGACAGTAAAGAAGCTGAAATTGTTAATAATCCTTCTAAAGAAGGTAGTATAAAAGTGTTTACTTCTCCGGAAACCTATAATCTGACTACGAAGTGGACCAATGAATACGGTAGCTTAAATCCTAATGTAAAAATTAAGGTAATAACGGCTGGCAGTAATAATATCCCTCGAATGTTGAGCAATGGTTCGGGCATTGGTTTTATCGGCGATGAATCGAATATTTCTGGTAAAAACCAGGAAATTTGGAATATAGAGGTAGCTCATGATGTGATTGTACCAATAATGAACATTGTTAATCCTTTGATGAATGAAATTATCAGCAAGGGTATCACACCGGAAAGATTAGCGCAGATTTTTAACGACACTGAAAATCAGAATTGGGGAAAACTGCTGAATAACTCTCAAAATATTCCAGTTCATTTTTATATGACCAACGATGCATCCGTATTAGTTGGGCTTGCTAATTTCATCAAGGGCAGTCAGATAAAGACCATTGGAATTAAAGTTGTGAATGAAAATGAAATGATTTCTGCAATTCAAAAAGATCCCAATGCAATGGGTTTTTGCAAGTTGATTCAAATTGTTGATGGCAATAGCGAAAAATTAATTGAAAATATTAAGCTGGTTCCTATTGATAGGAACGGCAACGGGAAAATTGACTATATGGAAAATATATACGATAATCTACAATCTTTCTCACGAGGAGTATGGATTGGAAAATATCCTAATGCACTTTCCGGAAATATTTATTCAGTGTCTTCAGGAAAGCCAAAGAATGAAGCCGAAGTGGCATTTTTGAAATGGGTGCTTACGGATGGACAACAATATTTAAGTAAGAATGGGTATAGCGATCTGGTTTACAGCGAAAGACAAACACAGTTAGATAAGTTCTCAGAACCTGATATTTATACTGTAGCACCGCAAAATAGCACCTCGGCAATTCTTAAAGTTTTACTGTTGGTCATAGTCGCTATTGTCGCGATTGGTTTCGTGCTGGATTTGGTATTTCGACGAATAAGTAATAAGAAAGGACCCATGGAGGATATGCCTTTAGCAGTAGTTCCCGTTTTTGATGAAAATTCTGTCAATGTCCCAAAAGGACTTTACTTCGACAAATCACATACCTGGGCTTTTATGAAAAAAGACGGTTCGGTGAAAATCGGAATCGATGATTTTTTGCAGCATATAACTGGCACCATTACCCGCATTGAGATGAAAAATCCGGGAGAAATGATAAGAAAAGGAGACAAGTTTCTGACTATAATTCGACAGGGGAAAAAGTTGAATATCTATTCACCTGTTTCAGGAATAATAAAAGCGAAAAATGAAATCCTGATTAATCATTCATCGCTGCTAAATACCGCACCATATTATGAGGGATGGGTTTACCTGATCGAACCTTCCAATTGGTTGCGTGAAATTCAGTTCTTAAGCATGGCCGAAAAATACAAAACATGGCTGAAAGTGGAATTCTCAAGATTAAAGGATTTTTTCGCCACAGCTTTTAAAACTCCGGAATTTGCGTACGTCGTATATCAGGATGGAGGATCACTGAAGGACGGCATCCTGGCTGACCTCGGACCAGAAGTGTGGGAAGATTTTCAGACTAAATTTATGGATCAGGGAAAATAATTCAACTCATTGATTTCCAAATTAAAAACCAATCAAAATCTATAACCATGAGCTTAGACCGAAGAGTATTTTTTAAATTGTTGGGAGCCACCGGAATAACGCTGGCCATTGGAAAAGAATCAGTGGCCAATCCAGCAAACAAAAATGAAGTGGAATTTTGTGGGGTGCTGTATGATTCATCGCGTTGTGTGGGTTGCCGAACCTGCGAATATGAATGTGCGAAGGCACACGGATTACCTGAACCTTTATCAGAAGTTGCAGCTGTGCGCAAAACGGATGAAACATGCAACACAGTTGTCAATACTTATCAAACTTCGAAAGGAGAAGTTTACATCAAGAGACAATGTATGCATTGTAATCAGCCAGCTTGTGCGGCCGCCTGCCTAACTCAGGCCATGCATAAAAATGAAACTGGTCCGGTTACCTGGAATGGTGATAAATGCATGGGTTGCCGATATTGCATGGTTTCCTGTCCGTTTGATATGCCAAAGTTTGAATTTCACAGTGCAAATCCAAAAATTCAGAAATGTGATATGTGTTTCGATCGGCAGAAAGCGGGAGAAAAACCAACTTGTGTAACTAATTGCCCCAATGAAGCCTTGATGTATGGTACCCGAAGGGACCTGATAAAAGAAGCACGCCGCAGAATCTATGAAAAACCTGATTTGTATGTCGATCAAATTTATGGTGAACACGATGCTGGTGGTACAGGATGGCTTTATATTGCTTCGGTTCCTTTTGAAGAATTAGGCATGAAAACCAACTTACAGCAATCATCTTATCCAGCATTGACAAAAGGATTCCTTTACAGCGTGCCCTCTGTATTTGTATTGTTTCCAACTATCTTATTGGGCATACATCAGGCTACAAAGAATAATCAACATATAAAGCAAGAAGAAGATGAATACTAATTATCCGATAGCAATCGATCATGATGGCAAATCCATCTGGAAATTTCTGTTAAGCGAACTGAAACCCAAAGGTAAATTCCTGACACCTTTCAATATCATTTCAATTCCTATTATGCTTTTAGGACTGGGGCTGATCGTTTATCGTTTCATTTATGGAATTGGCTCCATAACGAACCTGACTCAGGATACTCCCTGGGGTTTGTGGATTGGTTTTGATGTGGTTACAGGCGTTGCCTTTGCCGGTGGTGCTTATGTGCTGACCTTTATGGTTTATATCCTTAACATGCAAAAGTATCATTCCATCGTCAGGGTAACTGTTCTGAACGGCTTCCTTGCTTATGTGTTTTACGCTGGTGCGCTGCTTTTGGATCTTGGCAGACCATGGCACGTAATCAATCCGATAATTGGCAATGGCTTTGGTGTGAGTTCTGTTTTATTCCTGGTAGCTTGGCATTTTCTACTTTATATGATCGCTCAACTGATTGAGTTTTCACCGGCAATTGCCGAATGGCTGGGAGCAAGGCGTGCTCATAAAATCCTTTCAGGAATGACCATTGCCGCCGTTATTTTCGGTATCACACTCTCAACTCTCCACCAATCGGGACTTGGAGCGCTTTACCTGATGGCAAAAGATAAAATTCATCCGTTATGGTATTCCGAATTTATCCCGATTATGTTTTTTGTATCCAGTATTTTTGCCGGACTTTCCATGGTCATCTTTGAAGGCTCGATCAGTCATAGAGTCTTTTTTAGTCAAATCAGCGAAAAAAATCACAAGTCTCAAAACACAATTATCCACGGATTGGCTAAAATCTGTGCCGGAACAATGTTTGCTTACTTTTTCCTGAAAATGTTGGTCTTTATTCACGAGCAACACTGGGATCTTCTCAATACTCCAATGGGTTACTGGTTTATGCTTGAAATGCTCGGTTTTGTATTGCTGCCGATGATCCTATTCTTTTACAGCTACCGGACCAACAGTATTCCGATGGTCAAAGTTGCAGCTATTCTGACCATGTTGGGTGTCATTCTGAACAGATTGAACGTTACGGTCATTGGATTCAGGTGGGATATGGCAATCAGGTATGTTCCGTCATGGATGGAGTTTGTGGTTACGATGGCTGTAATATTTACAGAAATATGGATTTTCCGGTGGGTTATTAACCGCATGCCGGTTCTACGCGATTCCCCTTCCTGGGCAACTGAAAAAGAATAATATTAATCCGCATTCACCGGTTTTGGTGGAGGCACAAAAAATAAACAAATGGACGGATTTAGCTATTTTAATATTTTCGAAACTAAAGGTATTGAGTACCTGGTTATTATTGCTTTCCTTGTCTTACTGATTCCTTTTTGGATCGTATTGAATAAACAAGCCAGAATTACCAAACAGATTCAGGAGGCGATCGGTGTTCTTTCAGCAAACATTCTGCGGATTCCCCAAGGTTTGTTTTATTTCAAAAATCACACCTGGATGCACATGGAAAAGACTGGAACCGCCAAGGTTGGGCTGGATGATCTGCTTCTACACATTACCGGGAATGTGAAATTTACGATCCTTAAGACTCCCGGAGAAACAATCAGTAAAGGAGATTTGCTGACTGAGATTGATCAGAACGGTAAGCTTCTGAAAATATTTTCGCCTGTTTCAGGTGTAATTACGAATACAAATTTAGCACTGAATGAAAGCAATGGTGAGCTGATTGAAGATCCTTATGGCAAAGGCTGGATTTATAAAATTAAACCCTCCAACTGGATTGCAGAAACAAAGTCGTGTTATTTTGCTGAAGAAGCTACTGAGTTTTCAATTCAGGAACTTGACCGATTTAAGGATTTTCTGGCCCGAACCACACGGAATTATTCTCCTGAGTCGGCAATGATTATTATGCAGGATGGTGGCGAAATCTGTGATCATTCACTTTCGACATTGCCAGAAGAAATATGGAAGGATTTTCAGAACGAATTTTTAAATTCTGACCGGCTGTAAACACCAGTTAGTTCTATGAAATTCAACTTAATGCAATCTTCCTGATTTGCTTTTAGATGAAGAAAAAGATTATTATGGAACTGGTGTGAGAGCACCAGTTTTTTTTGTAATTTGCAGTGAAATAAAACCTCATAGTAATTAGAACAAACTAACCATAGAATCCATTTGACGATATGCTTTTCAATAAGAAACATAATAACAATACGGGAAAGTTAATCCTGAAGAATTACGTGAAATTCAGGTCTTCAATTTATGGCAGGGTCGTGTTGATCATCACCTTTTTATCTATTTTTCTCTTTGTTTCGTTTAATGTAATTTTCAGGTCCGTCAACGAGCAGTACCTCAATACAGTCATTCGCCAGAGCGGAAACAATATCGGTGCCATTGTTAAAGGATCGTTATACCATTCGATGCTCGAGAACGATAAAAGTGCACTTCAGAATACCTTGGATATTATTAATAAAATGCCGGGTATTGATGAGGTGAACATGTATGATGGCCGTGACAGTTTGGTTTATTCGTCGTTTACGAATGATACAAACAGTGGGCACAGCGACCCGAATTGCATCAATTGCCATACGAACATCAAGTCGATGTTTCCCGGGAAAGAAAGGTCGTATAAGATTGTTGAGGTGAACAGCGATTGTACGATGAATCTGAATGATAACAGCAGCAGGCATTTGTTGATCCGTTCTCCAATTCTAAACGAAAGATCCTGTTCTACCAGCGACTGTCATGCACATCTTGAAACTGATACGATACTTGGTTCATTGGTCATCAAAATTCCACTGGAAGCACAGGACGCTGCCATTGAAAAATCATCCACCGAATTTTTCCTTTTGGCCATATTTGCAACTTTGTTGCTCGTCTCATTTCTTTTGGTATTCACCCGGAAAAAAATTAAAAATCCTCTCAACGAGTTAATAAAAGTCAGCATCGCAGTGGCTAATGGAGATAAAAGTACACGGGTTGAAATAAAACCCAACCAATTGGATGATATGCGGATGGTTTCAGTGGCATTCAACGATATGCTCGATAATTTGCATACTGCGAACGACGAATTGGAAAACTGGTCGCAGCAATTGGAATATAAAGTACAGAAAAAATCGGAGGAACTGGGAGCTGCTCAGAATGAACTGATGCATGTGGAACGGCTTGCTTCACTGGGGAAATTATCATCGTCGGTTGCCCATGAAATTAATAACCCTTTGTCCGGAATTCTGATTTACACGAAATTATTGCATAAACAGGTTAGTAATCCTGAATTGTATGCTGCAAAAAAAGATACCATGCTGAAGCATTTGAAGCTGATTGAAAATGAAACGAAGCGTTGCGGCGATATTGTAAAAGGATTGCTCGATTTTTCGAGAAAGGATCAGAACGATTTTGAGCCAAAGCATTTGCACGAAATACTTCAGGAAACGTATGATTTGATGACTCATTCGATTAAAATTGCCAACATCAGCTTTTTGAAAGATCTTTCGGCTAAATCAGATTTGATTTATTGCAATCCAAACCAGATTAAACAAGCCTGCATCGCACTTCTTGTCAATGCTTCTGAAGCTGTTGTCGAAAACGGTGAGATTTTAATTAAAACCCATAATCCGGATGAAGATTCTGTTGTCTTTGAAATTTCAGACAATGGACTTGGGATTGCTCCGGAAGATATTCCGCATATTTTTGAGCCTTTCTTTTCCACTAAGCAAGATGTCAGTGGAATAGGTTTGGGTCTGGCAATTGTTCACGGTATTATACAAAACCATAAAGGAAAAATCCAGGTCAGGTCGGAACTTGGAAATGGGACAACCTTATCAGTAACTATACCTTTGATTAAAGATTAAGGAGAATAAAAAATGGCAAGAAAGATATCCATATTAATTGTGGACGATGAAGATTCAGTAAGGGATTCGTTATACAACTGGTTCATCGAAGATGGATTTCGGGTTGAATGTGCCGAAAATGCGAAGAAAGCCCTGACCATTCTTGAATCAGGAGAATTTGACATTATTCTGGCTGATATTAAAATGCCTGGAATGGATGGATTGGAAATGCTCCGGAGAATTAAATCATTGAAAAAAGATTCGATTGTCATTGTCATGACTGCTTTTGCAACTGTTGATACCGCAGTTAAAGCGCTCAAGGATGGAGCGTACGATTATGTGACAAAACCTTTTGATCCCGATGATTTAACTCATTTGATCCGTAATGCCACCAAGCAAATTTCATTAACCGATGAAAATGAAAATCTGAAGAAAAAAGTTATTTCCCTGGAAAACGTGGAAGACCTGATCGGAACCAGTGAAGCAATGAAAAATGTACTCCGTGAAGTTGAAAGCGTGGCTCAAACCAATTCTTCGGTAATTATTACCGGTGAAAGCGGTACTGGAAAGGAGCTTGTTGCCAGGGCTATACATTCAAATTCTTCACGAAAATATTTTCCATTTGTGAGTGTTCATTGCGGTGCCCTGACTGAGAGCTTGCTCGAGAGTGAGTTGTTTGGTCACGAAAAGGGCGCTTTTACAGGAGCCATGTACAATCGTAAAGGCCGGTTCGAAATGGCCGACAGCGGTTCGATATTTTTGGATGAGATTGCCACTATTTCAACCAAAATGCAGGTGGAATTGCTTCGGGTACTGGAGTCAAAAACATTCACTCGGGTAGGCGGAAATAAAGAAATCAGCTCCGACTTCAGGGTAATTTGCGCCACCAACAAGGATTTGAAGAACATGGTTGAAAAAGGAACTTTCAGGGAAGATCTTTATTACCGGTTAAATGTGGTAAACATACAAATTCCGCCACTGCGCGACAGAAAAGAAGATATTCCGTTGC
>SESF01003642.1_pt1 | contig 10465 bp, 11 predicted proteins | sample 3171521 | NCBI WGS metagenome assembly SESF01 (sample SAMN10866945, study PRJNA518727) | freshwater metagenome | biome: subpolar coniferous forest; feature: holomictic lake; material: water; isolation source: holomictic Lake 227, 6 m and 8 m depth | place: Canada: near Kenora, Ontario | collected...
GAAGAAATCAGTTTGGTTAAAGTAGTATAGTAAATTATTTAAAATAAACATGTTATGAGATTTGTTGATTTAAAAATACGGACAAAACTGACCGGAACATTTAGTGTCCTGATTTTTGTTGGCTTACTTATTTCGGTATATTCAGTTGCAAGTTTATTGTTTTTCAAGAAGGATATTGATTCGTTTTCCAAAGAATTTATTCCGCAGCTTGAGCTTTCGACCCGGGTAAGCAATGAAACCCAGATGGTAGCTTTTGATATGGAAGGATATTATTTAACCGGTAAACCCGAATATCTAAAATTAGCAAAGGCTGAATTTGACTCACTGAAGATTGCCTTGGACGGAGGGGCACATTTGCTTGAAAAGTCGACGAACCTATCGATATTGGAACAAAGTCTGAGCGAAGCCAGTATTTTGATTCCGTTGTATGAACAGAATATCATGATGACTTTTAAGACTGTTCAGGAAATCAATAACCTGCAGCAGAAGCCAGTCTGGAACTCCGAAGGAATCAAAAGCAATTTGGGACAAAAGAATAAACCGAAGAGAAAAGAGAATAATTCGGTCGCAAAAGTAGTACCTGATAATAATTTGGCATTGACATTAATAGCAGAAAAAACTGTTAAACTGAATGAATTACGCAATGCAGGTTTGATTATCTCCACAAAACTTAAAATAAAATCTGATATTTTACGAAAATCTGCTATTGCTTATACTACTGAAGTTGCTCATGGCTTTAACAGATCGATCAATTTGATCGTTATTATTCAGTTGATTATTGGTCTTGTAACTTTATGCTTTTCTGTTTTTATCGTTGTCTACATCTCGCGGATTATCACACAACCGCTGATAAAAGGAATCGATTTTGCCCAAAAGATGGCAAAAGGAGATTTAACGGCAGAGCTTGATGTCCATCAAAAAGATGAGATTGGAATTTTGGCCGATAACCTGCAATTGATGAACAACCGCATTCGTGAGACGATTTCTTATGTTGCAACTACTGCGGAAAGCCTTGCGTCTGCAAGTCTTGAGCTGAGTTCAACCTCCCAGTTAGTTTCACAGGGAGCATCGATGCAGGCCTCCTCTTCGGAAGAGGTTTCGGCTGCAATTGAAGAGATGGCAGCTAATATTCAGCAAAATAAGGAGAATGCCAAAATAACTGAAACCATTGCGATCAAAGCCGAAAAAGATATATTTCTGGGAAGTGGTAAGGTGACCCATACCGTAGAAGCCATGCACGAAATTGCCAACAAAATTTCGATTATTGGCGATATTGCTTTTCAGACCAATATTCTGGCTCTCAATGCTGCTGTTGAAGCAGCCCGGGCCGGCGAGCACGGACGCGGATTTGGGGTAGTGGCTGCTGAAGTTGGCAAACTGGCCGATCGAAGTAAACTGGCTGCGGCTGAAATTGATCAGCTTACCAAAACAAGCGTAAATAATGCGGAAGTAGCCGGAAAACTTATGAAGGAAATTGTGCCTGATATTCAAAAAACTTCGCATTTAATTCAGGAGATATCATCAGCTAATTATGAGCAAAGTACAGGAGCCGACCAAATTAATTCAGCCATTCAGCAGTTAAATATGGTTACCCAGCAAAATGCGGCAACGTCCGAAGAATTAGCAACCAGTGCCATTGAATTATCAGCTCAGGCAGAGCAACTTCAGGAAATTATTTCATTCTTCAGGTTAAGTGAAAATGAGCCCTCGACAAGCAAGACGAAAGCCGCATTTCAGCAACAACAAATAGCTGTTGATTCACATCAGGAAGCCAGGCATGGGGTTGTAATTGATTTGGATGAACCGGATGTTTCCGACGATGAATTTGAACGTTTTTAACTTTGTTTTTATTCCCTTTTTACTTTGATTTTGAAATCAGAATTTATTGAAATATCAGATGAGCTTTTCCTGAAACTTGGGAAAATGATAACAGACCGGTATGGAATTAATATGCCGATTGACAAAAAAATCATGTTTCAGGCTCGCCTGCAACGGCGGCTCCGTGAACTTGAGATTTATTCGTTCGATGAATATGCTTCAAAACTATTGAGTGACAATGGGAAATCACCGGAGTTTGACCTTCTGCCGGATTTCATTTCAACTAACAAAACCGAGTTTTTTAGAGAAAAAGGTCATTTCGATTATATATCTGACCAAATTTTGCCTGAATTCATGAAAAATGCAGCTTCAACCCAATTGCATCAGTTAAATATATGGAGCTCAGGTTGTTCAAGCGGTCAGGAAGCATATTCAATTGCGGTTACAATGGAAGAATTTATGCGATTGAAAGGCTTCAGGTTCGGATATTCAGTCATTGCTACCGATATTTCGGGCCGGATGTTAAAAGAGCTTAGGGAAGCGATTTATCCAATGGTACAGATCAGTGAGATTCCCATGGAAATCAGACACCGCTACTTTCTGAAAAGCAAAAACATGATTGAGCCGAAAGTCAGGGTCATCAAGGAAATCCGGAATAATGTAAGGTTGGCTTACCTGAATCTGATGGACAATTCTTATTCGTTCAATACCTCATTTGATATCATTTTTCTTCGGAATACACTGATCTATTTTTCTTCGGAAGTTCAAAAAAAAGTATTGACGAAAGTTCTCGAAAATTTGAAAGAAGGTGGTTATCTGTTTATTGGTCATTCAGAGTCACTGATCAATATGGATTTACCCATTCATTCCATTGCCCCAAGTGTATACATCAAAACAAAAATTAATAGGAAATGAATTCAGAAACTAAACTCCAAATCGATCTGGAAGCCTGCAGGCAAAGGAATTCTCAATTAAGCAGTGAAAATGATGAATTAGTCAGGAGCCTTTTTGATGTCAATGATAAGCTTCGCGATTCAGAAAAGCTGAAAGGTCATTTCATAAGTAACATTACCAATGAAATTGTGAATCCGTTTACCAGTGTTCTTGCCCTGGCACAAAATATTAAACAATTAAAAGAAGGGGAAATTGCGCAGGCACACCGGATGGCTGAAATGATCTACCTTGAAGCATTTCAGCTCGATTTTCAGCTTAAAAATATTTTTGCTGCTGCTCAGATAGAAGCTGGAAATGAAGATATGAAACGGTCTTCATTCCGGATAGACGAACTTGGTGAGAGTTTGAGCCATTATTTTGAATCTCTTTTAAACAAAAGGAATATCCGGCTTTCGGTTCGTTTTATTAATAATCTGAATGCAGATTTGCCTGTTTCCTTTGTTTCAGATAAGGAAAAAGTAGATTTGATACTTAAAAACCTGATTAGTAATTCAATAAAGTACAGTCCTGAAAATTCAGTCATTGAACTTGAGTTTTACATGGAAAGAGGTTGTCTTGTAATGGAAATTTCTGATCACGGCAAAGGAATTCATGAAGTTGACCGCAAGATTGTATTTGATCGGTTTAAACAATTGGATGAAAAAATAAATTCAATCAATACCGGTCATGGTCTTGGTTTATCGATAGTCCAGGCGTATTCAGAAATGCTGGGTGGCAAAGTTAGTCTGAACGACAATCCGGAGGGTGGATTAAAAATCAGGATTTCTATTCCGAAAGGTGACGAAATTGTTGGTTGGGACGATCTGGAAGATTTTTTATTGGATTCAGAAGCAAGTTACTAATGAATAAGCTCGGAAAAGCTCAATTTTTTCTTTATCCGTCAACTATACGTGTCAGTAAGGAACCCCAATGGATTACAACCATTTTGGGATCCTGTGTAGCAGTTTGTTTTTTTGATCAGAAAAATAAAATAGGAGGGATCAATCATTTTATGTTGCCCTATTGGAATGGTGAAGGTCTGGAATCGCCCAAGTACGGAAATGTGGCCATTTTTCAGTTATATCAGAAAATGCTTGAATTTGGAGCAAAAAAAGAGAACCTTGTGTGCAAAATTTTTGGTGGAGCCGAAGTTCTTGGTGAACAACACTTCATATTTAATGTTGGACAAAGAAATATTGAATTAGCATTCAAAATCCTGGCTGAAATGGATCTTCCGGTTGTAAGTTCCAGTACAGGTGGAAAACAAGGCCGAAAAATTCATTATAATACAGGAACTGGCGAATTATTTCAGAAGTATCTGGGGAAAATAATATAGAATGAGATGAAATGATAAGAAGGATTAAAGTTTTAATTGTTGATGATTCCGTCTCGGTACAAAATACTCTGGCTCAGATATTAAGTCAGGATGATGAGATTGAAATCATAGGAACTGCTACAGATCCATATGAAGCTGTTTCTAAAATAGCAGAAAATCTTCCGGATGTAATAACTTTGGACATTGAGATGCCACGAATGGACGGATTAACATTCCTTGGGAAGTTAATGAAACAACATCCTATTCCGGTTGTCGTTATTTCATCGGTTGCCATAGAAGGTTCAGAAAAAGGAATGCAGGCTTTGAAACTGGGTGCACACGAAATAATTACCAAACCCAGATTGTCCAGTCAGGAACACATAGAGGAATACAGTATTCGGATTACTGATGCTATAAAAGCAGCGGCCATTTCGAAGCGAATCCAGTTAAGACTTGGCAAACAGAATGATGGAAATGATAGTTCGGTTAAAAATTTGGATAATACGGCCGGTTTAATTCAATCCTCCAAACTGAATTCTGAAAAAATAATATTAATTGGTGCGTCAACCGGAGGTACCGAATTAATATCACTGATTCTTAAAAACTTAAGGACCGATCTACCCGGAATTATGATTGTACAGCATATGCCGGGAGAGTTTACAGGCGCTTTTGCCAACCGCCTGAACAATGAAAGTCGGCTAAATGTTAAAGAAGCCGAACAAGGTGATGTGATTCAGCGGGGATTTGTATATATTGCCAATGGTTTTAATCACTTGCAGCTTATCAGGGAAAACGGGCTGTTCAAATGCAAACTTGAAATGAATACATTGGTTAACAGGCATCGTCCATCGGTAGATGTTTTGTTTCATTCAGCAAGCAAATATCCGGGAAAGGATATTACTGCTATTCTCCTGACCGGGATGGGTTCAGATGGCGCAAAAGGGATGCTCGAATTATATGAAACTGGTGCCATGACCTTTGCCCAGAATGAACAATCGTCGGTGATATATGGTATGCCAAGGGAGGCAATTAAGCTGAATGCCGCAAAAATGACCGGAACACCGGAAGAATTAATACAATGGTTAAACAACGCATTTCTATAGCATGAATGACAAAAATCCAACTTCAAGAATTTTGATCGTCGACGATATGCAAATAAACCTTGATTTGATGAAAGAAATTTTATCGGAAAAGGGATATCAGATTGCCACTGCAATTAACGGAAAATCAGCTATTGCCAAAGCCCGTGCTCACAAATTTGACTTGATTTTACTTGATATCGTTTTACCCGATATTGATGGATTTGAAGTATGTTCCCAATTGAAATCAATTCCACAAACCCATGATATTCCGATTATTTTCCTGACTGCAAAAAGGGAGAAGGATAATATCATAAAAGGTTTTCAGTTGGGTGCAGTTGATTATATACCCAAGCCTTTCAGTAAAGAAGAACTGCTTGCCCGGGTTAACTTGCATCTGACTTTGCGAAAAACACAGGAAGAACTCATCCGTTCGAAGGAATGGGCCGAAGCTGCCACAAAGGCAAAAGCAATTTTTCTGGCCAATATATCCCACGAGATCCGCACCCCAATGAATGGGATAATTGGTATGATCGATATATTGAAGCGTGCAAATTTAACCGAAGAGCAAATCGAATATCTTGAGATAATAGGCATTTCAAGTGAAAATTTATTGATGATAATCAACGATGTACTCGACTTTTCGAAAATTGAAGCAGGACAAATCACCTTTGAGAAGATACGTTTCAGCCTGGCAAGTGAAATTGATGAAGTAATCAAGATTCTCCGATATAAGGCAATCCAAAAGAATCTTGATTTGTCGTTTCATATTGCCCCTGAAATTCCTGAAATTATGGTTGGCGATCCGTTACGACTGAAACAAGTGCTTATCAATCTGTGTAATAACTCACTTAAATTTACATCTGATGGATTTGTGAAAATTAATGTTTCACTCCTCGGAATGGATGAATCAACTGTTCGCTTATATTTTGAAGTTCAGGATTCAGGAATTGGTATTTCTCCTGAAAACCAACTCAAGCTTTTCAAATCATTTGCTCAGGCAGAAGTTTCAACATCCCGAAAATTTGGTGGAACTGGTCTGGGTCTTGCTATTTGTAAAAATCTGGTTCAGTTGATGAATGGTACAATCGGCATTATTAGCGAAGAAGGAAAAGGCGCAACTTTTCATTTTAATTGCGAATTTGAAACTTCCGGCCAAAGTCATTTTGCGATTGAAATTCAGGAACCAAGTGAAAGTAAGGTTCATATTAAAAAATTGAAAATTTTATTGGCTGAAGATAATATTATCAACCAAAAAGTTGCTATATTAAATCTTCAGAAATTAGGCCATGAAGTGATAGCTGTTTTTGATGGTATTCAGGCAGTTGAGAAGTTTATTAGTATTCAACCTGATGCCATATTTATGGATATTCAGATGCCTGAAATGGATGGTGTGGAGGCGACCGGCAAAATTCGTGAATGGGAAAAAGCCAATAACGTTAAAAATTATGTTCCGATTATTGCAATGACGGCCAATACAATGAAAAGCGATATCGAATTATTTTTGGCTGCAGGAATGAATGAATATTTGAGTAAGCCTTTTAGTTCCGCCGATTTAATTCAGTTGTTGGAATGGATACAAAGGCATATTGAAGAAAAAAAAATATAAATAAAAAAATATCAAATGGAATTCACTGATGCAACTTATTCCTGGATAGGAAAAACTGTATTAATCGTTGAGGACAACGAAACGAGTAACATATACTTTGAAGCTGCTTTAAGGAAGACCAAAGCAAACCTGATGTGGGCCAAGAATGGCTTGGATGCTGTTGAAATCACCAAAACAAATGAAAATATTGACTTGATTTTGATGGACATCAACATGCCTAAAATGGACGGCATTGAAGCTACTAAAATTATTAAATCGCTTTATCCCAATGTTATCATTGTAGTACAAACTGCATTTATATTATCCGGCGAAGAAAGATTGTGTCAGGAGGCCGGTTGCGATGAGTTTATTACCAAACCGATTCGTTTAAAATATCTGTTGGACACGATCGATCACTATTTGGGTAATAAAGAAAAATAAGCTCCAAATTTTTTGTTTGAGTCTTCTTCAACTAAGGATAAAAAACCTGAACAAAATGCGCCATTCAGGGTTTTTAGCTTGTTGCAATTTGATTGATCTTTAGCGAAATCCATGAATTTTACGGAATTTGAATACCAAAGTCCAAATTTTCCGTTTGAATCCTGATGAATTTTTTTCTCAATTAACAGACTGAGTATTCCCATATTCATCCTGCAGTTTACCTCAATACAAGGTTGAATGAATAACTGTTTGCGATTCATAAACAAAAGGGAATCAACACCTAAATAGCCCCGGTGATATTTTGCATATACCGATTTTTTCAAAGCATCCATTATTATTTGTACAGTTTCATTGATTTTTTCCTGGAAAACGGCAATATGTTCTGCGGACAAAATCGTTTCCAACTCAGGACGAATAAGAGTTCCACTGTATTGACCATTCGAATTCGTTTCAAAAAAGGAATAGCCAAGAAATTCGATTTCAAAATTATCTTTCACAAAAAACTGGAATGACAGATCAGCCAGCTTTTCCAGAAACGGTTCTGCAACAAGGTAATGTTGTTGCTTCAATATTCCCGAAATCCATTGCTTGTTTGAAGTGCTGAGTTCCTTCCTCCGGATAATCTGGATTCCACGTCCGGAGGAACTTATGGGAGCTTTTATTACTAACGGCAGATGACTTTTAAGTAATATTTCGATTTCTTCGGTTCTGGTAACCACAATCCCGGTAAGTGATTGGTCAATAAACCAGTCCGGAGGATTGCTTTCCAGAATCTCTCCTAAAAAATTAAGTGACGTCGAACGTTCAAAAAGTAATTGGTGTTCCGGTTTCCAATGAGAAACCGGACTCGCCTTAAATTCATCAGAGCATTTTTCTTTCAGATTTCTCAATTTAAAATGTGCCGCCGGACTCCATCCCCAAGGAGAAATATCGCTAAATGATCCTTCAGGAAGGTTTTCCAGCTCATTTAAACTGCAAAATGTCGGCAAATCAAATCCCGCATCGGTCAATCGTTTGACAAACCCATCGGATGGAGGATTTTCTGTCAATACAAAATCACTTTCAGAGGCAAAAATAAATGGAAGCACCGATAAATCGCGTTCCATTTTCTGAAGCAAAAGTGGTGGCATGTAACTGAATGAGCCATTGGCAACGGCCAGTTCGCATGTTGGATTAAAATAATAAATTGTAGATTTTGCCATCGATTAATTCTGGTTCAGGACATAAATATAGGTTGCAATCTTAGCATATGAATAAATTAGCGAAAATAAACTTTAATTCGCTTTGAATTGTTGAATAAGCATTTACATTTGCAGTATTGAATATTTACAGACCAATAAGTCTTTTATTGATGATTAAAGTTTCTTCTGAAATAGCAAAAATGAATTCAAGTAGTTTCATGTACATTTCAATGTTCATGTATATGCGTTTTAATTGTATTTCTCAGAAGAACGGCAGGATATAAGTGAATTTACAACACCATATTTAAAAGCTCTTCTGGATTACAGAGGGGCTTTTTTTATGTATATTAAGAAACATTAGATGAGTGAAAAATCATACCGTAGTATTGTAAAATCGATTTCGTGGCGAACCATCGGAACGATTGATACCATCATCATCTCGTTCGTCATAACTGGAAAGCCAGGACTTGCCTTGTCGATAGGTGGAGTGGAAGTCTTTACCAAAATGGGACTTTATTATGTCCATGAACGTACTTGGAACCGAATCAGTTTTGGCAAGATAAAGAAAACAGGTTCAGATTATCAAATTTAGATCAGTGATGAAAAGAAATTATTTACCCATATCGATTGATATTTCTGATCGCAAAATATTAATTATCGGAGGTGGACAAAGCGCCCTGAAGAAGATCCGGATTTTACAGCGATCTGGTGCCCTGCTTGAAGTAGTTGCCGAAAATGTGATCAATGAAGTTGTTGCAACAGGTGTTGTTTGCTTTCGGAAGAGCTATGAGAAGAGTGATCTGAAGGGTTACCTGATGCTTTATTCGTGCACAAACAATGTGGATCTCGACAGGCAGATTGCTGCTGATGGGAGAGAAGCCGGTGTTCTTGTCAACATTCACGACAATCCTGCCCTTTGCCAGTTTGTTTCGCCGGCAATTTATCAGGATGGAAATATTACGGTTGCAGTTGGTTCAAATGCTGAGAATGTGCAGGAAGCCATTCGTATTCGCAATCAAATTCAGGAATTTTTAGAAAATCAAAAAATCAAATAAAAGCATGACTATACAAATAAGTCCTTTAAACGAACAACAGCTGAAAGCACTGAAAAGCCTTACTGACGGAATAAACCGTGAGCAGATTGTTTGGTTGAGCGGCTATTTTCAGGGATTACTCGCATCGGCGGCCGGCATTCAGTCATATAGCAATGACAGCCTGGCAAAAAGCGGCAAACAATTGAAAATTCTTTATGGAACCCATACCGGACGAAGCAAAACCCTTGCGGATATCCTGGCAAAAAAACTTTTCCATCTTGGCGTTGAGGTTCAATCGGTTGCATTGGATAATTACAAAACCCGGCAATTGACTTCCGAAACCAATGTGGTTTTTATTGTCAGTACCCATGGCGAAGGCGAACCACCTGCCATGGCCGAAGATTTTTACGAATTTATCACCGGGAAACGTTCGCCGAAATTACCGGGACTGAATTATTCAGTCATGGCATTGGGAGATAAAAGTTACAAGTTTTTTTGCAAAACCGGAATCGACATTGATCAGGCACTGGCCATTTCGGGGGCAAAATCAATACTTCCGGTTCTGAAACTGGATGTTGAATTCGAAGACGAAGCCGAAATTTGGATGAATCAGTTTGCTGCTGTTTTTCGAGAATCAACAGCGAATTCAGTAGTCTCTTCAGTTGTGGCGATAACATCCGGAGAAAATTATTCCAGGAAAAATCCATTTCGCGCAAATGTTCTGGATAAGGTGAAAATTACCGGACGCGATTCGGACAAGGAAGTTTATCATGTTGAATTATCGCTCGATGGCTCCGGAATTACCTATGAACCGGGCGATTCAGTGGGCATCTTGGCAAATAATCCTCCACAGCTGGTTGATGCTGTTTTATCCCATTTAAATTCTGAAGGTGCAGAAACAGTAAATCTTAAAAACGTTGATTATTCATTCAGGGAAGCATTGACTGACCATCTGGAAATTACAGTGATCAACCGGGATGTTATTCAGAAATACCAGGAAATAAGCAGAAATACTGAACTTCTGCGAATTATTGAAGACGAAATACAGCTTGATCATTATTTATACGGACATGATC
>SESF01021032.1_pt1 | contig 10457 bp, 12 predicted proteins | sample 3171521 | NCBI WGS metagenome assembly SESF01 (sample SAMN10866945, study PRJNA518727) | freshwater metagenome | biome: subpolar coniferous forest; feature: holomictic lake; material: water; isolation source: holomictic Lake 227, 6 m and 8 m depth | place: Canada: near Kenora, Ontario | collected...
TATTCAGCATTTACCAAACTACGAAGGTCAAAAAGCTCAGGTAGGCCCATTGGTTGCAGAGGACATCGGATTAACCTTGCTGAGAAAAAAATGTCATCATTTTAATGATTGGATTACAAAACTCGAAAACATCTAAAGTTTTTGATAAAAGTCCATCAAATCCCGATGTTACAAAACCATTGTTTGTTATGTCGAAAAAAAATAGCTGATTGCAAGGGTTCCCACATAGTGCCAAACTTTCTTTTACAGTCAGCATTTACATACGATCAGAAGGCAAAGCGTAGCCATGAAGTGTCATTTTTTGTCGACACGAATTCATTCAATACCAGCTTGTATGTCGGCCGGGAGGTTAGTACCGAAAAAATATTTGAAGTAAAAAGGCACAATATAACCGACGAAGAGGTTAAAGCAAACACTAACCATTTCACCCGCGATTACCTGTTTTGTTCCACTTGCGAAAAACGATTCGCCGTACTCGAAAATGAATATGCCAGCTTAAATAACGGCATTAAGCAAAGCGTAAACCCAAGATTGGCCTACCTGTTCTGGTTGTCGGTTATCTGGCGCATGTCGGTTACCCGTACGAGTATAGAGATGCCAGCAGCATTAAACAAACAGATCCGGATTGTTCTTGATAGTACCTTGTCTTTAGAAAAAGAAGAAGTCATTAACAGCAAGCATAGCCTTGGCCCCTTTGCTTATTTATTAATGCGTTTTCCCTCATCTGGAACCATAAAATTAGGGATACTCGCAGAGAGAAAGGTAAGCAATCCTTATTTGGTACTGATCGACACCTTGGCCCTGTTTTTCTTTCCTGACCGTAAAAAGATACTGCTCAGGAAAAGTGAAAAAAACAGCTTTTGGGGATTGGAAGCTTTTTTTGACAAGAAGAACCTGAATAAGGGTTCTACTGTTGAAACCTGCCTCAATCTGACCGAAGAAAATTTGCAAGCCTCCCTTCTTGGTTGTGTTCAATCTATGCATGAGGAAGAACTGTTATTGGTGCGCAAGTCGTTGGTAACTTTCTTTATCGCCTCCGGAATAACCCCCTCGGATGAAGAATATAACGACATTATCCTGCTATATATGAAAAAAGAGATGGAAGCCGGGCTTGCAGGATGGTCGAATAATCAGAGGAAAAGGTTCCTTAGAGAAGCAGTCGCAGAAGTGTTAGATCTAAAGTAACCCTTTTTAAGTTACACTGCCTATGATCGACCGGGCGAAGCTATTAAAACCGAAAAAACTTTCAACCTATTTCATTCTCCTGAAACCTGAAAAATTTGCATGCCACATTAATGCAGCGTGGTTTTTACATTTCCCAAGTTTTTGTAATTTTGTAAAAAATTCATCCAATGAACGATAAAGAGATAAAAGATTTCCAAAGAGTGATAAGGGAATATAAAAAGGAAGTCACAAAAACGACTGAATCTGCTAAAAAATTCCTTTTCGATACGGGTGTTCTCACAAAAGGTGGTCATTTGACCAGGCCTTACAAGAATCTATGTATTCCCGAAAAACAGGGTTGATTTTTGGTTTTCATGGTTGTGACCAGGAAATCATAGAGAGCATTGTATTAAGGAAAGAGAACCTTAGGCATAGTGAAAACTCATATGATTGGCTTGGCCATGGTATATATTTCTGGGAAAATAGCCCTTCAAGAGCACAGGAATTTGCAGAATTTCTGTTAAAACATCCCGATCGTTCCCATCATCCAATCAAAACTCCAGCTGTAATTGGAGCAGTTTTAGATTTAGGTTTTTGCCTTGATTTGACCGATTATGCAAATCTGGTATTATTAAAAGAAAGCTATGGCTTATTCATCGCTGCCGGAAAGAAATCACATGCAATTCCCACGAATAAAGTTATTGGATCAAACAAAGACTTGTTATTGCGTGACTTGGACTGTGCAATAATCGAAACCCTTCATTCAACGAGAAAAGAAAAGAAACTTCAAGCGTTTGATTCTGTCAGAGGCGTTTTCTGGGAGGGAGAAGATCTTTATCCCAATGCTGGTTTCAAAGAAAAGAATCATATTCAGATTTGTATCAGGAATCCAAACTGTATCAAAGGTTTTTTTATTCCAAGAGTATTTGATAGCTCATTCAGTAAAGTCTGATCAGTAGGTTTCAAGTCTCAAGTTCCAAGTTTAACCTGCAACCTGAGACCTTCAACCTGAAACCCAACAACAACATGATCTTCCCCGGACCGGGTAATGGCGGATATTGTCTGCCCAAGGATGGCGGACTGGGTTATTGGCCTTAAATTGAAGACCAATGACGGACGACGGACAACGGACGACAGTCCTCTATCACAGGTCATTGAAACCTGATTATTCCTTTGACTTGTGCCGGGCGATTATACAAACGAGATGATCGGGATTTTCGAGATGGAACCAAAGTTCAACGGCCTCATCCTCTTTCCAAATAAAACCGCTTCGCCTACTCAAACTCAATTGAGTTTCAACCAGGATATGAAAGGTTGATGTTAGTAATGAGTTTTATGCAATGATAATTAAAAAACATTCTATGTTTATTAAAAGGAAAATTCAAACAAGTAAAATAGAATGTATTGTATTAGCAGGAGATCTTACAGGTTTCTCTTATTCTTACGATAGGGGAAATGTTTTCCTGGTAAATGAGTTTATTAAACGATTCTATTATTATTCCAGTAGCATAGTCAACTTGGCAAAAGGTAGATTAGTCAAGTTTACTGGGGATGGATTCCTAGCGGTATGGGAATTATCAGATAACATGAACGATAATCACATCACAGCTAGTATTGTTGATGAGGTATCGCGAGAAATGTCTCGTGCTGTTAGGGTAAGTAAACTTGGGATGCAAATAAATGAAAAAATGTATTTACGACAAGGAATAACTGTTGAACCCAATGGTATAAAAGTGAAAATGATTCTTAATGGTCATCAAACAATTGACTATCTTGGAAATATGATAAATTTTGCATTTAGAATTCAAAATATCGAAATGACATTTCCATATATATGCCTTCATAAAGATTTTCATGAATTGTTACTTGATAATGATCATCAATATAAATCCGTGACACTCGAACCGGATGAAGTAAAAAGGATATTTAAAAAATTGAATCCGGATCAGGAAAAATTATTTTTGGATAGTCAGCTATCTGAGACTACTATTGATAACATAATTGAATCTTTCAACGAACTTGACAAAAAAGGCATGTCACAGCAGAATAAATATAAAGGAAAAGTTACATGGAATCAATATCTTGTTGAAAAAGCGCCATTAAAAAGAGTTGATAAAAAAATCATGGATTATCATAATAGAAAATGGAGGTTTTATAAACAAGGTCCGAAATGGTTGAATGAAGTTCATTATCGCTTATGGGGTTATGTCAAGGCTCTTGAAATTATTGTTTATGAGGCGGATAATATTATCACTGCACACAATAAATAACACGCTATATCTCTTCGCCTACTCAAACTCACTTGAGTTGCAATCAGGATAAGAAAGGTTGATGTTATAAATGAGTTGGCGGCACCCATTGAAGAACGCAATGAAAAGTTATAAAAGTTTAAAGACATTAGGAGGTTTGAAGTTTAAATCAATAAAAATAAAATTGAAAAGACAAATGAGTATCTCATTCATAACATGGAATATAAATAAAGGAACTTTTTCAGAGATTAGTTTATACCTGAGAGAAATTCTTAAAAAACAAAGATCTGAAACACTTACTTTTTTTGAAGCAGAAAACTTAGTGGATTCAGATATTGAAGGAATGGGGTATACCAAAATAAAACTGGCAAGTGTAGAACCTTCTAAAAAAGTCATTAAAATGTTCATTAAGAACGATTCTGATTACATTATAGAAAATAAATATGATTTCACCCAACTCGTTGTGAACGAAATTAAGTTTTTGCCTATTAACAGGGAAATGAAGGATTATCTTGTAGAGGAGTCGAAAATAATTAGAAGGATTGAAAAGACCGCAACTCTAGAAGCCTTTGAAATTAAAAACTCAAAGTCAAAGGACTTTTTTCTTTTCGTGGCAATTCATATTCCTTCTAAACTATATCAAGATGAGTATGATCAATTTCAATCAGCAATAAATTATAAAAAGTACATAACGGCTCGGGCTGAGGAATACGGAAATAAAATATTAGTCGCTGGAGATTTTAATATGGCACCTTTTGAGAGAGGCATGACTGAGCCAATGGGCTTTTTCGCTTTTCAAAATAACAATGATGTAAACCCTGATATTGAACATGTCTTAGGAAGTAGACAGCTGTCCTTTTATAATCCTAGTTGGCGCTTACTTGGTGATTATGATATTGGATCTAAAAGCTTCAGAGAGGGAGGTTCGTTTTTTTATGAAAAAAGCAAGAAAAGAAAAACAAACACATGGCATTTGTTCGACCAGATAATTATGACTAAAAACCTTTTTAATTCGTTTGATCACAATTCCCTAGTCCTTCTAGAAACAACAAATCTATCACAAGACATAAAGAATCCCCAAAAAAAAATTGACCACTTACCATTATGTTTTACAATAAATATATAAAAAAATGAAAATAGATTTTCCAAAACCGAATGATCAAAACAATGAACTCAATCTGAATCCATTAAATCAATTGGAAGCTTTTTGTAAGAGCTTTAATGAGTTTTATACTGGACATTTTTTTGGAGTTATTACGACATCTTCAGAGCTAATTGACAATACAACTTCAATTATTAGTTATGCATTTTGGATTGACTTCTTGAAGATAAATGAATTTTCATATAGGTTATTCGAATTGAATCCTACAAAAATGGACGGTGGTTACCCGCTGACTGCTGCAGCTTTCCATGGACCACCAGAAGATTTTGGACTCATAAATTCTCCAAACGAATTAGAAACAGTTGTAAATAAAATTCTAAACAGCAAGAGAGGACGATTCATTATTCTATCAAATTATTAGAACCAATTTGACTAAAAAATAGCAGCCGCCAATAAATAGAACTTCGTGTGGCACGTAATCCGCAGTATGAAGTTAAAGTTGAACAAAATCAAAATGGTGCAGGTTTCCTATGCACTTTACACCAAATTTTTCAGTTTAATGGCATACGGATCGGGTTACTGGTGCAGGTCATTTTTCAACCATATGTCCAGTTAATCTTGGGGAGTGATTTTCTTTGATTATTTTCAACTACCTGCAATATCCTGCGATAAATTAAGCATGTGCGATGCCAGTTTGTATAAGCGATGGATTATCATCAGATCAATATTGTATATCACAATGTATAATCCGGGGATATTGGCCGAACCCTGTTTGAGCATGCAACCAACCATCTATCTTACATCAAAAGATAATCAATGATTATATATTTGTATCCACAATACCCGATTTTCTAATTTCCTAAATGGTAAATTTCTTTGAAAAATGTTAAGGAAATAAAATTAAGAATTGCTCAAAAACGTTTCTTGAATAAAATCAAGCGAAAAAGACTGAAAAAATGTAGGAGAAGGCAATTCCAAAAAGATTTTTCAGAGTTTGCTAAGAAGTATAAGCATAGATCAAATACTAAAGCATTTTCAATTGAAGACGCAATTGATCAATGGCTACCACCAAATATTTCATTTTTACTTAATTCTTTTGAATCTGATTTCCACCAAAGTAAACTTCGAAAAAATATCCCAAAAAATAATGGTGTCTTTCGAGTACCAAAGCAATTTACAATTATAGATAAACCTAAAGAATCCTTTAGGTTTTTACAGCAACTAACTGCAGCATTAGTATATCAAACATATCCCAGAATTAGACTTGATTATAATGAATGTGAAAGAGCTGATTTAGGAGCTCAAATTCTTTTGGATATAATCTTGATGGATATTATAAAGTTTTATAAAAAATGCAATCAATCCTTGTTAACTACTCCAAAGGTTCATGACATTGGGGGAATAAATGTAAATAATGAAGTTGTTAGGAAATTACTATTCTCAGTCGGTTCACCAGCAATCCTTAACAATAACTCGGTTCATTTTGATGATATTATTCCATATAAATTATGTATCCATGATAGAGAAAAGCATGGAGACCCATTAAAGATAAGAGAGCAGAAAGACATTGATACAACTACTCTTGTTGATTACGTTTTGGAGTGTTTAAGCAGACTTAATAGGGAGATAACCCCTGAAAAATTAGATGACCTGTGCACTGTCATTGGGGAGACGTTAATCAACGCAGAAGAACATTCCACTACTAAATATCGATTTTCTATTGGATATTTTCAGGAAACCAAGAATGACGGTAAACACTTGGGTCTATTCAGGCTTGTAATTCTAAATTTTGGGAAAACCATTTATGAAAAGTTCAAAGACCCAGAATGTCCTAATAAAGATATCATACTTAAGATGAAAAACCTTTCTGAGAGTTATTCTAAACGTAATATTTTTCTAAGAAAAGAGTTCGAAGAAGAGACACTATGGACATTATATGCTTTACAAGAAGGAGTTACAACTATCGCGCCAGAAGTTAACAGGAAGAGAGGCAATGGTTCTATTCAATTTATTGAGAGCTTTTTCAACATCAAAGGAATAAAGATGGAATCTGATTCAGTTTCAAAATTAACAATTTTATCGGGTAATACAAATATCACCTTTGATGGAACTTACAATATAATTGAACGGCCTGTTAACGGTGAGAATTTCAAATACATGACCTTCAATGAATCTGGCAATATTGAAGATAAACCAGACGCAAAATATGTTAAATTTGTTGAGAATTATTTTCCTGGCACGATAATTAATGCTAAAATTTTATTTAACGAAGATGATTTTACAAATGAAGCACAGTAAAGATAACATCATCAATTTAGAAGACTTTCGCGCAAAAAGCCAGGATGGAAAAATTGCAAAAGTTTTTACTGGTAGGGATCGTGGTGAAGATGTAAGAAAAGGCAGCAATATTGACAATATTGAAGCTAACTATTCAGAAGTTCATATAATTATACCGGTGGGTGTTTATGCTATAAATCCATCCTTCTTCGAAGAGTTATTTATAAATGTAATCCTTAAATTAGGGAAAGATAAATTTCTTGAGAAATTTAAGTTTGAGTCACAAGGAAATTATAACTACCAGAAACCGCTTGCTGAAGCAATATTACGGATTTTAAGAAAAAAAACTGCAATTGGTTAATATTATGTGCTTTATAAATCAAAACCCTTCTATAAGCTATTTTGATATCGTCTATAAATCAGCAACTGTAATTATTGCTGCCTGTAATGTTTTATTTGCACTATGGATATTCTGGAATAAAACTAAGAAAGATGACAGTAACAAAGAAAAAGACAGAAAAATACTATGGTTTAAGGTGTTACTGCTGGATTATAACTTAAAATATTTTTATACTTTCTTTGATAAATTGGAGACAGGATTAAGTAATTTGAAGAATCATAACTTATCACAAGCTGATAAAGAAGCTATAGAAAGTGCTGCTGCTGATGATTTTATTGTTCTGCGGAGAAAATTTACTGACACTTTATTGGCCATTGATAAGTCATTATATGATAGGGTTTTAACATACTCCGATGACCTTCAATCAAGTATTAGCTCTGCAATTTTTGATGGTGGAATCAATCTATCTCACAACCCTAAATATGATGAAGTTATCAGTGAAAAATTGACTGAGATAAAAACAAATATCATAAATCTTCTTTTCTGTTATCGTGGCTAATAATTGAAAGTTAATTTACCATTAAATATGTCCAACAAATAGGGCTTAATGCAGTTTTTCACTGCATTAAAGTTTTCCGTTGAACTAACCTCAAACGCTTGCTAACAGAGGATTTCAAGACACAGGGGGATTCAATTATTTTTCAGGGGCTATCTGATGGTGGAATAGGGGTGCTACTGAATGAACCGGCATTACTATTGTGGACAAAAGATTACAACTATGAACGGTCGTAAAAAGCATTTTGGATATGCATATGGTATCAGACGGGTAATTATTTTTCCAACAGACAAAGCGGTATCAGGATCCTGACTTGGAGCGTCTTTTGCAATACCGGTAGGCTGATTAAAACCCATTCCCTTTAATTCGATTAAAAATTGATTGAGGCGGTCCCCTTTCCGGTGCAAGCTTTTCAATCATCACCATGTTCCCATTGCCACAAAACGGACAACGATCCGGATCGAAACCCAGTTTTTTTCGTGCAATGGATTTCCAGTCCGTAGCCTGTTTTAGAGGCGCAGCAACACAAAGGCTCAACCTGGCATCTTCCAGACCATTGCGATTTACGCCGGGTTGATAATAGTCCATAGTGATGGATGCGAACAAAGCCGGAGGGAAGGATATGGTGACAGAACCGTTGTAAAAAATCAGTTGCACTGTGCGACATGGTTTTTTGTCTCGCCCCATCACTGTAGTCTTTGTAACGAAAAACAATGGCGCCACCCTCGATCGATACAAGACGGTGATTTGAAATCGCTACTTTATGCGTGTATCTGGCCAGATATTCGATGACGTTTTCTGCTTTTTCAAAGGCGTACCTGGCATCGACACTTGATGGGTCGGGTGTGCGAAAGGTGATCTTATTCGGCTCCTATGCCACCTGACAAGTTGATAAGGATAGCGATATTGATCTGCTGGTCGTTACCGGTGAAGGCTATATTCCTCAAAGCTTTTCAGAAAAAATGAAAATCAAGGTCCGGATAGCCAAAGCACTCTCAAATGACTGAAGCGTGGCTTGATGCCGCACAGGATGATCTTTCTGCTGCTATTCAATTGCTTTTACGCCCGGGGACCTGGGTTTGCTCCCTGCCGGGAAACCGTCGGGCGATGAGGCGTAACCAATGCATACAATAGCGAAGACTCAGCCGAAGAAAAGGCTGTCTTCCTTGCGACCTTCCTCACAATCTTTGATACTATAACACCCTCCTAACTAATTTCTGTTATTCATTGATTTTCTATTGTTTAGTGCAGATATCGTTATGCGTCATAAAACTACTCAATCAGAAACTTCACATTTTTTTAAACTGTACATTAGATGCTTTCGCTTCAAGTGAGTAATTTTGTTAGCCAAGAAAGCAGACAATAATTCATCAAGATGAGGTTTAGTAAGCCTTTCCATCGTTTTTCGACATTAATACATAGTTGAGTAATTGTTATGGAAAACGATTTCAAATACAGTTTCCTCAACTATTTTATTTTGTATGCCAACCTTGCCTGAATAAACTCGTGTAACGTATCACCTACCACGTGACACCTGTTAAAGATTCCCGAAAACCGATAGGTTACGCTGTGACCGAAAGGGCGAAGCCTTGTAAGAGAAAATCGTAACGGTAGTTCGAAAGGAAAATCGTGACGATAGGTCGTGACGAAGAACGGCTTTTTCTCGTTTTATTATCACGTTCTACCCTCACGTTTTATCCTTACGATTTTCTTAACGAACTTCTTATCCACATCCCCCATGTTAGAAACGCTAATCACCAACAAAACAAGAATTAAATTGCTTTACCGGATGTTCCTGAATCCTGATTCAAAAGGTTACCTCAGAGGTCTAGAGGAAGAATTCGGAGAATCTTCCAATGCCATCCGCATTGAACTGAATCGTTTTGAGGCGGCCGGGATGCTTGAATCCTATCTGGATAAAAACAAGAAGATTTACAGGGCCAATAAAAAACATCCCTTGTACTCATTGATCAATGAGGTGATACATAAACAACTGGGCTTTGATCAGATTCTGGAAAAAATCATTCAAAAACTTGGGAATGTTTATCAGGTCTACCTCACTGGCCCTCTGGCCCGAGGTCTTAACCAGGGCCCCCTGGAAATCATCCTGATAGGAGATAAAATAAATGTTACTGGTCTCCATCAACTCATCGAAAGGGTCGAGAAAATCATTGGACGAAGTATTACTCATACCATTTATAAACCCATTGACCTGAAAACAGAACAGATCAAATCAAATGAGTGGTTACTCCTTTGGGACTTGAAATAAAGAAATTTTGGCCAGACCCGGGGTGAGCGATTTTAGCCTTGACATTTAATATGTACCTTTGCATTATGGAGACGATAAAACATACAGGAACAATTAGCAAAAATTGGATCATTACCGAGCCAAGGGAAGCGTATTATTCCTCTGACAAGGTAATTGATGCCTATATGCTGGGTAAGAAAGAGGGGTTGGAACAAGCACAGAAAGCGATATTTGCTTTGTTGGAAAAGAACCTTGTTAAATGCCATCAGCTGACCAGCAAAGTTATTGCAACACTTAGACAACGAAAATTCAATCCATTAAATGCTTACCTGAGAATCATTTCTTTCGATGTATTCGAGGTTTTAATTACACTTCCCGAAAACGAATTTCTTGCTGATGATTTTTTGTTCATTTATGATGACATCAACCGCATCGAAACAACTGAAAGTTCAGATTTATATAGTGTGACGTTTAGTTTTTCAGATAGCGGAATCGATTTTGATGAGAAACATTTGCAAAGC
>SESF01024888.1_pt1 | contig 10450 bp, 9 predicted proteins | sample 3171521 | NCBI WGS metagenome assembly SESF01 (sample SAMN10866945, study PRJNA518727) | freshwater metagenome | biome: subpolar coniferous forest; feature: holomictic lake; material: water; isolation source: holomictic Lake 227, 6 m and 8 m depth | place: Canada: near Kenora, Ontario | collected...
AGAAGTTCCGCACCCCAAACCGGAAGGTGGAACTGACACGCGAGCCGTGTGAAGTAGTTCCCACGGTGTGGATGACCGGGGAGATCCCCCGGACCAACACGTTCGAGGATACAGGCGGCCCGTTTTTCCTCGATGAGGCGCTCCAACACCCCGACCCGTTGCTCGACGATCAATCCGTTTACATCGAGACCAGCGCCGGGTTGCTGGTCATTCTGGGGTGCGCTCATTCGGGGGTAGTTAACACACTCCGGCACATCCAGCATTTGACTGGAGGAATGCACATTCACACCGTCGTTGGTGGACTCCATTTAGAATCCGCATCACCCGAACGGATGAATGAAACCATCGCCGCGTTGAAGTCTTTTGCTCCGGAGCGGCTGGGAGTCTGCCATTGCACAGGCTTCGCCGCCACGGCTCGCCTGTGGAACGCGTTTCCAGGGAGATGCTTCCAAGCTCACGCCGGATTGAAAATGGACTTCGCGAAATGAACAAATCCAAATGAATGATCCACGTATGAATGATAGAAAGAATATTAACCTGGTTTTTGTCTGTTCCGGTGCGGCGGATGTCGGGGAAATCACCGATCGCGCGGCCCGGCAGATTCGCCAGGAGGGTTTTGGCACAATGTCATGCCTTGCCAGTATCGGCGCGCGCGACTCCGACATTCTCTTCAACACGGATCTCGCAGATCGCATCCTGCTCATCGATGGTTGTCCGAAAGCCTGTGCCCGCCGCACATTTAAAGAAGCGGGCCTCAGCCGCTTCACGCATTTCGATTTGAGCGAGGCGGGCTTGAAGAAAGGCCGCAGCCCGGTCACAGCTGAAAACATCCAGCGGGTAGTGGATCATGCGGCGAAGCTGCTCACCGCGGATACTCCAAAACCCTGAGCCAGCAAGGCGGCGGGAAGCCTAGCCGGGCCGAGGCTCGAGATTCACTCCACTTCCAGCCAAGCGTGGGCTTGCCCAATCTCCGCGTGGTCAAAATAGCGGATTGCGGCTTTTGTAAACGGCCGACAAACGACTGTCATCCACTCCTGCCACTTCTTCTCGCCCACAACCGCCAGGCGCCCGAGATCCGAGAAGTGCCGGAAGGCGAACTTGGTATCCTCCCACATTGCCCCCGCCTCCCAACCATGGAAGTCTGACATTTCAAAGAGGATATCGATCTTGCCGTGCTGCTTGATTAACTTCTCCACGACTGGAATAAATCGCTCATAATCCTCGGTCGTGAGTTTGCCACTCACTTGAACCTCCAACAGCCTTCCCCCTCGCTTTTCTTCCAGTTCAATAGCCATATTCGTTCAGGTGCAAATCGCACGCCATCAATCGAACGGGCGCTTTTAACGGCTAAATAAGCCACTGGGTATTCTATTCGGCATTCTCCCGCTCGCTCATGGAGACCTGAGCCCTCAAAACATCGTGCAGTGTTACCACTCCGAGAATGCGCCCGCCGGGGTTGTCGCTCACAACAATGAACCCAGTGCTTGCGTCAATGAACCGGTTCTGCATTTCGCGGATGATCTCACCCGGCCGGCAAGTGACCGCAGGCTCAATTTTCGCAGGACGGCATTCGAAAATGGAAGCTTCCAGTTCTATTCTGCTGACAATGCCCTTCAATCGTCCGTCTTCAGCGACAGGAAAATAGCGATAAGGGTGCTGTGTGAGCATGGCTTTTATTGCCCCTTCTGAAAGATCCTCAATGATCACCGGCTCGAAGTGAGCGATGGCCGATATCGGGAGATTTTGCCAGCTGCGCAAGTCGCGCGGAGGGATGATATGTTCCAACTGGTGGCCATCCTGAAGCAGAACCTGTTCGTAGAAGTTGGCGTGGTTCAGCGAACGGGCAATCACCTGACTGACCAACCCGGCCAGCATGAGGCCCGGAATCAGCGCGAACTGGTGCGTCATTTCAAAAATAATGAGAATTGCAGTGACCGGAGCCTGCACCACGGCCCCGAGACAGGCGCTCATCCCGCCCACCGCGAGCAACACTTGGTCTGCCGGGGTCAGTGGAAGGAACTTGGAGCCAATCCCGCCCACACAGATTCCGCACATGGCTCCGAAAAACAGGTTGGGAGAAAAGATGCCGCCACATCCGCCCAAGCCGTAGGAAACGACCGTGGCGACCAGCTTGCCAACCAGCAGCAGAGCGGCAAGACGCCACACCATCCCATGCGTGAGCGCATCGGTAAGATCATCGTAGCCGAGCGAAAAGACGCCCAAGCGCCCCGTCGCTGCAAAGATACTGATGCCGATAACCCAGGTCGTCAGGCCGCCTCCCAGCGGATGAATCCACTTGGGGAACACTCCGTGCTTAGCCGATTTTGCACGGAGGGCCAGACAAGCGCGTTGGAAAAGGACACCGATGAGGGCTGCCAGCCCGGCTGCCATCGGCATGAGCACATACGCCCGCCATGTCGGTTCATTGATGGGCCGCAACTCGAAGGCCGGTTGAGCCCCAATGAAAGCGTGGACCACAAACGCGCCGATCACCGCCGCGAGCAGAATGCCGCCGATGAAGGAGCTGTTCAAATCGCCGATGATTTCTTCGAGGACAAAGGCAACCGATGCCAGTGGCGCATTGAATGCAGCAGCCAATCCGGCCGCGGAACCAGCAGCACTGGCGGCGCGCCGGCTTTGTTTTGGCACGCCTAAAAGGCCGGCTACGGAAGACGCAAGATTACTGCCAATTTGAACCGATGGGCCTTCTCGACCGAGACTCTGTCCTCCCCCGATGCTGATCACTCCCGCCAAAAATTTAATCCAGGCAATCCGCTTTGGCGCGAATCCAAACTCCTTCCAAAACGCCAACTTTGCCTGAGGGATACCGCTGCCGGCTGCTTCGGGACAAAACGAATTCAAGAGCCACCCCACAACGAGCGAGGTGATGACAATCACAGTGAAACTGATCCCCGCAAACCGCGCGAAACTCCCGCTTGCCGGATTCTGATAACAGAGTTTGTAAGTCCAATTGATCGCCAACTGAAAACCGACCGAGGCAAAGCTCGCCACGAGCCCAAAAATACAGATGGAGATGATCGGGCGGGCTTTCCCATGAATCTTTCGAAAATAAGAGGCGATCTTCTGCACGTCGAAACCGTAACCACCCGGTCACGAGCCCGTAAAGCCATTCTAGTGAATTTGCGGCATTGCCATGAATTTCGCGTTAGCCCTGGCAGCAAGACCCCCATCCTGCCTCACTTCGGCTCGCAAGCGGTAAAGTCCGTGTATTTGCGCTTCGAGCCACGTGGCTACTTCCACCGGCGCGCCGAGGAGGACAGGGATGAGGTAACGCACCGTCATTTCTGCGGTTACCCCTGCAATCCCCCTCGCGAACAGGGCGTGGACCATCGAAGCGTCAATCAGGGTTGCCAGAATTCCCCCGTGAATGCGCCCATCGTAGCTTTGGAAAGCAGACGATGGATGCCAGATTGCACGCGTGACGCCCTCGGCATCTACGCGAAAGACGAGGTTCAAGCCGTGATCATTATCGGGGCTGCACGCGAAACAATGGGAATGGAGTTCCTCTCGCAACGCGCTCGCCCGCTGGTCAGTGACAGTGGGCGCCGTGGTCGTGTCCATGATCATGGCCGTGGCCGGAACAGCAGGTTTCCATGTTTGCCGGAGCGAGACGTCCTTCGAGTTGATACGCTACCAAATCCTCCAGCGACGTTCCCTGTTGGGCGATAAAGACCGTGATGCCGCTGGCGGCCAACATCTGCACCGCCCGTTTGCCAATGGAACCGACGATGAGCGCCTGCACGCCTTGCTGCGCAAGCCACCGGGGGAATGCTCCCGGAACGTGCTCGGGAGCCTGCACGTCGGTTTGGCTGATGATGTGACGAGTGGCGCGGTCGGCCTCGATGAGGCGGAAGTGCGAGGCCCCGCCAAAATGCTCGGAAAATGAAGCGCTTTGCATCGGGAGCGCGATCCGAATTTGACCCAAGGCTGGACTGGAAATCGTTTGCATTGCGGGCATAGGCCCATAAGTGGAGCGCGATTGCAATTCGAATCTGACGGACTTTCTTTCAACTGCTCGCCTGGGTGTGATATAGAGTTGGTCCATGGCGAGGCCACCCTGTCCCAGACGAATCGAACACCGTCCCCCTGCGCATTACTTCAAGCCCGCCGGCATCCCGCTCCGCGATCTTGAGGAGATCGCCTTGGCTGCCGACGAATTGGAAGCCATGCGGTTGGCTGACTGCGAGGGGCTTTACAACCAGGACGCGGCCAAGTGCATGGGGGTTTCCCGGCAGACCTTCGATCGCATCATCCACCGGGCGCACCAGAAGACAGCCCGGGCCTTGGTCAACGGATTCGCACTACGCATTGAAAAGAACGAGCAGGCAAGTGATCCGCTGATTCTCCCCAGCGCTTAATTTACGAAGCGCAAAAATTCTTTTACCGGAGTGCTGACGCTCCTGCCTCGAAGCTTCTGCTGGTGGAGCGGACGGTTGATCGTCAGGTCTTTGAGCGGAACGATTCCAAGCAGTTTCGACTCAAGTTCCACGCTGACGGTCAACCGTGAAACGATAGCCACTCCTACGCCAGAAATGACCGCGCGTTTGATCGCCTCGGTGCTGCCGAGCGACATCACTGGGGTGACAGCGATTCCCTTGCGAATCAGCGCCGCCTCCACCACTTCCCGCGTGCCCGAACCTTTTTCTCGCGCAATAAACGGCTCCCGGCAGAGATCCCGGGCCGTGACGCTTCTTTTAGAGAGCAAGTGATGCCCCGCTGGGGCGACGGCGACCAGTTGGTCCTCTTGGAACACCATTGATTCCAAGGCGTCGGATTCGATGGCGCCTTCGGTAAATCCGATCTCCAATTCGCCATTCATTAAGGCGGCTTGAATCACCTGGGTGTTGGCGATTTCGAGGTTCAACTCGATCCCCGGATGTTGCTGATGGAATCGGACCAAAGCTTGCGGCAACAAATAGGCCCCAATGGTCGTGCTGGCTCCCACAGTCAAATGCCCCCGCTTTAGTCCCAGCAACTCTTTGATTGCTCTTTCCGCATCGGCCTCAACGAGCGTCATTCGACGGGCGTGATCGGCAAGTACCAATCCCGCGTCCGTGAGGCGGACACCTCTCGGCAGCCGGTCGAACAAGCGAACCCCCAGGGCGCTTTCGAGTTCTCCGATCTGCTTCGATACGGCTGGCTGGCTGATGCGCAGCCGTTGCGCTCCGATACTGATGCTTCCCGCCTCGGCAACGGCATGAAAAAGGGCCAAATGATTTCGATTCACCGCATAACCATAAGCTATGGTTCCCATAAATACTATGTCTTTGTGGCATAGAACTCCGCCGGTTATTATGCCGCCACAGATGAACCAGCAACTTACTCCAGCGACTCCCGCCACACATCCCGCCATTAACCATCCTGATTTAAGCTCCGCTCGACTGGCTTTTGTCGTGCTTGTCGTAGCATTGATCCTTTGGGGTTCGCTCGCTTCATCCCTGGTTGCCGGGATGGTCTTTGCCATTGCGTTTGGCCATCCTTATCCCAAATTCGGGCGCAAATTCACAACCTGGTTATTTCAGGGGTGCGTGGTCTTGCTTGGCTTCGGAATGGACCTTGAAAAAGTGTTGCGAGCCGGACTCAGCGGAGCCCTCTTTGCGATCGTTACCATCGCGGCCACCCTTGCCGCAGGATTCTGGATTGGCCGCCTTTTAGGAATTGGGACAAATACTTCCGCCCTGATTGCGTCTGGGACGGCAATCTGCGGTGGGTCAGCCATTGCAGCGGTCGGCCCCGTGATCTCCGCTACGGAAGCCGAGATGGGCATCGCCCTCGGTTCCATTTTCCTCCTTAATGCGGCCGCGCTGATCGTTTTCCCCATCATCGGTGCCGGTCTGCACCTCACCCAACATCAATTTGGAGTATGGGCTGGAATCGGCATTCACGACATATCCTCGGTAGTCGGGGCCGCCAGCGTTTACGGGCAAGAGGCTCTGCAAACGGCAACGGCGGTCAAGCTTTCGCGGGCGCTTTGGATTGTGCCGCTCACCATTGGGATGAGTGCATTCCTTGCGCGGCGAAGCCCTGCAAAACCTCACAGCCCGAGCGCAGTCCTGCTGCAAAGCGATGCACGGAATCAGCCCAAGGCGGCTGCTCCTTGGTTCATTGGCTTCTTTGGACTGGCCTCGTTGCTGCGGAGCCTGTTTCCACCCATCGCCCACTGTTCACCGCAGATCGATCCTGCCGCAAAAGCCGGGATGAGCATCGCCCTCTGCCTCATCGGCGCAAGCATCTCCCCGGCGGTGTTGCGCAAACTAGGCTGGAAGGTGGCACTTCAAGCCATCCTGCTTTGGTGCTTCATCAGCGTGGCGGCCTTGTTCATCGCGCTCAACTTTGCCTGATGCGGCGCGTTCGCCATGAAGTAGAGCACAGGCACGGCCATCCGGCTGATGAGCAGCGAGGCGACTTCGCCCGCCATCAGTGAAATGGCGAGGCCCTGGAAAATCGGGTCAAAGAGGATCACGCCCGCGCCCACCACCACGGCCATCGCGGTAAGCAGCATCGGGCGAAAGCGCACCGATCCTGCATCGACGACCGCCTCAGCCAGCGGCATTCCTTCCCGTAGGCGCAGTTCGACAAAATCAACCAGGATGATCGAGTTGCGCACCACAATTCCCGCCCCGGCCATGAAACCGATCATGGAGGTCGCGGAAAAGAACGCGCCGAGCGCCCCGTGCGCGGGCAGGATGCCGACGAGCGAAAACGGAATGGCGACCATGACGATAAGCGGCGTGAGGAACGACCGGAACCAGCCGACCATCAGGACGTAGATAATTACAAGCACGGCGGCGAAGGCGGTGCCAAGATCGCGGAAGACCTCAATGGTGATGTGCCATTCGCCGTCCCATTTGAGCGCGGGCTGTTCGCCGGTGAAAGGCATGGCGGCATTGAAGACTTGCAGCTTCGCCCCCGAACCACCATAGGCCGCGGTGTCGAGCTTGGCCAGCGCCTGGTTCATTTTCGCGATAGCGTAAACCGGGCTTTCAATGGCGCCCGCCACGTCCCCGATCACATAGGTTACCGGCATCAGATTCTTGTGGTAAATGCTCTTGTCGGTGAGGGTCTTCTCGATTTTCACCAATTCGCGCAGGGGCACGAGTTGGGTCCCGCTGGATGCGCCGGGCTCCGGAAGCGCATTGGCATCGCCCGAACGGACCCGCAGCGCCAGCAATTCCTCCGGAGTGACGCGTGCCGAGCGCGGCAGTTCAAGGGTGAGGTTTACGTCGTCCTTCTCGCGCGGCAGGTGGAGCAGGTCGATGGATTGCCCTCCTACTGCGATGCGCAAAGTCTGAGAGATCGTCTCGGCGCTAATGCCGTTGAGCGCGGCCTTTTCCTTGTCGATCACGAACTTGGCCTTGGGCTGGTCGGCCTCGACATACCAGTCCACGTCCACCACCCCGTCCACGCTCTTGAAGATGTCGCGCACCGCGCCAGCCATCGCAAGCCGGAATTCCTCGGTGGGCCCGTAGATTTCGGCCACGAGCGTTTGCAATACCGGGGGCCCAGGCGGCACTTCCGCCACGGCAACGCGCGCTCCGTATTTCTCCGCAATGGCCGCTACGCGCGGACGGACCCGTTTGGCGATGTCATGGCTCTTTGCCTTGCGCTCGTTTTTGCCGACGAGGTTCACCTGGACATCCGCCACGTTCGCCCCGCCCCGCATGAAGTAATGGCGCACCAAACCGTTGAAGTTGAAGGGCGAACCGACTCCGGCATAGACCTGATAATTGGTGACTTCGGGTTCCACCCGCACGGCAGCAGCGATCTCGCGAGCGGCCTGCGTGGTGCGTTCGAGCGCGCTCCCCTCTGGCATGTTGAGGATGATCTGGAACTCGCTCTTGTTGTCGAAGGGGAGCATTTTCACCTTCACCCAGCCGATGCCGACGAGAGCCATCGCCCCGAGCAGCAGCGCGGTGATCCCGCCGAGAAAACCCCAGCGCCAGCCGGCGTGGCTCAGCAGCGGCATCATAATCCGCCGATACAGCCGCGTGAAGAAATCCTCCTCGTGTTCGAAGTGGGAATGGATGACTTGCTCACCCGTGGAGGCCGTCGCCGGAGCCGCCACAATCCGCCGCAGCATCCGCACCGCCGCCCAAGGGGTGACGATGAACGCGATGGCCAGCGAGAAGAACATCGCCGCGCTCGATCCGATCGGAATGGGGCGCATGTAAGGCCCCATCAGTCCGCCCACAAACGCCATTGGCAGCACGGCGGCGATCACCGCGAACGTGGCGAGTATCGTCGGATTGCCCACCTCGTTCACCGCTTCCACGGCGACCGCCGAGCGGTCGCGGCCACGGTTCTGCGGCAAATGATAGTGGCGCACGATGTTTTCAACGACCACGATGGCGTCATCCACCAAAATGCCGATGGAGAAAATCAGCGCGAAGAGCGTGATCCGGTTCAGCGTGTAGCCATACAAATAGAAGACCAGCAGGGTGAGCGCGAGCGTGGAGGGGATGGCGATGGCCACGATGCCCGATTCCCGCCAGCCGAGCGTCAGCATGATCAGCAACGAGACGCTGAACACCGCAATGAGCATGTGAAAAAGTAACTCGTTGGATTTCTCCGCTGCCGTCTCGGCATAGTCGCGCGTAATGGAAACCTGCACGTCGGCGGGGATGATCGTGCCTTTGAGCGTCTCCACTTTTCTGAGCACGTCGTGGGCGACTGCCACCGCGTTGGTGCCGGGGCGCTTGGCCACGCTCAGCGTCACCGCAGCCTGCTCCGGAGTGTTGGGATCGCCATAGAAGACATAGTTGGAAGACTCCTCCGCGCCGTCCACCACTTCGGCGACATCCTTCAAATAAACCGGTTTGCCGGAGTAAACGCCCACCACCACGTTGCGCACGTCGTCCGCATTTTGCAGGAATGCTCCGGTTTCCACCGCCACCTCGCGGTTTTCGCTGGTCAATCCGCCGGAAGCGAATTGCCGGTCCGCCTGCTGGATCATCGGGATCAATCCCGCTGGGCTGAGATTGCGCGAGGCGAGCCGGGCCGGATCGATCAGGACCCGCAACTGCCGGCGTGCTCCGCCGATCAGCTTGGTCTCGGCGACTTGCGGCACCTGTTTGACGGCATCGTCAACCTGCGCCGCCAGCCGCCGCAGCGTGAGGTGATCGTAGCGGGCGCTGTGGAGCGTGAGCGCAAGGATCGGGACGTCGTCGATGGAGCGGAGCTTGATCAGTGGCTGCGAGGCGCCGTGGGGGATGCGGTCGAAGTTCGACTGCAACTTCTGGTTCAGCCGGACGAGGCATTCCTCCGCGTTGGAGCCGACCATGAACCGCACAATCACCAGGCTCTCGCCGGGGCGCGAGGTGGAATAGACGTATTCCACGCCGGGGATTTCCCAGAGCAGCTTTTCCATCGGACGAGTCACGCGCTCCTCGGCTTCTTTTGCACTCGTGCCCGGCATGGAAACCAGCACATCGACCATCGGCACCTTGATTTGCGGCTCCTCTTCCCGCGGCAGCAACAGCACGGCAGCCAGCCCGAGCAGAATGGAAGTAACGACGATGAGCGGCGTCAGCTTGGAATCAATGAACGCCTTGGCGATCTTCCCGGCCAACCCAAGCGGCTCCGATTTTTGCGAATCGATGTTCATTTGGATTGAACCTCCAAGCGTTGCCCGTCGCTAAGCCGGGTTGCGTTCTCAACCACGACCTGCTCTTTGGCTTCGATGCCGGAAACCAGTTCCACTTCGCCGCCAAAGCGTTTGCCAGTTTTTACCAGGCGCAACTGAGCACGCCCATTCTGGACCACGAAAACAACTTCCATCTGGCCGCGAAGGATGAGCGCGCTTGCCAGGATGCGCAGCACCGAGGTCTCGCTCACCGGGACCGCCACGCGTCCAAACTGTCCCGCCCTCAAACCGGGCGCTTGGGGGAGATCGAGCTTAACAAGAAAGGTGCGGCTTTGCGCGTCTGCGGCCGGAGCGATTTCGCTGACCGTTCCCGTAGTCTCCACCGTGCCGGTGCGGACGGTCAACCCCGCCCCCGATGCAATGGAGCCGATGATCGCCTCCGGCACATCGGCCTCGAACCGCAACGCCGCCGGGTCTTCCATTTCCAGGAGCGCCTTGCCCGGCGTGGCGAGATCGCCCACGTCGGTCGATTTCCGCGTGATCACCCCGTCAAATGGCGCCGTGATCGTCATATACCCCAGAGCCGTTTCCGCCTCGGCCAACGCGGCTTTGGCCACCCGGTTGACCGACTGCACATTGTCGAAATCCGCCTGCGTGGTGACCTTGTTGGCGAGCAGCGCCGTGGAACGCTGCAAGTTCTTCTCCGACTGATCGCGAAGGGCGCGGGCCTGGTCGAGCTTCGCCTGGATTTCCCGCGCGTCGAGTTGCACGAGGACGTCGCCACGCTTCACGCGCTGTCCGGGTGCAACCAGCATGGTTTCAATACGGCCCATGCTTTTCGCCTCA
>SESF01012852.1_pt1 | contig 10449 bp, 3 predicted proteins | sample 3171521 | NCBI WGS metagenome assembly SESF01 (sample SAMN10866945, study PRJNA518727) | freshwater metagenome | biome: subpolar coniferous forest; feature: holomictic lake; material: water; isolation source: holomictic Lake 227, 6 m and 8 m depth | place: Canada: near Kenora, Ontario | collected...
ACAAATTACATGATAGATGGTATAGTAATAAAATCCGAGAAAAAAATTATCCATGGTTAACAAGTTATCATTCATATTTTGACCCTACACTACCAATACATGAACTTGAGCCCAAATCGGAATTTGATATGTTTCAAGAATTTGTTTCCCCGAAAATTACAATGGGTAATGAGAAAGAATGGTTAGAATCAAATAAAGAATTACCTGATTTATTACATTTTGAGCAAATAGATAAAAATGGAGATAAATGGATTTTATTATCAACTTATGATTCATATAAAACTGAACAAGAAAATGTAACTAAAGAATTTTTTTTGAGATATGATTCTGCATTTGTTTCAGAAGAAAATGCTGAAGCTTTTCAAAAATGGGGAAATGACAAAAACTATTATGGTCGTTGGATGCCAGAATGGCATGACAATATTGATTATATGTTATTTGAATATAATTGGTCTACTCAATACAAGTCTTTAGAAATTAAGATTGGCGAAAATCCGGGGTATGGCTGTCCTTGTGAAGTAATTGTGTCGACAGAAGCTCAGCTACAAGAAGATGCGAATGGGACAAGTGAAGATTATTTAGGAACTACTTTATTGCCTAATCATGATATGATGATTCATCTTGATTTAAAGCACAAAAATAAAAGAGGTCAAATTTTCAACAATAAAAACGAACTAATAGCAATTTATAACCGTGATATTTCTAAAGGGCAAAAAGGTTTATATATAAAGCAAGATGTATTAGATAAATATTTGAGTGACAAAAAATACATATTGGCTTATTACATTATTGGTGAAAAAAATTATAAAATAGGTAGTGGATTTCAAGGAAGCTTCTTCATGAAGGATTTGTCAGCAGCAGGTATTTATAAGAATGGAGAATTAAGTATTATACAACCTTTACATGTAATAGAGAAAGTTGTTGAAAAAGATGTTGATTTACCAGATCTTAATGATAAAAGCTCAATATTTGATAATCTTCAAATTGATTAAGCTATGGAACAAATTAACTTTTAGAAATTAGTATCCAAAAACGAGAATTCTAACCGTATTGCGGGCAACACAAAATGAAACTAATCGACAACATAAATACCCGTTTAGGCGATGAGCTAAAACAGGATGTGCAGAAAGGAAGTAAACTTTCCATTGCAGCCTCTACATTCTCCATATATGCTTTTGAAGCCCTCAAAAAGGAGTTGAAAGAGATTGATGAACTGCGTTTTATCTTCACTTCACCCACTTTTGTGTCGGATAGTATTCAGAAAGAGTCGCGTGAATATTATATTCCTAATATTTACAACGAACAGCATTTGTGTGGTGGTGAATTTGAGTTACGATTGAAAAACGAACTCAACCAACGTGCTATTGCCAAAGAGTGCAGCGACTGGATAAAGAAACGTGTTCGGTTTAAAAGTACTGTTCATGCCGACCGACCAATAAACGGCATGATACACGTAAAAGGTAACACAAAGAATGATGTGGTATATTCGCCGTTGGCAGGTTTTACTTCAGCCGATTTGGGAACTTCACCCAATAAGGGATTTACCACTTTTGTGCACAAATTCGATTATCCGGTAAGTGGTCAATACCTCGAACTTTTCGAACAGATTTGGTCCAACAAAGAGCAGATGCAAGATGTTACGGAACAAGTACTGGCTTATTTTGAGACTACCTACAAAGAAAATAGTCCCGAGTTTATCTATTTCATAACGCTATACAATATATTCAACGACTTTCTGAAAGACATTTCGGTAGATAATATGCCCAACGAAGATGTTGGATTTAAAGAAACCGTAATTTGGAACAAACTTTATAATTTTCAGCAGGATGCAGTTATTGGAGCAATCAACAAATTGGAAAAATACAACGGTTGCATTGTTGCCGATAGTGTCGGTTTGGGTAAGACATTTACTGCGTTAGGCATTATCAAATACTACGAAAAACGCAACAAAGATGTGTTGGTACTTTGCCCGAAAAAATTGGCTGACAACTGGAATACCTACTGCAATAACGATAAGAATAATCCGCTTCATGCCGACCGATTTCGGTATGATGTTCTTTTTCACACTGATTTATCTAGGGAACGTGGAATAAGTAATGGTCGCCATTTGGAAAATGTCAATTGGGGTAATTATGGATTAATTGTGATTGACGAGTCACACAATTTCCGGAATAACAATACCATTGTTGGCCGCGAAAATCGCTATCAAAAGCTATTGCGTAAAGTAATACAAGAAGGGATTGAGACAAAAGTTCTAATGCTATCTGCAACGCCGGTGAATAATCGGTTCAACGATTTGAAGAATCAACTGGCTCTGGCTTATGAGGGATTTGCAGCTAATATTGATGAAAAGTTGGAAACAGAAAGAGGCGTTGATGAAATATTTAAACGTGCACAAACTGCTTTCAATACCTGGTCGAAATTTCCAAATGAAAACCGCACTACCGAAACGTTACTTGAACGGTTGGACTTTGACTTTTTTGAATTACTGGATAGTTTGACAATCGCCCGTTCGAGAAAACACATTACTACCTATTATGATACAACGGCAATAGGTAAATTTCCGCATCGAAATAAACCAATTTCGATACAAAGTTCACTAACAGAAAAGAGTACGCTCAATTATCAAAGCATTGCCGAACAGCTGATGTTACTTAATCTTTCGATTTATACACCAATAAACTATGTATTAAAGAGTAAGGTAAAATTATATTCAGAAAAATATGATCAGAAAGTAAAAGCCAGTACTTTTTCGCAAGCCGACAGGGAAAAGAGTTTGCAGATATTGATGCGTATCAACTTATTAAAACGTATTGAAAGTAGTATCGACTCATTCAGAATAACTGTCGGTGGAATTTTGAATCAGGTTGACTATTATTTGTCTTTGATAGAAAAGAATACCGATGGTACAATTGATGTTGGTTTGGATTCGGAAGATGAAATTGATGATATGGATTTGGATAACGATTGGGGTGATGAGGAGAATATAATTGGTAAAAAGATAAAAATTCACCTTTCAGATGTTGATAAAACACGTTGGAAAGAAGATTTAACCGCTGATAAAGAGGCTTTGGAGGCATTGTTGACACAAACTGAAAGTGTTTCTACCGGTGGTGATAAAAAACTGTCATTGCTCAAAAAGCTGATAAGCGAAAAATTAGAACAACCTTTAAATCCTGGCAATAAGAAGGTAATTGTTTTTACAGCCTTTGCCGATACAGCCAACTATCTTTACGAGGCACTCAGTAAATGGATGATGGAACAATACCAATTGCATACTGCAATTATTACTGGTAGCAAATGTAAGAGTACAGCTCCACATATTCATGCCGATTTAAATACCTTATTGACTTGTTTCTCCCCGGTATCAAAGGGGAAAGAATTGTCATTCCCAAATCTAAATGAGGAAATTGATTTATTGATTGGTACTGACTGTATTTCGGAAGGTCAGAACTTACAAGATTGTGACTACCTAATCAATTATGATATTCACTGGAATCCGGTGCGTATTATACAACGTTTTGGACGAATAGACCGTATTGGATCTAAAAACGATTCAATTACATTGGTCAATTTCTGGCCCGATGTCTCATTGGATGCTTATATCAATCTCAAACAAAAGGTAGAAAGCAAAATGTTGATTACTAACCTGACAAGCACAGGTGATGATAATATTCTCAATACTGAAGAAAAGGACTTAGAATACCGTAAGGCTCAATTGAAAAGGTTGCAGGATGAAGTAATCGATTTGGAAGATTTAAGAGAAGGGGTTTCAATTACTGATTTAGGGCTGAACGATTTCAGAATCGATTTGTCGAATTTTATAAAACAGTACGGCGTTCAAAAAAGTATTCCCGGTGGTCTTTATGCTATTGCGAAACAAACTGTTGGATTTGAGCCAGGCGTAGTATTCATTTTGAAAAATATAAATAAGGAAGTAAATATTGACAAGCAGAATCGTTTACACCCTTTCTATTTGGTGTATATTAAGAATAATGGCACTGTGATATTTAATCATGCTCAAGCAAAGAAAACGCTTGATGCTTTACGACTTTTATGCAAAGGTAACCAAGAACCATTTGCGGATCTATGTACAGATTTCAATAAAGAAACTGGCGACGGAAGAAAAATGAAACCCTATTCCGATTTATTAGATAGGAGTATCAAGTCAATTTTGAATACAGAAGAGGAAAAAGATATTTTATCACTTTTCAAAGCTGGAGGTACAACTGCTCTGGGAAGTAAAATAAAGGGAAAAGAAGATTTCAAATTAATTTCATTTGTAATTGTACGCTAATCTAAAGTCTATGTTTGATTTACCTGCGTCAACAATTGTGGATAAGACAATCCCAAAAAACACCTTTGATGAATATGCCACATCCAAACAAAAAAGATTGTTTACCAATGTGGTAGCAAAGATAAAATGGGCTAATAAGCTTTCACAGCAAACTATAAATTTGCATGGAAATGAGATAAAAGAGATTCAGATATTTGAGATTGAACTAAAAGAAAGGTCTAATATCAGTGAATTGATATTGCTGATGAACCGTGTTATCCCATATCCTATTTTGTTTGAAATTAAACATGAAGAGTTTTTGATGTATTCTATTGCACAAAAGCATTCACATCCAACCAACGAGAATCAAGCAGTTGTGGACTGGTCGTTTACAACCGAATGGAAAACTCAAAAAGAATCAAGTTTCGTGTTGCAATTGGCAAACAATTTAGATTTTGTATTTTCAGAGATTTGTTTTCAAATATCAGGAAAACAATCATTCAAGGATAGAGATATTTTAAAACTTATTGAGTTGGAACAAAAAATGAAACAACTCAACTTTGGTATTGAAAAATTAAATGCTTCAATTAAAAGCTGTAAGCAGTTTAATAGAAAAGTCGAATTGAATAGACAACTTAGAATTCTTAAGACTGAGAAAAAAGATCTGGAAAAGATTTCAAATTTATAATATGACTAATAAATAAAACTATGGATTCATTTGATTCAACAAAAAGAAATTTGTACGAAATTCTAAAAGACGTTCAGAAAGGAAAAATACAGTTGCCTGATTTTCAACGTGGTTGGGTTTGGGATGACAATAGAATAAAAGGCATACTTGCAAGTGTGGCCAAATCATTTCCAATTGGAGCTGTAATGCTTCTTGAAACAGGAAATGATTCAATTCGATTTAAAACGAAACCTGTGGAAGGTGTTTTAAATGTTGAAGATATAAAACCTGAAATGTTGATATTAGATGGTCAACAACGTATCACATCACTTTATCAAACAATTATTTCAAACAAAGCAGTTACAACACGCAATGCTAAAGGTTATGAAATTAAGCGTTGGTATTATATTGACATGTTAAAGGCAATGGATCCTGGTACTGATTTAGAAGAAGCAATATTTTCAATAAATGAAAATAAAATTTTAACCGAGAATATTGGTCGTGATATTAAGCTCGACTTGTCAAAGCAAGAATATGAATTTCAAAATTTAATGTATCCAGTTTGCATGGTAGATGAATATGGTGATTGGAGAACGGATTTTTCAGAATATTGGGACTATGATCGTGAAAAGATAATTTTCTGGAATGAATTTGAAAAGAAAATTATTAAAGGTTTTAATAGTTATGCGCTTCCTGTAATAACTATGTTTAAAGAAAATCCAAAAGAGGCTGTATGTCAAGTTTTTGAAAAAGTAAATACTGGTGGAGTTTCACTCACAGTGTTCGAGTTATTAACAGCGTCATTTGCATCTGATAGTTTTGATTTAAAAGAGGACTGGAAAAAAATTTCTCTTCAATTCAAAAATAATAAAGTGCTCGGTAATACAAGTAATACTGACATCATACAGGCTATCACACTATATGCCACCTTTCAAAAAAAACTAGATCAAATCAAAATTAATAATACTTCAGAAAACTCCTCAGCTGTAAGCGCAAAACGAAAAGAGATGTTGAATTTGACGCTGGCAGATTATAAAGAGTATAGAGATGCAATAGTACAGGGGTTTATTAAGGCTGCAAAAATTCTTATGCAGAATCATATTTATAGTTCTCGTGACCTCCCTTATAGTACTCAGCTAGTTCCTATGGCAGCTATTCTTGCAAAACTAGGCGACAAAATGGATAATGTAGGTAATAAAAATAAATTAATGCGTTGGTTTTGGTGCGGTGTTTTTGGGGAACTGTATGGTGCTGCCAATGAGACTAGGTATGCTTTGGATTTAATACAGTTTGTAGATTGGATTGAGAACGATGGTATAGAACCAAAAACAATTTATGATGCTAACTTTTCTGCAAATCGTTTAAACACTCTTAGAACAAGAAATAGTGCAGCTTATAAAGGTGTCTATGCTTTGTTACTTGATGAAAATACCAAAGATTGGCTTTCAGCAACTAAAATCGATTTTAGTACTTATTATTCTGAATCAATAGACATTCATCATATCTTTCCTGTTGCATGGTGCGAAAAAAATAATATTTCACGAAATGACTTTGATTGTATTGTGAACAAAACTCCTCTCTCAGGTCGAACTAATAGAATAGTAAGTGGAGATGCTCCAAGTAAATACCTTGAAAGACTAAAAAAACATGCAGGAATATCAGATGAAGAATTTAATGCTAATTTATTGACACATGTGGTTAGTTCTGAATGTATGTATAATGATGACTTTTACGGTTTCTTTCAGTATAGAAAAGAACAAATGCTACAGAAAATTGAACAAGCTATGGGCAAGAAAATAGCTCGTGAAAACATTGTAATAGAAGAAGGTCTATTTATTGATGATCAAGAAGAAGAGTTAGAAATAAAATATGAAACTAGCGAAATTGATTTTCAAGTTTCTGCGAATTCGAATTGATATATTTTAATTAATGAATAATATTGAAAATAAAGAAACTAAGTACGGTAAACAAAGTTCTTCCGATAATTCATTTACTGCAAAAGCTCTTTTCGTCGTAATATCCAAACTACGATAAACTAAAAATCAAGCCTCAAGGCTTGATTGCATAAAATACTACAAACCGAATTATATTAATTGAATATGAATTCTATTGTATTCGTTGATACCGAAATAGAACCAAAAAGCCGAAAGATTCTTGACATAGGTGGTGTTAAGGGTGACGATATTTCGTTTCATAAAAATTCGATTGTTGAATTCGTTCAATTTGTTGGCGGAACAGAATTTATTTGTGGTCATAACATATTAAACCATGATATCAAATATATTGGTAATGCGCTAAATAATGCGGGAATTAATGCTGCAAATATCATTGATACCTTATATCTTTCTCCACTGCTTTTTCCTACAAAACCCTATCATGCATTACTAAAAGATGATAAACTTCAAACGGAAGAAATGAACAATCCGTTGAATGATGCCATCAAAGCAAGAGATTTATTCTACGATGAAATTGCCGCCTTTAAACAAACAGATGAAAAACTGCAACAAATCTTCTATCTGTTATTGAAAGCCCGGAGAGAGTTTCAATCCTTTTTTCGTTTCCTCTCCTATACAAGCGCAAGCGCTGAAATTGAAAAACTGATTCATCAACATTTTGAAAATGAAATGTGTGAACAGGTTAATCTCGCTCAACTAATTTCGGAACATCCGGTGGAACTTGCCTACTGTTTATCGCTGATTCATTCTTTCATTTACTATAAAAAAATACATTCCATAACGCCACCCTGGGTACTGAAGAATTATCCAGAGGTGGAAAGAATCATGTTTCAATTACGCAACAAACCTTGTATAAGCGGATGTGCATATTGTAACCAGGCTTTAGATGTACACAAAGGATTGAAACGCTTTTTTGGATTTGATGCATACCGGACCTACGGCGGTGAGCCATTGCAGGAAAAAGCAGTGAAAGCAGCTGTCGATAATAAATCATTGCTTGCCGTATTCCCTACCGGTGGAGGTAAATCCATTACCTTTCAGGTTCCGGCTTTAATGAGTGGCGAAAGTTCAAAAGGGTTGACAGTTGTCATTTCTCCCTTGCAATCACTGATGAAAGATCAGGTGGATAACCTTGAAAAAAACGGAATTACAGAAGCAGTTACGATTAATGGGTTGCTTGACCCTATTGAAAGAGCCAAATCATTCGAACGTGTGGAGGATGGTTCGGCTTCTTTATTGTATATCTCGCCGGAATCTTTGCGTTCTAAAACAATCGAACGATTGTTGTTGGGCAGGAAAATTGTTCGTTTTGTTATTGACGAAGCTCACTGTTTTTCTTCATGGGGTCAGGATTTCAGAGTTGACTACTTATACATTGCTGATTTTATTAAGGGTATTCAGGAAAAGAAAAACCTCCCCGATGGAATTCCGGTATCGTGTTTCACGGCTACAGCCAAGCAAAAAGTAATAGAAGATATTCAAAGCTATTTCAGGGAGAAGCTCTCCATACATCTTGAACTTTTCACGTCAAAAACTTCAAGAACAAACCTTCATTACAACGTTGTTGAAAAAGGTGACGAAGAAGAAAAATATCAAACAGCCAGGGATTTAATTGAGGAAAAGAATTGTCCGACAATCATCTATGTTTCAAGAACCCGAAAAGCTTATTTGCTGGCTGAAAGGTTAACCAAAGATGGATTCAGTGCCAGACCTTACCACGGTAAAATGGATGCGAAGGAAAAAACGACCAATCAAAACGCATTTATTGAAGGTGAAGTACAGATTATGGTGGCTACTTCGGCTTTTGGAATGGGCGTAGATAAAAAAGACGTGGGTATGGTGATTCACTATGAAATATCGGATTCGCTCGAAAACTATATTCAGGAAGCGGGTAGAGCAGGAAGAGATGAAAAGATTGTAGCCGATTGTTTTGTATTGTTTAACGAAGAGGATCTCGGTAAGCATTTCATTTTGTTGAATCAAACCAAATTATCAATCAAAGAAATACAGCAGATTTGGAAAGCGATAAAAGAAATTACCAAATTTCGTTCTTCAGTTTCAAACTCAGCGTTGGAAATTGCACGAAAAGCCGGTTGGGATGACAATGTTGTTGAGATTGAAACAAGAGTAACAACAGCTATTGCAGCGTTGGAAGATGCCGGCTATCTGAAGCGTGGGCAAAACGTACCACGGGTTTTTGCTAACAGTATTCTTTGTAAAAATGCTCAGGAAGCCATTGATAAAATTAATGCGTCGGAAAGGTTTCAGGAGAAACAGAAAGAAAAAGGAATCCGGATTATCAAAAAACTCTTGTCAAGTAAAAGCCGCAAACAAAATAATGATGAATCAGCTGAATCAAGAATTGATTACATCAGTGATCATTTAGGGATTGTAAAGGAAGAGGTAATCAATATAGTGAATCTGCTTCGTGAGGAAAATATTCTGGCTGATGCAAAAGATTTGACAGCCTACATCAAAAGGGGAGAAAACAAAAATCGTTCCCTCAACATTGTTGAAACATTCAGCAAAATTGAAAACTTTTTACTTCCACTATTTGAAGAACAGGAAAAAACATTTCATATTAAAGAACTAAACGAGGAAGCTGAGGCAAAAGGTTGTGATGAAGTAAACACTAACAAGATTAAAACCATTCTCAACTTTTGGGCTATAAAGAATTGGATCAAGCGACAGAACCTGGAATTTTCCAAGAATCATTTTGCCGTACTTTGTCTGCAACCAAAAGATTCGCTAAAAGAAAAATTAGATAAACGGCATGAGTTAGCTCAATTCATTGTTGAATTTCTGTATGAAAAAAGCAACATGAATGTTTCTGAAGAAGATGCATTAAAAGAAGAGCTGTTGGTTGAGTTCTCCGTTCACGAATTGAAATCGGCTTATGAAAACAGTCCGAATCTCTTTAAACTAAACATCAGCATTGATGATATTGAAGACTCTTTGTTCTACCTTTCAAGAATTGAAGCAATTAAAATTGAAGGTGGCTTTCTGGTTGTGTATAACCGACTGACAATTGAGAGATTAGAAATGGGTACTAGAAAACAATATACAAAAGACGATTATGAGAAATTGAATCAATTCTACGAAAACAAGGTTCAACAGATTCACATTGTAGGGGAATATGCCAAGAAAATGATTAGCGATTATAAGGATGCGCTACAGTTTGTGGAAGATTATTTTCAGTTGAACTATAATTCTTTTTTGAATAAATACTTTCCGGGCAGCAAAGCTGACGATCTTAAATTAAGAATGACCCCCGCCAAATTCAAACAACTTTTTGGAGAACTGTCACCTACGCAATTGAGTATTATCAAGGACAATGAATCGAAATACATTGTTGTGGCGGCAGGTCCCGGCAGCGGCAAAACACGGGTTTTAGTACATAAACTTGCTTCGCTGCTTTTGATGGAAGATGTCAAACACGAACAATTGCTTATGCTGACATTTTCAAGAGCAGCAGTAACTGAATTCAAAAAGCGTTTATTTAAACTCATTGGTAATGCGGCTAACTTTATTGAAATAAAAACATTTCATGC
>SESF01014764.1_pt1 | contig 10449 bp, 10 predicted proteins | sample 3171521 | NCBI WGS metagenome assembly SESF01 (sample SAMN10866945, study PRJNA518727) | freshwater metagenome | biome: subpolar coniferous forest; feature: holomictic lake; material: water; isolation source: holomictic Lake 227, 6 m and 8 m depth | place: Canada: near Kenora, Ontario | collected...
TGAGGTGAACAGGGTATATTAACTAATTTTTCTCATCGCCCCTGCTCGCGACTGCACCACGGCCGACGCGCTGGCAACCACTCCGAACCGCGGCCATATCGGCGGGCCAGGGCCGGAATGGCCGGGACAGGCTCGACTCGGAGGCCCGCCATCGGTGCACCAGCGTCCCGGCCCGTCGCGGGATCGCCGCCGTAATGATTCAACCGTTTCGTACCTCAATCTTTAGTTTTTTTAATGATCATGGGATCGGGTGAAACCGAACTACACTTAATGAGATCAGTGAAAAGATGAACTCCAGTAATATCTTTGATTGGCCGCCCGATCAATCTCTGGCAGCCATTATGACATTAAGGTTTTTTTTACCGGATGGCCCGATAATCAGGTCAGTATCCTGATCTCACTCGGTTGGTGGTTCGATGGCCCAAAGTTCGTGTCCACTCTCACAACGGACTGATGTCCCGCCGCCGGTGAAATTCATCGCTCAATGCGATCGGGAACACAATATTCTGAAACATCTCTACGATGACATCGTAGTAGCTCAGAACAAGACCTTCAGAAAGACGACGATTGCTAAAATATTGCACATCCTCGCAATGTACGTTAAATTCCACTTTGATAATGAATACGCATTCATGCTTGCTACCGGCTACCCGGAGCTTCTCGAGCATGATCAGGTTCATCGGGAATTCATCGAGGAGCTTCAGCGGATTAATCAGAACTATCTCGCTGGCGGCGACCCCTATGAAGGCATTCGCGAAATTTATTACGGCCTCGCCACCGGCCATATTCCCGAGACCGACGCCCGACTGATCAGCTTCGCCCAGACCATGGCCGCCACCTGCCCCAGAACCAACTGCCACCGCTGCGGGCCCTAGCCGGCGGCCGGCCGACACCACCGCCGCACCGCCCCTTGGGCCGCGTGCTTTCCCACATTTCCCTTGCGGTGCCCGACTCCGACCTTGCGCAGCCCCCCCCGGCCTCGCCATGATGGCGGTTCCGCCGCCGAGGAGGCCCGTCCGATGCCGACCCCCCATCCTGCCAGCCGCCGCCGGCTCCGCGCGCTCGCCGCCGGGTTTGCCCTGCTGCTGGCAGCGGCGACAGCCGGCCGGGCCGAGGACCTGACCCTCACCCTGCTGCACACCAACGATTTTCATGCCCGGCTCGCGCCGGTGACCGCGGGCGGCAGCCGATGCCGCGCCGAAGACGCCGCCGCCCGCAAATGTTTTGGCGGCGTCGCCCGCCTCGCCACCGAGATCGCCGCCTTGCGGGCCAGCCGGCCGCATCCGGTGCTGCTCGATGCCGGCGACCGCTTCCAGGGCTCTCTCTTCTATACCTATTACAAGAGCGCGGCGCTCAAGCCGTTCTTCGAACTGCTCAACTATCAGGCCATGACCCTCGGCAACCACGAGTTCGACGACGGCCCGGCCGAGTTGGCCCGCTTTCTCGACGGCCTGACGGTGCCGGTGATCAGCGCCAATGTCGATACCGCCGCCGAGCCGCTGCTGGCGGGCAGGATCGGCGCCACCCTGGTGCTGCCGGTGGGCGGCGAAAAGCTCGGTGTGATCGGCCTGACCACCCCCGCCACCGCCAGCAACGCCAAACCCGGTGCGGCCGTCCGCTTCACCGACCCGGTGGCGGCGACCCGGGCGGCGGTGGCCAGCCTGCACGGCCAGGGCGTCAACCGGATCGTGGTGCTGAGCCATCTCGGCGTCACCGAAGACAAGGCGCTGGCGGAAGCGGTGGACGGCGTGGCGGTCATCGTCGGCGGCCACAGCCACACCCTGCTGCGCGACGGCGACCCGCGCGCCGCCGGCGGCTCGCCCCAGGTGGTCAAATCGCCCTCGGGCAAGCCGGTGCTGATCGTCCAGGGCTATTTCGCCGGAGTCTATCTCGGCGTGCTCCAGGTTACGCTCGACGACGACGGCGTTCCCCTGGCCTGGCAGGGCGAACCGGTGCTGCTCGACGACAGCATCTCAGAGGATCCGGCGGTCCGCGGCTTTGTCAGCGCGCTGGAAAAGCCGCTGGCACCGCTGCTCAACCAGCCGATGGGCATCAGCGAGGTCGCGCTGGTGGGCGAGCGCTCGGCCTGCCGCTTCGACGAATGCAATCTCGGCAACCTGATCGCCGACGCCATTGTCGAACAGACGAAAAGCCAGGGCACCCAGATCGCGATCATCAACGGCGGCGGCATCCGGGCCGGCATCCCGGCCGGGCCGGTGACCATCGGCCAGATTCTGGAAGTGCTGCCTTTCGCCAACACCATCTCGACCTTCGATCTCGGCGGCGCCGATCTCCGCGCCGCCCTCGAATACGGCGTCGGCCGCGCCGAGCATCCGGGCAACGAAGGCACCGGCCGGTTTCCCCAGGTTTCGGGCCTGCGCTACCGCTGGAACGCCGCCGCCCCGGTCGGCCAGCGCATCGTCGCGGTCGAGGTACGCCAGCCCGACGGCGCCTTCGCGCCCCTCGACCCGACGGCGATCTACCATATCGCGACCCACGACTATCTGCGGACCCGCGGCGACGGCTATAGCGTGTTCAAGGAGAAGGCGATCAACGCCTATGACGGCGGCGCTCTGGTTTCCGAGGCCTTGGCAACCTTTATCGCCAACCACACCCCGGTCGCCCCCGCGCTCGAAGGCCGGATCAGCCGGACGCCCTGAGCCCGGGGCGACACTCCCGCAGACCAGCCCGGCGGCCCTTCCCGGCTGGCCTGCACCGCGCCCTCTCACCAGGGCAGCTCCCGGCCGTCGTAATTGAAGAAGCGGCCGCTGTCGCCGGGGCCGAGGCGGCCAATGACCCGGATCAGGCCGGCGGCACTGGCCTGGACATCGAGCGGTGCCGACGGCCCGCCCATATCGGTGCGCACCCAGCCGGGATGAAGCACCACCACCGTGAAGCGCTCGGGGCGGAGCGCGATGGCCACCGTCTTCATGGCCGCGTTCAGCCCCGCCTTCGACGAGCGGTAGAACAGCGCGCCGCCGCCGCTGTTGTCGCCGATGCTGCCCATCAGGCTGGTCAGAGAGGCGATGGTCCGGCCGGTGCCGGCGCGGAGGTTGGGCAGCAGCGCCTCGGTCACCCGCACCGGCCCGAGGGTGTTGACCGCCAGCACCTGCTCCCAGGCCCGGTAATCGAAGCGGCCCAGTTCCGGGCTATCGGGACCGTAGACGCCGGCGTTGTTGATCAGCAGATCCAGCGGCCGGCCGTTGAGCCCCGCGGCCAGCGCCGCCACCGAGTCCGGATCGGTAACATCCAGTCCCGGCAGCACCTCGATCCGTCCGGGCAGCGCCCGCAGCGCCGCCGCGCGCTGGGCCTCCCGCACCGTCGCCAGCACGGTCCAGCCGGCCGCGGCATAGGAACGGACCAACTCAAGCCCGATGCCACGCCCGGCACCGGTCACCAACACCACGGACGACATCGACCATCCTCCCCGGAACAGCGCAATCCAAGGGCGCGATCCTACCACCAGATCCGCTGGCAGGCCATCGGCGACGCAGCGGGCACTTGCCAAACGGCCGCTTCCTATGCGATGTATTGTTTTGGTTAACGCCGGACGCTCTCAAACAGGCCCGCGAGACGTCCGGAGACCAATCCGGGAACTCCGGACCTCGGTGGAAAAACTGGCGGACGCGCCGAAAGCGTGAAACCGGAGGTTGACCGAAACAGGAGCCGTATCCGGCATATCATTTGCTGAAATGGCAAAGATGCCGATACCTGTCGCCAGCCTTGACCTGAGTTTGTACCTTAATTAACCTAGTCTTACTCGAGGTGGCCCACCGGCGCGAACCGGTCCGGCGGCCGGGACAGGGTGGAGGTCGCATCGTGATACTGCCGGACGGTACACTGGTCTTCCCCTGGCACTTCAGGCCGGCGCAGGTCGCAGAGGGCGCGATGCTGACGGAATGGTATGAACTCTGGCTGTCGACGATCCTGCCGGTGCGACCGCCGCCGACGCGCGACCGGCTGGCCGGCAGCCTGATCGGCCAGTGTCTGGGCGACGCCCTCGGCGTTGTCGTCGAGGGCTATTCGCGGCAGATCTGCGAGGAGTATGTCGAGGAAATCCTGCTCACCGACAAGGCCGGCACCATCGGCCGCTCGCCCCATTCCTTTGGCCAATATACCGATGATTCGCAACTGACCCGCGAACTGGTGCTGAGCTATATCGCGCGGCGTGGCTTCGATGCCGCCGACTACGGGCGGCGCATCGCCGCCCTGTTCAGCGAACAGCGGGTGGTCGGCCGCGGCCGTGCCACCACCGAAGCCGCCGCCCGGCTGGCCCAGGGCGTGCCCTGGACCCTGTCCGGAGTCCCGGCCCCCTATGCCGGCAACGGCGCCGCGATGCGCGCGGCTCCGATCGGCTGGATCTTTTCCCGCAACGACGATGCCCTGGTGCGAACGGCCCGCGATCAGGCCCGGATCACTCACACCGATCCGCGGGCGGTGGCGGGCGCGGTGGCCATCGCCGGCGCGGTGTCCCTCGCTCTCCGCGCCATGCCGGGCACGCTCAAGCCCGACCGGATGATCGACCGGCTGGCGCGCTGGGTGCGGCCGATCGAACCCGGCTTCGCCACCGAGATCGAGCGCCTGCACACCCTGCGCCACCGCGACCCCGACGATGCGGTGTGGCTGATCAGCCGGGCCGGTCTGCGCTCGGGCGATGCCGAGGTCGCCGGCCGCTGGCCCTCGGCCGAGGGCACGATCTCGCCCTATGTCGTGCCGAGCGTGCTCTGGAGCCTCTACAGCGTGTTGCGGTCACCCGACGACTATATGCAAACGATCCGCATTGCGATCTCGGGTGGCGGCGACACCGACACCACCGCGGCGATGGCCGGGGCGATCAGCGGCGCCTATCTCGGGCTCGACGCGATTCCGCGGCCGCTGGCCGAGCGGTTGGAGGATTGCGGCACCTGGGGCTTCCGCCCGCTGCTGTCGCTGGTCGACAGCTTTTATGATGTCCTGACCCGGAGCTGAGCCCCCCCCGGGACGGCTCAGGACACCGCGGGCTGAGCAGCCGAGAGCGGAACCGGCGCGGGCGCGACCACGTTGGCGATGACGTCGCCATGGGCAAACACCGCCCGGTTACGCCCGGCCAGCTTGGCCTCATACATCCGCCGGTCGGCGAGTTCGATCAGTTCGTTTTCGTCCTTGAGACCATCAGCGATCCGCTCGGCCAGACCGAAACAGGCGGTCACCGGCGTGCCGTCAGGCCGGGGACCGAAGCCGAACGAGCCGAGCCGGTTGATCACCAGGCGCGCCCCCTCCTTGTCGGTCCCGGCCAGCACGACCAGAAACTCTTCGCCACCCCAGCGAATCAGGGCGTCGCCCTGACGCAGCCCCCGCTGCACCAGTCGCGCGACGCCGCGCAGGATCTGGTCGCCGGTCTCATGGCCATAGCCGTCATTGATCTGCTTGAAGCGGTCGATATCGACGAACGCCACGGTCAGCGGCAACTCGTTGAGCAGGCAATGGCGGAACTGGGCGATCAGCAACTCGCCGCCGGCCCGGCGGGTCAGCGCCCCGGTCAGCGGGTCGAAGGTCACCCGGCGGACCAGCGCGATCATGTATTGCAACTGGCTCATGCCAGAAACCATGGCGGTCCCGCCGATCAGCAGCAGCAGCCAGAGCGGCCCGGCCAGGGTGATCCAGTCGCGCTGGATCATGAACAGCTCGACCGCGACCATGGCCAGACTGACGGTCAGCCAGCAGACCACCACCTCGAGCGCCGTCAGCGGGAAAATACTGAGCCCGGCGACCACCGTATAGGGCAAGTATTCATAAAGGTTACGAACGAATCCCGAGACTCCGGTCGGATCGGCATGCGAAATGATCGGCACCGAAATCAGGTAGAACACCGGCGGCACCAGAATCGCCGCCGCCAGCATCACCACCGCCATCGGCCGGGGATCGTCGATCTGGCGCGGCCACGCCAGCGCCACGAAGATCGCCGACGAGATCAGCCGCAGGGGGGCGATCGTCATCCAGACCGACCGATCAAACGCCATCGCATCGATCGCGATCCATAACGGGATCAGCACAGCAAAAACCGCGGCAACCACCTGGACCCGCGAGATGATCAGTGACGCCCGATGGCGATGAACATAGGGGCTGTGCCGCCACGGGATGACGAGGTCTGCCGTCTCCCGCCATGTGATCTGAATCGGTGCAAAAATATACTTAGGGAACATCATTGCGGAGACGCCGCCTGGGATGACGCCATGACGAAACCGAGTTCTTCAGTTCATCGTCCTCTCGGCGGACAGTGCGATGGCACCACGCCATCGTCAAGAAAATAAAGTTTGATCTTAGAAGCATCCCGACGACGCCGCCACAGCGGCCGGCCACCCGTCCCCGGCGCTTCAGTTGAGCAGACGCGGTGTCACCGCCGTCGCCGGCTCGCCCTCGCCCATCCGCTCATAGAGCACGGTCAGCTCTTCTCCGAGCTGGCGATCGGTCTCCGCCAGCAACTGGATTTTCTGGTGGGCGTTCTGCTGCTGCTGACTGAGCAGCCCCACCGTTTCGACCAGCCGCTTGATCTGATGAGCCTGTTTGAGGGCGCCATCGTTCAGGGTCCGGCGCAACGACCGCACCGCCAGCAGCACCACGACAGCGATGGTGATGCCCGACACGATAGAGACGATGGCCAGCGCTGCAAGCCACTCCATGACCCGAACCACTCCGCTACCGGGCGCCCTGGCGACCAGGACCTCGCCCGCTCTCCTGAATACTTGAAATGGGCCGTCGCCGTCATCCGAAAAGCGCTCATCCCGGTCAGGGAAAAACGATGCTGGACAGACTCCACAATTTTGCCAATATCCTCGGCGAGGCTGCCCCGGCGCCCCTGGCCCTGCCCGTCTGGAATCCGATGTCCGAATATTTCGCAATGGGCGGCTATGCCGCTTATGTCTGGCCGGCATACGCCGTCACACTGGTCATGCTGGTGGCCACGCTGGTGGCCAGCCTCGCCAGCCTGCGCCGCCGCGAGGCGATGGTGAAGGCCCTCGAAGCCGCCCGGCCGCCGCGCGCCGCCCGCCGCAACCGCGACGCGGACGCCCCGGCCGTCCCCGACACCCCGGCCGCCCCGGCCCTCCGGGACGCCCAGAGAGACGGTGACATGCCATGACCCTCAAGAAAAAGCGGCGGCTCTACATCCTGCTGGGGGCGATGCTCGGGCTGGGCACCGCCACCGCCCTGGTGCTGACCGCCTTCCAGGACAATCTGGTCTTCTTCTACAGCCCGTCCGACCTCAAGGAGCATCCCACCGGCAACCGCACCTTCCGCCTCGGCGGCATGGTTGAAAAGGGCAGCGTGGTGCGCGAGCCCAACGCCCCCACCGTCCGCTTCCGGGTCACCGACTTCAAGACCGCCCAGGGCGTGACCTATACCGGCGTCCTGCCCGACCTGTTCCGCGAGGGTCAGGGCGTGGTCGCCGAGGGCCGGCTGCGCCCCGACGGCCTCTTTGAGGCCCGCGAGGTGCTGGCGAAACACGACGAAAAATACATGCCGCCCGAAGTCACCGACGCCCTCGCGCGCGCCGGCGGGCCGGACACCGCCGGCCAGCACGCCGTCTCGACCCTGAAACGCAACTGATCGCCCTGGCCGCCGCCTTTCCCGCCCCCTGTCCCTGGTCATACGGTCAGGCCATGGACGGCACCTTCTGACCCGAGGCTTAACCCATCGTGCTTCCCGAACTCGGTCATTACGCGCTGATCCTGGCGCTCGGCGTCGCGCTGGTTCAGGCCACCCTGCCGCTGCTCGGCGCCGCCCGCGGCGATGACGGCTGGATGGCTGTTGCCGGCCCGGCCGCGCTGGCGCAGCTGGGGCTGATCGGCCTCGCCTTCGCGGCGCTGATGCACGCCTACATCGTCTCGGACTTCTCGGTGCTCAACGTCGCCCAGAACAGCCATTCGACCAAACCCCTGATCTACAAGATCAGCGGGGTCTGGGGCAATCATGAGGGCTCGATGCTGCTGTGGGTGACGATTCTCGCCCTGTTCGGTGCCGCCGTCGCCGCCTTCGGCCGGTCGCTGCCGCCGGCGCTGAAGGCCCGGGTGCTGGCGGTGCAGGCGATGACCGGCGCCGGCTTTCTGCTCTTCATCCTGGCCACCTCCGACCCGTTCCAACGCCTGGATCCGGCGCCGCTCAACGGCAACGATCTCAATCCGATGCTCCAGGACCCCGGGTTGGCCTTCCACCCGCCCTTCCTCTATCTCGGCTATGTCGGCTTCTCGATGGCCTTTTCCTTCGCCGTCGCCGCCCTGATCGAAGGCCGGGTCGACCCGGCCTGGGCGCGCTGGGTCCGGCCCTGGACCCTGGCCGCCTGGGCGGCGCTGACCGCCGGCATCACCCTGGGCTCGTGGTGGGCCTATTATACCCTCGGCTGGGGCGGCTGGTGGTTCTGGGATCCGGTCGAGAACGCCTCGCTGATGCCCTGGCTCGCCGGCACCGCCCTGCTGCATTCCTCGATCGTGGTCGAAAAGCGCGACGCCCTCAAGAGCTGGACCATCCTGCTCGCCATCCTGACCTTCAGCCTCTCCTTGATGGGCACCTTCCTGGTCCGCTCGGGAATCCTGAGTTCGGTCCATGCCTTCGCCGTCGACCCGGCGCGCGGCGTCTTCATCCTCGGACTGCTGTCGGTGGCCATCGGCGGCTCGCTGCTGCTCTATGCCGTCCGGGCGCCGGCGCTGAAGGCCGGCGGCCTGTTCGCCCCGGTCAGCCGCGAGGGCGCGCTGGTGCTCAACAACCTGCTGCTGGCCTCCGCCACCGCGACGGTGCTGATCGGCACCCTCTATCCGCTGTTCCTCGATGTCCTCGGCGCCGGCAAGGTTTCGGTCGGCGCCCCCTTCTTCAACGCCACCTTCGTTCCGCTGATGTGTCCGCTGGTCGCGGCGATGGTGGTCGGGCCGCTGCTGCCCTGGAAGCGCGCCGACCTCGGCGGGGCGCTGGCCCGGCTGGGGTTTGCCGCCGGCCTGTCGGCACTGATCGTGGTCTTTGCCTGGTGGCTGCGGGACGGCTCGTCGGCGCTGGCCCTGATCGGCATCGGCCTTGCCGCCTGGGCCTTCTTCGGCGCCCTGGCCGAGTGGGCCGGGCGGATCGGCCTGTTCCGGCTGCCGCCGGCCGAAAGCCTCGCCCGCGCCCGCGCCCTGCCCCGCGGCGCCTGGGGCATGACCCTGGCCCATGCCGGCCTCGGCCTCGCCATCGCCGGAATGGTCGGCGCCGGGGCCTGGGTCGATGAGCGCATTCTGCTGGCCCGTCCCGGCGACGTCGTGCCGCTGGCCGGCTATGCGCTGACCTTCGACGGCGTCGAGCCCGCCACCGGCCCCAATTATACCGCCCGGCGCGGGCACTTCACGGTCAGCCGCGACGGCCGCGTTCTCGGTATTCTGGAGCCCGAACAGCGCCATTACACCGTCACCGGCATGGACCTGACCCACGCCGCGATCCGCACCTCGGCTACCAGCGACCTCTATCTCGCCCTCGGCGACGGCGACGGCAGCGGCGCCTGGACGCTGCGCCTCTATCATCACCCCCTGGTGCCCTGGCTGTGGCTGGGCGGGCTGCTGATGGTCGCGGGCGGCCTCGTCAGCCTCAGCGACCGCCGCCTGCGCATCGGCGCGCCGAGCGCGCGGAAGAAGGCCGCCGCTCGGGCCTGAAGACCATTGCGGGTCAGGGAAAAGCCGCTATCCTCTTGAGCCCGGCCGGGGGAGCGTCAGCGCGCCGCCCGGTTCCCTGTCCCGGCTCTCTTCCCGCCCCTGCCCCTCCCGACAAGACTCGAAGCCATGACCCCGCGCACGCTGCTTTATCTCCTGCCCCTGCTGGCCTTCCTTGCCCTGGTGGTGTGGTTTGCCGCCGGCCTCGGCCGCGATCCGCATCTGGTGCCCTCGGCGCTGATCGACAAGCCGGTGCCGGCCTTCACGCTGCCGCCGCTGCCCGGTTTCGACCACGGCCTGAGCACCGCCGACCTCGCCACCGGCGAGCCGCAGCTTCTCAACGTCTTCGCCTCCTGGTGCGTGCCCTGCCGGGCCGAACAGCCGGTGCTGATGCGGCTGGCCAGGGACCAGGGGGTGGCGATGCGCGGTCTCGACTATCGCGACAAGCCCGAGGACGCCGTCGCCTGGCTGGCCACCGCCGGTAACCCCTTTCGCAGCATCGGCGCCGACACCGACAACCGGGTGGCGATCGATTTCGGGGTCTACGGCGCCCCCGAGAGCTTCATCATCGACGGCCAGGGCCGCATCCGCTATAAGCATGTCGGGCCGCTGACCCCCGAGGACGTCCGGCAGACCATCCTGCCGCTGCTGGCGTCGCTGAAGGGGCGCTGAGGGCCGTTTCCGGGGCGGAAAGAGCATGGTCGATTATTTCCTCGTGGCGATCGGCGGCGCGCTGGGCAGCATGGGCCGGCATTGGCTGTCGGTGACCTTCCATGAATTTGACATCGAGCTGTTTCCGTTCGAG
>SESF01028193.1_pt1 | contig 10448 bp, 14 predicted proteins | sample 3171521 | NCBI WGS metagenome assembly SESF01 (sample SAMN10866945, study PRJNA518727) | freshwater metagenome | biome: subpolar coniferous forest; feature: holomictic lake; material: water; isolation source: holomictic Lake 227, 6 m and 8 m depth | place: Canada: near Kenora, Ontario | collected...
GACCGCCAGGTCGTCCACGTCAGCGCCGGCAAGCACAAGGCCGACGAGCCCAGGCAGGTCGGGCTGTCGTTGACGGTCAAGGCCGTGCCGAACGGGGAGGACGAGTGACCCGCCACACAGGCCAGTCCGCCGAGAACCACGGCACCGACTCCGGCCTGCAACGGCTCAAGGGCGCGGCCCAGCTCGCGCTCGACGACGAGGCCCGCTCCGCCTGGCTCGACGCCGCCATCCGCACGCCGGCGAAGGCGGTTGCCCGGAACACGGGACGCGTTCACGGGCGACTGGGTGGACGCAGGACGGCGGCCATTCCGAAGCCGCGCACGGGCTGGACGTGCCCGGAGTGCGGGGCGAGGAACCGACTCTTTGTCGTCTGCATCGAATGCAGGGCCGTGAAAGGGACATGACATGACCGACGCTGAGATCCTGAAGGCAGTCCACGAAGGCAAGTCCATCATCGTCATCACGCCGGAGGTGCAGGCGCAGCTCGACCGGATCAAGGCCATACCGATCGACGAAGAGAGCATCGTGGCTAAGGCGTTTCGCGAAGTGGAGGCGGAGAGGCTGGCAAAGCAGGGGACGTAGGGAGGCGGGATGGGAACACGGGTCTGTGAGAAGTGCGCTCGAGTCGTGGACGTGGAGAGGGCAACACTGTGCTCGAGGTGCCAACGCGCAACAGGGAAGCGCACCGACTACCGCACGGCATGGGAGCGTGTAGAGGCCCAGGCGATCCAGTTGGCCGATGCGGTATCGGATGCAGATCACAAGCGCGTTCAGGACGCGCTCAGGCAGGCGGTCAAGGACTGGGTGAAGGGAGCCAGGTAGTGGCACTGCTCCCACTCAAGCCTTGCGTCACGCCTGGCTGTCGTGCCCTGGTCAGAGGTCAAGCCAGGTGTGCCGCACACACTCAGGCAACGGCGCGCAACAGCAAACAGCTCGGCTACGACCGCGCATGGCGGACGCTGCGTGACCTGTTCATCAGGGCCAACCCGCTGTGCAAGTGCGGGCGCGCGGCAGAGATAGTTCACCACGTCGTGCCCACGAGCGAGGCCATGCACCTGCGACTCGACGAGCGCAACCTGGTCGCTCTCTGCCGACGCTGCCACGGCCAGGAGCATGGCGCGATGGGAACGTGGGCGTGACTACGAGTGCAAGGGATAGTGGACGACCCTCACGGGAACGAGCCGAATTATTCAATGAAATTGCGGAAAGATTGGCGATAAAAAAGGTGAGTAAAATCATATAGCGCACCAAATGCGCACACATGTGTAGTCCTTCTGTTTCGCGCGGACCAAAGAAAAGCAGTCAAAAGCATCAAGGAGATCAGATGCCTAGAGGTGGCCACAACAAGAAGCACCCACGGTCACAAGCGGGACCTGCCGCGCTGGAGATCTGGCCGGCGGCGCCCAAGCACTTCACTGCCGGTGAGGTGGTGGCGTGGAAGCGGGTAGGTCAAGCGGTGATGGCAGCGGGGTCGGTGGGACCTGGAGACCTGATACTTGCGGAGCGGCTTGCCCAGCTCCACGCGCGGGTGTCGCTGTCGCTGGCCGACCCGGACACGGCGATGGCTTCGCTCGCGGCGACGATGCGACTGGAGGCCGACCTGCTCAACCGGATGGGACTCACGCCGCTGGCTCGCCGCTCGATTGGGCCGTTGCCGGGCAAGCCGCCGCCGAAGTCCCCGCTCGATGAGTTCTAGGGCAGCGGTCGCGCTGGCCGTGCGCAAGCGGCCGGCGAAGAAGAAGGCAAAGTTGACGCCCAGGGTGAAGGCTGGGGCGCGGGACCACGTCGAGATCGCGGAGGCGTTCGCGGCGTCGGTCCTCGACGGCTCGTTCCCGGCGGGCAAGTTGCTCGTGGCGGCGGTGAAGCGCCAGGCCTCGGACCTGAAGCGGCAGGGGCCTGGGTTCGCGTACGTGTTCGACGCCGAGGTGGGCGCGAAGGCGTGCAGGTTCCTCGAGCTGCTGCCGCACGTGGACGGGCCGAAGAGCCGGCAAAGTTGCGTACTGGAGCCGTGGCAAGTTTGGACGGTGATTGCCGCCTATTCCTGGGTGTCGAAAGTCACGCGCTATCCACGGTACAGAAGATTGACGCTATTCGTGGCAAAAGGTCAGGGGAAAACTTTCTTGGCCGCGGGATTGGCGCTGCATTCTTTGGCGACCGGAACATTCTCGGAGAAGATCTATAGCGCAGCAACGACTCGGGACCAGGCTGGCCTCAGTTTCCAGACGGCGCGGATGATGCTGAACTTTCGGCCGGAGGTCCGCGACCACTTCGGCCTGGTGGTGGAGCAGCACCAGATCGTACGGCCGGAGTCGGGCTCGCACTTCAAGCCAATCTCGTCGGAGGCCGGCTCGGCTGAAGGCAAAATTCCGGCGTTCATATTGGAAGACGAGATTCACGCGCACAAGACGCGAGACCTGCACGACAACTTGCGGTCAATGGCGGCGAAGATTCCCTACAGCCGCCAGGTGGTGATTTCCACCGCGGGCTTCGACATGTCCCCAGCGGCGATCGGCTACGAGGTGTTCGGGTACGCCCGGGACATCCTGCTCGGCGCCGTAACGGACGACTCCCAGTTCGCGCTCATCATCGACGCCGACCGGGAACTTGACCCGTGGGCACCCTCGACCTGGCGGATGGCGAACCCGAACATGGGCGTCAGCATTGACGAGGTAGAGGTCGCGAACGAGGCGAACGAGGCGAAGCAGGTACTCTCGAAGCAGCCGAGCTTTTTTACGAAGAGATTGAACTGGTGGTGTCAGGCAGCATCCGCGTGGATGGACACGGGCTCTGGGTCAGCCTGGGACAAGTGCCACGACCGGGAGATGAGGCGCGAGGATTTCGACGGGGCGTCTTCGTTCATCGGGATCGACTTGGCCCAGACGCGGGACTTGAGCGCGGTCGTGAACCTGTTCGTTCGCGACGGCGACGACGGGCGGCGCAATTACTTCGTCTTCTGCCACGCCTATCTTCCCGGCGAGTCCGAGACGCTCCGGCAGGGGAACGACACGTTGCGCGTCTGGGCGCAGGAGGGATTCCTTTCTCTCACGCCGGGCCGGTCGATGGAGCCAACGAAGATCATCCTGCCGGATGTGGTCGCCGACATGGACCGAAACCCTGGGAGCGAAGTGTGCCTGGACCCCTGGGGCGGCGTGGCGCTCGTCCAGGAACTCACCGCCGCCGGCTACGAGAACCAGGTCGTGCAGATTCGGCAAGGAGCGAAGACGCAATCGGCGCCCATGCAGGAACTCGAGGCGGCGGTCCTGGACGGCCGACTGCACCACGACGGCAACCCGTTGCTGCGCTGGTGCGTGGGGAACGTGGTGGCGCGGGCCGACCGGAACGGGAACATCGCGCCGGATCGGGAGAGCGACGGGAAGAAGATCGACTGTGCCGTTGCGCTCATCAACGCGATGGTGCGCGGGATGCTGGGCAGCGAGCAGGCCTACGCGAACGGAGAGGGGCTCTCCGAGCTGTAGTCCAGCGAGATGCCCCCGGTCAGGGGGTAGCCTCGCGGGGTGGGATTCTGGTCACGCGTAGGTGGCGCGCTGGGCATCCGGGCGGGCGTAACCGCGCCGCTCGATCCCTCGCGATCGCTTTTCTCCGGCGGGATGTTCCCGCACGGGTGGATCCCATCCGGGCTGCGCCTCACCCAGGACGAAGCCACCAGCGTCTCAGCGGTATGGGCCTGCATCCAGGTGATCTCGACGGCGATCGCGTCGTCCCCCTGGCTCGTTTACGAGGTCTCGGGCCGGCGCCGCGTGTACCGGCCCGACGACTCGTTGTCGTTCGTGCTGAACCAGAGAGCGAACCCGGAGATCACGGCGATCGCCTTCAGGGAGGCGATGGCCTTCGGGGTGCTCGCGTCCGGGAACGCCTACGCCGAGATCATCCGCGACGCATCGAGCCGGGTGGTCGGGCTCGTTCCGCTCCTGTCCGACGGGATGCTCGTCGCCCGGGACCCGGGGACGGGGCGGCTTGTCTACGCCTACACGCAGCCCGAGGGTGGCGTGGTCTACCTGGACCCGCGCGAGGTCTACCACCTCCGCGGGCCGGTGTCGGTCTCGGGCCTCCTGGGGGACAGCATCGTCGGGCGGGCCGCGCGAGGCATCGCGCTCGCGGCCGCGGCCGAAAGGTTCTCGCTCGCGTACCTCGCAAACGGGACCGTTCCGAGCGGCGTGCTCAAGTACCCGCAGAAGCTCGACCCGAAGTCGCTCGAGCGGATCCGCGAGCAGTGGGCCGAGAAGATGTCCGGCCCGAAGGCTGGCGGGAAGCCAGTCATCCTCGAGGGAGGCATGGAGTGGGCCTCGATCTCGGCCGACCCCGACAAGGCCCAACTCGGCGCCACCCAGCAGTGGACGGTCGAGAGCATCGCGCGCTACTTCAACGTCCCCCTGGTTAAGCTCGGGGTGGCTGCCGCGGCTCAGGGCTACGGGACGAACATCGAGTCGCTGAACCTCGAGTGGACGCGCACGGGACTGCGTCCCTGGGCGCTCCGGTTCGAGCAGGAGGCGAACGCAAAGCTCCTCGGGCCGTCTCCGTACCGGGAGACGTCGATCGACATGGGATGGCTCGTTCGCGGGGACGCGAAGACCCAGGCCGAGGCCGACAAGATCAGGATCGAGAGCGGCGTCTTCTCGGTGAACGAGATCCGGGAAGAGCTGGGAGAGAACACGATCGGCTCCGAGGGCGACATCCGGTTTGTCCCGTCCACGCTGGTGCCGCTCACCGAGACTCTGCTGGAGATCCAGGAGAAGCTCGCCGAGGACAAGCCCGCGCCGGCGCCGTTCGCTCCCGCGGGCGCGCCCGCCGAGGCCGACGCCGAAGCGGATCCGGTGCTGCGCCAGGCCCTTCGGCAGATGGTCCTGCAGAATCTCGAGCGCCTCGAGAAGGACATCGAGAAGAAGGGCGCCGCCCTGAAGAAGAACGGCGGGGAGCCCGAAGAGATGGCCGCCAAGCTCGCGGTCGCGCGCCAGGCGTTCCGGGACCAGGTCGCGCGTGACTGCTACCCGGCGATCGCCTTGTTCCGGGAGGCCGCCGCTTCCCAGGGCCGACACCTGAACGGCGAGGCCGACCTCGCGTTACTCGCCGCCGTGGACGCCGTGGCCGGCGGGAATCTGCCTGCCGCCGAAGCCGATCGGCTCCTCGCCTCGCTCCTTCCCGGAGGGGCGAAGTGAACCCTCTCCTGGTCAGTCCGCAGGCCCGCGCCGCCCCGAAGAAGGGGTGCCTGTACCTCTACGACGCGATCGGCGACGACGGCATGGGCGGAGGCATCACGGCCATCCAGGTCGTCGATGCGCTGAAGGAGCTGAAGGCGTCCGGGCACAAGGAACTCGAGGTTCGGATCTCGTCGCCGGGCGGGTCGGTGTTCGACGGGATCGCGATGTACCGGGCGATCTCCGAGTGGGACGGGCCGAAGGTCGCGATCGTGGACGGCCTGGCCGCCTCTGCCGCCAGCTTCGTCATGCTCGCCGCCGACAAGGTCCAGGCCGGCGCCGAGGCGATGATCATGGTCCACGAGGCCTGGGGAGGACTCTTCGCCGCCGGGACGGCCGACGAGATCGTTGCCGCTGCCGAGGCGCTTGCCGCCCCGCTCCGCAAGGCCAACGACTCCATCGTCGCCATCTACGTGCAGCGCACGGGGCTCGATGAGAAGAAGTGCCGCTCGCTCATGGCCGCCGAGACCTGGATGACCGGAGCCGAGGCGAAGGCCAACGGGTTCGTGTCCGAGGTGCTCCAGGACGAGCGCGCCACGGTCGGGGCTCAGACCGACGCCGCCGCCGCGATCATCTCCAAGTTCAGGAACGCGCCCGCGCCCGTCGCGGCGCTGGGGAGTCCTTCCGTGGCCGACCGCCTCGGGATGCGCCTCCTCCGTCACCGAGTTGCGCAGGCAAGCACGGGCAAAGGTGAAGCACCGAAGAGTGGCCGTTTGGAAGTGACACACATGGCGGCCATGGCCGCGAAGGAAGGCACGTGATGAGGAATCCGATCGAAGTGCTGCGCGAGAAGCTCGCCCAGATCACCGCAGACGCGAAGTCGGTGGAGGCCAGCGTGGCCGCCGCCGGGCGCGTCGAGTTCACGGACGACGAGTCCACCAAGCTGAACGAGCTGCACGCCGCGTTCGACGCGACCGAGGCGCAGATCGCCATCCACGAGCGCAACGCGAAGATCGAGGCCGCCGCGTCCGTGCCCCAGCCGTCGAAGACCCAGCCCGGCCTCTACCCGGCCCCCGCGCTCACCGCGGCCCGCGTCCAGCCCGTCTCCGCCACCCACGCGAACCACGGCTTCGTCCGCGGGATCTCCGAGTTCATGCAGGCCGTGAAGATGGCGGCCTACGGGAAGTCGGACCAGCGGCTCCTCAACGCCATCACCACCTACGGCGGCGAGGGCGGCCCCGGCGGCGACTCCGGTGGTTTCGCCGTTCCCCCGCAGTTCGCGGCCAGCATCACCGAGCTGGTGGTCGGCGAGGGATCGCTCGCCTCCCGGTTCAACCCCATCATGACCTCGAGCAACCAGGTCGTGCTCCCCACCGACGAGACCACGCCCTACGGCACCTCGGGCATCTACGCCGAGTGGCTGGGCGAGGCCACCGCCATGACGGCTCGCGCTCCGAGCCTCAAGCAGGTCACGATCAACCTCAACAAGGTCGGGGCGATCGTTCACCTGTCCGACGAGCTTGTCGAGGACAGCCCGGCCATCCAGTCGCACGTCACCCGCAAGGTCGCCGCCGCCATCGCAGCCAAGGTGAATGCGGCCATCCTCAACGGCGACGGGCTCGCGAAGCCGCTCGGCCTGCTCAAGGCCCCGGGTCTCGTGACCCAGGCCAAGGCCGCCACGGGCGCGACCACGATCAACGCGGCCGACCTCCCGAACATGATGGCGCGCATGGTGCCCGAGTCGATCGGGAGCGCCTTCTGGCTCGCCCACAACACCGTCCTCCCGAAGATCTGGACCCTCGTGCTCGGCCAGATGCCGATCTACGCCCAGGACTTCCGGCAGTCCCCGTTCGGCGCCGTCCTCGGCCGTCCCCTCGTCGTGACCGAGTTCTGCCAGGACTACAACACCGCTGGCGACATCATGCTCGTCAGCCCGGACGGCTACGCGCTCGCGATCAAGGCGGGCGGCATCCAGACGGCGGCCAGCATCCACTTCGCGTTCGACCAGGGTCTCCAGAGCTTCCGCGCGACCATGCGCGTCGGCGGAACCCCGCTCGCCTCCGCGGTCATCGCTCGCGCCAACGGGAGCAACACGCTGTCCCACATCGTCGCCCTCGCGGCCCGCAGCTAGTCGCTGACGGAAAGGAAAGGAAACCAATGTCCACCTACAAGAATAGCGTGAAGCTGCCCGCAGTCGGGCACCTCCGCGCGCAGTCCCTCGCCTCCACCGCCAGCGGCCAGACCACCGGGCTCTGGGAACTCGCGACCAAGTGCCGCGCCTACGTCGCCTTCTGCCAGGCGGCGACCCTCTCGGCCGGAACCGCCACGTTCCAGTTCTACGGCGCGTCCGACGCCGACGGGACCACCCCCGCCGCGCTCGGCGGGACGCTCGTCCTGACCGCTGCCGGCCAGGTCGGGGTCCTCGAGCTGCCGCTGACGCTGGTCACCGCGGCCAAGCCGTACATCAGCATCGTCTGCACGACCGCCTCGGGAACGGGCATCTGCGGCGCGGTCATCGCAGCGGTGGATCCGAGCTTCTCGGGCTAGCACTTCATCGGTCCCCTGCCGGGGTTTGTCGCTCCGGCAGGGCGACCGCTGAGGCCCCATGGCCACAGGCGACCTCTCGACGACTGCGGCGGTCCGCGAGTACCTCGCGGGAAACGTGCCTGTCCCGCTCGGGGACGAGACGTTGCTCTCGGGCCTCATCACGGCGGTCTCCTCCCAGTTCAAGTCCGAGACCGGGACGGACGTCATCACGGCGTCGAAGTCCCAGACCTGGAGCGGGGCCGGCGGGGCCAAGGTCTTCCTCGAGCACTACCCGGTGGTCTCGGTCACGACCGTCGAGGTGGACGGCGCGGCCGTGTCGGAGCGCGCGGCCATCGGCGAGGACGGGTGGGTGCTGTCGGACGCCGCCACGGGCAAGCTCGAGCTGGTCGGCTACACCTTCACTTGCGGCGTCGCGAACTGCTCGGTCACCTATACCGCGGGGCTCGGCGCGACCGCGCCCGCGGACATCGACCAGGCCGTCGTCGACCAGGTCGCCTACCTCTACAAGATGAAGGACCGGGTCGGCATCACGAACGAGTCCACGCAGGCCGGCGGGTCGGTGACGTACCAGGGCGGGTGGCAGGCCCAGCAGGGCAAGGCGGGCCAAACGCCAGGATTCGCGGCGGCGGTCGCCAGATACAGGCGGGTCGGCTGATGCCGCTTCCGAACTACCCCGCGCCGGGCACGACCTCGAAGACGGACGGAGTCACGATCCGCGTAACGGGCGACGACGCGGTACAGCAGAAGCTCCGCGACTTCGGTCCCGCGATCAAGACCCGGATGCTCCGTGTCCTCCAGACCCTCGGCTACGAGCTGGCGGTGGACGCGAACCAGGCGGCGCCCGTCGGAAAGCGGATGGGCCGGCGGCGCGGAGGAAACCTCGCGCGCTCGTTCCGCGTGGAGGCCAGGCCGCAGTGGGAGAAGTTCGGGGTGGTGGGCGTCGCCGTCCGCTCGAAGGCGAAATACCACTACTACCAGGAGTTCGGCGTCGACCGGCCCGGCACGCAGGTGCTCCTCTACCGGACCGCCTCCGGCCGACGCGTGCCGAAGGGCCAGGGCGAGGGCCGCCGCTTCCGGGAGGGGACCAACCGCCTCAACCCGGGGGTCAGCGTCCGCTCCTACCGCCGGGACATCATCATCAAGGGCCGCCACTTCCTCGGGGACGTGGTTCGCGCGAGGAAGAACGCCCTCTTCGGCGAGATCGATGAGGCCATCGTCAAGTACATCGACCGCCTGGGCTCGACGAGCGAGGCCGCGTGATGGCGCTCGTCCGCGACACCTACTACCAGGCGCTCTACGAGCGACTTCAGGCCAAGGTCCCAGGCATCAACACCTGGACCCGGAAGCACCTTCACTTTGCCCGCATCCCCGCTGGCAACACGCCGATCGGGCTCGTCCTCGCCACGAACCAGACGCCCAACGTGGAGGCGGGCCTCCCGACCGTCTGGAACCTCGGCGCCGATCTCGTCTTCTGGATTCGCACCACAGGGCAGGAAGAGTCCCTCGACACCACGCTCAACGAGCTGGTGGACTCCGTGGAGGCTGCCCTCTCTCGCGCGGCGGATGACCTTCCTCCTCCCGGCCCCTTCCTCGACCTGGACCCGGTCCACACGACGCTCGGGGGCCTGGTGGCCGAGGTGACGATCTCCGGCCACGTCGAGTTGAACCAGGAGGAGGGCGCGGAGTTCGCGTCGGTCGTCATACCCATCGACATGGTGGTTCTCGGGACATGAGCGAGGAGATCCAGATGGACGAGTCGAGGACGACGACCACGAATCCCGCCGTGAAGATCGTGCCAGCCCCGACGGACGCAATCGTCGAGTCCTGGGTGTCGCAGTGGTTCCACAACCTCGGGCTCGACACGAGCCTTCAGAACCGCATCCGCCACGCGGCGGATGACCTCAAGACCCGGCTGGCCGGGCGAAAGGAGTAGCACCATGGCAACTGTTGCTTTCTCGGCCGGCTTCGTGGCGCTGAAGCCGCAAGGGTCCAACCAGCTCCCGATCATCCTCGGGGGCCTCTCCGACGTGAAGGTGAAGCTCTCCCAGAAGAAGATCGCGATGCCCGGTCCAACCGTCTTTACGGAGGACTTCGCCGCCGGCCCGGGAGAGGGCAGCGGGTCGTGCAAGTTCCGCGCGTGGGGCGCCGGGACCTATGCGGCGATCATCTCGGGCGCCACGACGGCGACCGGATCCAAGGTCGGCGTGTTCGAGGAGACGGCGACGATCCCCACCACGCCGTTCATCGTCACGGTGGCGAACGGGGCCACCTTCTTCGAGGACCTGGGCGTCTACAACGCGACCACCGGCCTCTACATGGTTCCGGTGGCTTCGGGTCCGACGACCGGCCAGTACGCGGTGAACACCACGACGGGGGCCTATACGTTCGCCTCGGCCGACGCTGGGAACGCCGTCCGCATCTCGTACAGCTACACGGCGGCCGCGGTGGGGAAGACCACCACCTACACCAACGCCCTCCAGGGCCCGGCCACGAAGTTCATCCTCACCGGCTTCAACGCCTACGGGACGAAGCGGAAGGGCTTCCGGTTCCCGGCCGTCGTGTTCGACGACCTGGACATCGGCTTCTCGCTCTCGCAGTACGCGGACGCGTCGCTGACCTTCCAGGTCTGCAACGACGCCACCACCAACTCGCCGTTCTCGTTCTACGAGGCCGACTAACGCCACACGGGCAGGGGGCTGCCATGTACCGGAAGCAAGTCGAGATCGATGGGAAGAAGTTCACGCTGGG
>SESF01014778.1_pt1 | contig 10439 bp, 19 predicted proteins | sample 3171521 | NCBI WGS metagenome assembly SESF01 (sample SAMN10866945, study PRJNA518727) | freshwater metagenome | biome: subpolar coniferous forest; feature: holomictic lake; material: water; isolation source: holomictic Lake 227, 6 m and 8 m depth | place: Canada: near Kenora, Ontario | collected...
TAGTAATGTTGATCTAAATGGTCATCTTACTCCGTCAAATATTAAAACAATCCAAGACGATGCCAGAGAAGAACTTTTAACACAAATTCAAGAATTGAAAGATAAAATAAAATGGATGAAAGAAACAGAATTTGATTATTAAATAAAGTAAATGCTCTCATTTGAGAGCATTCACCATTTTCACCGACCAATATATAACTCTATATTTATAATTATATATAGAACTATATTTATTGCTTCTCTGCAATCGATTTGACAACCTCGGCAAAATCAGTATAATACTTATATGAAAACAGTTACACCAAAACTAGAAGTTTATCTCGGCAACTGGGGAACAATAGTTTGCTTCAATGAACAGCACAAGGAATATCTGAAAGCAGCTAAAAACCATCGAGACATATATCAGGCAATTACTAGCTGGTACAATAAATGGCTCACTCCAACAATGCAGCAAGAATATAAAATAGCAATGGAAGAATCTAAATCCATCTGTGATTCTCTATGGGATGCTATCCCCGATAAAACCGAAGATATGAGCAAAAGCCACTTTTAAATAAAATCCATCGGAGTTGACAATAGAATAGAAATCAGTATAATACCATTATGACAAAACAAGAATTTAGTGAAGCAGTTAAAATTGCAACCTCGGCAAAAGATCTCTCTCATGTCGATGATTCTATCCTATATGGTTGCGGCTTATCAGAATTTAAATATCCAGTCTATGTTAATATCGATGCCATCGCTAAAATTATACGCTGGCAATGTTGCTCAATCTTTAGTAATAGTACCATTGCCGACTCTCATGAATTAGACAATATGGCTCATATCGCTAAAAAGAAATTCCAAATTGTCTGATAAATTAAAACAAATTCAAATAATCTCCGCAACTAAGAATCGCGGAGATTCTTCCTTCCTTCACCGAATAATATATAATCCTATATCTATACAACTATATACGTATATACATATATAGAACTATATTTATTCCTTCCCCCCCCCCTTAATCATACCTTTTTTCTTTATTGGAAAAGTAAATCGCGTTCTTGGCATAGTTGACATTACTATAAAAATCAGTATAATACCTATATATGAAAAACATCCTTTGTTACAAACAATCTCGTTATGATGGTTCATGGTGGATACATTTTAACACGGATAAACCCGTCTATTTTTGGGGGATGTACCATCCGAAAAATAGTAAATTCCCGATTTACTATGCTAGTTGACAACCTCGGCAAAATCAGTATAATATCAATATCGTTAGTAATAAATAACAATATCAATATATGCAAAATATCGTTAAAATTCAAAATGAGTTAGAAATGCTCGGCTTCCTCAAATCCAATGGTACTCAGTGCCGTTTCGTTTCTCTTATATCTAATACGCCAGTGGTCAAAATCAAAGCAGGCGCACCCTGGAAGAAAGGAGAACTTCGCAAAATCAGCAAAAAACTCGGCATCATTAATGCAAACTATAATACGTCCGTACGTACTCGCATAGCTGCTAAACTCGGCATCTCATCAAATGATGTCGAATATGTCAACGGAGAAACCTGGTTCGCTCATTTCAAATCAGAAGAAGGAAAATCCTTGCCAGTCGGATATAACAAAAATAAGCCAGACAACGGAGAAACCTATATCCAATACTTCCCGCATTCTTCTGAAAACAAATACGTCGACGGCACTGGCAATATCGTACTTGATGAGCAAGTCGAACCGTTTCTCTACGCTGAAAACAATCGTCCAGACTTTAAACCAGTCGTGATCAATATCAATCTCAAAAATATCAAAGAACTTCGCGCATCTGGCGTCATTATGCAAGCCGATGATATCGACGAAGCTAAAGCAATCCTCTCTGCTGAATAATTACTACTAGCGAGAATAAGAGCCATGCAAAACTGTGTGGCTCTTATTCCTTTCTCATTTCACCGAATTATATATAGAAGTATATTTAATCGTATTCACCGAATTATATATACTTCTATATTTATAGAACTATATTTGCTTACCTCATCAAACTCCGCTAAATCGGACATAAAAACAAACTCCGCTAAATCGGACATAAATCAAATCCAAAATCTCTAAAACAGATTTGACTTCTCTCTGGCAATCTGTATAATTCATCTTGTAGTTAAACATAAACATAAATTTAAATAGAAAGAATAAAATATATGGCAGATAGAATTAATCAATACGACGTGCAACAAGGTACTGAAATGGGTTGGCACGGTAAAACCGAAGTGGTGCCAGAAATCACGCTCGAAAATAACTGGCTCACTAAATGGAACATTGCCCCCGTTATGTTAGAGAAACGCGGCGCTCCGTCTAAATGGGCGGTGCTCGAATGCACGGACGTGCCAGAATTGGAGATTGGTTCTCCGTATAATCCGGAAACCTTCAAGCCGGTTGACAATGTAGCTTTCCTCGAACTGGTTCGCGCTTCAATCGCCGGTACTGCTCATTCAATCGTTAGTGTTGGCTCCGTCCGCAATCGCGGTCGAGTCTTTATCAGCTTGAAGTTGAACGGAATGGAAAGCTTCGAAGCCGCCGGACGTAAATTCTCGGCGTTCCTAAACCTCGGCAATGGGCATGACAAATCTTCCGTGCTTTGGGCCAATACCAGCAACACATGCACGGTTTGTGACAATACGTTTTCGATGAATCTGTTTTCCGTTGAAAACAAGGCGTCGACCGTTGCCGATAGCGACGATATTAAACTCCGCCAGCGCCACACAAAAAACGTGACAATGCGCCTTCCGGCAATGGCAACGCTCATCGACAAAGCAATTGGCGTGCAGGGCGAATTCCAAGCTACATTTGAACAAATGAGCAAGGCGGTTCTAACTCCTACTACAGCTAAAAGCCTGTTTGCTGGCTTCATCGGTCGTAAATCTACCAACATCGATGAAGGCATGTCGACGCGAGCACTCAATACCGTATCCCGATTAAACGGATTGTTTGCAACTGGCAAGGGAAACGATGGAGAGAACCGTGCAGATGCATTCTCGGCAATCACGGATTACTACACTCATGAGTCGAGCGGGAATTCCGAGAATGCAATGAAACAGTACCTTTCAAGCGAGTACGGCGCTGGTCAGCAAGCTAAGGGAGAGTTTTGGGGAATTCTCTCTGACCAGGATAACACGAGTTTCGAAAAAACCGTAAAACGCGGCGAGAGTCTCTTAGTCCACACTAAAGGCTATTAAAGGCTAGAACAGAGTCAAGTCTAGGCGAGTGCTTAGACTTGACTTTTTAATTCAAATCTGTATAATATTCTTACCAGGATTATAAATTCTTATTCCTTTTCACCGATAGAAATATAGTCCTATATTTAATCGAGAAATATAGAGCTATATTTAATCACGTGCCCCATATTCTACTTTAACGATAAAGTTCTCCAACTTACACCCGCTCGATGCAATAGGTGTCCAGTGATTCCGTACTCCAAAATTAACCGATTGCACAACGGGACAGGGTGTTTCTGCACAAAGACACCTTGCCTATTTTCCCGTCGACTTGACAAATAAATATGATTATGTCATTCTACGTTCGATGAAATTAACTGAGTTTATTGCAGAGAAAACAAGCAAGGCAAAAGCCATTGCTCAAAGCCACAACGTGCTTTCCCGCACAAAAGCACTTAATGTCACGCTAACGGAGAGCGAATTGATTAAGCCGTTATTAATGGGGCACTATGTATCCTTAAAGAATTCTGCCATTGCCGAAGAGAACAAAGATGCAACGGAGCAAAATGGAATTAAAGGATTGATTCTTGCTATCCTTAACAAAAATGGCGCAGTGTTCCAGCTTGGCGCTGAAAATGGCGAAAATGCCAGTGAAGTCCTAGAAAAATCGATGCTTGTGTCCGAAATTGAGGCGCAGGTCAAAATTGAGTTTTCCAAAAATTCAATCCGCTATAACCATAATACGGTTAAAACCTATCTTGGAACTTTTATGTCTCGAGATACAGTGAGCAAGAAAACGGGCGCACTCTTAAGTAAGCAAAGCATCGTGAAGTTGAATCTCGAGTCATGGCAGGATGATTCGAGAGAATCGAAGAAACCGCGTACGGCATTTTACGCAATTGCCAAGTAAAAATCGAGTAATAATAAAACTTATGATTGAACAAGTAACATCTATAGAAACTGTCGAGATTGAAACTCCCCGCACGGCTAAACAGTACAGACGTCGCTGTGTCAAATTGCGGCTGCTCCAACAAATTCACGCAGAAATTGCGAGCAAGATTAATGCCATGCGCGAAGCGCAATCCATGTTCCAAGGAAAAGATGATAAATATATACCGTTCGAAGAGTGCGATTTAGTGGCACTTGATTGCATGATTCGCTAATAGATTCAACGCTTGGCATGGTTTATGCCATGCCAAGCCATTCACAGCATACGCCGTGCCGCCCCATCCCCCTCCCCCATAGTATGCTTCTGGTTGCAGAAATACTACCACCACCACCACCCTCCCTTACCCGTTTAACATACGGAGTCAATCTGGTAATAGGAATCATATAATTACATAAGTACTAAGTATAATTTTGATAGGTATAATTTTGATAGTATAGTAGCGAGGTATAAAAAATCCGGGAAAAAGTTAAAAATATGGAAATTTTGATAAGTATATATATGGGTATTTTTTTACAAGGGGTTGGGGAATTTTTTGATTATATTTTCGGAAGATTCTTTATTAGAGGTGAGGTAATTATATTCTGATATATTTATATAATTTGGATGGATCCACCAGTCTTCGAAGAACTCTGTAGGTTTGAGGTGTTGGAAGGTTACATTTTTACAGAGGAGGGAGTATCCATTATTATATAGGATTGAGTGTTCTTTTATTTGTAGGGAGTTACCGAGTCTATAGGAGTCATGTTCGATGGTAATTACTTTGAAGTAATAATTATGGAGGGGGATAAGTTCTAGGCAATTGGCGGTATTATCGTCGATATCGATGGATAGGTAATCAATTACATTGGGGAGGTTATTAGATAGGAATAGGGATGAGTAATTTAATGATAGGGCATTAGCGTTATAGAATTTACATTTTCGGTTGGAGTAGTCAAAGTTTTCGATATCGATACAGATACCTGACCATCCTACAGATTCTAGGAAGAAGGAATTATTATATATTATTGGGTTATTAGAGCCGATGTCGATGAAGGTACCGTTTAATTTTTGATTAAGGATATTGAATACGAATTGATCTTGATTAGCTTGGGAGTAGAATTTAGTATGCACTGGTATTGGGAGTTTATATTACATATATTTTCTCTATTATTTTGAAATTTGTGATCATATATTATTTGGATGATTTGTTCTTTTTTTTAGAAATATAAGGGAGTGGGTAGATGATGAAGAAGCCTTCTATGGATTTATATTCATTAAAGATGGATGGGTTATTATTATCGAATACTATGCCACCGTTGAAGCAGATGACGGCATGGTGGGCGGAGGGGTTAAGCATAGAGATATAGCCTATTGAGAAGCCTGAAGGGCCGATGGGGTTATTATATCTAACTGGGCCAGTTTCCATGAATTGGTTAGCGGGGATAAAGAGGATAGATTTGTTATAATTTTTTTCTAACCATGATTTAGTTAATATGATAAAGTTATTTCCTCCTTTTTTTACGAAGTCGGGGACATATTTAGGGTTAACGTTAAGGATACAGGCTATAGAGTCTTTCCAGCAAGTATCAATGGTATTGGTTACGTATCTAGTCATGGTTATTTATATTTATTTTTATTTTTATTTATGCCGAGGGAAGAATTAGCGATGGATAGAGGTGATTGCCACCATTTTAGGTTAGCGATTTTGGTGAGGGCAATTCGGTATTTTTCTGAAGTTTCTTCGAATCCTTCTGCGATATCTTGGGCTATTTTTAATTTACAAGAGAAACAATGTCCACATAGGTTATTATTATCGTTTATTTTTGCGGCATTGCATTCTAGGTTATCGAGTTGGGATTGGAGTTTAGAGTTATCATTTACTAGAGCCGAGAGTTTATTATTAGCGGCATCGAGTTCAGTACGGAGGTATTGGATAGTAGCGGCATCAACTTCTTTTTGTTCTATAATTCGATTAGTTAATTTTGTATTAAGGGATTCTTCTTGGAGGAATTTGGCAGTGTATCCAGATTTTATTTGATTTATGATAAATTGTGATTGGGAGAGAAATTTTTCATATTTGGCTAATTTTTCTTGAGCATCTTTAAATTCGTGGTATAATTTATCCAGTTTAGATTGTGGTTGTCTTGAGTTATTAAGCATAATATTTATGATTTCTTTATTTTAGAAAGGGTAGCATTATCAGTTATAAATGCAACGCCATCCATATATCCTCTGATATATATAGATTTTGCTACGATATAACCTGAGTCGGACTCATTGTTTATTTTATTTGGGCGGAATTTGGCGATAAATTCTTTCCATTTCTCTTCACAATTTTTATTATTTGCTATGATAGCATCTTCTGGAGTATTAAACATAATAATTATAATTATAGTTATTCTTTTTCTGGTTCTTGTTCAAAATTGGCATGATCTCTACAGCATGAGCATATACCTGTAGCATGGCCATAGGCATCATATTGTAATTCACCTATTGATTTGGCACCACAACAGGTGGATATAAGAAGTGGTTCTCCGCCGGGATATTCGTCATTATCTTCGTAACGCTTCATATTATTAGTTTAGAGTTTTACCTTTAGAGGGGTGGGATTTGATACGGGATTGGATATGTGATTTGAGTGCGGCTTCACAAGAGATAAGGAATTCCTCACTTACTCTTGTAAATTTCTGGGCACGATTAGCTTCGGCGAATTCGAGTGCGAATGCTTTACATTTAGAGACACAAATAAGTTTGAACTGCATTTTACTAATAGGGGGATTAATTTCTGGGTTACTTATTTGTTCCACGACTTGAGTTGGTTCTCCGATGGAGGCAATAATAGATATAACTGGATCATTTGGTTCAATATTCATAATTTTATAATTTATCATTGAGAATTATACAGATTTTTCAAATTTTGTCAAATCTTCTTCATTTTTTTGTTAGAGTAAATATATATATTGGTAGTTATGAGATCATTCCAAAAAAACAAATTAGAATTATTAAAAGAGCTTCAGGAGATTATTTCTGATACATTGATGCAGGGGCATATTACATGGTTTGGTGATATTAGTGAGAAGAGGCGGAATCGGAATCTTAAGATGGTTCGTAAAGAATTGGATGAATGGATTAAAGAGATTGCGGTTATGGAATCTGGCAAGCAAGAGGAATATGTCAAATATAATAAATAATATAATAAATATATGGCCGCAGTATATTATTTTTGTGATATATAAAATGATGAGTTGACATTTGAAATATATCTGGTATATTCATTTTCAGTTCTTTTATATAACGGGCGTGTACTGGTTTCGACCTGAGATTAGAGGTTAGTGAAGCATGTAGAGGATTGGTTTTCTTGGCCTCTTAAAAAACGAAGACTAAATTCAGATGCTAACGTCTTAGACGAATTGGCCGCTGTCAACTTTGAGTTCTCTATGGGGGATGAAGAGTTGGTTTCCGAAGAACTGGCATTGGCCTAACTTTGGTAAGTAGGAGATAATTCTCGCTGACACATCCTACTGCGCTAACTAGCGAGGGAAACTACTCATAGTTATAATTATGGGAGTGTTGATATGCCGCTGTATATCTATGCCGAACAAATTGTTTGTAAATAATCGGAATAATTCATCAACAAAATAAACATGTAGAGTCATTAGTTAATAATTTCAGACACAGGGGTTCGACTCCCCTCACGTCCAGTTTGCAGTAAATTGCTACCTCCACGATGGTTGCGAACGGGTAACGCTAAAAGCAATTATAGCCTTTTGAGAGAATGGGTAGTTTATAAAGACTTTTACAAAAACTTATAATAATATTCCGAATAAATGTCAACACGAATGGAGAGAATTTGGAACCCGTTTTTGTGAGGAAGTTTGGATACCCATTGGAAGAAAGGGTTATCAACTGTTGGATTAAATGTTACAATTCTTACAAAATTCTAAAATAATTTATAACTTCAACACAATAAATACTATGGGAATGTTTAATAATATAAGATGTGAATATCCATTACCTATGCCTGATGATTTAATGGAATTAGCAAACATTAAATTTAATGAAACAATTTATCAGACTAAGGATTTGGAATGTTTACTGGATGATTATACTATTCGCAAGGATGGTACATTATGGATAACTCGTTGTGAATATGAGCATACTCCTGGTAATCCAGAAGCTAAGTCTTTTATGGATAGATTTGGTAATAGTAAACTTATAAAGCAATGGGAGGAGCAAGTAATTTATACTGGAGAAATTTCATTTTATGATAATTTTCAAGATTCTGGTGAGTTAGATGGTGGTGTCTGGAAAAATGACTATTGGGTTGAATATACTGCATTGTTTATCAATGGTGTAATAAGTAATATTAGATTGACAAAATTTGAAGCTATTGATAATACAGAACGAAAAGCGAATGCATTAGAGTTTCTGGAAAACATGAAGACTCGGGAAGAATTATGGAATAGGTGGTATATTAAGTATATTTATACATATTATGATAAATTGCTTTCTTTTATATTCAAGTTATATAGAAAATTATCTCAAAAATTGCCGCCATCATATAAAGTAGAAAGTTTTTTCCGGTGGTTATAAATTTAATATAAAATAAGTTATGAATACAATGAAAAATAATCCAATAATAAAACAGGTACTTGATGATACGAAGGTACGGAGAACTGAGGAAATCAACTACCCCTGCCTAAAGGCAGGAGTTTGTAATACTTCCCTATTAGCAGAAGATTTACATACAATTGACTGTTTGACGGAAAGTGAAAAGACTAACGGTTCGAGTGATACTAAAATATAAAAATGTTTTATGTTTGACCCGTATAGTTTCAATTACAAAGAATATATGTTAGAGACATATAATTTGACGGAGATGCCTAATAAATATTACCGGGGCAATTATCGATGTGATGATGTTATATTAAATGCTCGGGATGCAGTGTGGGTAGAAGAGAAATGTAAAGAGATTGGGGATTATAAGCTTAGTAGTTTTACCTATCGATTATTTTATAATGCCGACGGAGATAATATTACTTATTATTTGATGGATAAAGATAAGCCGTTTATCAGTATGGAATATTCTTTTATTCGTATAAGTGATCCTATAAAAGGTATCGAAAATAAACATTTATGGAATTTTAAGTGGGATAAGGGCTTAGCTCGCAACTTCTTTGATGATTATATATTAAAGCGGGAACCTGTTATTATTTCCGATGAATTATTATCTGAACGAGGATTTAACTTCTGGAAATATCTTTTTTCGGAACACGTTAAAGATAAAAAGACGCATAAGATGTATGTAATAAATATTAATGATGGAAACGTCATTTCTATAATTACTGAAGAAGATAAAATGAATGAATTCTATACTGACTCAAAATCTGGTAAATTTAGATTTGTTTTAGAAAAAGTTGAATAAGATTATGAATAGAAGAACTCCGCCTTCCATAATATAAATTCCAAAAATCGAGATTGACAATAAACAATAATTGTGTTATATTTCTTCCATGCTAAAATTATCAAAGAATCATACTATATATGAGGTCTGGAATGAATGGGCATCTGAATCAGTATTTATTAATCACAGACCATCTAAAAATGAAGTATTGCAACTTATTTTTGTTAAAAAATGGACTACTACATTCAGCAATTGTTCCACGATTGAGAAATTTATAAAGAAATATATCCATATTGAAAAATTACAGGATTATTATGTCGGGGATATTATAAACTCGGGCATAGCAGATTAAAATAATATGAGCAATAACAATTCAATTTATATTATTGAACCATATCGAAAATATGGTACATGGGTGTTCGACGATCCCACTAGAAATTTAGTTGAAGAACCATTTGTATTCGGAATGCCGCAGATTATAAATAAAGTAGTCAAGGATCCTGAATGTCAGAAATGTCGATTCATATTTTCTGATACAGAAATGCCAGAATATGATTTGGTATTAAATAGAATGAAAGATAAGCTTAATATTATGGGAGCATGGTACGAATCACCTCAATTAAAAATGAACGGTTGGCTATGTCCAGCATTAGGATTATATTTCAAAACACCACCGGAGAATATTTATATTAAAGTGGAGAAAATATCCTACGAAGAATAAAAACTTGACATTTTTAGTTAATCGTGATATAGTTATCTATAATTGATTATGTCGGGTTTATGTCGGGTTTATCTTGGTCGTCGCAGAAAACCCACTTCCTTTAGGGAGTGGGATGAATGCGACCCATTGAGAAATATAATTAAATGTTGTTGTTGACTTATTCTTGGTCATAGTGTATATTGTGGCAGTCTGGTTTAGGAAT
>SESF01018201.1_pt1 | contig 10439 bp, 8 predicted proteins | sample 3171521 | NCBI WGS metagenome assembly SESF01 (sample SAMN10866945, study PRJNA518727) | freshwater metagenome | biome: subpolar coniferous forest; feature: holomictic lake; material: water; isolation source: holomictic Lake 227, 6 m and 8 m depth | place: Canada: near Kenora, Ontario | collected...
TGGCACCACACCCAGGAAGTAGAGGAGTTGCCGGATGGCTCCATGATCCTGAAAATGAAGGTCGGCGCACTTGACGCCGTAAAAAGATGGGTAATGCGCTACGGCAGCGAAGCTGAAGCACTTGAACCCCTTGAACTCAGAGAAATGATCAAGCACGAACTGCTGGCTACCGGCAGGATGTATGAAGATGTGAAAGTTAAAACAGTTGAAAGTCTCTCGTTATTTTAAAGATTTTATATATAATGATGAGGCCTTGACCTCACCTCGCCGATAGGCGTCAATTCGAGATTCAACTTCTTCTGCCCAGGCAGCATCGATTTTCCTGCTCACGGAACGATCAAAACTTTGAAAAAGTTTTTCGATAAGCTCGGCTCTTTCTACAGGAAGTAAACCAAGAGCATCATTGAGAATTCGCTCTGCGACGGCGGTCATATTTTTATCTTTTAAATTATGTTTAAGATAAAATACACTCTTTAGAGTAAAAAAGATATTGCACTTGAAAATATTACTGTACGGCATATTAATGCCACTCAAAGGCAATAGACAGCACAAAAGTTATTTTAAAAGTAGATTGCTCGAAACCGCCATTATAATACCGCACCAAAACATTCCAATAGCGGTCAGCAACAGAAACAGAACAACAGAACACCCCCGTGAAGTCCGATAATAGACCCGGTTATACAGCGCCTTTTTCGGATTGGTAATCCATCCGTAACCCCGCGGAACCTTCAACCCCAATGACTGCCGTGCATATCGCTTCCACGAAGTTCGTGCCGCAATGCGCTTCTTAAGTGATGGTACTCTGAACCCGATTTTCATGCCATAAAAATTTTCATTACCCCCCACGTCAACTTACTCGCCAATCAGAATCATCTGATCAGTAATTTCAGTGAACGATACATCATGGCTGATCAGAAAAAGTTGATCATACCAGTGCTCGGTAACCTCTTCACGTCCAATCTCGATAGCACGGAACGCATTGGCAAGATTTTCCCGGCGAGACGCATCAAGGTTCGAAGTCGGTTCATCAAAAAAAGCAATTCTCGCACCAATCGTCTGCAGAAGCGCAAGACGCAGCGCAACAACCGCGCTCATAGTCTGTCCGCCCGAAAGCTGGTCATCGCTTCGTTCCCTTATGCAGCCCTCATCCATATCCCTTAGAATTATCTGATAATTATCGCCCCACCGAAGCTCTTCATCAGATTCAGCAATCGACCGGTAAATTCTGTCAGCCCTCAAACTTATCTCCTCCCTGAACCGTTCAGAAAGCGCAGCCGAAACATTCTTGAACACTTGGTTGCGCAAAAATTTGACCAGCCGCTCTTGCTTTTCCAAACCAACAATAACCTCCAATTTTTCCGCGACAGTTACAGCAATCCGTTCAAGCTCAAGAATCTCTTTTTCCAGCCTTTTTATAGTGTTATCCATATCCACATTCTTCTGGCGCATCGCGGCTAATTCCGAAAGAGCATTATCCCTCTCTTTCCGGGCATCTTCATGCAATTCCAGCTGATAGTTCTCCATACACTCCGTCCGATTGGACTTGATGACTGCCAGCTCCTTTACAAAGCAGTCAACAGCCTTCTCATACCTCACAAGCGTCAGCCGGCGATTTTCGAGATCATCAGCTACCTGCAGATTTTCCGCATAAGCATCACGAGCACCGAGAAAACTCTTTTTATCCGTCTCAGCCTTCTGTATATCTGCATCAAGCGAAGCATAAGCCTTCAGACCTGCTTTCCGGTTATTCACCAGCGCTATCGCTTCAGACAATTCGATATGCAGCTTTTCAAGCGTTTCGTTCCGTTTGCTGTTTGTCTGAAGTCTTTCCGCAATGGCAATAAGCTGTTTATCGAGTTCCTGCAAGCGGATAATGTTCCCATCAAGCTCCTTTGCTGACTGTTCAGCAACCTTAACATTTCCTTCTGCTTGGACGATACCTTTATCCAGCTCTGTTATTAACCCTTCAAGATCATCTCTCTTTATGGTAAAATGATCCTGAGGTGTTGTCCCCACAATATTCTGGCATTGCTCAAGAAAAAACGGACAAGTCCCCTCAGCAAGCTTATCCTGACCTTCTACCAGAGCTTCCAGCCTGCCGGCTAATCCCGATCGCTCTTGTTTAATACGTTCCGATTCAAGTCGCAGCTCCTCAAGCGATGTTGTGTTTATCTCAGGCCTGCACTTCTCAACAAGCTCAATACGGGTTATTCCGTGTCCGGCCTCTTCATCAAGCAACTCTTGCTGAACCTTAATGATATCGGCCTTTTCATGATCAAGCTGCAGCGACAATCGCTGGGCTGTCTTTTCCAGCCCGGCAATGTCCTGTTCCAGGATACGTCGTTTTTTTTCTTTCTCCCGAAGCTCACCAAGTGTCGCTTCAGCAGCCTCAAAAGCCATTTTACCCTCCCTTGAAGCCTGCACAATAGTGTCAGCTTTTTCAGCCGCTTCCACCATCAGCTTCTGGCTGGCAATGATTTCACCACTATTCTTGATTCTGGTTTCAATTTTTTCAAGTTCAGTAGAGAGCGCATCGATAACACTTTTTTTCCTGTCAAGCTCATCGATCCTTACCTGCAGAGCATCGAAAAGCAACTCTTTCCTGGTCAACTCGAGTTGCTGTTCACTTAAAACCTTCCTGACAGCAAGGCACTCATCTTTTTTACCCGGCAGAATTGTCAGTTGTTGCTCAAGGCCCTCTACCTCCACCCTGATAAGTTTAATCCTTGTCTGAACAGCCGCAAGGAGTGTCGAAGTTCCCTTAAAAGTTTTTCGCCAGGTATCGATCCCGAGTATTTCATCAAAAGCCTCCTGACGCCTGGCCGCTTGCCTGATAATAAAAGGGCCAAGAAATTCGTTCTGAAACGGACCTATAACCAGTGTAAACTGCTCAGAGAGCGGCCGGCCTTTGCCGAGACCAAGCAGACCCGCAATTCTGACTGCAGTCTCCTCGGCCCGGGCATGTTCCTCAACCTCAAAATCCTCTCCGTTTTTTTTCGCCAGCAGCCATTTTGATGGAGTACATACCGTACGGGTCACCTTCCATATATCCCCGTCATCACTCTGGAAAACCACTGAAATCTTTCCAGACTTTGCACCAATCGTTACAAATCGGGTCACATTGGCAACAAACTCCTGCGCATCAACACCAAACAATGCATAGCCTATAGCCTCAAATACCGTACTTTTTCCGGCACCATTAGCCCCGCAAAGCACATTGATGCCTGAAGAAAACGTAAACAGAGAATCGTGGTGCGACTTTGTATTGTTCAGATGAACCGAAAGTATCTTCATATTCCAAGCTCTCCAAGGAGGTCAAGAAGTTCATCACCATCACAGTCACCCTTCATGACATGATCTCGAATCGCAAAGGAATATTTTACCAGCTCATCCTCCCGGCCCTTATACTCACTCTGCGAAGAAATTAATCCCCGCAACACATCCTCTTCAATTTCGGCAAGATTTTTCATCTCCCTTTCGCAGTCCGATTCACGGGTAACAAGCGAAAGATGATTTTTTATCTCTACATGCAGAGGATTGCAAATGTTGCTAATGGTATTGCGCAGACGATCACGACCCAGTTCAAAAGGATGGAACCCGACCCTCCCTGTAAGCTTTACCTCAAGAAGCGGCTGCCTCGTATCGGTCAGTACCGCCACGTTATCTTTAATCCGCTGTTCCAGCCGTTCAAGTGCTTCATCCGCACATTTCGCACCATCAAGATTAATGTTCATCACCAGCATCGGTCTCGGCGATGTTTCATAGAACTCATGCCGGTAACCGTTACCCTCATCAACTTCAACGATATAATACCCCTTCCGGAACCTCTCTTCACCAAAATTGACACATTCAGCAGAACCCGGGTTATAGGCATACGTTCTGCCTTCAGGAGTCTCAACGGTATAAGGCTTGTGTCCATGCCCCAGAGCGACATAATCAAACATCTCCGAAAGAGGCAGAGCCTCTTCAGCCCTCATGTTGCCTATCTCCACAGGAGAGTAGCTCCAGATGCCGACATGGAACAGCAGAATATTGTTTTTTGTGCGTATCGCATCAACAATACGGGCCACATGACTTCCAGCCTGTGAGCCAATATAGCCGACACCATAAATGTTTATACCCTTAATAGAGATACAACCGCCCGCACCAAGATCTTTATCAAATTTCTCAAAACAATAAGCCCCGTCATCCGTACGCGAAGGCCGCAGAAGATTAATATATCCCATCTGCGACAGAGCTTCCATCCAGGAAATACTGTCATGCCTGTGAATCCAGTCATGATTGCCCTCAACCGCAATACACGGAATACCCGCATCTTTCAGCGGTTGAAGCGTCTCAATAGTACGGGCAAAAGTACGGGGAAGAATCTGTGCAGTATGAAAAAGGTCACCGGCAATCAGCATAAAATCAACATGTTCAGAAACAGCCTTCTCAACAATCCCCGAAAACATCCCGAAAAAGTCTTCGTACCGCGTTACCTCGATATCAGAAGACCGATAGGTTTTTCCAAGATGAATATCCGCAGTATGAATAAAACGTAAAGTCATGATTAAGTGTATAATTTTCCGGCCTATGCAATTAAAAGAGGGAGAGAGCAGCACCATGACGCATGCAACTCCGAAACTAACCCAGTATACAGTAAGGCACGCAATACTGCAAAAACCACATCATCTCCGCACAATCAAACCCCAAGCTCAAATCTTTTACCGCATAAGACACCCTTTGTCCTACACATCCCGCTATACTTCTATTGTAACTCTGCCATAAAAAAAGTCAAAACACAGAAGAGAGCGGGCGATAGCAACCGGAATCAATAAAAAAGGGTGTAATACAACTATGTATATGGTTTCCTGCATTGAACAATTTATAGCGGCATCAGGCTGGAAACAAGTCATCAATAAAAACGAGGTAACCGGTATAAGCCTCATGACTTCAAAGCTGATCATCAACAACCAGCCGTTCATTCTCACTATCGAAGGCAATGAAACACAACATCAGATCATGTTCTCCCTGATTCCTCCTTTCAGGGTGCTGACCGGCAAAAGCATTGATGCCTGCCTCCTGGCAAACTTCATCAACGAAAGCTTCAATTTCATGGGCAGGCTAACCGTCAGTGAAGACGGAGAACTTTGCTACAGAGACAGCATTACACTTGCAGAAAACCAACCCTCATTTGAATTGATACACGACAGGATCAGTGCAGGAGAGCTCCTTTTTAAACGGCACACAGAACAAATTGCCGCCGTATCACTTACAAGAAAAACCTATGAAGCCCAACAAAGCGAGTACCATCGTGCAGAAAGCGCTGCTCCACCCCTGTCAGCCTGGAGCAGCATAAAAAATTACCTGAAAAAAAAATATCAGACCTTCTGCAATGCAAACATGTCCCCCAAACCTCTTGCAAAGCAGCTTCATACATCTTTGTCCGAGACCGGATGGCAAGGTAACATAGAGCCTCATCACAATGGAAAAGACAGCATCCTCTCAACAACTCTCCTCATCAGAAACCAGACATTCAAGGTTAAAATTATAGCCCTTGAAGAGTGGCCGATTTTTGTTCTTTACCTTTTTCCCCCATGCAGCGTTATGGACGGCAAGTTTGTCGATGCCACCATGCTGTGCAATGCCATTAACCAGAGCACTCACCATGCCGGCACACTCTCTCTCAACGATCACGGAACCATCCGTTACCGCGAGTTTTCCACTGCTCATAACCTTGAACCCTCAACCTCCCTGATCCACCATATCCTCGAAAGGGGAGTAGCCTTGTTCGAAGAGCATCTTGATGCCATTTCCGCAGTTGCCCTAACAGAGCAATCTTACGAATCAATTCGTCAGGACCTTGAACAATCCCTCTTCACACTCGAAGCATGAATGTTAGCCTATAAAAAAAACTACAACACAACTCAGTACGTATTTCATTGTGACAATTAATATCTTCAAGAAGAGAGATGAGAACAAACATCCTGTAAAACAGCGACCAATCAATAATCCATGCAGAAAGACCAGAAGCCCGCAACCCCGGCACAGGCAAAATCTCCATCCCATTCTCAGCCGTTTACCATTGGCAGCTATAGCCTTTTTTCACTCAATGTTCAGGAGTTTTTTCTTGACGGAGGCGCCATGTTCGGCGTTGTACCAAAACCCCTGTGGGAAAAAGTAGTTCCCGCCGACACACTGAACCGCATCAAGCTTGTTGCCCGTCTGCTGCTTATTTCAGGTAACGGCCGCAACATTCTTGTCGATACCGGCATGGGTACTGCATGGTCAGAAAAACTGCAGTCCATCTTCTCTCTCTCCCCATTCAAACTCCATGAAGAGCTCCGGCGTCTCGGCCTGACTACTCACGATATTACCGACGTCATATTTACCCACCTTCATTACGATCATGTAGCAGGAATGTTTGAGCTTCAGGGCGACCATCTTCGATCTCTATTTCCAGAAGCAACACTCTACGTCCAGGCCGATAATTACCAGGCAGCCTGTCATCCGCATCCAAAAGAAAAAGCAGGCTATGTCCCTCTCTTTATCGAAGCACTTGGACAGCAGAAAAACCTTCGCCTGCTCAATGGCGAAACAGAACTTTTCGAAGGAATTTCACTCCTCACAGTCCATGGTCATACCCCGGGTCAGCAGTTGGTAAAGGTTTTCGACAATCACCGGACACTCGTTCATTGTGCCGACCTTTTCCCGTTTGCAGCGCATATTCCCATTTCCTGGATTATGAGTTACGATATCGAACCATTAAAAGTGTTTGATGAAAAAACATATATACTCGACCGAGCGCTCAAAGAATCCTGGATCCTGTATTTCGGTCACGACCCCATGCACGAAGCCGCAACAGTCCGTCAGGATCAAAAGGGGATTGTGCCCGACCGCTTTGTGGCGTTATAACCTATGACGAATTCCATGCAGCACTACCCCAAAGCATTGACCGAAGAGGCAATAGAACTTTTCCGTAAAAAAATATTTGATTTTTTCCGCTTAAATCGCAGATCCTTCCCCTGGCGCGAAACAACCGACCGCTACGCCATCATGATAAGCGAAATCATGCTGCAGCAGACACAGGCTGAACGGGTTGTTCCCCGGTATCAGGCCTGGCTTAAAAAATTTCCCGATGTCGCTACCCTTGCCTCAGCACCGCTACAAGAAGCACTCATCCTTTGGAGTGGTCTTGGTTACAACTCAAGGGCACTTCGACTGCACCGTTGTTCCGCCATCATCATGGACTTATTCGGGGGCACCGTCCCATCAAGTCCCGAAATCCTGAAAACGCTTCCCGGCATAGGCGAATATACCAGTCGCTCCATCCCCATTTTCGCCGACAATCTCAACACCGCAGCAATCGACACCAATATTCGCCGGATCCTGATTCACGAGTTCAGTCTGCCCGAAACCCTTTCAGCAAGCGCCCTGCAGCACATAGCCGAAAAAGTGGTTCCCCCCGCCGAAAGCCGCGACTGGCACAACGCATTGATGGATTACGGCTCACTTATACTCACCAGCAAAAAGACAGGTATCCGACCACTGACCCGGCAGTCTAAATTTCAGGGCTCAAAACGCTGGTATCGGGGAAAAATCATAAAAGAGCTTATCAATACAGAAAGCATGTTTCTCGAAGAAATCAGTGAAAAATATGCCGATTGCCCATGGAATCTTGATGAAATCATCAACGGTCTTATTGCCGAGGGTCTTGTTGAACGCAAAGAAAGCGCCAGTCACAGCGCTCTCCCGATTCTGATAATTAAAGGCAGTTAAGGGCAGTTAAGCCGCTACCGAATCCACCGTCTCACTCCGAATTATAAACCATATTCAGCGTATTGTACACTTTATCAATTTCATTGGCAAACTTCGTCATAATCTCCTTCCGCTTAAGTTTCAGGGTCGGGGTCATATGACCGTTCTCAATAGTGAAAGGGTCGTCCACCAGTAAAAATTTACGAACCTTTTCATGCGTAGCCAGCTGTCGTGAAATAGTACGAAGAAGCTTTTCAAAAATTATCAGAATACTCTTGTTCTCAATCAGTTCCTTATTCGATGAAGCTTTAATACCCTCAGCAGCCGCAACCTCCCTAAGTTTCACAAAGTCCGGAACAATAAGAGCAATCAAAAAAGGTCTTTTTTCACCGATTACAATAACCTGGTCAACGAAAGGGCTGTCAGCAATCAGATTTTCAATAGGCATCGGCGCAATATTCTTTCCTCCCGAGGTCACAATAATATGTTTTTTACGATCAGTTATTTTTAAATAACCATCCTTATCGACCTCACCGATATCACCCGTATAAAACCATCCATCCCGGATAACCTGCCGGGTAGCCTCCTCATCCTTCCAGTACCCCTTCATAATATTCGGGCCCTTCAGCAGTATTTCGCCATCCTCGGCAATTTTCATCTCCACATTGGCAACCGGTGCCCCGACGCGTCCATACTTAATTTTTTCCGGCCTGTTAACATGGGTTACAGGCGAAGTCTCCGTTAACCCGAACCCCTCAAGGATACTGATATCAAGTGATTGAAAAAACTCTCCGATCTTCTGAGGCAAAGCAGCTCCACCCGAAACAAAATAACGCAGCCGTCCCCCTAACTTATGTTTGATTTTTTTGTAGACAAGTGTGTTTGCAAGAGAATGCTGTAACCCCAAAAGAATTGAAGCCTTGCCGGTATTATTGATTTCACGGTGATATTTTTCACCGGTATTCATTGCCCAGTAAAATACTTTCTGCTTGATAGCACTTTCCGATGAAATCTGCTTGAGTATGCTCATTTTGATGCGATCAAAAAGCCTCGGCACCGTAAACATAATCGTTGGCCGAGCCTCAGTCATATTCATCGAAATGGTTTCAACGCTTTCAGCCAGATAAATGCTCGCCCCGCACGAAAAAAGCAGGTAATATCCCCCCGTCCGTTCGTAAGCATGTGAAAGCGGCAGAAACGATAGCCCGCAATCAGTTTCATCAAGGCGGATAATTGTAGAGCAAGACTTAACATTTTCACAGATATTCCTGTGAGTAAGCATCACCCCTTTAGGAAGCCCCGTTGTACCGGACGTATAAATAACGGTGGCAACATCATCAGGTTCCACCAAAGTTCCCTCAAGGAACCATGGTTTTTCATCAAGAATCCTTTTACCTTCCTCCTTAGCCTGGTTCAGGTCAAGAACATCCTCCACCTCCTCTTCCAGACGGTTCATAACAACCACAAGGCACAACTCAGGAAGACTCTGCCATATCGAAATTATTTTGCCAAGCTGCAGCATGTTCGAAACAACAATTGCCTTTGCACTGCAGTTATTGAGGATGTATTCAATTTGATTAGGCGGCAAAGAAGGGTAGAGAGGGACATTGATAGCACCAAGGTTCAAAATGGCCATATCAGCCAGATACCATCCGGGCCTGTTTTCCGAAAGAATGGCTACACGGTCATGTTTAGTAACACCATTATGTTTTAAAAAAGCAGAAAAATGATGGACATCCTCTTCAAGCGTATCATACAGAATGGGTTCATAGACACCATTTATCTTTCTAGCAATAGGAAATTTTGACTCCTGGCCTCTGTAATGAGCAAAAACAGAGAAAAAGAGTTCAGGTAATGTTTGAAAGTCAGCATTAATAAGTCCCATCACCAAGAAAGTTTTTCTTGTGGAAAAAAATTATTAGACCAAAACAACAAGGAGTCGCGACAGGGTTCACGGAGAAGGGGTAAAAGATGAGCATCAGTTTCTATACCATCAGCACACTTTCCTTTTGATAATTAACAAATAATTCACAAATACACAGCAAAAAAATCGCCACAAGTATGTGGCGATTTAAAAAAACATTCACAAAAAAAAGTAATAATCCTCACTATCGGGTTTACTCTACACGACTTCAACGATTTTGACCGGCAGTAAACAATTTTGCCTCTCCATCCGCCTTATACTGTATACTTACAAGGCGATTATTGTCAACGCCGTTAGCCGAAACAACATTCGTCGGTCGCTGGAGATCGTGATTTACAGCAACACCACTCTTGTTGCAGCAGCATGCGCCGAGAAAAAAAAGCCCGGAAATACAAATAAATCGTAGTGCTGACTGAACTGGTTTCATTGTCCACTCCTTTTATAGATTATTAGCCGGCCCGATCAGGCATGCAGCTAATTATTTCTGAAAACCTTCATTGATGAGATAACTTTTAAAATGCAGGGATTTTTTATATTAAAAAAATTTAGAGTGTAGATTATGGTTCACGGGGAGTGCGTCTTTTCGTATTCTTTTATTAAAGAATGGGCGCACATCCATCGTAATATTTGCAGCTTACTTCCTGCAGTGCTGAACGGCTCCAGCTCATACCTGGAGCTTTCGTTTTGTATCTGTTCAGCAGCATTCAAGAGTGTATTGGTATCCATTCTTTGCACAATGCAAAGGTGGCCTGAAGTGATTTTTTATTAGCCAAGTTTT
>SESF01017343.1_pt1 | contig 10438 bp, 11 predicted proteins | sample 3171521 | NCBI WGS metagenome assembly SESF01 (sample SAMN10866945, study PRJNA518727) | freshwater metagenome | biome: subpolar coniferous forest; feature: holomictic lake; material: water; isolation source: holomictic Lake 227, 6 m and 8 m depth | place: Canada: near Kenora, Ontario | collected...
TAATCCCCATACTATTCAGAATTATTCAGTGGACTCAGTGTTTTAGTTAATGGATAGGTTCAGTGACGATTAACTATTCCTTCGTTAAAGTAAAACCAACACGAAACTACACGGAACTACTAATTTTGTTGCCCAAATCCTGCCAATCCGTTTTTCATCAGATTTGCTTAAACTTAAACCGAAATTACTTCCATTAAAACACTAATTCAAAATTCGGGACGATCACGATAATAATAAAGGTTTTTGCAAAATAAAACATGTCTGTTCCGACAAGGATGAAATTGGCGTACGTGGGAAATGCCAGAATCTGTTCATACCAGAAGTATCATTGTTCAGGATATCTTTTTGTTGACCAGGGCACATATCAAATCGGCCATTTCGATGGCCTCCTGAATCTGGAATCTTGTCAACTTTAAAATGGTGTCGGTATATCTTATCTGTACTGCATACCTGGAAATTCTGTCAACCTCTTCAAAATAGATGTCAATTGCGTCATTCTTTGTAGAAGCTAAATTCAGTAAGTATCCAAGATCATGAACCGGTTTGAATTCGATATCGAGAAATATAAGATATCCTTTTAACGCCTTTTCAATGGCTTGCTGGCAATGGAATGCAATGACATCATCATAATCGGGTAAATGTGAAGCCGCGATTTTGGCTGTTTCCAAATCGTGTGCAGCATCAGAAGCCAGGACTGAACAAGGTCATTTGATCGCATAAAGCACCTTCCCCGATTTTAACACATCATGAATGAATGTAAATTTTCGGTCTTTGTCCTTTGCAATTTCAGATGGGGTATAAACAAGGATATCCATCGGGATGAAAAGATCCCTAAGTGCTTTGCGTACGCCGGCAGCCCTGTTTATCGGGTTTTCATTCGTCTGTTTCACAAGCAAAAGATCCAAATCACTTCCTTCATGAGCATTACCGTTGGCATACGAACCAAAAAGGACAACCATCTCGGGTTGATAAAAATCAACAATCCTCGAAACTACACGATCCATTTCCAGTTGAGATACCATTTTAATCCAATTTGTTGTTCAAAAAATACAAAATAAAAATGAAGTCGAACAGGTGGGTGTCAGCATCGAAGAAAAGAATGTCACTCCAAAGAAGTTATACTCCGTATTTTCGATCCCAGAACTTCAATTTGTAATGTAAAATTTTGTAATTCAGTCTTCATCACACGGTTTACTGCAGCCATAATTTCCAATGGATTGAACGGTTTCATCAAATATTCCAACCCGCTAAGTTTAAAAACCCGGATCGTGGTTTTATCAAAGGAAGAGACAAAGATCACCTTGAAATCTATGGTACTGAAAGTATTCAGCAGGTCGAAACCAGTTCCATCCTTCATATGAATATCAAGTAGAACCAGATCCGGATGAAAGCTCTTGATAGCTTTTATTCCATCGGCCACACCGAATGCCTCCCCCACCACACTGACCTGGTGACAATGATGCGAAAGCAGTTTGGTGAGGGTATCCCGGATATGGGTTTCGTCATCGATGATGAGGGTGCGTATCATAGTCGGGAGTCGGCAGCCGGCAGTCGGGTATTTTTGACTGCCGGCTGCCGACTTTGAACTTATTGAATAGTGATTAATTGCGTATATACCGTATCCTCATTCAGTACTTTCAGCACAAATACTCCAGCTGGTAAATCCAAGTTCAGCTGGGGGTTGGTTGGTTCCAGCACCTTTGTAAAAACCACCTTGCCTTGCAGGTTGTAAATGGTTGTCATGAAAGGCATTTGATGATTGTCTTCAGGTATCGCCAGGTTTATGTGCCCTGAACCGGGGTTCGGATAGACCCTGAAAAATGTTTCTTTCTCCGGCTGAGGTGTAATTCCGACCCCCACATCTAAAATCTCAACCAGGTCCGTCATCCCATACCCGGTATCCCCGCCCGCAATGAGTATTTGGTTTTCTTCACCTGCTATGGACATGGATGCAATGGAATGGCCTATGCGAGGTTCTAACATGTAATTCACTGACCATGTATCTGTTCCAGCGTCATAAATGTCGATGATATTAGAATGATCATGCCATCCGAAATTAAAAATACCGCCTCCTGCAAAATAGGCTTTACCATTGACTGTTGCTGCTCTTGCCAGGCCTCTTGGAAAGGAAAGTGTGTCTGTTGACCAGGTGCCTGATGAGGCATCATAAATATCTACCACGTTGCTGGGAACATTTATGGCTTTAATTCCACCGGCAATCATTACTTTGTTAGCCACAGTAGTAGCTTCGCAAAATGCCCTGGGCTCCGATAAGGTATCAGTACTCCAGGTATTGGTGGTGAAGTTGTAAATATCAACCCGGTCTGAAATCAAGCTCTGGTTGACAAATCCACCGGCAAAGATAGCCAGGTCACCTACTACTGCGGATGCCATGCAACCTCTGTTTATTGATAAACTATCCGTTGACCATAACCCGGAATTGATATCGTAAATATCAACAACAATTGAAGCGTTCAGGGAAAAATCTTTCAATCCACCGGCAAATAAAACCTTGTTGCCATAACTCACCGCTGATATTAAGAACCTCGGTTCAGATAATTGTCCCAAGGTCCATTGCTGGGTTGATGTATCAAAGATATCAACCCTAGAAGAAATAGATGACATAGAAATCGAGCCACCGCCAAAAAGGACGTTGCTGCCACATGCCACACCGCTTGAATTACTCCTGGCTACGGATAAATCGCCGATAATTCCCCCTGCTCCCGAAGTTATATCATAAACTTCAACGGCGGTGATAACTCCGTTAGGATTTGTTCCTCCGGCAAAATAGACTTTATGGCCAAGTGAAGCATACCCCATATCCGTTTTAGATTCTGATAAGCTGGTGTATATCCACGATTGTCCGTGAGAAAGATTGACAGCAAAGAGGATTATTGCTAAAAGTAACAGTTTTGTTTTCATGGTTTTTGTTTTTGAAACAAATGTACTGTCCCTTAAATGTGGTAATGGATTCGATTAAGGAAAGTCAGGGTATTCTTAGTGAACGCAGGGAAGAAACCAGTGAAAGCAACTATCTCTCCACCACAGGTATCCCGAATGTCACCCTTGTTCCGCATGCCTCTCCAAGGTTGTTCCTTAGGTCGGTGATTTCAAACCGGATTTTGGTTTTTAATTTTTTATTCAGTTTGGTCAGGCGGTCATGGGTTATAGAAGTGGATAAAGAAAGGTGTACCTGTTTTTGTTTCAATCCGATCTCACGCGACTTTTCCCTCCCTACCCCGTCATCTTCCACCTCAAACCGGATCAGGTTATCTTCCAGGTGGAAACATACTTCTATATGGCCAGTGGTCTCTTTATGCCTGATTCCGTGCTCGATGGAATTCTCGATGAAAGGCTGTGCAAGCATCGGGGGAATCATCATGCTTTCCTCGTCGATCTTTTCGTCCACCGTCAGATTGTAAGTAAACTGTCCTGCATAACGAACCTGTTGCAGTTCAAGGTAATTTTGTATGGTTTCGATCTCCTTTTGCAGGGGGACAAATTCCTCCGTGGAATTGTCCAGGATATTCCTGACAAGTTGTGAAAAGCGTGAAAGATAGATACTGGCCTCATTGGCCTTATGGTTAACAACAAAATTCTGGATGCTCGCAAGTGCATTAAAGATGAAATGCGGGTTCATCTGCGAACGGAGCAGCTTTTGCTCGAGGATGATGGAATTTTGCTCTGCCTTCCATCGTTTTCTTTGAAAATAGAGGAACAGAAACAGGCTTATAATGACCATCATGGCACCGGCAATGACAAATATGAATCTTGACTGTGTTAGTTTCAGACTGTTTAATTCATTATCCTGAAAAAGTGCCCTCATCTTTTGGTCCGTTTTTTCTGCTTCTGATTCTGCAATCAGCAATTCAATCTGGCGACCCTGTTGCGCTGAAGTCGTGGAGTCACGTGACTGGTAATAGAGGTGCTGATATTCAACTGCTTTTTTGAATTCGCCCTGCGCAATTGCAAGCTTGTAACGGGAATCATACATGGTGTTTTTTTCCCTCAGGGACAGAAAGTAGTTGAACTGATTTTTCCGGAAATTGTTAAAACTATCCGGTACTGTGTTGCTTTTCCAGTCAAACTGTAAATAATCATTCAACCTTGCCTCTACAGAGTCAAGTGTGGTTCCGGCCTGGTTGTACCTGTATTCCTTAATGTCAATGCTGGCAAGATTATTCAGACACAGAGTCTGTAATATAAGCATTCCGGCCTTCCGGGCGGCGTTGTAACCTTTTTCATAGCAGTTTCGGGAAAGAGCCGGATTTCCTGTAAAATCGAAAAGAGGTGTATTCCAGTCGTAATAGCCTCCCAGGTTTATGTAAATAATCGAAACAAGCTCATCATTATTCAATTCTGCCGCAAGATTCAAGGCCGAATCACAATAGGGTATGGCTTTTTGTTTCCTGGGAACCGATCTGGTTTCAACAGAATAAAACATTCCGATCTCCATCAAAGTCTTGGCTTCCATATACCGGTCGTGGTGTTTTCTTGAATAATTCAGCAGTTTATAACCATAAATTATTGTGCTGTCGACAGGTCCGTAACCCAGAAAAAAATTGGCCAGGCTCAAGGCCTCCCAGCCCGATGCCAGGGATTTGTCATCACCTGCTGATTGAAAGTACTTGATTGCTTTGCGGTAATATGAAATTGATTCATCACTTCGCACGATAAAGAAGTTAATGTGGCCAAGCTGAAGACATACCTCCCCCAACTCTTTCCAGGATTTGTTTTCTTCAAGAATTTTAATCGCCGGAAGGTAAGACAGCACTGCGTTTCTGAAATCCATTTTATAATACCATGCATTCCCGATATTTACTTTCACCAGGGCAACGTCAAGTTTGCTGGCACGGGTTTCAGCCAGGCGCAATGCCTGACTGCCATACATGAAACTGGAATCAAAAGATTTGGGGGCATAACATGCAGCAAGATGATTCAGGATCCGGATCTGCTCCTTTATCCCGGCACGCTGCAATTGTTGTTGAAGGCTGTCGGTTTTGTGACGGGAAACATCATATTCCAGTTGACCTGCAACATGTATTTGCAGAGCCAGGAGAACCGGAATAAGAATAGCCCGAATCATGAAGTACCAATATTTATTTAGCCATGTTGTCAAGCAGGCTGAGCATTTCATCCCGCTTGCGGGAAGCCACCGGAATAGTTATGCCATTGGTAAGTATAATATAACCTCCATCCTGGCGATCAAACCTTTTTATATGAACAAGGTTAATAAGGTAAGATTTATGAACCCGGTAAAAACCGTATTCGGTCAGCATCTCCTCATAATCCTTCAACGTTTTCGAAACGAGGATCTTCTCTCCTTCCAAAGTGTGGATCGTAGTATAGGAACTATCTGAATCGCAGCAGATGATATTCCCGACATCGAGCAAATGAATGCTCTCGCTTGTCTTAAGAATGATCTTTTTATTTTTATTGCTGACAGATTTCAGGTTCTCTTCAAGGACTTTCATTTGCTTCTTGAAATCCTCACGGAGCTGATTCCCTGCGCGGGTAACGGCTTCCATAAGTTGTTCCGGATTGATCGGTTTTAGCAGGTAATCCACTGCACTGAACCGGAAAGCCTGGACAGCATAATGATCATAAGCCGTCACAAAAATGACCTTGAAATCGATATTTGGTAGCCCTTGTAACAGATCAAACCCGGTTCCGTCTTTCATCTGAATATCGAGCAACACCAGTTCAGGCTGAAACTCTTTTACGGCTGCAATTCCGCTCACGACTCCTGATGCCTGACCAACCACCCTGACATTGGGACAATTCATTTCAAGCATTTTGATCAAGGTGTCGCGAATATGGTATTCGTCGTCGATGATAACCGTACGGAGCATGGTATTTTCCTAAATTTCTTCAAAAATACCTAAATACATGTCCCAATACAAGTGTGATTTTCAGATTTTTGTTCAATTTGTAACTCTACCAAGCAAAAAAGGAGAAAAGTCTGACTTATTTCAGGGGAAAAGTACTGATCCGGATTTTCGGAAAATGAATGTGTTTCGAGTTTTACATTAATCAACCTCCCAAATCTGTAAAACGCAAAATGGCGAACCGGTTTTCACCATTTCACCATTTCACTATTTCACTATTTTTTTCTGTGGCATCGACTGGACTCATGCCCTTTAATCACTCGTTATAATTTCCCTTCATAAAGATCATAAACCGGGAAAATCAAATCATAGTCGTTCCAGTTGAGATTTCCATCAACAATCTGATATTCCTTAAACTTAGCCTCATCCAGATATTTTCGGATGGATGGATGAAGTGATGCTTCCAAAAACGGTTTAAAATCAACAAGCCTGTTAAATCCATCACTAAAGTAAACCCTGATAGCATAATCGCCGATATATCTGGCAGATTCAACCCCAATAAAATCAACGTTATAATCAATATTTTCTTCCGTTATTTTCATTTGATCCGCATGTTAATTTTCTCAAATTCAACATCTTTATGATAAACAAAGTAGTTAATCCATTTTTGAACGACTTGATCTGCGAATTTTCCTAAAAATTCTTCAAAATCTTTGAGCTTAGCTCCTGTCAATGGCTTCAATCCTTTGATAGGTTTTATTTTTATCTCGACAATCTCCCCATCAACAATATATAATTCTGCTTTACTTTCACATCCATCATATTTACCGTGAACATGTATTGGCTCGTGCTCGTTGGAATAGAAGAAAATCAGAATTCCCAAATATTCAAAAATCCGGGGCATTGGTTTTTATTACAAAAATAATATTTCTGATTCATTTTCGCAACTATTAATAGTCCTGAATCATACTTTCAGCGAAGGAATATGTTTCGAGTTTTACATTAACCCCCCTCTCAAACCTTTAAAACGCAAAATGGCGAACCAGTTTTCACCATTTCGCCATTTCACTATTTCACCATTTCACTATTTTTTTCTGTGGCATCAACTGGAATAATCCCCATGCCATTCAGAACTACTCAGTTGACTCAGAATTTCTATTATAATGTTGGGCCATTAAATGATATACTCAAAGAGAAGCTGAATAAAGTCAACAAAATAGTTGAAGAATATAGAAGGCAGTTTAACGTATCTCCCCCGCTGTCTTTTGTGAAAGAGTCCTATTATGCTGAAGCAACGAAAATGATTCAGGATCCTGATGTAAAAACCTAATTAGAACACTGGATGGTTGGGAATTTGTTCGGGCAGTTATTGGTTTAAGTCTCTGTTTTATGCTAATTTTGCATAGAAAGGATATTGGTATGTTCAGATATTTATTGCTTGCATCTTTGTTGCTTTTGGGGACCCTGATCAAAGGTGAAAACACAGATAGTCTGCGTATTTCTATTGAGAAAGCGGTAACTGCAAAGGAAAAAATTCCAGCCCTGGTTATACTTTCAAAATATTGGACAGCAAACAATTCGGATTCGGCCATTTTTTATTCCACAAAGCTTCAACAAGTTGCCCTGCAAGCCCAACACAATGAGGGCTATTACTGGGGAAGCTATAACCTGGTTTCGGCACTTTACGAAACCGACAGAAGGGAGGAAGCTCTTGTTCAGGGGCAAAAAGCAATTGCTCATTTCGATAAAAAAGCAGTCAAGGCATATAAGGTTAACCTGTTGGTTCTGGTTGCTGAAAAAAGCAGGATATTTGGTCACTATGAAGCTGCTATCAGGTATTTCGGGGAAGCTTCCCATTGCGATATTTCGGATATGGACAATATGGAGGCCTATATTTTCAGCCGGATGGCTGCTGTTTGGTTCGAGTTAGAAAAATATCAATTAGTTGAGGCGTACATCGATTCATCGCAAAGGGTATTAAAGCCAGGGAGAAACGAGCGTATTTCGATCAGCAACCTCGAAATTATGGGAGCTTCACAACGCAAACAGGGGCATTACCAAAAGGCGATTGGTTTCTTTCAGGAAGCGTTGAAAAAAATTACGGATACAAGTTTCATTTTAATTGAGGCTAACCTCTATAACAATCTCTCACAGACATACATGGCTATGAATGATTTCCCAAATGCGCTTTCGTGTGCGGTGAAGTCGAACGAGGCTGCCGCGAAAGCCCAAAATAAAATTCAGCTCGAATCCGCAGCCGAATGTTTGGCAAAGGCGTATTCCGCGACAGGCAATTACAAGCAAGCCTATAAATACCTCGAAATTCAGCAAAACCTGAAGTGGCATAGGTTTGCAGAAGACCGCGATATACTTATTGCCGATATGAATGCCCAGTATGAATCAGGGAAAAAGGAGTCGCGTATTGCCGAGCAAATATACCAGATCGGGCTGGAGAAAAGAGAGAACAACTTCCTCACCGCCGGAATTATTCTGGTAGTATTGTTATTGGGATATGTTTTCTTTACACAGTTGAAATTAAAAAAGGTCAATCGCCTGCTATTTGTTAAAAATGAAGAGATCAGCAGACAGGCAAACGACCTGGAAATTCAGAATCAAAAATTGCATGAATTGTCGGACTTTAAGGAAACCATCACCGGAATGGTTGTTCATGACCTGAAAAATCCATTGAATACTATTATTAATATCGGACATATCGAGAAAAATCCCGATAAAGCAAAGTTGATCATCGAAAAAAACGGACGGGCGATGCTCAACCTGGTGATGAACATCCTTGACGTTTATAAATACGAAAACTCCGCGTTAAAAATCAAGGAAGAAACCACAAATATCAATAAGATAGCCACGGAAGCCTGCAACGAAATGCAGTTGCTGGCTCAGGAAAAAAAACTGAGTATCCGGCTTATTGCCGTAAATGAATTTATCATAACTGCAGAAGGCGAGTTGGTGCAAAGGGTATTTTCCAACCTTCTTTCCAATGCCATCAAGTTTTCGGAAAGTGGCGAAAATATTGATATCACTATCGGAGAATCAGAGCCCGGCTGGCTTAAAGTTGAAGTTGCCGACAAAGGCCATGGCATCGATCCGACGATTTTGCCGGTGATTTTTGAAAAATTCGCTCACACCGTACATAAAAAATCAGGATTGGCAGGTTCTTCCGGATTAGGCCTGGCATTTTGTAAAATGGTTGTCGAAGCACACGGTGGGAAAATTGGAGCTACTTCCGAAAAAGGAGCAGGTTCCGTTTTTTGGTTTACGCTGCCTTTCGCCAATAAAACGGGAAGCGCTGATTTATCTACTGAAAACCAATATATTCCAAACAAAACTAAAAAATTGCAATTAAGTAAAACAGCCCTCGAAGAACTTGCCCCTTTCTTGTCGAAACTCATGAACCTCGAGGTATACGCGGTAAGCGAAATCCATGCCTGCCTTAAAACCATCCCTTTATCAAAAAATGTCGATATTCAGCTTTGGAAAGATGAAGTTTACCAGGCTGTAAATACCATGAACGGCAAATACTATCAATCACTGACAAACCAATAACAATGAAAGGCAAAACCATACTTATTGTTGATGATCTTGTTGACAACCTTCAGGTTATCGTTGCAATATTTGAACAAAACCGCCCCGACCTGGTTATTTATCAGGCCAACAGCGGGAAAATGGGGTTGGACCTGGCGCTTAAAATGTTACCCGACATTATCCTTACCGACTGGGATATGCCCGGATCATCGGGTATTGATTTGATCCTTGAATTAAAAAAACACAAAGCAACCCGAAATATCCCGGTAATTATGGCCACCGGCATCATGCTTTCGCCCGAAAATCTCAGGGAAGCCCTGGAAGCAGGTGCAATTGATTTTTTAACCCGCCCTATAAATGCCGTGGAATTGTTGGCCCGTACCCACTCGGCATTATTACTTTCGGAGCAACATAAAAATGCACTGGCTGAAAAAGACCGGCAACTTGCAGTAATTGCGCTGGACATAACCAAAAACGATGCTTTTCTGAATAAATTTAAAAAGCGAATGGAGGATTTGCTACTGGTTTTTCCCAACGACCAAACCCATTCCAGAGAAGAAGTAGCAGCTATTATCGGCGAACTTGACCGACTATTAATTCACGACAACTGGCAACGGTTCCAGCTTTCCTTTGAGACCGTTCACAGCGGTTATGTTCAGATGCTTGCTGAAACCCATCCCGAACTTAGCCCGGGTGAGGTTAAACTAAGTATTTTTCTGAAACTTGGAATGAACACGAAGGATATTGCCAATTTATTATTCCTCACCCCGGAAAGCGTTAAAGTTGCCCGTTCAAGGCTCCGAAAAAAACTGGGGCTTTCCCTGACGGATAATCTTCAAAGTTATCTGATGGCATTTTAACCTGTGCTGAGCGATGATTGAGGAACAACATCCATGATTTCTTCCACATAATCAATTCCGGTTCCGGAATAGGTTCGCCATAAATAGCAGCTGAAATTCTTCTGATTGTATAGCAAATTATCATCCGGGTTTACGGAACCCTTGTTAACCTTTTGCTAACCTTTTTCCCTCCCTTGTTAACCTTTTGCTAACCTTTTGGTTGCATATTTC
>SESF01011382.1_pt1 | contig 10436 bp, 10 predicted proteins | sample 3171521 | NCBI WGS metagenome assembly SESF01 (sample SAMN10866945, study PRJNA518727) | freshwater metagenome | biome: subpolar coniferous forest; feature: holomictic lake; material: water; isolation source: holomictic Lake 227, 6 m and 8 m depth | place: Canada: near Kenora, Ontario | collected...
ATAAAAAACCGCCCCCCGGTCAAGGGGGGCGGAGTTCATCTTAGCCCGATCTTCAGCGCTTACTGGAACCTGACGTTCGCCGCGGGCGGAGTCGCCGCAGGAGCAAGGTTCTTGGTATTAACGTTCTGGTACTCGGTCGTGGACTTCTCTCCCGCTACTTTGGGGATGAAGGCCGCCAGTTCAGAGATCTTGGTCACGTCCTCGCCGCGCCCTCCGGTCTGCTCGTAGGTGGCCATGGTGGTGCAGCCCGCGGGGCTCTTTACGAAGTCGGTGTCGCCGCGCACCAGTATGCCCTCTATCTTTTTGGTGGACGCGTTGAACACCGGCGAACCGGAGTTCCCGCCGAAGGTGTCCAGGTCGGCCACGAAATATCCTTTTTTACTCGCGTCCCTGACCGAAGCGCCGGCGGCTACCTTGAGCGGCAGGCCCACCGGGTGGCCGATAACGAATATTTTAGCGCCTTTAGCTATGGCCCCCCTGTTTATGGGCAGCGGCTTATGGCCTACCACCTTGCGGTCGAGCTTGATCAGCGCGAAGTCGGGCCCGAGGGCCTGGCCGGCGGGATTCTCCGAGCCGGGCTCGCCGCCGAGGAAGCGCTTTACGATCTTGGAGCATTTGTACATTTCGGCCGCAGGCATCGCGGTGATGGCGTCCATGCCCGACTGCTTCACGGCGTAGCCGAATACCAGCCTGACGTCGGCGCAGTCAGCGTCGTTCTTTATACAGTGGCCGGCGGTCATTACCAGGTCCTCGCCCACCAGCGAGCCGGAGCAGAACGCGCCTATGGGCTGCTCCCGGAACTTTTCTCCGGGACAAAGGCCCAGGCGGTCGCCGAACTTCATGGTCTTAAGCTTGATGCCGCCGGGGCTGAGGACTTCAACCGAAGCGGATTTCCAGAACGAGACCACGGAGTTGGAAAGAGCCTGCATGTCCGCGGCGGACTCATAAAAGTCCAGGCGGTTGTCGGCCCCGTAGATGCTCCTGCCCTCGGCGAAAGAAAGAAGAGGCAGCGCGAGGACCGCGACCGCGCTCAGAGTTAGTTTCATCAGATTTTTCATAAGTCCTCCGGTTTCCCAGATTTTAAATCAGCTTATCGACTTGGTGCAGCAATGTTATACAGTCAGGGTTGACATTTGTCAATACCCGTTAGGCCCAGATACGCGTAGGTCTTAAGACGCTTATAAGCCCGCCCGGTTCTAAGTTAAACTATCCCTGTCGCAAACCTGGTCCATTACTAAGGTAGGAGAACTATTAATGAAGAAAACTTTACTGGCGTTAGTTTTTATCTCCCTTGCTTCCTCCGCCCAATCCTCGGGTTTCTCGCTTGAAAAGCTCAGTTCCAACGATATCGGCTTGAACGCCGCCGCCGTACCGGCGCCCGTAGCGGCCGCTCCGGCCAAAGAAGAAACGCAGGTCCCGGCTGACCTGGTCAGCAAGTTCAACCAGGCCAAGAACGATCTGTGGAGGCTGGAGAGCGATACCACCTGGCTCCGCTCCGACATGGATCGCCTCGAGAACACCGCCCGCCGCATTGCGCAGACCAACAGCGCCGACCCCTTCTTCCAGAACGACCTGCAGCGCATGGCGTTCGACATGAACCGCTACGCCGGCGACGCACAGCGCATCGGCTACGCGGTTAAAGAACTGCTGAACCTGGCGCTGAAGGACGCCGGGCTCAACGCGACCGCCCGCGACATGGACATGGACGCCCGCACGCTGCTGAACCGGGCCCAGTTCGATATAGAGAATTCCGCGCAGCGGCTGGAGTGGGCGGTACGCTCCGCCAGGCCCGAACTGGTAGGCTATAACGCCCAGTGGCAGGCCATGGACATCTCCCGCTACGGCAGGGATTTCACCTGGAAGGTGCGCGACATCTCCTACGATACGCAGAACCTGGTCTCAAAAACGCAGCCTTGAAGCGCACAGCACCGTAAATTATTTTTTACGGTTTAAAAGGGCGGGACTTTAAAAGTCCCGCCTTTTTTTTGCCCCGGGAAGCGCCGCCCCCGGCACGGCCGCGGCGCGCTACTCTCCTGAAGAAAAATTGCAACAGGCGGGCAACTACCGCTATAATACACAAGTCTGTGGCTTGTTTTTTAATTGCCGCTTTCTTCGCGGATCGGACGCATAACTATCGTGAAACCCGGTAACTATAAAAAATATCTCCTGGCCGTCCCGGCGCTGCTGCTCGGCGCCTGCGTTCTTTTCTCCGTTCCGGCTTCCGCGGGCAAGGCCGGGCTGACGGCGGCCGCCTTCCTTAAGTTCGATCCCGATCCCCGCGCCACCGGCATGGGAGAGGCCTGCACCGCCGCTACCCAGGACGCCTATTCGACCTGGTGGAACCCCGCGGGCCTGGCCGGCCTGGAGGTTCCGCAGCTCTCGGCCACGCAGAACACCTCCTTCGCCGGCGTTACCAACCAGTTCGCCGCGGTCGCCTACCCCCTGAACTACGGCTCGACGCTGGGCCTGAGCGTGGTCCGCCAGAGCATGGAAACTTTCCAGGGCTACGACGCCAGCGGGGACGTGACCCGCGAGCTGCAGGCCTCCGACTCCGCCATCGCCGCTTCTTACGCGCGGACGCTGCTCAAGGACGAGATAGAGCGCCCCTTCTTCAACGCGGGCTTGACCGTAAAAAGCATTTCAGAAACGCTGGACAAAGCCTCCACCAACGCTTTAGCCGTAGACCTGGGCGCCATCTATTTTATCCGCCCCTCCAAGTACTGGATGCGCAACGTCCCGGCGCAGGAAGTGCGCGTCGCCCTGGCGGTCAGGAACCTGGGCTCCGCCATAAAGTTCGACAAACTGGCTTTCGCACTGCCGCAGTCAACCACGCTGGGCCTCGCCTGGATCACCCATCCCTCCGGGGCGCATACCCTGACGCTGACCGCGGATATGACCAGCTCCAATTACGCCGATCTCACCTTCAACGCCGGCGCTGAATACTGCATGTTCCAGCTGTTCTGCCCCCGCGGCGGTTTCGTTTCCGGCCAGACCTCGGGCTCGGGCCTGCGCATGGGCGTAGGCTTCCATCTTTCTTTCGTCGACCTGGATTATTCCGCGTCCCCCTTCGGCGAGCTGGGGCGGATGCAGAAACTCGGCGCTACCGTCCGCTTCGGCGCCCCTGCCGCCAGGCAGCCGCTGACCGGCGCTACCGCCCGCGTGGCCAAGGCCAAGCTTATGGCCCCCAAGGCGAAGATAGAAGCCCTGAAAGTTTACGCCAACGACTATATAGAGCTGGCCCGCAAGAACATGGACGCCAGGGAATACACCATCGCGGTGGACAACTTCGGCAAGGCCTTCAACCTGGAGCCCGGCCTTAAAAAAGGCCTCTGGGGGGAAAAGGCGGAAAGGCTTAATACTCTTGCCGTCAGGCTGAAACTGAAAGATACCCCCGTACGGGAAAAGACCCTGCAGAAGACCGACGAGCAGTCCACCACCGCCCACGAAGCCGTGGCGGCCTACGTGGAAGGCCATGAGCTGAAGGCCTTCCTGCTGGCGCACGCCGCGCTGGGCGCCAACCCGCGCGGAGACGCGTTGTTCGAGGAGCTGCTCTATAACCTGGCCGACCTCACCCATGACAGCGTGCGCCGCGACGAAATAATCCCCAAGGTAGCGCTGGTCAAGGAAAAGCTGAAGAAAGCCGCCAAGAGTTTCTACATACAGCAGTTCGACCTGGCGGCCGCGGAATGCGAGGAAGTGGTGCTGATAGACGAGACCAACCTGATGGGCTGGACGCGGCTGGGCTCCGCCTATTACATGATGGGCGACAAAGCCAAGGCCCGCAAGGCTTATGAAAAGGTAATGGAATTGAACCCGGGGGATACGATGACCCGCCAGTTCATGGACGCGCAGGGCTGGAAATAATAGATCTTGCGGTCAAGGCGGGGTTTGAAACTTCCGGGCATGGATTCGAACCATGAATAACTGCGTCAAAGGCAGTTGTGTTACCATTACACCACCCGGAAACAAAAAGAACTGCCGGACCGCGGCGCCCCCCCGGCCCCGGTCCCTCTGCTGCAGCCCCCGTATACTGCGGCCTAAAAACCTTCGGTTTGCGTAGGAACGGCCGCAGTGCCGGCCTTGGCTACCGCCACCTCGTATTCCTTGAGGATAAGCTGCTCCAGCTTGCTCCTGAACTCATTGTGGATAGGATGCGCAATATCCTTGTAAGTGCCGTCCTTGATCTTGCGCGACGGCATGCAGACGATAAGGCCGGTATTGCCGTCCACGACCTTCATGTTGTGCACCACGAAGGCGTTATCGAACGTTACCGTCGCGAACGCTTTAAGCCTGGCTTCATTGCGCAGATGTATCCTTACTTCGGTGATTTCCATGTTGTCCCCCACCCCGATGATTAGGCTCCCCCCCGGGGAGCTTTCTACGGTGCTTCCGTTTTATTTTAGCAAAATTTAGTAAAAAAAACCGTGTAATTTCGGTTGTTTTCAAAAGCCTCCGCTATCCTGCGGGCCTGTCCCGGCTTCCAGGCCAGGGCGAAAACGGCGGCGCCCGACCCCGACATCAGTACCGCGTCGGCCCCGGCCTTTTCAAGGCGGGCTTTCGCCAGCCGCACTTCTTTGTGCAAAGGCAGAACGGTTTCCTCGAGGCGGTTAAAAAGCCCGGCCGCGCCGGCCGCCGTGAAGCGTCCGAGCTCCAGGGCGCTGATAATTTCGCGGAAAGCCGCCAGGCGGCGCTTTATCTCCGGCCGCGGGGCCAGCCGCAGGCGGCCGAACGCTTCTTTGGTGAACACGGGCCGGCCCGGATAAACTATCACCACCGCCGGCATTTTTCCGCGCACGGCCAGCGCTTTAAGCTTTTCGCCGCGCCCGGTAGCCGCGGCGGCCCGGCTTTCGAGCATAAAAAAAGGCACGTCCGACCCCAGCCCCGCGGCCAGGCGGTGCAGCTTCGCCGCGTTGCCTTTGACGGGGACCCGGTACAGGCGGCAAAGCCCCAGCAGGGTCGAGGCCGCGTCAGAGGACCCGCCGCCCAGCCCGGCCCCCACCGGCAGGACCTTGCGCAGCGTGATATCTACGGCAGGCGGCAGCCGGAAAGCCCTGAAAAAACTTTCAGCCGCCTTATAGACCAGGTTGTCGGAAATTTTTCCCAGCCCCGGGCCGCCTTCCACCTTCAGCCCTATCCCCGGAGTTCTGCTGCGGCGCAATAAAAGCTCGTCCCCCGCCGCCACCCGCGCGAACACGGTAGCCAGCTCATGGTACCCGTCCGCCCGTTTACCGGTGACTTCCAGGAACAGATTTATTTTCGCGTGCGCTTTGATCTTGATCATATTTGCACAGCGCAGCGCCCGTCAATCGGGGATCTTAAGCTCGTTGACCGCGCCGAAATTCATCTGCTCGCTGTCCAGCGTTACCTGCAGCGAAACGAAAGGCATCTTGAATTCCAGCGTCTGCGGGAACAGGTAAAGATTTTTAAGGAAATAATTCCCCGGCAGGAAATCCAGCTTCTTTTCCTTAAGCGGGGTTATCTTTACCGGCCAGGCCCTGTCGTCGTCCAGGCAGACCTCGCGCAGCGGCCCCGTCGCGCATTCTTTTTCCGCGCCCGAATATTCCACCAGGTATTCCCCGGCGAACCATGCCCTTAATTCCTCCGCCACCAGCCCCGCCCAGTAGTCGAAAGCCTGCGGGTCCACGCCTTTCAGGGACATCGGGTCCACGGCCGCCCTGTCGCCGCTCAGCCTGGCGTTCCACAGCGGGGTCATCAGCGGGCCCATCACGGCCAGGCTGAAATTATCGGGCGGGGAGAAGTGCAGCATGGCGTCGAACTTGACCGTCTTGCCGCGGAGCTTCGCCTGCACTTTAGCGAAAGAGGAGAACTCAAGCCCCGCCGGGCTGAAACTTCTGAGGTAGGCTTTTTGCAGCTCCGCGGCCTCGGGCGCGGGTATCTTTTTAAGGACCGCTTTCAGCTTCGCGGCCGGCCCGGCGCGCAGGGCCGGTTTTTGCAGCAGCCAGGAGGTTTTAAAGGCCGTCCAGGCGTTCTTGTTCTCGCCCGCGGCCTCGTAAATATCACCGGCGTGCTCCCAGACCACGGCGTCGTCCCTTACGGCCTTCAGCGCCCCGGCTATCTCGGAGCGCGCCTGCGCCGCCAGCCCGCGCTTATGGTACACCCAGGCGAGCGAATCCCGGTAGGCCCCGTTGCCGGGGTCCAGCGCCACCGCCGAGGAAATCAAGACCTGCGCTTCCTCGAGTTTAAGGCCGCGGTCGGCCAGCGAATAGCCCAGGTAATTAAGCACGTTCGCGTTATTGGGATTTACTCCCAGCAGGTACCTAAAATGCTCCTCCGCCTCGGCGATATTCCCCTCCCGCTCGCAGAGCACGGCGTACTGCATCCTGGCCTCGTGATAGCCGGGCGCTTTTTTGATCACGTTCTTAAGCAGTTCCAGCGCCTTGGCCGTCTTGCCCGTATCGTCGTAGCCCAGCGCCATGAAATAGGAGATCTCGTTGTTGTCGGGCCATTTTTTAGAAGCCGCGCCCAGCATCTCCACGGCCTTCAGGTAGCGCCCGCTCTGCGTGTAATAATAGCCCAGCCGCAGCACCGCGCCGGCGTCCTCCTTGAGCGCGCGGGAACCTTCCATGTAAGCGGCCGCGCCGGCGAAGTCGCCGCGCTCCTCGCTGATCACCGAAAGCCAGAAGCAGGCCACGGGATCGGTCCTGTCCAGGTTCCAGGCCAGCAGGAAATATTTCTCGGCCTCCGTCAGGTTGGACACCGCCGGAGAGGCGCAGAGCTCCCCCACGTGGTCCAGCAGCTCAATGTTGCGGCCTTCCAGCTCCAGCAGCTCCCGGTATTCCCCCAGAGCCGCCGCGGTAGCGTTCTTCTGCTCGTATAAATTAGCCAGCAGATAGCGGGGCTGCAGGTAAAAAGAATCCGCCTCCTTGGACAGGATAAGGTTCTTTTCCGTTTCGGCGGCCGCGCCCTTGGCGTTATAAAGCACCGCTATCTGGTAATAGACGTCGGGCGAATCCTCAGGGCGGAGCGCCAGGTATTTCTGCAGGTAGGCTATGGCCTTGTCCGGCTCTTTGGAGCTGGAAATGCTGGCCAGCTGGTAAAGCGCTTCGTGGTTGGAGGGGTCGAGCCCGGCCGCTTTCTCGTAGGCGCCGCGGGCCGCCTCTATGGCGCCGCCGGCCCATTTAACGTTCCCGTAAAGCACCCAGTTCTCGGCCGAAGAGGAGTCGGTCTTAACGATGAACTCCGCCCAGCGCGCGGCGTCTTCGAGCTTTCCCACGTGCAGGGCCAGGTTCAGCGCCTGCTTGTGCACCGTCACTTCGCCCGGGGCCAGCGCCAGCGTCCGCCGGTATTCCTGCATGGCCAGGTCGTAGTTGCCGCGGCGCTCCTGCACCATGCCGTTCATAAAATGAAGATAGGCCGCCCTGTCGTCCATGCCGGCCGAACACAGCGCCGGGCCTGACAACAGCAGCAGCAGGAATATTGTTTTTAGCATAAATTACCTTATCCGCGCGGAAAAGCGCCTACAGGGTCTTGCGCATCAGCAGGGCGGCCTCAGTGTTATTATAGAACTTTGGTCTTTTGCCCACCACTTCGAAACCGTGCACGCGGTAGAAAGCTATGGCCGGAGCGTTAAGCTCGCTGACCTCCAGGTCTATCTCGGCGCAGGCGCTCTTGCGGGCATACTCCAGCAGCTTGCCGAACAGCCCCGCCGCTATCCCGCGCCGCAGCATGGCGCCGCTGACCGCCAGGGAATTAAGCTGCACCTGCGGCCTGAGTATCCAGAAATTAATGAACCCGGCCACCGCGCCGCCGGCTTCTGCGGCCAGCGTAACGGAATTGCGGTTATTCTCCTCCGCCAGGAAACCGGCCGCGCCCCAGGCCGGGAAGCCGGCGTGCTCCGCCTCTATGGCGGCGAAGGCGGCGTAATCTTCTTTCCTGGCGCGGCGTATCAGCATAGCTAAGGGTCAGAGGTTGAGCAGTTCGTATTTCGCCGGCTTGAGATAAAGCGGCTTGAGCGACCGGCTGCCGTACGCCATGGCGGCTTTTATTATATAGGGAGGCAGCACCCTGGAGATGCCGGCCCGCGCGCGGGCGGCCTGCGGCGGCAGCAGGGCATAGATGCCGGGGCCTTCCTCTTCGTCGGCCACGGCATAGAACGGCCCGGGCTGCCCGGCCAGGAGTTCGCGCATCTCCGGCGCGGCCAGCCAGACCGGGGCCGACTCCGGGCGCGGCAGCTTCAGGCCGGGGCCGCATCTGAAGAACTGGCAGAAATATTCTTCCCTGAAAGCGTGCAGCAGCACCGCCAGGCGCAGGGGCCGCCGGCCGGCGCAGCCGGTCAGGAAATCCTTATCTTCAAAGGCCTGCAGCGCTAGTATTTCGAACATGGTGGCGGTATAAATTTTGGTCCCGGCCAGCGCCTGCAGCGTACCGGCCAGCGTAAGCGCTATGCGTATGCCGGTGAACCGCCCGGGCCCCCTGGCCGCGCAGACCGCGTCCAGGGCGCGGAAATCCCCGCCTGCCCTGGCCAGTTCCCGGCGCACCAGGGCGAACATCACGCGCTCCTGGTTGAAGATCTTTCTTTGCATGGCGCTGATACGGGCGCCGGCCGCCACGGCTATTTTCAGCCGCGAGCCGGAAGTGCAAAGCCCCAGCGTCAGTTTTTTTCCCATTCCTCTTTTACCTTTAAAAAGGCCGCCAGCGCGCTCCGGTCCGGGCAGCGGGCTTTTATCACCCGCCGGTCCCCGCCGGCCAGGCTGAATTCCAGCAGCAGCCGCGGAAAGCCGGCCGTGAGCCCGGCCGCCGCGCCCGCCCATTCCACCACGGTCACTCCGTCGGCGCGGCCCAGGTAATCCTCCAGCCCGATGTTCTCCAGGTCGGCCTCGGCGGCCCGGAACAGGTCGAAATGGTACAGCTTCAGGCGGCCGCCGTAGGAGCGCATCAGGTTGAAGCTGGCGCTCACGGGCAGGCTGCGCGCGCCCAAAGCCCGCGCGAGCTCCCTGGTGAAAAAAGTTTTCCCGGAGCCTATGGGCCCCTCCAGCAGCAGCGTTTCGCCGCCGGTCAGCGCGCGGGCGAACAGCCCGGCCAGGCGGGCGGTGTCACCGGGCCCGGAACTTTTAAAAATGCTCGAAGCTTCCGACTTTGCCATTGAAATTCTCTATCTCCGTGCCGGCGCCTTTTTCCAGCCGGCCTACCACCAGCGCGCCGGGCAGCAGCTTTTTGATCTTGGCGAGCAGCGCCGGGTTCGCCGTGAACACCAGGCCGAAATCCTCGCCGCCGCTGATGGCGTACGAGCGCCAGTCCGTTCTTTCCTTGGCGCACCAGGCGCGCAGCGCCGGCGAGCAGGCCGCTTCGCCGGGGCTGATGATAACGCGGCAGCGCGAAAGCTTTGAAATTATCACGGCGCTGCGCAGCAGGCCGTCAGAGTTGTCCAGCATGGCGGTGGCCAGTTTTTTTTCGCCTATCAGCCGGCCTTCGGCGAGCATGGGCCGGGGCTGCCAGAAAGAGCTCACCAGCCCGGGGAATTTCCGCAGCTCGGCGGCGCTGCCGCGCTTCAGTATTTCCAGGCCCGCCGCGGCCTCGCCCAGCGGGCCGATATTGAGCAGCAGGTCGCCGGGCCGCGCCCCGTAGCGGGTTACCAGCGCGCCGCGCCGGGCTTCACCCCATACGGTCATATAAAAATGGTCTTCGCGCGCTCCGGCCAGGTTGCCGCCCGCCACGGAAATGCCGAAGCGCAGCGCCTCGGCTTTAAGCTCGCTGATGAACCGCCGCAGGAAATCCGCCGTGGTGGTCCTGCGCAGCCCCGCGCCTACCACGCAGGAAACAGGCCGCACCGCGCCCATGGCGGCCAGGTCGCTCAGATTTATGCGCATCAGCTTGCGCGCCAGCTTCTCCGGCCCGGAGAAACGCGCCAGGTAATGGGTGCCCTCGACTATCTCGTCGGTGGTTATGACCAGGTCATGGCCGGGCGCGTGGCTGAGCACGGCGCAGTCGTCGCCCGGCCCCAGCAGCAGCCGGCGGTCGGCCGGGAAGCGGAAAGTTTTTTCGATATGCGCCAGCACGCCGGCCTCGCCGGACATTCTTTTTTTCATCGCCGGCTCCCCAGCCGCCGCAGGGCGGCGGGCAGCGCGTCTATAAGCTCCGAAGCCAGCACTCCCCGCTCGGTGAATTTTTTCGCGGCCAGGTCCCCGGCCAGGCCGTGCAGGTAGACCGCCAGCGCGGCGGTTTCGAAAGCGGTCTTAAGCGTGAAGCCGCGGGCGAGCCCCGCCTGAACGTACAGGCCGGCGCACAGCCCGGCCAGCACGTCGCCGGAACCGCCCTTGGCCAGCGCGGGCCCGCCGGTGGTGTTCTGCAGGGCCGAGATCCCGTCCGAAATAATAGTACCGGCCCCTTTGAGCACGGCCACGCCGCCGCACAGGGCGGCCAGCGCCGCCGCGGCGGCGGGCCGGTCCGCGACAGCGGCGCCCAGCAAACGGCCGGCC
>SESF01022956.1_pt1 | contig 10436 bp, 10 predicted proteins | sample 3171521 | NCBI WGS metagenome assembly SESF01 (sample SAMN10866945, study PRJNA518727) | freshwater metagenome | biome: subpolar coniferous forest; feature: holomictic lake; material: water; isolation source: holomictic Lake 227, 6 m and 8 m depth | place: Canada: near Kenora, Ontario | collected...
GCCGCACGCGGCGCGGGTAGACGAGGAAGAGGAGCCCGGCCGCCAGCGGGAAGATCTTGATGTAGGCGGCCAGCGCCAGGAAGAGGGGGGCGAGCCAGTCGCGGTCCCGCTCCGCCGCGGCGAAGGTGAGCAGGAGGAGCCCCACGATCATGGGGTTCGTCTGGGAGTGCTGCGAGGCCCCGATGAACTCCGGAAGGATGAACCAGACGAAGAGCGCCCGGGAGCGCAGGTCGAGACCGGGCACCGCCCGGACGCCGAGGACCAGCACGGCCGCGTTGAGCAGGTCCCACCCGATGAGCCCGGCCCACACCGGGAGTGGGGACAGCGGCGCCATCAGCGCGGCGAAGGTGGGGCTGTAGAGGAAGTTGTCGAAGTGCTCGGCAGGGAATTCGAGGTACAGGTTCCGGTGCTCGACCAGGTGGACGAAGGCCTGCCGGAAGATGAGGTAGTTGTTGTAGTGGGTGTAGCCGCCCGGGAGCGGCGAGCGCCAGGTGAGGGCGAGCTGCTGCACCGCTGCCACCACCGCGACGAGGAGCGGCGCCAGGAAGGCCACCCGCGGGTCGAGGAAGAAGGTCGCCAGCCGGCGCCGGAGCGGGCTCATCCGGTGACCTCCGTGGGGCGCACCAGCCGCACGCCGGCGGCGGCGCAGTCGGCGGCGAAGCGGTCGGAGGCGAGGTGGTGGAGCTCCGCCCCGCGGGCCTGGGCGGCCCGCCCGGGTCCGGGGAGACCGGGGTGGCACATGACGAGCCCGCCGTCGGCGAGGTCGGAGAGCCAGCCGCGCAGGAGCGCGGCGAAGCCGGAACCGGCCGAGAGGTCGTAGACGCCGGCGAAGTCCGGGTTGTGGGGGATCCCCTCCGCCTCGAGCCGCCGGAGCAACGGGCGGCCGCCCAGCCCGGCGACCACCGCGGCCTTGGCCCCGCGGGGCCGGAGCGGCACGACGTTGCGGACGTAGGGCATCCGCTCACCGTACCGCTCGCGGAGGACGCGCAGGAGCGCCTCGCGGACCGGCCGGAGCTGGTGGACGTGGTGGTGGCCGTCCACGAAGGCCGGAGGCCGGCCGGCGACACGCTCGAACCGGTCGAGCTGCGCGACCACCCGGGCGGCCACGCGGTCGGAGGCGACGAGCCCCAGCGCCCCGCGGGCGGCGAACCGGAGGAGCTCGCCGGCGGAACGCGTGCCCAGGTCGAGGTGCAGCCCGGCGTCGGCGTGGGCCGAGAGCGCGACGAGCGGGCGGGCCCCGTCCTCCCAGGCCGGCATCTCCACCATGCAGGTCACCGCGGTGAGCCGTCCGGCCTCGACGAGGGACAGGATCCCCTCGTTCACCGACGGTTCCATCCCGAAGTCGTCCGCGCAGAGGACGACCCGGCGCGATCCCGGCGGGCTCATCCCCCCTGCCGCTCCCCGCCCGGCGAGATCCGCCCGCGGTCGACCTCCTCGGAGACGAGGAAGTTGGGCCGCCGCTTCGACTCCTCGAAGACCCGCCCCAGGTACTCCCCGATGACGCCGAGGGAGAGGAGCTGGACACCGGAGAAGAACATGATGGAGACGACGATGGTCGGGTAGCCGGGGACCTTGATCCCGTAGACGAGGTCCTCGACGATCACCCAGGTTCCGTAGCCGATCGCCGCCATCGAGATCACCCCGCCGACGCCGGCCACGAGCCGCAGTGGCAAGGTGGAGAAGGAGGTGAGGCCGGCCATCGCGAGCCGCAAGAGGTTGCCGAAGCCGAAGGAGCTGCGCCCCCCCGCACGCGGGGGCGGCTCGTACTCGATGGGCACCGACCGGAACCCCACCCAGGCGTAGAGCCCCTTCATGAACCGGGTCCGCTCCGGCAGGCGGCGCAGCGCATCCACCACCTTCCGGTCGAGCAGCCGGAAGTCGCCGGCGTCGGGCGGGATGTCCACGTGGGCCGCCCAGGCCATGCCCGCGTAGAAGGCCGCCGTGCCGGTTCGCTTCAGCCAGGACTCGTCCCGGCGGTGGGCGCGGACCGCGTAGACCATGTCGGCACCGTCGCGCCAGTGCCGGAGCATCTCCGGGATGAGGGCGGGAGGGTGCTGCCCGTCCCCGTCGAGGAGCACCACCACCTCTCCCCGCGCCGCCTCGAGGCCGGCGGAGAGGGCGTTCTCCTTGCCGAAGTTGCGGGAGAGCTCGACGTAGCGGACCGCGCAGGCCTCGGCGACCTCGAGAACCCGGTCGCGCGTGTCGTCCCGGCTTCCGTCGTTCACCACCACGATCTCGTGGGACGGGGTGAGCGCGGCCAGCTGGTCGTGCAGGAGCCGGAGGAAGGCCTGCACGTTCCGCCCCTCGTTGAACATGGGGACCACCGCCGACAGGGTCGGTGTGGCGGTTCGGCGGTCGGCGGCGGGCAGTGAATTCACCGGAAGCGGCGATTTTCGCACAGGATGCGCCGCTTTGCCGCTTCCCGACCCCGGACTCGCCCTTCCGGCCCGGATGGGTCGCATGTCACATCCGCCGGGCTGCCGTCTCCATCCGGGTGAAGGCACACGAACCCGAGACCCCACGGAGCCCGCCATGACGACCCAGACCCGGAAGCCGAACTTCACCATCTCCCAGTCGAGCGCATGGAAGGACCTCTTCGTGGTCGCCTCCCTCGCGATCGTCCTCGGCGCCTTCGTGGTCCAGATCTCGACCTCGCACGCCACCGCCTCCTCGCGCAGCGTGCCGGTGGCCGCGGCGACCACAGCGCCGGCCGCGCAAGGGTAAGTGGTCCCGGGGAGCCCCGCCCGCGGGGTTCCTGGCATGGCGGTCGCGTACATATCCAGGTATGAATACCGATATGTCTCTCACCACGCCGCCCGGCACCCGCCGGGTCACCGCCAACCTGGACTCCGCCCTGCTCCAGAAGGCCTGCTCGGTCACCGGGGAGGGCATCACGGAGACCCTCACGCTCGGCCTGGAGATGGTCCGCAGATCGGCCGCGGCGTCCCGGGCGCGGGCCCTCCGCGGAAAGCTCCCGCTCGACCTCGATCTGGACGTGTCGCGTGAGCGCCCTCGTCGTTGACACGTCATCCTGGGTCTCCTACCTCGGGCGAGGAGAGGGAGATGCCCTGGAGGAGGCGCTTGCCGAGGGACGGGTCCATCTTCCGCCCGTGGTCGCCGCCGAGTTGCTCTCCGGCCGGATGACCCCCGGGCGGCGACGGGCGCTCGAGGAGCTCCTCTCCGATCTGCCGCTCTGCGCCGCCGACCGCGACCACTGGTTCCGGGTGGGAACGCTGCGGTCCTCGCTGGCCGCCCGCGGGCTCTCCGTCTCCACGCCCGACGCCCACGTCGCCCAGTGCACGCTCGACCTGGCCGGGGCGCTGCTCACCGAGGACGCGGTGTTCGCCCGGATGGCCCGCTTCGTGCCGCTCCGCCTGGCCTGAGCGCCTCAGGCGCCCACGAGGCGCAGCGGCGCCTGGGGCCTCTGCTTCGGGAAGTCGAGCAGGTACTCGCCCGAGAAGCAGGCGTCGCAGTAGCCCGACCGATCCTCTCCGAGGGCGGCGTACATCCCCTCGAGGGAGAGGTAGCCGAGCGAGTCGGCGGTGATGTAGCGCGCGATCTCATCCACGCTGTGTGAACTGGCGATGAGCTCCTGCCGCGTGGGGGTGTCGATGCCGTAGTAGCAGGGCCAGGCGGTGGGCGGGGAGGAGATGCGCATGTGCACCTCGCTCGCCCCGGCGGAGCGGAGCATCTTCACGATCTTGCGCGACGTGGTGCCGCGGACCACCGAGTCGTCCACCACCACGATGCGCTTCCCCTTCAGCATGTCCTTCACGGCGTTCAGCTTCAGCTTCACGCCGAAGTGGCGGATCGACTGGGCCGGCTCGATGAAGGTTCGCCCGACGTAGTGGGAGCGCACCAGCCCCATCGCGAAGGGGATGCCGCTCGCGTTGGAGTAACCGATGGCGGCCGGGACGCCGGAGTCGGGAACCGGGAGGACGAGGTCGGCCTGGGCCGGCTTCTCGACGGAGAGCCGGGCGCCGAAGGCGGCGCGGGTGGCGTAGACCGACCGGCCGAAGAGCACCGAGTCGGGGCGCGCGAAGTAGATGTGCTCGAAGACGCAGCGGCCGGTGCGCTCCAGCCCCGGACCGGGGAAGATCCGCTCCGAGTGAAAGCCCGACTCGTCGATGACCACGAGCTCCCCGGGCTCGATCTCCCGGATGTACTCGGCCTCGATGAGGTCGAGCGCGGTCGTCTCGCTGGCGAGCACGTAGCTGCCCTTCAGGCGACCCAGGACGAGCGGCCGGAAGCCCATGGGATCCCGGGCGCCGACGAGCGTGCTCTCGGTGAGGAGCACGAGGCTGTAGGCCCCCTTCACCTTGCCGAGCGCCTGCCGGAGGGCCGCGAGGAGGTGCTCGCGCGAGCCGGGCCGGAACTCGGTGCGCGCCCGGGCCATGAGGTGGACCACCACCTCGGTGTCGCTCGTGGTCTGGAAGATCGAGCCGGCGGTCTCGAGGTCGGTGCGGAGCTGCTCCGCGTTGACCAGGTTGCCGTTGTGGGCGAGCGCCAGCGCGCCTCCCGCGTACTGGATGGCGATGGGCTGCGCGTTCTTCAGGTGGCTCGCGCCCGCGGTGCTGTAGCGGACGTGGCCGATGGCGGCCACGCCCTTCAGCGTGTCGAGCACCGGCACGGTGAAGATGTCGGCGACGAGCCCCATGCCCCGGTGAACGTGGAGGGTCTTGCCGTCGGTGGCCACGATGCCCGCCGACTCCTGCCCCCGGTGCTGCAATGCGTGGAGTCCCAGGTAGGCGAAGTTGGCCGCCTCGTGATCGCCGGGGATCGCCCAGATCCCGAAGACCCCGCATTCGTCGGCGAGCTTGTCGAAGGCGGCTTCGTAACCCATGGACCGCGCAGTATAACGGTTGGGTGCTGAAAAAGCTCACGGCCTGGGGCGCCGCCGCGATGGGCGCAACCCTCCTGATTCTCGCGATCTTTCCGGTTCACGGGACGCGGGATCCGGCTCCGCCGCGGGTCACCTCGGCGGTGCGGGGGCAAGGGATCCTCTCGGCCGGGGCGGTGGCCGTCCCCCTCTCCGCGCCGGCCGGCGCTCCCATCGGGGGATACCCCCGGCTCCGCTACGGAAGCACCGGCGTGGAGGACGAGCCGATGGTCCGGGTCATCGTCCTCTCCGAGCCGGGCGCATCGATGGCGATCGCGTCGGTCGACGTGCTCCTCGTCCCGGCCGCCCTGCGCGAGAAGGTGGAGAAGCGGCTCTCCGACCTCCGGCTCGACGCCGTGCTGGTCGGCGCGACCCACACCCACTCCGGCCCCGGCGGTTTCTGGGACGACGCGCTCGGCGCCCGGTTCGGCACGGGCCCTTACGACCGGGCGTTCGAGGAGGCGCTCGCCGGCCGCATCGCCGACGCCATCCGCGCCGCTGCGGCCATCCGAGGACCGGCGCAGGTCTCCGTCGCACGGTCCCGGCGTCCCGACCTCGTGCGGAACCGGGCCGGCGGCGATCCGGGAGGGCGGCTCCTCGCCCTGCGCGTCGAGCGACCGGGCGGCGACGTGGTCGGACAGATCGTGGTCTTCCCCGCCCACGCCACGGTGCACGGCAGCTCGAACCGCCTGCTCTCCGCCGACTGGCCGGGTGCGCTGGCGCGGAGCCTGCCGGGCGTCACGGTCTTCCTGCAGGGGGCGGAGGGGGACCAGACCTACGTCCTCCCCTCGCCCCACCCCGGTCCGACCCACGCGGCCTACGGCCGGCTCGTGGCCGATGAGGTGGCGCGCCTCCCCTACCCGCCCGGCGACCGTGCCCCGGAGCTCGCTGCAGCCGAGGCCGAGGTGGGCCTGCCCGCTCCCTCCTTCGGCGCCGTCCCGGCCTTCCTCGACCGGCTCCTGCAGAACCTTCTCTGGAGCTGGATGCCCGCGCGCACCCGCGTCGTCGTGGTCCGGATCGGCCCGGCCACGCTGCTCGCCGTACCGGCCGAGCCGGGCGTTGCGGTGGGCGAGACCTGGCGGGGGGCGGCGGGCGGCGACGCGGAGGTCGTCTCGCTCGTGGGGGACTACGTCGGATACGTGGAGACGCCCGAGCGGGTGAAGGCGCGCACGGGCGAGGCGAAGCGGACCTACCTCGGACCCGAGCTCGCGCCGGTGCTCCAGCGCGGGCTCGCCGCGGCGCAGGGCGCGCTCCCTCCGGCGCGTCCATAGTGCCCGGGTCGGGGCGCTAGAATCGCAGCGCCACGCCGGTGGGCCCTGGCTCGACCGGCGACGATGGCACGAGCAGCCACAGGACCGTGGCGCCGACCCCCAGGACGAGCGTGCCGCTCGCCGCGATCCAGGCGTTCGTCCGGTGCGACTCGTAGTTCGCGATGGCCACCGTGTAGTCGGAGGGGCTCACGCCGGGCTTCAGCGTTCCGTCGGGCTGGAGCATCCCCTTCGCCTCGGAGTAGCCACTCCCGGCGGCGATCGCCTGCCAGGTCGTCAGGCCGGCCCCGACCACGGCGAGGCCCGTGGCCGTCCAGGCGGCCGGGCGGATCCAGGAGCCGGACCGGGAGTCGATCTCGCCGGCCGAGGAGCCCACCGCCACCGGGGGTGCGGGGATCGGCACGGCTGCACCGACGTCTACGATCACCGACTCGTCGCGGGCGAGGTCCACCGTCACCGTCCGCTCCCGTCCGCCGCTCTCCACCCCCGCGCGATAGCTGCCCGCCGGGAGCAGGATCTCCGCGGGGACCGGCCCGAGCGGGCGCCCCTGCACCCAGCCCGTCCCGACACCGTCGAGGCTCGTGAGCCGGAGCCGGTACCGCGGCCGGGTGGCGTCGCGGGTGCGGGCGGCCTCGAACTCCTTCCGGACCGAGGGGGAGAAGAGGTCGGGATCGAGGGAGGCCTGGGGATCGAGCGCCAGCACCCGGTCCATCGCGGAGCGGGTCGCTGCGCCGTTGCCCAGCGTCGTCTCGACGACCGCGAGCTGGAGGAGCGCGCGGCGCCACTCGGCCCAGGGAGCGTCGGGCGACTCGCGCACCTCGAGCGTGCCGAGGATCTCCCGGTAGCGAGCGGCGGCGTCTCGGTAGTCGCCGGCGCGGACGGCGGCCTCGGCCGAGAGGTGCGCCGCCTCGAGATCGGCCGGGCCCGTGGCGGCGTGCGCCGCGAGGAGGAGGGCCAGGGGGGGAGCGATCATCGGGGCACTCAGCTCCCGGGGGGGATGAGCCGCTTCCGCTCCAGTGCAGCGTCGGCGGCGGCGGCCAGGTCCTGGGGACCGAGCGCCTTGTCGAGCACGGCGTCGGCGCCGGCGTTCTCCATGCGCCGCTCCAGCGCAGCGTCGAGCGTGCCGGCGACCACCACGATGGCCAGCTCCGATTCCCCTCCGGCTCCGCGGATGGTGCGCACGAAGGTCTCTCCGTCCATGGTCGGCATCCGGACGTCGGTCACGAGCAGGTCGAGGGTGAGCAGTTCATCGGCGACGATGTGCAGCCCCTCCTGCCCGTCCCGGGCGGTGAGCACCTCGAATCCCCGGGCCTGGAGTGCGTCGCTGAGGGCGCGGAGGATGAGCACGTCGTCGTCCACCACGAGCGCGCGGCGCGGGCGCGCCGAGATGCGGGCCAGGACGGCGGCCAGCTTCTGGCGACCGTCGTCGTCCAGCTCGATCTTCACGCCCATGCCCCGGGGGTTGCGGAACATGACGATGGCGGGGGCGTGGAGGAGCGTCCCGCCGGGCAACCGCATGTCGAGCGTGAGTCGGGTGCCCTCGGCCAGAGGGGTGCTCGTTCGCACGAAGGCGCCGCCCTGGGAGAGGTTCTCCACGTAGTCGGCGGCGAACTCCTCGGGGTTGGCGTACTCCAGCTTCGCGGTCGGCCCCTCGTCGGTCTGGACCGTCACCGGGGCGTTGACCGTGTAGCGCGGCGCGTTGCGCGAGCCGATGCCGGCGGCGGCCGGGCTGGCGGCGTGGGTGGTGAGCGCCGCGGCGAGGATGGGCGGGAGGCTGTCGAAGGCGAGGGTGAAGCCGGCAGGCTGACCCGCCGCCGCGTCTTGCTCTCCACGAACCTCGACGACCCGCGCCCTGGCCTCGAGCGGCCGCTCCATGCGGGGAACCCGCAGGAGCACGTTCACGAGATCTCCCGTGGGCGGCGCGCTGACGCCTGGCACGAAGAGGCGGCGGCTCGCCGGGTCCCACGTGATGGCGGCGAAGGCCGCGCTCCCCGCGTCCATCGAGAGCGTGGGCTGGGCAGCCGCCGCGGAGCGCCGGTCGGGCGGGGCTCCGGCGACGTTGGCGATCCGGGCCGCTGCCTCGGGGACGTTTCGTGACGGCACCTCGACGGAGCGCACCTCGCAGCGCACGGCCCGGTCCTCGAGCATCTTCCGGTCCTCGGGAGGGCAGGTCGAGAGGTTCCAGGGCATCCCCCCGGCTCGAGCACACCAGTAGTAAAACCTGGACTCGGCGGAGGGCGGGAGCGCCTGGGTGCGGGCGAAGACCACGAAGGAGCGGTTGGCCGGGCTGTACCCGAGGTCTACGCTCTCGAGCGCGCCACCGAGGATGGTGGGGAGCCAGGCGGCCAGACGCTCGGCAGCGAGCAGACGGTCGCCGACGGCGCGTTCGAAGGTGGCAGCCAGGATGAGACGTTCTGCTTCGGGCACGAGTGATCCTCTCCGAACACGGCCGGGGGGAGGCCGTCGCGTCGTCGGGCGATTCTAGCCTTGCCGGAGGACCGCGTGTGACTGACCGCGCGGGGCGCGCAGCCCATTTGGGTCGGATCCCGCGCTCAGCGCCGGATGTCCAGGGTCTCGCCGATGGCGAGGACCCGGACCCGCCCGGGAGCGATCCCGCGCCTCACCCGCTCGGCCTCGAGCCTCACCGGCGGCTCGTCGAGCGGCTCATCCGACTGCTTGAAGGTTCCCCAGTGCATGGCCACGAAGGTGCGCGCGCCGAGATCTTCGAAGGCCTGGAGCGCCTCCTCCGGATCGACGTGGACCGACTTCATGAACCAGCGGGGGTCGTAGGCGCCGATGGGCAGCAGGGCCGCGTCGATGGCGGGGAAGCGGCGGCCGATCTCCTTGAATCCGGAGAACCAGGCGGTGTCGCCCGAGTGATAGAGGGTCGCGGAAGAGCCCTGGATGACCCAGCCGCCCCAGAGGGTGTGGTCCCGGTTGCCGATCCCCCGCCCCGAGAAGTGCTGCGCCGGCACGAACGTGATGGTGAGACCCCGGTACTGCACGCTCTCCCACCAGCGCATCGCGCGATGCGAGAGCTTCTCCTTCGCGAGCGGGGCTTCGGTCTGGAGGCCGGCGAGCACGGGCGCGCCCACGGCGCGCAGCGTGGGGACGTCCATGTGGTCCCAGTGATCGTGGGACACGAGGGACAGGTCGATGTGGGGCAGTTCCTCGGGGCGCAGCGCGGGCGGAACGTTGCGCCCCACCACGCCGCCGGGACCCATGCGATCGGCGAGAACCGGGTCCACGAGCAGGGACACCCCGTCGAGCTGGACGAGGAAGCTCGCGTGGCCGAGCCAGGTGATGCGCGCCCCCTCGCCGCGCACGGGCGGCTCGCGGAGCCTTTCCCGGTCCGGCACGACCGTGGGGACGGCGGCGCGGTCGGGGCTCGACCGCTTCGTTCCGTCGAGCCGGTCGAGGATCTGCCAGCGCAGGACGTCCCCGAACCCGTGGCTCTCCCGGGGGTCGAGGTTCAGGAAGGCCCCGTCCTCGTCGCGCGGCTGGGACGTGGGAAGCGGGCCCGGCGGGTTGGAACCGGCTCCCGCGAACGCGGCCGCGATCAGGGTGAGGAAGGGGATCATCCGAGCGCGAGGACCTGGCGGGACATGTCGAGGAGCCAGTCGCCCCGGTGGGCGACCGGCAGAGGATTCACCGGGAGTCCAAGCTGCTCGACGGTCCGGTTGTAGCCGAGCGCCGCCAGCGCCTGCAAGTTCACGGCGTCGTGCAGGTTGTACTCGACGAGGAGGCGGAGCGCGGCCCGGTCGCCGCCCAGGTGACGGCGCCAGAGCAGCACCGCATCCCAGCCTCCCAGTCCGGCGAGGTGGGGGGGCCGGCCGACGCCCTGCGCTTCCTCGAGCCGCTTCAGGCCGCCGCGGTGGCCGAGCCGCGCCCAGAGATGGCGCAGGTCCACGTGGGCAGCGGGGGGGCGCCAGCCCGGGAAGGCGCGGCGCAGAACCGGGACGTCGAAGGAGAGGCCGTTGAAGGTGACGAGGAGCTTCCAGTGGCGGGTGGCATCGGGGAGGTGGGCGAGGTCGCGTCCGTGCAGCAGCACACGCGGGCCGCTTCCATCGTGAAGGGCCACGGCGGTGACGAGGTCGCCGCCGTCCGTCTCGATGTCGAGGAAGCCGGCTTCGCTGGAGAAGTCGGCGAGGAGCCGCCAGCGCTCGCGGGAGGGCATCATCGCGGCGAGTGCGCCGGCGTCGCGCCGCTCCAGGGCGGAGCGCGCGGCGGCCACGGCCTCGAGCAGCCGCTCGTCGAGGCGGGAGGCGGCCGGTCCGCGTCGGCCTTCC
>SESF01012355.1_pt1 | contig 10434 bp, 5 predicted proteins | sample 3171521 | NCBI WGS metagenome assembly SESF01 (sample SAMN10866945, study PRJNA518727) | freshwater metagenome | biome: subpolar coniferous forest; feature: holomictic lake; material: water; isolation source: holomictic Lake 227, 6 m and 8 m depth | place: Canada: near Kenora, Ontario | collected...
GGACGACGCAGGGCACTAGGCACAAAGGCCAGGACTGGGGAGGAGAACACGAACAAGCTGATCGGCCGCGCGACCTGCGGGGACTTGGGTGCCCGCGACCCGGGAAAACCGAGCCTGTGCCGGCTACAGGGAAATGGAGGACATCGGTGGTTTCTCGGGTATCAACCGGAACCTGTCGCACCTGGAGGTGCGACAGGTTAATCTTGTGCCTGACTTTTCATACTAATCGCTCCTCATTTTGCGTAATAGCAAAATGGCGCTATCAAACGAAAACTCCTCGACATGTTTTAGTATTGAACCCGCTTGGCTGCCAAGAGCGAAGCGTAGAATCTTGTCATTCTCTCTGCAAAAATTCAAGGCATCCATGTCGTCGCTCAAAAGAAGGCTTTCGAGTGTCTGAGTTATTTGTAGCGCGGCCTCTTTAGTGTACATAATGGTTTCGCCCACTGATATCGTGGCTGGTTGATTTGGCAACGACAGTGCGCGCCCGATTGACTCACTCAATGTCCGGAAGTCGGTGTCCAGTTGCCGAGCCTGGGCGACGATCCTGTCGACATCAATGGCTTCGCCCTCCTTGTTCCTTAGAGCCTTCTCGAGCGCCGCTGCCATCGTACGCAGTCCGTCAGCACCAAGTGTGGCTGCTGTGCCCTTAAATGTATGGGCCGTTCGGCAAGCCACCACGAAATCGGTTTCGGCGAGCGCTGCGAGGAGGGCCGTGGTTCCGCTGTCTTCCCTGAACTTTCCAAGGAGGCGTAAGTATAAGCCGAGATTTCCCTTTAGTGTTCTCAGGCCGGCATCGGTGTCCAATTCATTGATCTCACGGATGCGTGTCAGTTGCTCGTGCAGAGCGCTTGGATGACTGACTTCCGGTCGCAGAGAAACATCTGGCGATTGAAGCTCTTCGGAACCCTGTGTCGGCGGTAACCAGTGCAGCAGGGCTGCGTAGAGCACCTCAGGGCTGACGGGCTTGGAAATGTGGTCGTTCATGCCGGCGACAAAACAGGCTTCACGGTCCTCGCCGAAGGCGTTGGCCGTCATGGCCAAGATCGGGGTGGAGCGATGGTTTGGCAGACTGCGGATCAACCGGGTGGATTCCAGGCCATCCATTTCTGGCATCTGCATGTCCATGAGGATGAGATCGTAGGGCGTTGCTTCTGCCTTGGTGACGGCAATCCGACCATCTTCGGCGACATCGACTTCCAGACCGACGTCCTTCAGCAGGTCCAAGGCGACTTCCCGATTGACGGGGTTGTCCTCAGCCAACAGGATCCTGCCGCCGCCACGGTTGCGAAGCCGCAGTTCGGCCTCACCAGGCTCGAGGCGGGTTGCGGCGCTGTGATGTCCGGACAGGGTATCTTGCAACGCTTCCAGCAGGCGCGAGGGAGTGAGCGGTTTGCGCAGGACATCGAAGTAACCCGAAACCTTGAGCGCATCGGGGGAAACGCACTCGCTGTCGGCTGTGACCAGGAGGCGCGATGGCTGTCGAGAGAGCGGTAATTCGGCAAGACGACGCCCGATCTCCAAGCCGTCCAAGCCGGGCATTCGCCAGTCGATGAGCAAAAGGTCATAGGGCGCGCTCAGAGAATCCGCCTCGGACACTCGCGCCATCGCCGCGGCTCCGTCGGACTCCGCAGTAACCTCGAAACCAAGCATTTCGAGCATGCCAAGGAGGGTATCCCGTGCCTCCGGAAGGTCATCGATGACCATGGCGCGCAGACCCTTGGCTTCGAGCGCCACCTCTCTCGCCCTGGCGCCGCCGTGGCCGTACCCGAAGGGGATTTCGATCCAGAAGGTGCTGCCCTTGCCGAACTCACTTTCGACGCCGATGCGTCCTCCCATCAACTCGGTCAACCGGCGAGAAATAGCCAGCCCCAGGCCGGTGCCCCCGTACCGGCGTGTGGTTGACCCGTCCGCTTGTTCGAAGGCATGGAACAGGCGGTCCCGATGCTCAGGACTGATGCCGATGCCGCTGTCCACGACCTCGAAACGGGCAACCATGCCTTCAGCTGCTGCGGTGACCGGGCGAGCCCGCAAAATGATACTTCCAGTCTCCGTGAACTTAACGGCATTGCCGGCAAAATTGACCAGCACCTGACCGAGGCGGAGACCGTCACCCCGCAAGACAGCGGGCAGCCCCTGGAGGTCTATGACCAGTTCAATTCCCTTGGCGTCCGCCTTGTCCCGGACGATATTGCAGACGTTGTCGACGACTCTGTCGATTTCAAAGTCTACGGTTTCAAGCCGCAGCTTACCGGCCTCAATCTTGGAGAGGTCGAGGATGTCGTTTACGATTGTCAGCAGGTGGTGGGCTGCGGCCGAAATCTTCGCGAGTTGGGTGCTCTGGCGGGCATCCTTGACGTCTCGTTGAAGAAGGTGAGTCAGGCCAATGATGGCGTTCATCGGCGTCCTGATTTCGTGACTCATGTTGGCGAGAAACTCGCTCTTGCTCCGGCTTGCGGTTTCTGCAGTTTCCTTCGCTTCCCGGAGTTCGGCCTCGGCCGCTTTGCGCCCGCTGATGTCCTGAAAACAGATCACGGCACCGACAACGGTGCCTGAACGTTCAAGTGGTGCGCACGAATAGGCCACGGCGAAGGGATTGCCGTCGCGTCGCCTAAAGATGTCTCCTTCAAATGAAACCGCCCGGTTCTCCAGCATTGCCCGACGGATGCGGCATTCCCCGGGAGGACAGGGTGACCCGTCACCGTATGAATGGCCCAGTGCCTCATGGCTTGGAAGGCCGATCAAATCACTCGGTGAGCCGTAGCCAAGCTCGTTTGCGGCGGATGCGTTGGCGAAGGTAATCCTGCCGTCGGTATCCACGCCGAAAATTCCTTCCGATGTCGATTCAAGGAGAAGTCGGATTTCCTCTTCCTTGCGCGCGAGAGCCTCCGCGGCAACGGTGCGAGCGGTAACGTCCCGTCCCTGCAGGAGGAAGCCCGCGAACTCGCCGTCAGCGTCGTGCAGGATGCTCCTGGTGAACGACATTCGCCGCCGCTCGCCCCCCTCGGATTGCAGCGAGCGCTCCATGACCACCAAGTCGCATCCGGAGGTTCGCTGCCGGTCTTCTTCGGCTTTCACTCTTGCAGCCTCGGTGGGATCGAATACCTCCTCCGCTGTCCTTCCACGCAGGTCTTTCCAGCTAAGCCCGGCGAGCGTCTCAAGGTAGGTTCGGCTGGCCGCCGAAAAGCGGCCTTCCTTGTCTTTCAATACGATCATATCTGGCGACGCTTCCAACACGCGCCTGAAGTCACGGCTCACGGCCTCCGCCTCTTCCTTGGCCGCGATGAATTCGGCTGTCCGCTCGGCTACAAGCTGTTCGAGATGGCGACGGTAACGGTCCAGTTCGTCGTTCATGCGCTTCTTGTCGGTAATATCCTCCTTGATTGCCAGATAATGGGTAATGCGGCCGTCGGGTTGCCGTACCGGGGCGATGGTCGCGAACTCCACATATTCGCTGCCGTCTTTGCGCCGGTTGAACAGTTCGCCGTGCCAGGGCTCGCCACGGGACAGGGTCTCCCAGAGATCCAGGTACGTCTCACTGGGGGTCTGACCGGATTGGAGAATGCGAGGGTTCTGGCCGAGAATTTCCTCGGAGCTGTAGCCGGTGTTTCGGTGGAAGGCTTGGTTCGTGTATTCGATCCGCGCTTCGAGGTCGGTGATGACGATGCTTTCCGGACTCTGCTCGACCGCCATGTAGAGCTTGCGCAACTGCTCTTCCTGCAGTTTTCGTGCTGTAATATTTTCTTTGAGAGCGACGTAGTGGGTAACCGTGCCCGAGGCATCGCGCAGTGGCGTAATGATGGCTGCTTCGATTTGTTCCTGGCCGGTGGCGGTGCGGTTGACAAACTCCCCCTTCCAGGGTTCACCGCGAGTCAGAGCCTGCCAAAGCTCATCGTAGGTGCTCTGCGGTGTCTTTCCCGATTGAAGGATGCGGGGGTTCTTTCCGATCACCTCGCTTCGTCTGTAACCAGTGTTGTGGACGAAGGCATCATTGACGTACTCGATGCGACCTTCGAGGTCTGTGATGATGACGGGGTGGGGTGTCTGCTCGACGACGAGTGACAGCTTGCGTATCTCGGCCTGGGCTTCCTTCTCGGCGGTGATATCGCTCCAGAGCCCGACAAGGTAGTCGCGGCCCTTTTGCCTGATGGCGCTGACAGTGATCCGCACGTCTATCAGGCTGCCGTCCTTGCGTCGGTGGCGGTTCTCGAACCGGGCACTCTGGGCGGCGATTACATTCCGGACTTTGGCGACAAGCTCCTCCCGCCCTAACAGCCCTTGGGTGTCGGCCAGCGTTAGTGAGAGCAATTCGGTCCGGTCGTACCCGAGGAGACGGCAGGCGGCCGCGTTGACGTTGATGAAGCGCAGCGTCTCGACGTCGATGACATCAATAGCGAACGGCGACTCCTCGACGATGGCATGCATCAGTGCCTGCGTGTCGCGCTCGACCGCCGCAACACGGCGACGCTCCATCGCACCGGCCAAACGCATCGCGACGGCATCCAGGAGAATGCGCTCCTCCGCAAGGAAAGCCTCGCTACCATCTGCCGGAGCAGGAGTCGCGGTATAGGTCACGGTTACTGTGGGCGATTGTTCCCCGGAGCCGGCAGCTGACGCCGTCAGGTTATGTCCTTCGACCTCGGCACCGAAACGCATCCCGCAAAACTCGACGACCGCGCTCCCAGGGCAGTTCATGGCTGACGGCAGGCGAGTGGCGATGGTTTCCAGCATAGTGGTGACATCCAAATCGTCACGCTCGGTGATACGGGAAACGTCGTAAAGACAGGATAGCTCCTGCATTCGCTTGGCGAGATTGGTTTGGGCGGCCTCGCGGGTGACGATGGCATCCCGAAAGGCAAGGACAGCCCGGGCCATGCCGGAAAGGGCGCCCTTGCGGTCGGCGCCAATTGCCTGGACGGCCGAGAGTGCCGACGGGTTGACGTTGCCGTCCGACAGTTCCTGGAGAGTGAGGGTGATGTTGTCGATACGGCGGAATAGCCACTTGGAAATGAGCAGCCAGATCAATAACAGCGCCGCGACCAGAAGGGCGCCCGTAGCGCCGGTCTGCTGCGCATGCAGTTCGAACGCGTGTGCCTGTCCTTCACCTCGCTTTGCCGCATTGGTTGCAACCGTCCTGGCAATGGAGTGGGTGTGCTCCGACAAGTCTACATACGAATTAGCCGCCTCGTAGGCATGACGCATGGCGCCCGGCGGATCGATGGCGGCGAGGTCGGTCGCCATGACAATGAAGTTTCGGTATGCCTCAAAGTCCTTCCGGGCCTCTTGCACCTCATCGGCATTGGCGTGTGCGGCCAAAAGGCTCGGCAACTCTGTTTCCAGTGCGGCCAGCCGGTTGACGACCGACGAATGAATGAGGTAGGCGTCGGCCTCGCCAATCTCGCCCTTCGCTGCTTGTTCCAGCGCCCTGCTGACGAGATGCTGGATCGAGGCCACTTCCTCATTGATATGCGTGGCCGTCGAGATGCGTGCGATATCGTCAACCTGTGCGGCCGTAGCGGCGCGCTGGTCCTCGCGAATGCTTTCAAAGGAAGCGAGATTGAGTAATCCTGCCGCCGCAGCGACCAGCGTAATTGGCAGGAAGAAGTAAAGCACATAGGGTGGAATTCTGACCCTGCGCAGCTTCATTGCCGTCACTCTCAATTCAGAAGGCTGGGCCACAGGGATGGCGGGATGCTGGAAACGTACTCAAATCCACCTTCGCCTTTCGGACGAAAGACGACCAGTGTGCATTCCTTGGGGAAGTAGCCAATCAAATCCATCAGATTGGGGGCGTGGGCGATTATCAGGCGATTGACGCCCGGCGAGACGGGAGTGGAAAGCAGGCGACGGGTATTGGCGATGATCGGAGCCTTCTGGGCATCTGTCAGGTTCGCGGTGTACATCAGCAATTCATCGACGGCGAAGGCCCGCTCCGGAAATGCGGCCGCCGCACTTTCCTTGGCCCTGCACAAGGGGCTGACGCTGATATCGCCGATGGGGATGCCCGCCTTGCGGATGGCTTCGCCGACCCGCGCCGCCAGTTGACGGCCGTCTTCGGTCAAGGGCCGCTGGGTGGAACAGTCCGCGAAGTCGACGGCCGGCACCCGATCCGGCCGACTGTTGTCGGTGGTGCCGTGGCGAAGGTACAGAACGAATCCACCGGCGCGGATGGTGTCCAGAAGCGGCTTGGTGGCCGGAATCTCCGTGAACTTAGCGGCCGCGAGTGGCGGCAGACCCTCGGCGGCGCGGGACGGAAGCGGCAGGACTACAAGCAGGGCCAGCATGGCGAGACCGTGCAGCAGGGGCACGAGTGACGGGCGGTCGTTCATGGTGCGGCTCCTTGGTCCTGGTCTCCCGGACCGGGTTCGGCGAAGCGGAGGGATATCTCGGTGAATTGCTCAAGACAGGCCAGAAAGGCGTCAACGATGTCGGGATCGAAATGGCGGCCTCGACCGTCACGGATAATATCTACGGCCTCATCAATGGGGATGGGTGGTTTGTAGATACGACGGCTGGTCAAGGCATCGAAGACATCGGCAAGCGCCATCATGCGCCCGGAAACAGGGATCGCGTCGCCTGCGAGCCCGGCTGGATAGCCGCTACCGTCCCACTTCTCATGATGGTTCAGGGTAATTTCGTGAGCTACGGTCAGAAAGGCAAAGGCTCCGCCGACCTGTTCCGCCGTCATGTCGCCGACGCCGACGAGGGACTGTGCCATCGCGCGGCTGATGGCAATGGCGCCGATGGTCGGATGCGTCTTCATGATTTCGAATTCTTCGACCGTCAGTCGCCCTGGCTTGAGTAGGATTGCGTCCGGGATGCCGACCTTGCCGATGTCGTGGAGAGGGGCCGCCTTGACGATCATGTCGAGACGCTCGCCGCTCAGTGACAGCTGGAAACGTGGATGGTCGACCAAATGACGGGCGAGCAGTTCAACATAGGCTTGGGTGCGCACGATATGATGGCCGGTCTCGTTGTCACGGGCCTCGGCCAAACAGGCCAGAGTCCGGACGCTGAGGTTTTGGATGAGAAGGTTCTCTTGCATCCGTCGTGCAACTTCACGCTCGAGCCATGTATTCTCGTCGGCGAGGCGATCTCGGGCCTGCTTGAGCTCAAGGTGGGTGTTGACGCGAGCCAGCACGATGTCTGGGTTTATCGGCTTGGTCACGTAGTCGACCGCACCCAGCGCCAGACCACGTCCTTCATTTTCCGCGCCGTCCAGAGCGGTGATGAAGATGACCGGAATGTTCTGGGTCGCCGCGTCAGCACGTAAGCGCAACAGCACCTCATGTCCACCGATGTCCGGCATCATGACGTCGAGCAAAATAATATCTGGGCGGGGCTCGGAAGTGGCAACGCGCAATGCTTTCTCGCCAGAATTGGCGACGCGAACTCGGTACAACGGCTGCAGCAGTTCTCCCAGTACGGTGAGATTCTGGGGTGAATCGTCAACAATCAGAACGACTGGGCGTGCTGACGGGGAGGGAAGATGAGACCTTCTTCCATCGCCACCAATGAGACCTCTCTCAACAGAGTGGAACTGCGCCGGCCTGTAGTTTGTGTTCATAACGGCTCCTTTCGCGGAACCGAAAAGTTAGAGCGGTAAAGAACTTGGTCTCACGTCATCGAGCGGCAGACGGATTAACAGGAACGAATGCCTGAAGACCTCGACTTTACAACGAGCGCTATAATAGTGAGGTGAACATTTTCACATAGCCGCTGCTTGCATGTCGACCGTTGCTGGGTCGGACGCAGTTGGAGGCGCATTTACGGAAAGTCGGCGGAAGCCCTCCCAGCAGCTGCCGACAGTACGTTTAGGATGAGAGGACAGCACTTAGATTTCGTTAATTTTTTGACTTTGCAGTGCAAATATCCCTCCGGCGGGGGCCGGTCGAGCTGGAGCGACTTCGCCACTTTCCCGTCATGTCCTTGGCCGCCGTGTTACTGGGCATGGTCTGGCGCGCCGGCTTCATCGTAACGCGATATCACCGCCTGGTACTCGCAGCAGTACTTGGGCGGCTGATGATACCGGTCGGCGGCGGTGTCGCGGTGGCGACAGCCCTGGCTGAGGACGCATGAGGTGGTTACTAAACCAGCATGAATGTGCTTATAGCTATCTGGCGGTTGCAGGGTATATAGGTAGTCGAAAGATGTCTCTTATACCATAGGCTATTCTCATTCCAGGAAAGGGTAGGGAAGTGAGCAAATACAACGTGCTTGAATTCTTGCGCGTAAAGTCATGGCTGAAAATGGCTTGCGCTCTCGTCTTGGTTGTAATGGCGGCATTTGCTCTTGATTACTCATCAGCTCATGAAGGATATCAAACAATAGACTCTGCTGCGATTGCGTCAGTCGATGCGACATTGACAAGAACTACTGAGCTTTTCATCATCGCTAAAGGAGTCAATTCAGTACTATCTGTGGCAAAAACTCTCCAACTCTCGTTTTCGTTGGGAGGCGGAGGCGCCATAACGGCTGGAGCCATACTTGACCCTCTTGACCAATTAATTGATGATTTTAGTGATTGGCTACTTGAAGGCGCTGCTGCTGTTGCGGTGGTGAAGATATGTTTGATGGGAATTCAGCAAATTGGATTCGTGGCCTTCGCGTTTCTGCTGATACCGCTCATCGTGACTGCTTCGTATCTTAGACGCAAGGCTGATGGCAAAGACAGACTTATCTATAGGATTTGCGTGCCGGCCATAGCGATTATGCTCTTCTTGCGAATTGGTGTTCCCGTTGCTTTTATTACACTAGACCCTGTTTCCCATGGCATTTTGGATAAGCCGTACGCGAGTGCTATCAAGGAGATAAAAAGTTTTAGTCTCTCGCTGTCCGACGATGAAGCTCTTTCAATCGAGGTGGTAGGCAAGGTCAAGTCAGCAGCGAGGGCTATAGCAACTAATGCAAGGCCGTTTTTCAATTCGTTGGCAACCATCGTTGCAATCATGGTGGCTCAGATACTAATCTTTCCATTGATGCTGACTTGGATGTGCTGGAGGTTCTGCCGATGGTGCATAAATTATGTTTAATAGTTTTGTAAGGACGCCAGTTCAATATTACGCTGCTGAGCGGCCTGTCGCGCCATGTAGTTTACCCCAATTTTCGCACAGCTGGCGATGAGAGGTGATGCTCGTATAAGTGGCATGGTGCTGGAGCGTTTGGAACCACGGCTGCCAAATCAGGAGAACCTTTGCTCACTTGCATCCTGGGATCGCATACTGATGTCATGACGTCGTCTGGAGGGGTGTGCCGTCATGAGCAGTCATCAAGAAAATGCGACGAATGAAACCATATTCGTTGATTTGACCTTCGCATTGGCAAAGGCTGGTGGTTGTATGGCCATCACCTATGCGGTCGCCGACCAAGTTTGCCAGCGCGCTCTCGGGACATCACTTACATCAATCATGCCTCAAATCGATGGTGACGGCGGCGCGACGGCGACCACATTGGCCGTGATGGTCGGGACTTATGCTGCCGCTGCAACATCCAGAAGCATTCATCGCGCCTCCAGGGCGGTCAGTAACCTGATCGGCGGACCACGCCAGGACCGACAACTGCCCAATGAAGCGACGGCGCGTCTGGACAATGGTATCTGGTTGGTATCCGGATTTCGGGCAGATGAAGTCGTTGCCATGGATCAAAGGGGATTCGCCAAGTTCGAGAAGGAACTCGCGAGCGCTGGGAAATATCTTACAAAAATTATTCCGACAACAATATCCGCCGGGATGCCGTCCATAACCTTGGCGGATACAGTCAGCGCCACGACGACATCTATCATTCCTACATTCACGACCATGCATTATCGTGGCGGGAAACTGCACAGCGATTATGGCCCAGCGGTCGTCGTGACTGACAGGGAAACAGGAGAAGTGATGAAGGAAACCTGGTGCCAGGATGGCAGGAAGGTACCCCCTTCAGTTGTCAAAGAACGCATGTGTCCAGGTGATGCATTTGCCGATGATGGCGTTTGCGATGTGGCGCTGTAGGCGGTTGACCCTGAGACCTGTTCACTGTCGGTTTGAACTACTCCAGGATTGCCGCTGGAGGTTCCAAACTAAGAGAGGAACGGGCTCAGGACCCAAAAATATACGGGTTGCCGTCCGACGCAGCCTCGTAGTCCTTGCAGGTAAGCCTGCGGCAGGGCAGCATCACACAACCCAATCACCCCGTTCCCGCACATGCCGTTCCTCGACCCCGACGACTTCCTCCCCACGGGCCTCGATATCAGGACGCTGCTCGTCCACCGGCCCTCGGCGACATTCTTCATGCGCGCCAAAGGAGACGCCCTGGCCGACACGGGCATCCGCGACGGTGACCTTCTCGTGGTCGATAGGAGCGTGGCCCCTCTCATTGGCGAGATCGCCGTGGTCGCGGAGGATGGTCAGCTTGCCATCCGAAGACTCAAAGACACCGAGCAGGAAGGCACGGAGG
>SESF01018594.1_pt1 | contig 10433 bp, 11 predicted proteins | sample 3171521 | NCBI WGS metagenome assembly SESF01 (sample SAMN10866945, study PRJNA518727) | freshwater metagenome | biome: subpolar coniferous forest; feature: holomictic lake; material: water; isolation source: holomictic Lake 227, 6 m and 8 m depth | place: Canada: near Kenora, Ontario | collected...
TGCCCTTTCAATTGCTTGTACTTTTTCATCATCCAGTGTACCAAGTAATGGTTCATGTGTTGCCAAACCGGTGACATTGCTGTACCGTAAAATCGCGTGTAATAGTTCTTCCATCCCCCTCAGTATCGGGTAGAACTGTGCTGATAGATCCGCAAGTTCCAAGCTTGGAGTGCGACAAATCCAGTAGCGGTGAAGGCGCCCTATGTGTTAATATAGATGTCGCCTCTAACAAGGAGGTGAATTATGGGGTATTCAAGAGCAGTGATGTCAGGAGTGCTAAAAAAAGTCTTGCGCCTGACGCGCGAAGTATCGTTGAAGTCAGCAGAGAAACCGGCATAAATGATCAGACTATCCGGAATTTGATCAAGAAGAGTGAATCGGGTATCTTACCAGATGGCACCCAGGAGAGCAGTCCGCGATTCATGACCCCGAAAGAGAAATACCAGTTGGTGCTTGAGGCTGCCGGCATTGAAATACAATAACGTTTGAGCCCGCTGGGGTTCTTGCTTATCGCGCCTATTTTTTCCTAAATTTCTTTTAACTTTGAACGCTCATTGGCAGATAATTCAAAGTGACTTAACTTAATGATTTCCAAAGGGATGCGTATCTGATATAAGCGCTCATTAGAAAGTCATTCCGTAATTGATACCAAAACCAGTTAGTATTTTGCGAACATCTTCTTCTAGGGTTTGGACAGTTCTCGTTTTGAATTCCATTAATTCGTACTTCACCTTGTGCCAAAGCTTTTCAATGCGATTGAGCTCTGGGCTGTAAGGCGGAAGGAAATAGAGCTTCAGTCCCTTTTGAGCCAGCACCTTCAACATCGGTTGAACTGCGTTCCCTTTGTGAAATGACGCATTGTCCAGGATGACAGTCAAAGGCTTGCCCACGTAGTTCATCAGCAGACCAAGAAAACCTGTAAATAGCAGTGAATTCGTTGTTTGCCATATCGCAACTGAGAACAAATCGCCCGTTGAGAGCATGGCTCCGATGACATTCACACGTTTCCCTCGGTTGGCATCAATCTTATGGCATTTGCCGACAGGCGTCCAAACACTGCGGTTTGGCTGGGCCAATGCAAAACCAGTCTCATCCACATAGTCTAACATGATTAATCCACGTTCGGCTTGTGCTCTCATCTCTTCGATTTCTAACTTTGATTGTCTAAACCTGACTTCATCTCGTTTTTTTTCAAAGTGTGGCGTGTACGTTTCCAGATAAATCCCAGCATCTTCAACGCATTACTCACCGTACTAACGCTCACTTCTACATTGCAATCTTCCTTTAACCAGGCAACAATTGTCGAGGCTGTGAGCGCTTCCTCCTCTGCCCAAGTCTTGATCTGATCAAGGTGAATTGCGTTCAGCTTAGGAGGTGCCCCGCTTCGATGCACGTCGTATAAAAAAGCGAATCCTTTTGATAACCAGTGTTTACGTTGGTCATAAACCGTATCGATATTTAGGTCTTGCTGCGCGACTATTGCCTTTGCGCTCCACCCGTCATTGAAATACAACAGTGTTTGAGCCCGTTGCCGTACTCGCCAATCGCTCTCTTTTGCCACAATCTCCTGTAGCTTTGTACGCTAGTCGGCAGATAATTCCAAGTGACTTAACTTCATGATTTACAGGGGCATGTGGATCTGTTTTCTGTCTGTCCCTTATACTACGGAATTATTTCCTATGAAGCGCTTACTATCATTCCGTTATACTACTGAATTATTTCTTGTGGAGAGCTTATCAATCATACAATTTCAATTTCTGGCAAAGGAAATATAAACTTTCCACCTCCTCTAAGATATTCTTTTTCACGAGATAGAATACCGTTCTTAAAATGCCACGGAAGGACAAGAAAATAATCTGGGTTCATCGCTTTCGCTTCTGCTTCCGATATAATTGGTATATTTGTTCCTGGCGTGTATGCACCGTATTTTTCTGAATTAATTTCTGCAATATAATTAATATGGGTTGAAGAGAAATTACAAAATTGCAGTAAAACATTACCTTTTGTACTTGCACCATAACCAAATATTTTCTTTCCATCGCTTACCAATGTTTCAATTAAATCGGTAAGGTTTTTTCTATGCCTGTAAACTTCATCTGCAAAGTTTCTGTATGGCTCTGGAGTATCTAGGCCCATTTCATTTTCTTGTCTAATCAACCAATTTATAACTGGCTGATTAGATTTATATATCGCATTAACTTTACATGCCGTGACAGCAAAACTACCTCCATTTACAGAATTCATCTGAACATCTATCACACGCATGCCACATTTTTCTAAAATATTTTTTATAACTTTAAATGAGTAGAATTCTAAATGCTCATGACAAATCGTATCATAGCTTTTCATTCTCAACATACTAGGCATATAACTTTGCTCAAAGTGCCATATCCCTTGATCAGCTAAACATTCTTCTATATCCATTACAAATTCCATGGGACTTTCAAGGTCGTAAAACATAGCGATTGATGTAATTATTTTCGCTTTATCATTATTAAAATAGTTTTTAATATTTTTAGCGGAAAAATAATCCGGTATTAACATAATTTCATGCGAATAATATTCTTTATATTTTACACCCGTCGGATCAATTCCAACTTTTTTACATTTTGAAGAATAAGCGTTTAATGAAGTCGCATCATTACTACCAATATCTATTACTAAATCATTATCTTTAAGACATACAAATTTCTCAAGAGTTTCAATTTTTTGTATAAGATGACTAACCATCGAGGCGTTTAATCCAGATCTATATCCATAATTGTCTCCATACATCTCATCCAAACTATAAGATTGCTTCATCTGCAACAGACCACTATCTGGGCACCACACTAAATCCAAAGGGCCTTTAGTTATTTTTTCATCAATTGATTTAGGGAATACTCCTGTCAAATATTGTTCTCCGAGAGACAATACATTAATTAAATTAGTACTTTCACTAATTCTACATTTTTTAATTTCAGTATACATACTTATTCCCTATTTTTAAGTTGTAAATTGTTTATTAGAAAGGCTTTTTAAGGATTTTGTTGACTTCGTAGATACTTCGCGCATCGGGTGGCAAGACTTCTTCCAGCACTGTTGATATTACTACTCTTGAATATCCCGATGATTCACTTCCTATTTTTTGGCGACATCTACATAATGGGATCATGCTTCCTTTATGCCGAACACCGTTTGGCCAGTAAACAGGTTTCCGCCAAACTTTTCCTCAATCTGCAAAACTATTCAGTTGTGATATTATCTCACTCTTTCGACACTTTCAAGTAAGTTTGCTTTTACTTGTCTTCCTTAGTTCATACTTTACATCTTTTCGAGGCCTTTTCCGGTAAACTCAGAACCATGGCTTTTGACCACAGACCCTAACAGTGGTTTTCAAACTGCGCCTGTACGCCGATTACGAGGGTCTACCATTATCTATCACACTCATTATCTACAAAATAGATTTACACGGAATATATCCCATAGAGATTCAGGAATTATTAGAGACACACATATTTCTTTTGCTCAAAAGGCTTACATATAATTCATTGTGTCTAGAAGAAATATTTAGCCATTGATCAATATCAATATCAGAATTATATTCTCTCCGCTTACCTGAGTACTTCGAAAGTGCACTTCTCATCTCTTGAACGTTATCGACTGATGCATAATAGACATTATTCGTTGTGTCGTATCCATTCCGTGTCATTGAAGTTGTGATTACAAATGCACCGTTCAAGACCGCTCCATGAATCGAGGTATTCCATGCGCCACCACCTTGTCCTCGAAAAGGGAGGATTACCGCATCAGCAAGTGCTAATATCGTAGCAATATCATCAGCTGGGAGATGGCCTGTAATAGTTACTTTTCCCTGCCATAAGTTTTCCGATGCAAGTTTCTTAATATCTAGAGCATATTCGTCATTACATAAAATCTCGCCTGCAATAATAATTTGGTCTGATGTAGGATCAGCAATTTCAAACAATAACTCAACACCCTTTGCTGGATATACAAAACCAAAGAAGACGATTAAGCGCTTTTGCCCCATGAGAAATGCATTTCTGATATCTTTTTTTCTATATTCATCCAGATCAGCCTGCGGAATCGATGATGCATTTGGTATAAATACCGTTGACTTCCCCCAAACAGCCCATTGCAAGTGAGCATGCATATTTTCTTCTATAAAGTTGGGTCTTACAAAAACCAAGCTACTAGGCACAATTGATTTAAATAATAGGCATACTGCATTTCGCCTACTATAACCTTCGTGCCACGTCTGAACAACCTTCTTACCCATAAAAAAAGCAATCATTGGAATTAGTAATCTTAAAAAGCCATTACCGTACCCCTGAGTTGGATATTGTATATGGACAATATCCGGAGCCCAATTCCGTATTGTTGCAAAAACCTTTGTTACTTCTGTGAGGCTCCACTCTTTAATTACTGGAAAAAAATTAAGTCTGTCATTAACTTCTTCACATTTTCCGGAAATGCTAGTGAGAACTGCTACCCTATTTTTTGAATCCTTTGTCAATGCATACGCCAATTTTTGGCAATAGTCCCCAACTCCACATCTCATTGGGGGAAAAGAGCCAGTGATAATCAAGATTCGCATTTTCAGGTAGATTTTTTAAGCACTAACCACCCGAAAGTGTATTGCTTACCCGCACAATCAATTGGCCTATCTTTGCCGCTATAGTTCATTTCTCCGACTGGACGCAAACCATAAGCAGCCGCGTCTGCTATAAATCCACTAACTTCATCTTTTGAAAATATCGTCCAATCCATTCCGAAAAACTGTGTACCATTTGTATTAATTTTATCAGGCCAGTAATCAAAAGACGCGATAAAATAACCAGCTGGCTTCAAAAGACGAGACATTTCTTTGAGCAAATCCTGCGCGTTAAAGTCGTGTTCAATTACAGAGATGGATGTTATCGCCTTAAATGAAGCATCCTCATATTTTGTGTGCATAAAATTAGTAACTTCATATTTAATTGCGTTTTGATATGGCATTTCACTCAACTTTAGATTGAGGTCGGCACCTGTCAAATTGGAATACCCAACCTTATGAAGCGATGCAAGAATCTCTGAACAATAGCAACCAATATCAAGTATCGGCTCATTTTTTTTCACATGAGTTTCAATAAAATCGACGGTAGCGAGCACATCCCAACTCTTCACCATATCCCCCATGACCACCCCGCTTACTAGACCAATTTTTCTCATAAGTGACTTTAGTCGAGAATCTGGGAGATCTACATGAGAGGCCCCTTTTTTATCTAGCTCGTGACGTGCTTTAGTTATTTGCGATTTATTTTGCAGAACTTCCATCGACATTAGTTTCTCCTTGTTGGTTTTCAGTAAATTATGTTCATAATCTCAATTATCATGACTTTGATGAATATATGCACTTAATTATTACACCTTTATCCTTAGCAGAGCTTCCTAGTATATATCTCATAGAGATTTATACTCAACCCCTTATTATCAAGAGCCCTCTCAGAGAGGAGCTTGCGTCAATGACTTTGTCAAAGGGTGCGGGTCCACTTAAATCCGATATCTGGTGGTTAACGTTTGCATAGCAATCCTTAAATTCGGTGAAAATAAAACTATTATAAGGAAGGCACATAAGGCCAATCCGCTTACAATAAATATATCAACATAATATGTACATCCCCATTCATGAACTTTATGACCTATACCTCCTACTATTATCAGCGATATCCCGAGTGGCATGCCTATATCCCATATGAGCCACTTCAAACCAATTCCTTTAAGCAAGGACCTATGTGTAAGTAGCGTACCGATTAATACGTAAATACCATTCAATACTGCCCAAGCTGCAGCCCCACCAACAGCACCATAATTTAAAGCAAGGATAATTGTTGTTGGTATCATAACAACAACTAATATGGCATTTATTATAAGTGGCAAGCGCGTCATTCCATAAGCCAATTGTAACGCGTATGGGAAATGCATAGCACCGTTCAGGGCTGTACCGATCACGAATAGCGACACTACAGGTGCGGTGCTTGATGACAGTGTGGGGTTTCCAGTCCACAAGAAAAGTATTTCTTTTGAAAACGCTGCGGCTGCCACAGCTATCGGGAAAAGCACAGATGAAAGCAACCGTGTTCCTGTTCGATATAAATCAATCAGCTTACATGTCTCTTCAGTTACGACAAGAGCGGATAAACGCGGATATATTACGTTAAATGTTGGCGTTAGAATCATATACAAGCCACTTGAAACAACACCAGCGAGCGCATAACGCCCAAAATCCTCCAAACTTAGAATTTTGCTAAGCAGCACTTTATCCAGTTGCATCAGGATAATTGCCGATACAGCAACCCCACTCATGCCCACTGAAAAGCGCCATATATTTTTAAGTTCATTTATGTCAAACCTAATTCCTGCCATTCGACCGATAATTCGCCATGCTCCCCATCGCATTGCTATCGCATAAACAAGGCCTACGCAAGCCTGCCAGATAAAGAAGGCTTCGATCGTTTGTGAGATAAAAGCGAGTACCACAACCGCACCAAGACTACCGATTGTCACCATCGTGATATTGATGCTACTTGAAACTATCAAGCGTTGCGCGCCTATCAAAGCTCCCTGATACAAACCGATCGGCCAACGGCAAGCCACTACAAGCCCCATTAACATGATGGCGTGTGTAATCGTTTGCGGTGAAAGTTGTTTAGATTGGAGCCAGTATTCTCCAATTAATGGTGCTAGTGCAATGATTATTATAACGATTGCACCAGCCATACACCAATAAAAAATAGCAAGCGTATGCAGTAACTTTCCTGCTTTTGGTAAATTTCCCGATGCCAAACAGCGCGCAACCTCACGGTTAATGGTAGGTGCAAGTCCCATATCTAAAAGACCTAATACTGCTTGGGTTGTCACGAAAAATCCGATCAAGCCATAGGCTTCTATTCCAAGATATTTTAGATAATATGGTACAACAGATAATCCAAGTATTGCCGACCAAACAGAATTGGCCAATCCAAATAGCAAGTTTTTACTCATACTCATAGGATATTTCCCGTTATAAACCCCATTGTGTTAATATAGGGGCAATGGACAATTTGTTTATACCCTAAAACACGGCAGCTGCATCAATATGGAAGAGATAGAACTGAGAGTCTTGTCTTAGCAGTGCCTCAATCGACTGATTGATAAAATTTCAGAAGTTCGGTCGCAAGTTGCAGTATGGGAGCAGAAACGAAACCAAAAAAATATCGACGATCAATTGGCGCTTTACAACATAAAAGGCAAGAATCAAGTTCTTGCAGCTTTTTGCGTCAATTGATGCATGACGTTATACCATAACTTTCGTCAATACTGTGTACAAAGACATTTTACGAGGGCTTATATACAAGCCACCAACATCCACGACCTTTTCGACAAACTCAGTATCCGCTGCTCAACTTGGATGTTTGCATGCTATACGGTTTGAGGCCGGCTGCAAGCCAGATTTACTGTACTTGCAACACCGTTAATCCCATGCGTTTTGCCTTTAATCGTAGACACCAGTGCGCTGCTTCAGCCGGAATGCGGGTTTTGGTCACTCTCAGCACTTCCGCCACATGCTTCTGTGTCAGTTTTCTTGGTTGCCCGGATCGGAGCAAATCCGTGATGCCGTCCAGTCCTAAAACCTGATACTGCTTTAACTATTTATAAACCGTGTTGATTCAGGAATTCAGTTTGGCCGCGATAGCTTCGGCGGCAAGATCGGCATCACACTGGAACATAACCCAATGTGTTAATATTGATGTCGCCTCAACCATTTTTCGAGACTTAGCTTTCAGCTCGAACATGATATATTTTGTTCTTAGGTGCCATATCTACTTACCTGTTAGTGATTTATATGAAATATGGTATTATTTTATTTAAATAAATAGAATTAACCGGACAGCACGTTAGATATGAGCCATCTTGAACTGTGATGCCGATTATGAATACACCTTTTTGCAAAAATATGTTCAGATATTTACTATTAAATGGTTTCGTGAAAAGTCTTGGTAGGCAAGTTTAATGCCTTCTTTCAAAGTAGTACGGGCTTTCCACCCAAGGCTGGCTAGTCGAGACACGTCAAGCAGTTTGCGTGGCGTGCCATCTGGCTTGCTTGTATCAAATATTATGGTTCCTTTGAAGCCAACGACCTGCATAACGGTTTCAGCGAGTTCATTAATGGTGACATCAACGCCTGAACCAATGTTGTACATCCCTGTTTCAATGCCTTTTTCCATCAAAAAAACGCAAGCATCAGCCATGTCGTCAACGTATAGAAACTCACGCTTTACTTTACCGGAACCCCATACAACAAAATTAGAATCGCCTCTTAACTTTGCTTCATGGACTTTTCGAATTAACGCAGGTAATACATGGCTGTTGGCCAAGTCGTAGTTGTCATTTGCTCCATATAAGTTGGTGGGCATGACGTTTACAAAACGGGTACCTGGCTCTTTGTTATAAGTGTTGCAGAGTTCAATGCCAGCAATTTTAGCAATTGCATAGGGTTCATTGGTTGCTTCAAGAGGGCCTGTGAGTATATACTCTTCTTTTATGGGCTGTGGGCATTCTCGGGGGTAAATGCAACTAGAACCTAAAAAGCAAAACCACTTAACATTAGACTGATGGGCGGCATGGATGGCAATCAGCATGATGGTGGAGCTGATGAGGGTCAAGAGCGGCACGATGATGCTATAGATGACGCTGTTTGCTTTTGTTGAAATGCCATTGATGACTTCGCTGCTGTTGCGGGCGACGTGGACGGCGTAGGGCTGGTAAAGGGTGCGGCGGTAGATGCTGATGCTGAGGTCGGCGCCTGTTGCGAAGGAGAGGCGTGTGCTGGCCCAGAGGAGGAGGAGGCGCATGGCGCCTGACAAGAGGGCGGCAACGCCAAAGGTGATGGTGAGCGGAAGCAGGAGCTGGCTTGCACTGGTTATGCCTGCGGCCTGGATGAGTGGCTGGGCTGCGGGGAGCTGGAATATCCGTTCAGGGGCGGTGAGGACGGCAAGAAACGGGAGTACGGCGCCGATGCTGAGAATTTCGGCAAATGAGGCGCTGACCATCAATACAAGGAGCAGGGCGAATTGCCCCCGCCGCCTTGGGCTGATTTGGAGCCAGAGGCGGAGGAGGAGCGTTGGTATGTTGGGGGTGAAGTGCATATTTTTGGGGGAACCATTCCGGGTTATTCCCTTATTTTGTTTACTTGAATAAGCAGCATTTGCTGAAATCTCTTACCAAGCCCTTCCTGTAACTGGTTATACCATTGAACTGCTTCGTGTAGTTCTTTACCTGCTAATTCATGAATCTTTAGCTTCAAGATATAAGTGCTTCAAAATCAAGAAGTGTTGAACTTCCATCTTGTACTGCTTTCATTCTAATTTCACGATAATCATCTTTTGCACCATCAAGAATGAAAACTGATAGGGCCATTACTCTTCTTCCTTGTCCATTTCTGCAAAGAAATCGTCAGCTGGCTGAAATTGCCCTTTGGTTATCTGTTTCTTGCCTAACTGGATGAGTTTCAAAAAAGCCATGGTTTCAATCTGTTCTTCATAGGTACGAATGTCCATGACAACCATCTTGGCTTCACCGTTCTGGGTGATGATAAGCGGACTGCGATTGTCTTCGAAGTCTTTTACCATCTCGGCGGCATGGGACTTGAGATAAGATATCGGGTGGATCTTGTTTGATAGCTTCATGACAACTCCCTAAAGTTAATACGTAACATTAAGACTAAATATAGACTTTATTCGGTTTTTTAAGAACGGAAGAAAGCGAGAGAAATAGTGGGCAAAGGAATGCAAGATAGTTGGCTGTTGGCAATTGGCAGTTGGCAGTGAAGAATGAGGCTGTCGGATGAGGTTGTTGCTGCATCAGGGCCGAAAGAACATTGGTGTCGAAAAATAATCATGCACCAAAATCCATCGGAGCAATTGTGTGGCCTCGCAATTCAGGCAGGGGCTCGAGTAAACCAACTCCGGCAAAACGTGCCGCAATCCGTGAACCGAGTCTTTGGCGCGTTGGAGAAGCTTCGGTGACGGCAGTGCGCAAAATCTGGCATACTTCTTCTTCAATACTCCAACCGTGCTGGGTTGCGCGTACCTTAAGACGGATTTTCAAATCGTCTTCAATGTTGCGAATAATATAACCTGTGCGATGATACACCTCCGGTTAAGATAGTTTGCAGTGTAGAGTATAACTAAAAAAACTAATTTATTACTCTTGAGTTTTTCGGTGCTGCGAAAAGAAAGTTCTGAGTGCTGAGTTCTGAGCTGACAGATAGTGTTTGAGGTTACTGAAATATTAGCTGTTTTTCCATTGCTGAAATTCGCTGAGGGTCATGATTGGCGGTGTTGTAAAGCTATCCTTTGTAATCAGAAGATCGTTGTCGCCTGTGACTAATGCATCAGCTTTGGCCACTACTG
>SESF01023892.1_pt1 | contig 10433 bp, 6 predicted proteins | sample 3171521 | NCBI WGS metagenome assembly SESF01 (sample SAMN10866945, study PRJNA518727) | freshwater metagenome | biome: subpolar coniferous forest; feature: holomictic lake; material: water; isolation source: holomictic Lake 227, 6 m and 8 m depth | place: Canada: near Kenora, Ontario | collected...
AGTCTCTCGCTGTACGGGGCTTTGCCTTTGACGAAGCCCTCAGCGCTCGACCGTCTTCGTTTGAACTCGTCGCCCTCGTGGACGGAATTCGCTATCAATATGGGTTCTCCGCCACTGCCGACCGGATTCACGAAGAGTGGCTCCTGGTCTATAAGTCAGTCAAACCCCAGCTGTGGTTTTCGAGAAAATGGAATCAGGATAGAGGCATCTATGACTATGCTGCTTTTTCATCGCACTTCCTCGGGGCAAAGGAACACTGGCGTCTCTCCACTCGCGAGAACGCGCTTTTCCTTTCAACCGCAGTACAGTGGAACAGCGATCAACTCCAGCCCCTCTGGAACTGGATTGTCAATTCTCTCATCATCATCGGGCCCCAGGCTCCGCTCACTCTTGCCCTCACGATCGAGGCGATAGGAGACGCAGGCTCAAAAGCCGCGATCCTCGACTTCCTCAACTCCGCCGATCTGGGGATTGCGGATGTCGAGGTAAAGAAGGAAACCGGACGCCAGACGAATTTTCTCATCGACGGGGCTACCGGCAAGGTAGTGGTCAATGAGGTGACGGATGCCGAAATAAACACTCCGCTTTTCACGCATCGCTCCGAGAATGCCAGCGCCAAGTTCGGCGTCTCGGAGGAATCAAGCGGCACGATGCGCCTCTTCGCCTTTTCGGGCATCCTCCTCCATGTCCTACGACGCGGTATGACGCTGGTCATAGACGAAATCGAGAGCAGCATGCACCCCCTCCTCGTCCGGTACATGCTCTCGACCTTTTTTTCCTCGAAGACAAACACCCGAGGCGCGCAGGTGGTATTCAGTACCCATGCCACCGCCTTGCTCGATGATGAACTCCTCAGGCGCGATCAGATCTACTTCACCGAGAAGGACGCGACCCTCGCAACCAAGCTCACACCGCTGTCTGAATTCAGCGCGCGCAAACATGAGGCTTTCGAGCGCAATTATCTCCAGGGACGCTACGGCGGCATCCCGGTTATTTCAACCTTCGGTCGCGAAGGCTTCGGTCATGCGAAAGCCTAGCCCCTCCATGGGGCAAACCCGTGGCGCGAGCCGGAGTCGGGGCGGTCGACCGCTCTATCCCCGGGTGCTCATGGTCTGCGAAGGATCTGAAACCGAGCCGAATTACCTGGAGGACCTAAGGAAGCGCTGGCATATTCCAAACGTCGTGTGGAAGGTGCTCCCCTCCGCCTTGGGAACGGGTCCGGAAAAGGTTGTCCAGCATGCCAAGAATCTCGCACGGGAAAAGCAGGCTTGGGACGAGGTCTATTGCATTTTCGACAGGGATGATCATGAGCACTATAAGGCCGCGCTCGTGCAGTCGAGGGATCTGGACCGCACCATGAAAGTCCTTGACTCCGACGAGAAAGCCGTCTTTCGAGCCATACCCTCCGTTCCCTGCTTCGAGCTCTGGTTCCTGCTCCACTTTCGGGATGTCACGCGCGAGTCGCACCAGGATGAGATCGGGCATCTTCTCAAGGCCATACTTCCAGAATATGAAAAAGCGACTCCGGGCATGCTCGCGACGACCCTGCCCTCACTCGCCGCTGCGTACGCACGGGCGGACAAAGCACGCAAACGAAGTACTGAATCCGGAAACGACAACCCCTCGACGGACATGGACCTTCTCGTGCGTCGGCTCTTCGAGATCGGCGAGATGAAGAAGTCCCAATGACCTCGGAATTGGGGAGAGCGTAGAGTGGATCGAAGGACGCGACCGCACCTTCGGTGCCGACGCCCGAACGATGCTCGAGGAGGTGCTCCATGCTGAAGAAGCTTGAGCTCGAGTCGATACAGGCGGAGATCGGAACCATCGACCGGATGCTCGCCGAAAGGGACGAGAAAACCGACCCCTTGGGCGTCATGCAATACCGCCTCCGTAGGCAAAGCCTGCTCGAGGAAATTGCCGGCATCGAATCGAATCCCGAGACCAGCGCAGAAATCGCCCTCTTTTTCGGCGGCCGTCCGGTCCTGGGGAGCAAGGGCATTTCAAGCGAGTTCGCGACGAAAGCCATTGGCGGATTCCAGGCTCTCGTGGCGAACAAGTATGCACTGAAGGCCAAACCGCGCCTTCCCATCCGAGGGCCTACGCCCCAACGCGATCAATCAGCCCTCCTGATCACCGATATCGTGCGTGGATCACTCGGTTTCGTGCTGACGGAAGCCGACGCCGATCCCAGCCTTGTCGATTCGAAGCTGAAAGAGGCCGTGTCCGAGACGGGGGATTTGATCTACCGCTTCTCAGCAGCGGACAGCGAAGCCCTGGATCTCGCCTATGATGAGATTGACCTCCGGATTCTCAGGGACCTCTCAGCCTTTTTTTCCACAATGGACGGGGCCGGCGCCACTATCAGGGTGGTCCAGGGCGACCGGGACTATAGCCTGTCCTCTGACGACATCGTGAGAGCGCGAAGTCGGGCAGAGGCGCTGGAAGTCAAGGAGAAGAACGACATCATTGTCCAGGGCAGTCTCTATTTCTGCCGAAAAGCGGCCGCTTCAACCTATTGCCTGAACCGGGAGGCGAGGCGCTCGTCGGCTCGCTGAGCCCTGAAATGAAGGAACTGCTGATAGGTGAAAGCGGGCACCCGAAGAACGAGTACATCGGCCGGACATTGATGGCCCGTCTGTCAGAGCGCACTGTTATTGAGCGTGGAGTGTAGCGGCATGTTTCGTACCTCTTGACTGGAATAGACCGCTAGCCTGAGCCCTTATTCTTTGCACTTTCCATCGACAACTCATCGATGGCCGAGTCGAGGCTAGAGTGGAGGCGCTCCCGGACTTTCTGACTGAAGCTCAAACGCTCGAGGTTCGCTCCTTCGACGGAAAAGAGCTCGGCGACCGCCACCCCGAGAGCCGTCGCGATGCGGTCGAGCACCTCGGGGCTCGGGAATTTGGAGCCGCGCTCGATGTCGCCGACGTAGGGGCGCGAGAGGTCTGCGCGTTCAGCGAAGTCTTCCTGGGACAGTCCCTGGACAGCACGCAGACGTTTCATGTTCATCGACAGGGCCTTGCGCGCCCCCATTCCTTCGTTTCCGTGCCCCTTCATCAGGCCGCAAGTGTCGGCTCGGCATGAACCAAGCTCAATATGCTATCCGATTACCACTTGTAAGCTAATGGAATACAGCCGTTTCGCCGAGGAGCTAATAGGTCAGACACCGCAACACCCGCCCTACATGTCTACCGGGCCGCAGATCACGGTGGCTGGCCTCCGATGCACCCGGAGGAAAACAGTGAAGAATGAAGAGACGAAAGAGAGCCCGCCAGCCTACCTCAAGCCGATGGCCGACCAGTACACCTTCGACTACGAGCCCATTCGCGGCTATTCCGAGCTCCGATGGACGGGCAAGCGCCCCTTCCGCAACACCATGTACTTCCCCGCCCAGATCAAAGAGAGCCACGGCGACACTCAGGAAGGCTGGCGCAACAAGATCTACTGGGGCGACAACCTCCAGGTGATGAGCCACCTCCTCCGCGAGTACCGGGGCAAGGTCCGCCTCATCTACATCGACCCGCCCTTCGACTCCAAGGCTGACTACAAGAAGAAGATCGAGCTCCGCGGCGGTAGCGCCTCGAGCGACGCAAGCGCCTTCGAGGAAAAGCAGTACACGGACATCTGGACCAACGACGAGTACCTCCAGTTCATGTACGAGCGGCTGATACTGATGAGGGAGTTGCTGGCGGAGGATGGGAGTATTGTGGTGCACCTCGACTACCACAAAGCGCTGTACCTTCGGTGTATCTTGGATGAAGTCTTTGGGATCCCCAATTTTCGCAATGAGATAATCGTCAAGCGCCCAATTTCCAAGAACCTCCAGGCCCAGTTCGAAAGTATCACGGCACTTTCGTGTGCGCACGACAATCTTTTTCTCTACAGCAAGAACCCACGGACCAAATATAGACAGGCCTGGGACAAACAAGAAATCAAAGAGGAAGATGGATATTGGCATCGGTTTTGGAGCGGTGAAGATCGGCCAACCATGCGCTATTTATTATTGGGAGTAAATATAACGACTGGTCAGTGGAAGTGGGAAAAAAACCGGGCTCAAGTTGCCGCAAACAATTATGCCGACTTCCTCCTGGAAGGAAAGAAGAGAGGAGTGGACTACAAACTTGTGGACTACTGGCGCGAGCAAGGAGAGAAACTAGAATTTCTTCGGAAATCAGAAACCGGGACTCTGGAAAACTGGTTTCCCCCATCAGATGAAAAGCTTGCGAGTTCTCTTTGGCTGTCGTGCAAAGCGTATGAAAACCGAAAGGACTACCCAACACAAAAACATGAAGAGCTACTGTCGTTATTGATTGGACGATTCTCCGAAAAAGGCGACCTCGTCTTCGACTGCTTCATGGGCTCGGGCACGACCCAGGCGGTCGCGATGAAGCTCGGTCGCCGATTCCTCGGCGCCGACATCAATCTCGGTGCAATTCAGACTAGTACCAAGCGCCTCCTCGGCGTCACTGAGGATCTGAAGTCTGCGGTCCCCGATCTTGGCTTCGACGAGTCAGGGAAACCAGCAAAGCTCTACTCCGGCTTCGAAGTCTACACCGTCAACCACTACGACTTCTTCCGGAACGAGCTCGAAGCCCGGGCCCTCCTCATCGAGGCCCTCGAGATCCAGGCCCTCCCGGGTAACTCGCTCTGGGATGGCGAGCTCGATGGCTGGATGGTCAAGATCCTCGCGGTCAACCGCCTTGCGACGGCCGCCGACCTCAATCCCATCCTCAACAACCTCGATCTCAAGGCTTGGCAGCGAAGCGCAAAGGCCAATCCTGGCAAGGCGGACGAGAAGATCCGCTTTGTCTGCATGGGCCACGACCCGGACCTCCGCGCCCAGTTTCTCACCGAGATGGACAAACTCGGCTTCAAGGTCGAGCTCGAGGTCCTCGACATCCTCCGCGACAGGCAGGAGCTCCACTTCAAGCGCGAGGCCGAGGCCAAAATCGTCCGGAAGAAGAAGACCCTCGAGATCAAGAGCTTCTACCCGATGAACCTCCTTCAGAAACTCTCCCTCGAAAAAAGCAAGGTAGGCGAATGGCGGGAGCTCGTCGACTCGGTCTTGATCGATTGGAATTACGACGGTGCCGTCTTCAGTCCCGGGCTGGCCGACATTCCCGACAAGAAGGAGTTGGTGGCGGGAAGTTACGATATCCCAGAAGGAGCAGGGACAATCCGGGTCAAGATCACGGACCTCCTCGCGGAGTCCTGGGAAGGGAATGTGGAAGGCTGACATGGCGAAGAAAGCAGCCGCCGAAGAAGCAGTCGTCACCCAGCCATTCTTCGAGTACCTCTGGGCCTTCTACAAGAAGAGCCGCGGGCAGATACGCTTCTTCTACAAGGATCTCACGAAACGCCTTCTCGACTACAACGATCCAGCCAATGGAACCGCCTTTCTCCGCGCCCCGCAGTTCGAGGCCTTCGAGATGTACGTTTTCCTGAAGGAGTACCTCGGAAATCCCCAGCTTGCCGACCTCCTTGATGCCTGGCGGCACAACGAAGGCAAGTTCCAGCTCCAAAACACACCCATCGCCGCCCAAGGGGACCTCTTCCTCGACAGGGCCAAAGATGCGCGCGCCTACGACGAGGCTTTCAGGAAGCTGGCAGCCGTTCGGCAGGACTACGCGAACTACATCTTCGCCCTCACGATGGGCGTGGGCAAGACCATCCTCATGGCGACCTGCATCTACTATGAATTCCTCCTCGCCCGCAAGTTTCCCAAGGACGAGCGCTTCTGCCACAACGCCATCGTCTTCGCTCCAGACACGACCGTCCTCCAGTCCCTCAGGGAAATCCAGGACTTCGATATGACCAAGGTCGTGCCGCCAGAATACGCCAAGAGCATCGAATCGGAGATCAAGTTCCACTTTCTCGAGGAATCGGGCGTGACCCTCAACACCCTCGATCGTTCCTCTTTCAATGTCGTGATCTCTAACACCCAGAAAATCATCAGGAAGCGGCAGAACAAGGACAAGACAGCCACCGACCAACTCTTCGGGCCCGATGCCTTCAAGGTGGCGATAAATGGCGATCCCAATGAAGACCTCTACGAAATCGAGAGCGAGGACGAGCTTTCCACCAACCAGCGCTTCCAGAAGCTCTCGCGCCTCCACCAACTCGGCATCTACGTCGACGAGGCCCACCACGCCTTCGGCAAGTCCCTCAAGAGGGACATGGCAGACCGAGAGTCCAAGACGAGCCTCCGTCTCACCATCGACAGCCTGGCCAAGGAGCTCGGGCGTACCAAGACACGCGTCGTCGCCTGTTACAACTTCACGGGAACTCCCTATGTCGAGAACGAGCTCATGCCCGAGGTCGTCTACGCATTCTCCCTCAAGGACGCGATCAAGGACCGCTATCTCAAGACGGCCAAGGTCACCCAGGTCAAGAACGCGAAGTCCCTGGCCTTCATCCGTAACGCCATCAGGACCTTTGTCGAGACCCACGGGAAGACCCGCTACGAGGGCATGCTGCCCAAGATGGCCATCTTCGCCTCGACGATCGAGGAACTGGAAAAGGAACTCAAGCCCCAGGTCGAGAAGGTCCTGCTGGAACTTGACCTTCCGATTTCAAAGGTCCTCGTCAATGTGGGAGATGAGAAGCTGACCACGAGCGACGACATCCGCGAGTTCCGGAAACTTGACTCACGAGAGTCGAAGAAGCAGTTCATCCTCCTTGTCGGCAAGGGCAAGGAAGGGTGGAACTGCCGCTCCCTCTTCTCCGTGGCCCTTTTCCGCGAGCCCAAGTCCAAGATCTTCGTCCTCCAGGCGACCATGCGTTGCCTTCGCTCGATCACGGACATCCAACAAGAGGGGCACGTGTTCCTCTCCGAGGAGAACTACACGATCCTCAAGAAGGAGCTCGAAGCCAACTTCAGGCTTTCGATTGACGAGTTCCAGGACAGGCCCGACGACGGGAAAGAAGACAAGATCGTGAAGCCGCGAAAGCCCCCGGTCTTTGTCGAACTCATCGAACGCAAGACCCTCTACAACCTCGTTCGGAAAGAGCTGAAGAAGGGGTATTCCCTGGACTTAGACAAGCTCGAAGCCAGCGCCTATCGCCTGACCGCGGCTACCATCGACCTTAGGACCATTCAAAACGACAAAGGAATTGAAGTGGATATTTCGGCCTTGAGGGAGGATATCGAGTTCACGCCGATCATGCTCGTCGCCGAGGTCGCACGCTATCTCAACAAGGGACCGCTCGAGGTGGAAGAACTGCTCGAATCCTCGTCGGAGGGTTTCGACACCTTGCTCGCCTGGGTGAATCGATCCAACAGCATCCTCTACGAAGTCATCATCCCTCGGCTCTTCAAGCAACTGTTCTCCATCGAAGAGCATCTCGGCCCGGAACAGAAAATACAGAAGCTCCTGGTCAAGGATCCCCCCGAAGGAGACAAGGGCTACCATATCCGTGTCGACCCTGACCGGTTCGTCGAAGAAAAGTCCCCGCGCTACTCGACTCATTCCGATAAAAGCTTCCATGTCTCAGGGTACTACTTCGATTCGAATCCCGAGTTCCTGTTCTTCGGCAAGAACCTTCCAAATGCGAACATCAAGAAGCTTTGGTTCACCGGCATGCTCACCGCGGGACAGACGGAGTTCCATGTCCACTACATCGATCCCGATTCCCATGCCCTACGTACCTACTATCCCGACTTCCTCATAGAGATGATGGATGGTCGCTTCCTCATCGTCGAGGTAAAGGGTGAGAACCTCCTCGACGATCCAGTCACCCTCGCCAAGCAGTCCTATGCGGCAAAGATGGCGGACGCGAGCAGGATGGAATACGTCCTGATCCCAAGCAAGAAAGCAGATGGACTGCTCGAGGATATCCTTTTGCTGAGCGGACACCAAGATCACTAGGCCTGAGATTGGCGCACACAAAGGCACATGAAAGAGAGTAGAACACAGGCAAGAAAGGAGAAAAGCAAGAGTTCTCGCACAATCCCAAATCCTGCTCATCCTTTTCCATTTGCCGCGAAGATCGTCAACATCAGCTCACTGTCGTCGATGAGTCGGTATTCGGGACGCCTGCCCGAGAGGCGCTCGCTCTCCGTGAGGATGATGGGGACGCCTTCGCCCCGCTTGTCCATCAGGAAGCCGCGCTCGCTCTGCAGTCCTTCGAGGGAGAGCGGACAGCGTGCAAGGAGGCTTGCTATAAGCTCGTTCCGGGCTGCCTGCCTGAGCGGAAGGCTCTCGATCGTCATCGAGTTCGGTATGGTCCCGGGCGAGAAAAGCTCGAGTCGGTCGTGAAAGAGGTGAAGGCGGATCTTCGACACATGGATGGAGTAGTCCCGATGGGCGACGGCATTGACGATCGCCTCAAAGACCGCCGACATCGAATACTGGGGTAGGTCGCGGCGGGCAGGCGCCTTGGTCGCAGCGATCAGCATGTTCCGCGCCACGAAGCGGCATGCCTCCCTGATCTGCTCGTCGAGCGGACCCTTGTAATCTTTCGCGTCTATCTGGAATTCGGCGTTTCGTTCGGTACCGCGATAGGCTACCGCCTGGATGAAGGCATTCGGCAGCCATTCGGTTGGGTTCCTGGTCGCGAGGAGTCCTCCACCAACACTCGGATGCAGCTGACCCTCGTCGTCCTCGACGAGGAGCTTCATCTTGGTCAGGAATTCGCGATCGCCCTTCGGCGAGAGGGCCGTGGTGAAGCGCTGCCACAGCAGGCGGTCAAGGGCCTCGGCGGGAACTTCAGCCATCACCTGTTCGTCAAAGCGGATCAACCGCGCTTGGCTGCGCTGCTGGAAGAGCCTCGCAAGCAGGTCGGGGCTCATCTGACTCTCCGAGCTCCCAATACGCTGGAAATAGTCGCCCGGGCTACGATGGACGAAGAGACTCCTTGCCAGGTCAATCCTTATGATGGCGCGGTCGGAACCCTGGGCAAGAGGTAGGAGTAGTTTCTTGATCCGACAGATTAGAGGGGGAACTATGAGGTCATTGCAGATCGACCGGATCCAGGTCTCCACGGCATCGAGCCTGGCTACTGGAATACCAAGGATTCCCCTCGTCTTGTCCTCGATACCGAGCACAAAGACACCGCTCCAGGTATTCGCCATCGCGGCCAACTCGTCGGCCATGCTATCGCGGTGCGGACCGCTGACATGCTCGCCGCTGAACACAATCTCCTTGAGCTCCAAGGTCGAGTCCTCGCCGAGCCGAATCTGGTCGAGAAGTTCTTTTGGCGTATCGAACACTTATGACCCTCCAAAACAGGCTTTCCAGCTCCTCGTCGCCACCTGTTTTTGCATGACGAGCCTTTGAGGCGCATCGATCACTCCGCATCTCAAGCTTCCTCCGGAATCCATGCCGCTGGTCACCCGATTCTCCGGGGATTTTTCCTTCCCGCTTGAATACGCGAACCCAAAAAAAGGGGCGCCATCCCTGGCGCCCCGTTTCCACATCAAATGCTTGCTTGATCGCTTGCTTGCTACTTCGCCTTCGCCGTCTCAAGCACGGGGATCCTCATGGCGTAGAAGCTTCTCCACACGAAGACGAGGGCAACGCAGAAGAACACGATGCCGATCCAGGGGGCCACATTGCGGAAGCTTGCCGAGATGGCGATCTCCATGGCCAGGAGCCCGAAGAGGGTCGTGAACTTGATAATTGGGTTCATCGCGACGGAGGAGGTATCCTTGAAGGGGTCGCCGACGGTGTCGCCAATGACGGTCGCATCGTGGAGAGCGGAGCCCTTGCCCTCACCGGCAGCCTTGAGATCCTTGTCGGTCTCGACGATCTTCTTGGCATTGTCCCAGCAACCGCCGGCGTTGGCCATGAATACGGCCTGGAAGAGGCCGAAGACCGCGATTCCGATGAGGTAGAACACGAAGAAGGACATGGGCCTGAGCATCTGGAGGGCAGCCGGGGAGTGGTCGCCATCGATGTAGCCTGCGGGCGAGGAAAAGAAGGCGAAGCCCAGTGCGAAGCAGAAGACCGCGAGGAAGATGTTGTACATGCCCTTCTGCGCGTAGACGGTGCAGATGCGGACGACTTCCTCGGAATCCTTGTCAGAGGCCGCTTCCTTGGAATTGACATTGAAATTCTTCTTGATGAACTCGACGGCGGAGTAGGCACCGGTCGTGACAGCCTGCATCGAGGCTCCGGAGAACCAGTAGATGACGGCGCCGCCGGCGATGAAGCCCATGAGGGAGTAGGGGTTGAGGATGTTGAGCACGGTCGCGGGATCGATGTTGAAGGACTTCTCGATCAGGAGGATCAGGGAGAAGATCATCGTAGTTGCACCGACTACGGCGGTACCGATCAGGACTGGCTTGGCGGTCGCCTTGAAGGTGTTGCCAGCTCCGTCGTTCTCTTCCAGTGCTTCCTTGGCCACCTCGAACTGGGGCTTGAAACCGAAGTCCTTCTCGATCTCCTTCGAGATGTTGGGGATCTGCTCTATCCTGGATAGCTCGTAGA
>SESF01027309.1_pt1 | contig 10430 bp, 7 predicted proteins | sample 3171521 | NCBI WGS metagenome assembly SESF01 (sample SAMN10866945, study PRJNA518727) | freshwater metagenome | biome: subpolar coniferous forest; feature: holomictic lake; material: water; isolation source: holomictic Lake 227, 6 m and 8 m depth | place: Canada: near Kenora, Ontario | collected...
CCACTCACGTGGCCAATATCCCGCACGGGCTGTTCGTGCATAATGACACTTTCGAAGGCTGGAATTCGGATGATGAAATTACCGTCCCCGCCGGGGCGGACGGCGCCCTGCCCCCGTTCGGCTATTACCAGCCGCTGCAGAACGAAACCCGCCTTAAACTGCTGAAGTGGTTGAACCCCGCCACGGGCGCGCCTTACTGGCTTGAACCCGCCAACCGCCTGCCCATGGGCCAGGATACCACCCGCGGCCCGAAGGGCCAGTACGGCGGCGCCGGCGGCGAGGACCTTTTCGCCAGGGACAAGGTTACCCTCAGCCCCGAAATACACCGGGAACAGCTTGCCGCTGCCGCGCTGGCCACGGTGAACATCGTAAAGGCCGCGTCCAGGATGCTGCCGCCGCTGGTCTACGACCTTAAAATGAAGGATGGCGACACGGTGAAACAGGGCCGCACCGCCCCGCTCAGCTTCGGCGCGCTGGACAATAATTCCAGCCGGGTGAATTGTGTAATTAATATTTACAGCGGCGGCGCGTTCGTGGGTGAAATGAGCCGGGGCGCGCTAGGCATGGTGGAGCCGAAAAGCTGGCGCATGCCGTTCTTCAGCAACCGCGTCAGAACGGAATGGACCGGCATGGCCGACGGAAAAACGCTGCCCCCGGGCGAATACACCCTTGAAGTGACGCTGACCGACGAGGATGGCAACGTTACTCCGGAAGAAGTGAACCAGGACGATATCACCGAGAACGACACCCGCATAAAAGTTACTGTGGAATAGCCGCAGCCGGGCGTTTCCCTTTCTTGATAAAGTTATCGAGTTGTCGTGTAGTGTCCCCGCTTTTTATTGCGTATTAGACTGTTTGACTTATCTTGAGGACTTCTTTCATTCTGTTGATAAATAGTCAAAAGTCAAACACGTCCCGTAGCACTCCCCTTAAAAATAGAAACTAGCTGTCGGTTCAAAAAAGAATTGTGTAAAGTCGCTAAGTTTTTGGTGCATAAAACGAAGAGTCGATTTTTTTAATTCGTATCCACAAGCAACTCCTAAAGCTATTCTGGATTGGGGTCGATACTCAAACCTCTCATAAATAACCGGGGTAGTTATTGAAGTCTCAGCCAAGTGAATATTTTGTATTCTACGTCCTCCCGAGCTGTTAGTCGCCGCCAGCGTAATGTTATCAATGTTTTGCACAGAATATCTGCAAATTCCAACAGCCGAATATAAAAATAATTTTTCATTTAGCGGATGCTTGTATGCTACTAAAAATCTGGAACCGCTAAAGTTAAAATTGTTGTATACATTGTTAACACCCACTTCGAGTGTGAGTCTATAATTTGTACTGTAATAAGTATAATCCAGCTGGATTTTTGAGGACAGATCATATCTCACCCCAGGTGCATATGAACTAAGTCGTGCTGCCTCAGGATCAGGTGAAATGGGTGATCCCGTATTCGTGTCAGTATAAGTAACTGATTTGCCCCATCTGCTATTACCTTTAAAAACGGTCCCCATATATACACCTATTGACTGTGTTTTAGGAACTGCCAAATCAGTCAAATAATACTGAGCTTTATCGTCGAAAGAACTTGCGGAAATTGTGTTATAGGCAGTCGCAACAATATCACCTGTCTCCGTTTGAACCATTCTGGCGTTAATATGGTATTTTGCCCCAATCTTCTCCATGCTACCAAGGATCTGTAATGTTGCACCACTGAGCTTTCCCACTTTTAAGGCTTCTTCCGGATTTACAACACCTGACATACCTAATTTAAGTTCGGTAAAAATTTTATTAAGGTCAACTCTTTCTACAAGTATGAAACTCGGATATTTTCTAAAACTATGCGTTAAAAGTTCAGCCAAAACATTGCCTGTTTTTCTTTTAGCCAACTCCTCACTGGTATGAAATGGTAGGATTGCAATTGTGGCTTTCTGTTCTTTCGGGTGAGAGATTTGATAAGCAGAGACCAAGTCTTTTGCTAATTTATCAAGGCTTACGGATACTTCAGAGTCAGAAGTGGCAAAAACCATCGAATTTAAAGTGAAAATCGCTACAACCGACAAAAGTGTTATTTTCATTTAATTCCCCTCCCCTTACCGCGCAATCCCCTAGCAATTAATTAGGTAAATTTAACACATTTATTGCTCTTGTCGCAAACATCTGAGGCGTCAAATTTTCAGACAAACAGTGCAACCTGAAATCTGTATGAAACATAACGCGGATTATCACAAGCGTTCCTGTATTTTGCCCTTTCCGCTATCTGAGTAATTTGCGGGGAGTCTTCCTTTACCGTTATAATAGAAAAGGTGTTAATAATTTTAGAGGTTAAGACTTGAAACTTAGCGTTATCGGGCCTAACGAAAACATCGTAGAGAAAGCGGGGGAGCTCCTGCTTTCGGCTGAGTCTTTGGCCGATAATATCGTGGTTTTCCCGGGCAAGCGGCCGGCGCATTTTCTGCGCAAGTACCTGGCCGGGAAGAAAGGCGGGGCGCTGCGCGCGCCGGTCATCACTTCCATGGACGGGTTCATAGACCTGGCCGCCGAAGAGCTGGGCATAAAGGGCGCGGAGGCCTCCGCGCTGGACCTGGCGGCATTGCTCTACGGGCGGCTGAAAAAAGAACTGTGCCGTGTGATAGGGCGCGGTCCCGACGAGCTTACGCTGGATTCTTTCCTGCCTTGGGCGCTTAAAGTAATAGGCGATTTCGAAGAGCTGAAAATAGAGCTGAAGACCCGCAAAGAGCTGTCCGGTTACGATGCCATCCTGCCCGAAGACCTGCGCAGCGAGTCGTTCATTAAGAAGCTGGAAAGCTTCAGCCGCCTTTACGGCGAATTCTACGAGGAGCTGGAAAAAGAAAAACTGCTCACCCGCTCCATGAAATACGCCCGGGTGGCGGGGGAAATAGAGAAGCTCGACCACGCGCGGTACGAAAACATCATCTTCGCCGGCTTCTTCGCGCTGACCGGCGCGGAAAGGACCATTCTAAAACACCTCGCCGCGCGCGGCGCGCATATCCTGCTCGACCCCGGGCCCGGGCTGGAGGAGCAGTTCGCTTTCCTCGGCCCTGTCCCGGCCGCCCGGCCGGCAGGCCGGCCTGTTCTGCATTTCTATAAAGCCTCGGACACGCACGGCGAAATTTTCAAGCTGGCGGAGATCCTCAAGGACCCCGCCCCCGGGGACGTGATAGTGCTGCCGGAGCCGCAGAGCCTGTTCCCGCTGATAGAGAACGTGCTGCCGCGGGCGGGGGAATACAATATCTCCATGGGCTACCCGCTGGCCGCCACGCCGGTCTACGCCCTGCTGGACGCGCTGGGCGACCTGCTGGACAAGAAGAACGAGGCCGGCTACTTCGCGCCTAATTATTTAAAGCTGGTCTTCCATCCTTACGTAAAGAATATTTACCTCAAAGGCTCGGCCGAGCCCAGCCGCGTTATCTTCCAGACCATAGAGGAACATCTTTCCAGCCGCGTGAACAAGTACGTTACGCTCAGGGAAATAGAGAGCGACGCAGAGCTGCTTAAAGCGGCCGCGGCCAGGCTGCGGGATTACGGCGGGGAACTGGAACCCGCCGATATCAAGGCGCATATCGCCGCCGTGCACACAACGCTCATCGCCCCTTTTGAGGACATAAATAACATTGCCGATTTCGCCGGCAAGCTGCTGGCTTTCATCTCGCATATTTCGGAGCACAGCACCGCTACGCTGCACCCTTACTGGGCGCCTTTCGTGGAAAAGGCCATGGAGCAGATCATAGCGCTGAAGAACAGCCGCCTGGCGGCGGAAAGCTTCGGCGGCGCGGCCGGCTATTTCAAGTTCTTCAAAACTTTCATACAGGGCGTGAATTACCCGTTCCCGGGCACGCCGCTCAAAGGCCTGCAGGTGCTGGGCTTCCTTGAAACGCGCTGCCTCCGGTTCGACCGCGTTTATTTCCTGGACGCCAACTCGGACATCCTGCCCGCGGCCCGCAAAGAGGACACCATCCTTTCCCATTTCGTGCGCGAAAGCCTGGGGCTGTCCACCTACAAAACGCGCGAGCGGCTGTCCCGCTATTATTTCAGCGCGCTGACGGCGGGCGCCAAAGAAGCGCATATCTTCTACAAGGACAGCGCGGACAAAGAGCGCAGCCCGTTCGTGGAAAAACTCGTCTGGGACCTGGAGCGCAGGGGGGAGAAGCCCGACGAGCACGACGTGCACCTGCGCATCAATTTCGCGCAGGCCGAGCCGAAGGCCATAGCCAAACCGCCCGAACTGATAGAGGCGCTGAAAAAGCGAGAATTCTCGCCTTCGGCCATAGACACTTACCTGAACTGCGGCCTGCGGTTCTATTACCAGTACGCCCTGCGCCTGAGCGAGAAGGACGAGCTTTCCGACGACATAGAGCAGCGCGACATCGGCACCATAGTGCACGAGGTGCTGGAAAGTTTCTTCGCGGCCCGCAAGGGCGGTCCGCTGAATATCCTGGAGGCCGACTACGGCAAGGTAATAGAGGACGCCGGCCGTGTGTTCGACGCGCGGCTGAAAGGGCATAACGCCGGCTTCGAATACCTGATAAAGCGGCAGGTGGAGCGCCGCCTGCGCGACATCCTGGATTACCACCGCGACAACCTGGCCGGCGTGACCATACTGGACTGCGAGACCAAATTAACCGCGGAGCTGCCCACTAAATACGGCAGCATAAAGCTGAAAGGGCGGGCAGACCGCGTGGACCTGCGCGGCGGCGTAACGCATATACTGGATTATAAGACCGGCGCCCGGGCCGGCGTGCCGAACTGGCAGCGGTTCGACCTGGGCGTGCGCGGGGACTGGCCCGCCACTTTGAAGTCGGTGCAATTGCCTTTCTATATACTGGCTTACATGACTGAACACGGCATAAGCGGCGCGGCCGGCATGGACGCTTCCCTGATGCTGCTGGGCGCGGAAAACATAGCCGAGGAAACGCTGTATAAGGAACGCAATAAGAAGGTGCCGGACAAGGCGGCCATCTTCGGCACCTATAAGGAAGCCATAACGGCCCTGATTGAGGAGATCCTGGATAAGGACCTGCCTTTCAGCCCGCCGCCCGACGAAACGCCCTGTACGGTGTGCCCGTTCAGGAACCTCTGCGGCCGGCAATGGGTGGCCGTTTAACGCTTATTTCCCTAATTTCAGCGACACCGAATAATTAAGGCTCAGGTCGTTGTGCCTTACTCCCGGCTGGGGCCTGGAGGAATATTCATTGTTAGTGGTTATCCGGAAGAACCATTTCTCCGGCACTATCGTGAACTGCAGGTACGCTTCCGTGTAGGTGCGGAAATCGGCCATATCCGCCACCAGCGGGAAATACATGAAGTCGGTGCCCAGCAGCGCGTAGTCGGACAGCCGCACCGGCACTATGGCCCTGGCCGCGGCGCGGAATTCGCGCTGTATGGTGCCGTTCTTGTAACGGGAGTATTCAGGCATGGGTCCGGCGCTGAGCACCACGCGTTCTTTGGCCTCCTTCTGCAGCAGAAAATGGTAGCAGACGCCCGCCGAGTTGGCGGTGCGGTATTTCAGCTGCAGGAACCTGTTCTTGGCGTGCGTGCTGCTGAAATACAGGTTGATATGCGGGGCGGCGGCGTAGGTGTACAGGAAAGCGCCGCGGACCTTGTCCATAACCACGTTAGCGCCGAATTTGACGAAATTCTGCTCGGCCTGGATGTAAAAATTATTCTTTTCGCTCAAGGCCTTGCTGAAATCTATCTTGCCGTAGTAGCCCACGCTGTCCACGTTGCCGTTCATGTAATTGCCGCCGGCCGAGACGTCCAGGCTGTATACTTTCACCGGCTTCCAGTTCTCGGGCGCGCGGATGCGCATGTCGTCGTAGCGCGAGAACTGCTGCGCCTGGAGGAGGGCAGGAGCGGAGCAAAGTAAAGCCAGTGCCAGGATCTTTGTTTTCATGCTTATAATATAGCAAGAAACCCTGTTGCTGATTAAGGCCTTTCGCGGTCATTCAGGCCCGCGCCGCGGAATTTTACTCGGCGCGGCCCTTTTGCTACAGTAATACCCGGGCGGAACAGAGGGAATTTATGAAAACAATAATGCTGGCTTTGGCTGTTAGCGCTGCCGCGTGCTCCGTAACGGCCGCGCGGGCCGCGGAAAATAAAGGCAAGATATTGGTAGTTATGTCCGGCGCCGATCATGTTACGCTGAAAAGCGGCGAACTGCATCCCACGGGCTATTTCCTGTCCGAGCTTACGGGGCCCGCGCTGGCTTTGAAAGCCGCCGGCTACGAGCTGGTGTTCGCCAACCCTACCGGCAAAGAGCCGGCCATGGATAAGACCAGTGACAGCGCGCAGTGGTATAAGACCGGGGAAGATTACCAGCTGGCCAAAGCTTTCGTGGCCGGGGCCGCGGGCCTGAAAAAACCGCGCAGGCTGGCTTCGTTTACGGACAAAGAACTTTCAACTTTCAGCGCCCTGTTCGTGCCGGGCGGGCACGCGCCCATGCAGGACCTTTTTAAGGACGCCGGGATGGGGAAGCTGCTGGCTTTCTTCCATAAAAAAGGCATACCTACCGCGCTGATCTGCCACGGGCCGGCGGCTTTGCTGGCTTCGGCCGGCGGGAAATGGATATACTACGGTTATAAAATGAGCGTGTTCTCCACCCCCGAGGAACAGCAGCAGGAAAAAGGCGGCGCGCTGGCCGGGCTGGTGCCTTTCTACGCCGCAGAAGAATTGTCCAAAGCCGGGGGGGTGGTTTCCTCCACCGCGCCCTGGAGCAGCTACGCCGTGCAGGACCGGGAGCTGATAACCGCGCAGAACCCGATGTCGGAGGGAGAATTCACCCCTTTGCTGCTGAAAGCCGTTGCGGAATACGGGAGCCGGAAGAAGAATTGACCGGGACCATGCAACCGGGACGGCCCGCGGCGCGTACTAACAATAATGGCTGAAACGGACATAGAACTTGCGCGCCGCTGCCTGGGCGGCGATAATTCCGCCTTTGAAGGCATCCTGGAAATATACCAGGACCGGATCTACAGTTTCGCGCTGCGCCTGCTTAAAGACGAACAGGCCGCCGAGGACGCCGCGCAGGAAACCTTCATTAAAGCTTTCAAGAACCTCGCTTCCTATAACCCCGCCTACCCTTTCGCTGCCTGGCTGTTCCGCATAGCGCACAACGCCAGCATGGACGCCCTGCGCGCCGGCGGCAAAACGGTTTCCATGGATACCGAGGATTTTCCCGACCTGCCGGACCAGACCATAGGAGTGGCCGAAAGCGTGGCCGCCGCACTGGACAGCGAGCGTATAGAGGCCCTGCTGGCCTCGCTGCCTCCTTTATACAGCGAGGCGCTGCTGCTGGCTTACCGCGAGGACATGGGCCCGGCCGAGATAGCGCGGGTAATAGGCGTTCCGGAAGGTACCGTGAAAGCCCGCCTGTTCCGCGGCCGGGAAATGATCAAGATAAAACTTGGAGGGACAGCGCCGGGGAGCCCTTCCCGGGGGGTTCCGGACCCCGACTTGGGCTTGCAGTCAATGGAGGGGGAGGATAAGGGCGGCCTCGCTGGCCGACCCGGCCCCCGGAAAGGGCTCCCCGGTGATGTACCGAACCCGGAAGAGGATGCAACCGTTTAAGGACCTGGAGCGTATTATGAATATGGACGCCAAGACCGACCAACTGATAAACAAAGCCATAGCCGCCCTGCCTTACAGGCGGCCCCGGGCGGGTTTCGCCCTCCGGGTAATGGCCGAAATAGCGGCGGCGCAGGCGGCCGAACCCTGGAAGGAATATATACTTAAAGCCACGGGGCTGACAGTGGCGGGATGGACGATGACGCTGGGAGTCATCGGCGCGAAGCTGGTTTATTCCAACCTGCCGGAGATAGCGGCGTTCCTTATACAGCCGGGAGCGGCGGCGCAGGGGTTGAAACTCCTGGCGGCGCATGCCGCCCTGTTCGGAGTAAAGCTGGCGGGGGGCCTGTCATTCATGGCCGACCTGGCGGCGGCGGCGGCCGGGTTCCCCGGCGGTTATGAAATAGCGGCGGCGGCCGTGATCTGCGCCGCCACGGTGGCGGCCCTTTCGAAAAGGCCCGCCGGCGTAAGGATCTAGTATATGGAGGATATTGTAATGAAAAACTTAAAAAGACAGCTGCTGTTCGTATTGGCCCTGGCCTGTTTCACCGGCGCGGCCGAAGCGCGCAGGAACGAACTGCGCCACGAGGACATCTTTGTAGCCAAAGGCGCTACCAGCGGCGACGTGGTCACCGACAAGTCCATTACCGTGGACGGCGTGCTGAACGGAGACGCGGTTTCGGTGGGCGGAGCCTCGGTGACCGTGAACGGGGAAATAACCGGCGACCTGATCTCGCTGGGCGGCACCGTGAACGTGCCCGGCTCGGTAAAGAACGATATCATCAGCATCGGCGGGCCGGTGAACGTGAGCGGCAAAGTAGGCGGCGATATCACCGACATCGGCGCCAAGGTGGAGCTTTCCGGCACCGGCCAGGTGGACGGGGATATCTCGTCGCTGGGCGGCACGGTGGTAAAAGGCGAAAAGTCCGTGCACAAGGGGCAAACGCAGAATTTCGACGTGCGCGCCCTGCGCACCACGCTGCCGCGCGTGCTCAGGGTAATCCGTTATTCCGGCGGGCATGAGAATATCGATAACCCCTGGCTGGCCGGCGGCCTCATAGGCGGGCTGGTAGGCCTCGGCCTGTTCCTTATCTTCTCGGTGCTGGTCACCGGCGTGATACTGCTGCTGCTGCCCGCGGTCTTCTTCCCGAAGAACGTGGAGAACGCGGCGGCGGCCATTTCTGGCGATATCTGGCGCGCCTGCGGCATAGGGGCGCTGATCATGGTCTGCCTGTTCCCGGGGCTGCTGGTGCTGGTGGTTTCCGTGATGGGCATCCCCCTGGTGCCGTTCGCGCTGATCCTGGCCGCGGCGGCCGCGGTGCTGGGGCTCAGCGCTTTCAGCGTGGTGCTGCAGCAGCGCTTCTTCGAAGGCATAAAGAAAGCCGGCCCGGTCACGCTGTACGGCAAGGTGGCCACCGGCTACGCCATCATGGCCGGGCTGCTGTTCTTCGGCAAGCTTATCCCGTTCATAGGCGGCATATTGTCGCTGATCGGGGCCATGCTTATGGCCTTCGGCGTAATGATGGGCCTCGGCTCGGTGTGGATGACCAAGATGGGCAGCAAGGCGTACGTGCCGATGCCGCAGCCGGCCGCGCAGCCGGCCGCTCTGCCCGCGGCGCAGCCCGCGCCGCAGCAGGACCTGCCTCCCGCTAAGCCGGAATAAGCGGCCCGGCGCGAAAAAAAGTATAGTAGTGCTCGGCCGGCGCCCGGTGAAAACCGGCGCCGGCCTTTCCCCGGATGGGCAGTGCGGTTCTCAGCCTTGATAAATGCCAAAAGCTCCGCAAAAAAACAAACGGGCCGCGAAGGACTGGATAGTTTATATCCTTAGGTGCCGCGGCGGCCGGCTTTATACCGGCGTTACCAATAACCTCGAACATCGCCTGGCGGCGCATAAAGCGGGCCTGGGGGCCAAGTTCACCCGGGCCTTCGCGCCGGTCAGGCTGGCCTGGAGCCGGGCGGGCTTTACGCGGTCGGCGGCGCTTAAGCTGGAAGCCGCCATAAAAAAGCTCCCGCGCGCCGGGAAAAAACAATGCATTGCCCGGGATCAAACACCCCTGCCCTAAAAAATAGTAAAATTTAGCGGTCGCCTTTACTGCTCATTGAATCCGTAATTCTCAAACTCCGCGCTGCCCGCGTTATCGCGGCATAGCGGCCGTACTCCTTAACTGCAAAAGGATTTCCGTAATGGCAAAAAATAAAAGTTTCGCGGCGGTGGTCCTGGCGGCCGGCCTCGGCACCCGCATGAGGTCCGACCTGCCCAAGGTGCTGCATTACCTCGGCGACATGTCCCTGATAGAGCGCGCCATCCGCAAAATAGCGCAGCTGGGGCCCGCAAAAATAATCGTTATCACGGGCCACAAGGCCGAACTGGTGGAGGCCGAGCTTGCCAAAAGGCTGGGCCCCGCCCTTTTTGAAAAAATAGTTTTCGTGCGCCAAAAGCTGCTGAAAGGCAGCGGCCGCGCCGTGCAGGAGGCCATGCCCGCCATCCGGGCCTACGCGCACGCCATGGTGCTGTGCGGCGACGCCCCGCTGTTCCGGCCCGAGACCGTTAAAAAAATGGCCGGCTTCTATTTCAAGCACGCCCCCGACTGCCTGGTGATGACGGCCGACCTGCCCGAGCCGGGCTCCTACGGGCGCATAAAGCGCAACCACGCCGGGGACGTGGCGGCCATAGTAGAGGCCGCCGACGCCGACACCTGGGAGAAGAACATAAAGGAAGTTAACTCCGGCACTTATTTCTTCAGCGTTAAAGCGCTGGAAAAAGCCGTGCGCGGCCTTAAGAAGAAAGGCTCCAAAGGCGAGTTCTACCTGACCGACGCCGTGGAGAACATCATAACCGCGGGCGGCCAGGC
>SESF01014432.1_pt1 | contig 10420 bp, 6 predicted proteins | sample 3171521 | NCBI WGS metagenome assembly SESF01 (sample SAMN10866945, study PRJNA518727) | freshwater metagenome | biome: subpolar coniferous forest; feature: holomictic lake; material: water; isolation source: holomictic Lake 227, 6 m and 8 m depth | place: Canada: near Kenora, Ontario | collected...
ACTGCTCAGCTGTCAGGACCTTTCCAAAAGCTTCGGCTCGCGCCCTTTGTTCGAGGGGCTGTCGTTCGGCCTGGAAGAAGGCGAGCGGACGGGGCTTATCGGCCCCAACGGGGCCGGCAAATCCACGCTGCTTAAAATTCTGGCCGGGGCGGAAACGCAGGACTCCGGCGCGGTCACGCCCAGGCGCGGCCTGCGGCTGGGCTACCTGGCGCAGCAGGATAGTTTTACCGACGCCGCCGAAGGCTGGACGGTGCGCGGAGAGATAGTGAAAGCCCTGGCCGGCCTGGGGCTGGAAGATTACGAAATAGACCGGCGCGCCAACGAAGGCTTGGCCGCCGCGGGCTTCGCCGACCCCGCGCAGGGCGTGAACGTGCTTTCCGGCGGCTGGCGCAAGCGGCTGGCGATCCTGGCGGCAACAGTGCGCGAGCCCGACCTGCTGCTGCTGGACGAACCTACCAACCACCTGGACATCGAAGGCGTGCTGTGGCTTGAAAATTTCATTACCGACTATAAATTCCCTTTCCTGGTGGTCACGCATGACCGCCGCTTCCTGGAGCGCGTCACCAACCGCGTGATAGAGCTCAACAAGCGCTACCCCGAAGGCTATTTCAACAGCGTGGGCAACTACAGCAAATTCCTGGAGAACCGGGAGTCTTTCTTCGACGCGCAGGCCTCGCGCGAAGAATCGGTGCGCAATATAGTGCGCACGGAAATAGCCTGGCTGCGCCGGGGAGCCCGCGCCCGCACCACCAAGCAGAAAGCCCATATAGACAGGGCGGGTGAATGGATAAAGGAGCTTTCCGAGCTGGAGTACCACAACGCCCAGAACCGCACCGCCAGCCTGGATTTCACCGCCGGGGACCGCCAGGCCAACCGCCTTATCCACGCCGTGAATATCTCAAAAAGCCTGGGCGGACGCAAGCTGTTCGGGCCGCTGGACCTTACGCTGAGGCCCGGCGAAAAATTGGGCCTGCTGGGCGGCAACGGCTCGGGCAAGACCACCCTGCTCAGGATGCTGGCCGGGCAGCTGGCGCCGGATTCCGGCACGCTCAAGCGGGCCGACGGCCTGCGCGTGGCCGTGTTCGACCAGCACCGCGCGAAGCTCAACCTCGACCATACGCTTAAACAGGCGCTGTGCGGCCACGGCGAGCACGTGTTCTACAAAGGCGCGGCCATACACGTCAAAGGCTGGGCCACCCGCTTCCTTTTCCGGGCCGAGCAGCTGGAGATGCCGCTCAGGCTGCTGTCGGGCGGCGAGCAGGCCCGCGTGCTGATAGCCGGCTTCATGCTGGAGCCCGCCGACGTGCTGCTCCTCGACGAGCCCACCAACGACCTGGACCTGCAGTCGCTGGAGGTGCTGGAGGAAAGCATGTGCGACTTCCCCGGCGCGCTGGTGCTGGTCACTCACGACCGCTACCTGCTGGAGCGCGTCAGCCGCAGGCTGCTGGCGCTGGACGGCAGGGGCAGCGCCGGGTTCTTCGCCGACCTTTCGCAGTGGGAGAACCGGATGGAGCAGCAGCGGCTCGAGGCCGCCAGCGCGCCGGCCCCCGAGGCGGCCGCCGCGCAGGGGCCTTCGGCCAAAGAGACCAGGGAGTTCAAGGCGGCCATACGCAAGCTGGAATCCGAAATGCAGACCGCCGAGAACCAGGCCGCCAAGGCACGCCTGGCCCTGGAGGACCCAGCCATAGCCACCAACTCGGAAGAACTGGCCGCGCGCCATAAAAAACTGGCCGCGGCGCTGGCCAAAGTAGAGGCGCTTTTCCTCCGCTGGTCGGAGCTGCACGGGGACTGAATTGGGTCTTGACAACCGTTATATTTCTGCTAGAATATTTTCGAACCTGCGGCCCTTATAAACGGGATTTCGCGGGTTCTTTCTTTTCCCCCGGCGGGAGGGGGAAGTTCAAAGTACGGGGCAAGTTATTGTATTATATCGGCAATGAGACTTTTAAAATTCCTCGCTGTGTTTTTAATTTGTCCGTCCTGCGCTGTGGCCGGTGCCGGGAAGAAAGACGCGCTCAGCGCTGCAGCCCTGCTCCCTTCTTTTCAGATACCCTATGACCGGCCCGCAATGGACCTGCTTACCGCGGAACTGCGCGGCAAGCTCAAGACCCTCGGGCTTAATAATATGGAAGGGCTGAAGGGCGAAAGGCTCTCCCGCGCGCTGCTGCTGCTGCCGGCCGACCGCGCGAACGCCGGGGTGCTGAGCTTCGAGCTGGAGGGCGGCACCAGGCCGGGTGTTTACCAGTGCGAGGCGCTGGGCAGGGGCGCTACTTACGCGCGGCAGCTCCCCGGCACGCTGAAAGGCATGATAGGCGGGACCACCATTTATTACGTTCCCGCGGACGCCATGAACGGGATTACCGTTCCCGGGGTCTATGACCTGCGCAATATTACCCCCGACCGTTACCAGATAACCCTGCTCGGCAAGCCGGAGGACCTCAAGGGCGAAGAGGCCGTGCTCGCCGCCACGGCTAACCCGGACGGAAAGCCCAAGCCGTTCTTTTCCTCCGTCTGGAAGCACTGGTATCCCGCCGACGTGCGCGTTGTGCCGGTGGACATGACCTGGGCGGAAGAGTACCAGGCGGGCACGCAGGGCGAGGGCCGGCCTTTCCTGGAGCTGCGTCCCAAGGTCCTTAAGCCGGAGGAGCGGGCCAGGCTGGAGGCGCAGCTGGCGCATAACCCGCGCTATTATTACGGGCCTTACGGGCGTTCGGGCTGGGCCGTCCATACGGACAGATGGGAGGACGCGGGAAAGCGCGCCGATCCCGCGTTCGCCGGCAGGGCGGAATTAGAGGATTTCCGCTTCAGGGACACCAGCGGCTGCGTGAAGCTGCGCCCGGGCTGCCTGGCCGTATTCAACGATTTCGTCGCGGGGCAGGCCGCGCTGGGCCGCCGCGTGCAGCTGGAGGTGCGGGAACTGCCGGACTTCTCCTCCGGCGCGGCCGGGCCGCCGCCTGCGAAATTTTAGTAATAATAAGGTAAAATATCCGTTAGGGGATTATGAAAAGACTCAACGCTACCGACGCAGATATCGCGGAATTCACGAACATGGCCCGCAAGGTCAGCTTTTTCAGCCAGATGACCGTGGGGCTGCTCGAGAAGATCTTCGCCTTTGTAATGCTCTTCGAGTACAAGAAAGGCGAAAAAATATGCAAACAGGGCGGGCCTGGGGACGCGTTCTACCTGGTCTATTCCGGGAAGCTGAACGTCAGCATTAAAAAAGGTCTTTTCAGTTCCAATCATAAGGTGGCCTCGCTCAATTCCGGCGATTTCTTCGGCGAGATGGCGCTGCTGGATAGAGCGCCCCGGACCGCTACCGTAGACTGCGAGGAGGATTCCAAGGTTTTCGTGCTGCTCGCCGAGCATTTTAACGAGGTGGCTAAAGGGAACCCGGATTTTGTGGCCTATATGAAAAGCCTCGCCGCCGCCAGGAGATTCGAGCTGAATCAGCAGCAGTAATTCCCTGTCCCGGCCCGCAAAAAAGGCCGTCCGCTTTCAGGCGGACGGCCTTTTTGCTTTATCCCGGTCCTTTAATTCTGGTCCGCGGCCTGCTGCGTCAGCTGGTCCAGCGCCTGCGAATTCACGCTGACCGGCGCCTGCACTTCGGGGATATAGACCACGTCCCGGACGGCCTGAGGCTGCGCGGCGGCGCCCGGGTCATAGGGCACCGGGCCCTGCAGCACGGGCTCTACGCCTTTCTGGGGAGCAGGGATGAAGAGCGTCTGGGTGCCGCTGGTAGTGTAGAAGATCTTGGCGCCGGTCGCCCTGATGCGGTCGATGGCCTCTTTATGCGGGTGGCCGTAAACATTGTCGACGCCCACGGAAATAACCGCTACTTTAGGCTGAACACGGGCGAGGAACGCGTCGGTGGAGGAATAGCGCGAGCCGTGGTGGCCGACCTTCAGCCCGTAAGACTGCAGGCCGGACTTGAAGATCCTCGTCATCGCGTTCTCGACAGCGGCATCGGCGTCGCCCATGAACAGGAGCCCGGTGCCGTTGTAGAACAGCCGGATCACCAGGGAGCAGGCGTTGGTTTCGTCGTTGTTGTGCGTTATCACCGGCTCATAGCAGGAGTTCAGCACCTTTACCGTTACCCTGGAATCCCAGTTCAGCTGCTCTCCGGGCTCGGGATAATGGGTCTTGCAGCCCGGTTCCGCGGCGGCCAGGTCCCGCAGGTTGTTGTCGCCCTGGGCGTCCCTGTTCTCGGCCTTGGTATCGTAATAATTCTTGACGTCGAAAGCAGTGAAGACCTTTTTCAGGCCGCGGTAATGGTCGCTGTGCGGATGGGTGAGCAGCACGTGGTCTATAGTGGTCACGCCCTTCTCTTTGAGGAACTTCGCAATAGGTTCGCCGGAGGGGCCGCCGTCTATGAGGACATTGTGATGGTTGGGCAGCTCTATGTAAATGGCGTCGCCCTGGCCGACATCCACGTAATAGACATTGAGCTGCGCCCGGAGGTTCGAGGAGGCGAGCAGGAGCACCGATGCGAGAGAAATAAGTTTTATCATAGTTGAAACCGGCTAACGGCAGGATCCTGATGGTCCATACTTAATTGTAGCTGAACCACAGCGTTTATTAAGTGCCAAAGGACCTATACGGCAAGGGCCAAATGCCCGCGAAATAGAATATAATGAAAAGGTCGGCAAGGCGGCAAAGGAGAAAGGCATGAGCATGTATACCAAGGTTCAGCTGGAGAAATACGCGGACGCGCTTATCTGGGGACTGACCACGGCCCGCCCCGGCTCCGCCAGGTACGACACCGTGCTCGTGCGCTGCGACCTGGAAGGCCGGGAGCTCGGGGAAGTGGTGCACCGCAAGCTCGTGCAGGCCGGCCGCAACGTGGTTTTCCGGTTCATGCCCAGCCCCCGGCTGGAGCGCGACTTCTACGAATTTTCCGACAAGAAACAGCGCGCCTTCCTGCCGGCGGGGGAGAAGGAGCTGTTCGGCGCGCTCAACGGCAACATCTACATAACCGCGCCGGCGTCGCTGACGCACCTTAAAGGCATAGACACCCGGCGCCAGGCGCAGGTGGCCATAACCCGCAAAACGCTGCGCGACATCATGACCAAGAACGAGGAGCGCGGCAAATTCGGCTGGACGCTGTGCACCTACCCCACCGCGGAACTGGCCCGCCAGGCCAGGATGTCAGTGAAGGAATACGCCCGGCAGATAGCCAGGGCCTGTTTCCTTGACGAAAAAAACCCGGCCAAAAAATGGGCCGAGGTCTATAAAAATTCCACGGCCATAAAAAAATGGCTTAACGGCCTGAACATAGACGTGATCCGCACGGAGTCGCGCTCCATGGACCTTGAGGTGAAGATGGGCGAGATGCGCAAATTCCTCGGGATAAGCGGGCACAATCTCCCGTCGTTCGAGATCTTCACTTCGCCCGACCGGCGCGGCACCCGCGGCGTGTATTTCGCCAATCTGCCGGCTTTCCGGGGCGGAAATTACGTGGAGAACGTACGTCTGGAGTTCAGGGACGGGCGCGCGGTGAAGGTTTCCGCCCAAAAAGGCGAAGAGTACGTGAAAAAGATAATGGCCACCGACAAGGGCGCCGCGCAGCTCGGGGAATACTCGCTGACCGACCGCCGCTTCTCCCGGATAGACAAATTCATGGCCGACACGCTGTTCGACGAGAACCATGGCGGCAAATACGGCAACTGCCACGTGGCCATCGGCAGTTCCTACTCGGACACCTACGCGGGCGACATCTCGAAGCTCACGAAGGAAAAGAAAGAGAAGCTCGGCTACAACAGCTCGGCCGTGCACTGGGACCTGATAAACACCGAAGACAAGAAAGTGACCGCGACGCTGAAGAGCGGCAAAAAGCTCACTCTATACGAAAAAGGCCAGTTCAAGTGCTGACAGCGCCGGGCCGCCGGAAGGTCCGCCATCCGCAGTTCAGCCAGTACAACTATGTCCACACTTCAAGCCGCGCTTAAGACCGAACGGGGCAGGCATGTGGCCGGCGCCGTTTTTATGGCCGGGCTTTCGGCCTCTTTCCTGTTCTGCGGTTACGAGTTCATCCGCTCGCCGGCGGAATCCATTTTTATAGACCAGTACGGCGCCGGGGCCAAGCCCTACGCCATAGCCTGCGTGCCGTTCATGATGGCCGCCATGATCTACGGCTACGGCCGCCTGCTCTCGGCGGCGGGCGCCAAGAAGGCCATGGCCGTCTCGATGCTGGGCAGCGCCGCTTTCTTTTTCCTGGCCTGGCTGGGCCTGGGGCATGCCGGCAGGTGGCTGGCCTTCCTGCTGCTGGTGTTCAAGGAATCCTACGTAGTGATCATTTCAGAGCAGTACTGGTCTTTCATAAACAGCGTGCTGAAGGACGAGGAGGGGAAGGTGTTCAACGGCCCGGTGGCCGGGCTGGGAGCGCTGGGGTCGCTGGCCGGCGGCTACCTGCTGGGCCGGTTCGCGGTTGGCCTGGGCACGGAGATCTTTATCGCTTTCGCCGCCGCGGTCATCCTCCCGGCCGTCGTCCTGTTCTGGATAGGCTACAACAACGCCGGGGAGCCCAAGCCGGCGGCGGACGAGGCCGGCGGCAAAAAAGGCCACCTGCACCTGAGCATACTGGCCGAGAACCGGACCGTGCTGTATATCGCGTTCATCATCTTCTCCGCGCAGGTAGTGGCCACGGCGCTGGATTTCCGCTGGACGCAGCTGGTGCAGGACTATATGCCGCTGAAAGACCAGCGCACCGCTTATTTCGGGCATTTCTGGATGTACGTGAACGTTTTCTCGTTCTCGATGCAGTTCCTGCTGACCCCGCTGCTGCTGCGCTATATACCGCGGCGCGGCATACTCACGGCCATCCCCGCCGTGCATATAGTCACCTGCCTTCTGCTGTTCGTCTACCCGGCGCTGGGCGTGGCTTCCGCGGCGCTGCTGCTGTTCAAGGGCATGGACTATTCCATCTTCAGGGCGTCCAAGGAGACGCTTTATATCCCGTTCTCCTACGATACGCGCTACCGCGCCAAGCAGGTGGCGGACGCCTTCACCTACCGGTTCGCAAAAGGACTTACGGCCACCTGGGTTTCCGCGCTCAAGGCGGCGGGGACCGTGACGCCGAACTTCTATCCGGCGCTGGGGCTGGTATTCTCTTCCGCGTGGCTTATTATTTCTTTCCCCCTGACGTCGAAGGACCGGACCGCGGCCGGGGGGTAGGCGGTCTCAGCGCCTGTACTGCGGGCTGCTGAAGATCATGGAAATAGAGATCCGGTGCGCCGAACCCAGCACGCCGAAAGGGGAAAAAGCGTAATCCAGGCGGTAGCCGCTGAAGCGCAGCCCCGCGCCGAAGGAGACGTTGCGGGCGCCGGAAGTGTCGTTCACCGCGCGCGTGTTGAAGCCCGCGCGCAGGAAAAGGTCCATATCCTCGTAGGCGCGGATCCGCGCCTCGCTGCCGGCGGCCAGGTAAGGCAGGTAGTCGCGCGCCGCCACGATATCGGCGGTAATATTGAGATATTTGGAGAGGCTGATAAGGCTGCCCAGCCGCAGGACGAGCGGCAGCTGTGTCTCCTCTTTGTCGAAGCGCAGCGTTCCCATGATGTTCTGCGCCGTAAGCGCCATGCGGAAGGTTTTGTCCAGCATCAGCGGGGTAAGCAGGCCTATATCGGCGGAAAGAGTGCTGTCGGCGGAAATTATCTTCGAGCGCACGAACTTGCCGGTGGCGCCCAGCACGAAACGCTCGTCGGGGTCTTTGTTGAACCCCGTGATATAGCAGGCGAGCCCGACGCTCATGGACATATCGTAAGGGGTGAACGCCCCCATGTCCAGGCCGCTGGAATCCGTATGGCGCAGCTCGCCGAAATTCATGTACTTGCCGGACACGCCCCAGGCCCCCACCTCGCCGGCCTTCTCGGCGTAGGCGAAGTAGTCCAGGTAGGTCTCGGCCAGGTAAGGCGCGTGCATGAAGACCAGGGACTGGGCCTCTATGTTTATCAGGCCCGCCGGGTTCCAGTCCAGCGCGAAGGCGTCGTCGACGAACGCGGAATAGGCCTCGCCCAGGCCCGCGCCCCGCGCCCCCGAGGCGATCTTAAGGAATTGCACCCCGGCCGTGCCGGCCGAGTCGGAGCTGAAGCTGCTGGCTGCCGCCCGGCCCGGGCACAGCGGGGCGCAGAGCAGCAGCCACGGCAGTAAAGCCGCGAATGTGCCCGCGCACCTTTTCTTCGATCCTTTCATAAGCTTCCGTCTTCTGTCCCCGACGCCCGACTCCCGACGCCCGACCCCCTGTCCCTTTATCTTTCCAGCGCGATCTTGAAAGTCTTGTCTTTCTTTTTGTCGCTGCTGCGTATGTAAGCGATATAGACGCCGCTGGCGGCTTTCTCTCCGGCGTTGTTCCGCCCGTCCCAGTAAGCCATGCCGTTGACGTCCGCTTTCAGGTCGCGCACCAGTTCCCCCAGGAAAGTGTAGATCCTGACCTTGGCGTACGGGGTCATGTTGGTGAAATGCATTACTTCGGCCGTGGTGTTCGGCTTGTACGGGTTAGGGTAGATCTTGGCTTCCGACAGGGCCGTCTGTGAAACCGCTTCCATCAGCTGGAAAGTGGACAAATGCCAGGTCTGGGCCACCACCCTGTTGCCGGCGGTGTCGGAGACGGAAGGCAGCGGCACCCAGATGCCGCTTATCTCGTCGTAAAGCGCGATGACCAGCTTCGCCCTGTCGGTCCCTCCGGGGAGGCTGACCGGCCTGTAAGGAAGCGTTATGGTGATGGCGTTGAGGATCAGCGGGGCCGGGTAGTACGTTATCGAGATGCCGATGCCGGTGGGCCGCAGGTCCGCCACCGCGGAAACGGGCGGGGCGAAGACGGAAACCGGCCTGAGGTCTATTATCGTAGAGCTGCCCAGCGAGCCCCTGGGCAGGTAAACCGAGATGGTGCCGTAGGAGGTCTCAAGGGAAATAGTATTGTCTTTCTGCGCTACCGCGTGCAGGTGCGAGACCATCAGCGTGCGCGCCGTGCCGGTGGAGACGAAGTCGGACAGGAGCCCGCTCTGTCCCTCGGCCTGGATGCGAGCCCAGTAAGTGGTGTTCATGGGCAGGTCCGAGAACGGGCAGGTTTCGGCTGTTACGGAACGCGAGGCGTACATGACGAAGAAAGCCTCCGGCATGGTGGAGATCTCCACGGTGTAGCGCGTCAGGGGGGAATTGCCGTTGCCGCCCCAGTTGACGGAGAAGCCGTCTATCATGAAAGCCGTGAACGTCCGCGTGGTGACCGGGAAAAGATAGGCGGTGGCCGGCCGGGTCAGCGCGGTCCCCAGCGGCGTGGCCGGATCGGTGGCCAGGCTGTCCAGGTTCAGGGCCGCTACGCGCAGATAATAGCTGGCGTTGGAGATGAGCCCGCCGAACGACGCCTGGTAATTGAGGGTGGTGGTTTCGATCACGGCTGAAAAATCAGTGTTCGTGGAAACTCCTGCCAGGTAGGAAGTCCCCGCCGGGTTAAGGCCGGGGGTCCAGTTGACCGTGACCGACGTGACGCCTACGTCCGAATAGGCGGCGTAGCCAGGGAAGTCGGCGGCGGTGGCTATGGAAGAGAAGCTCACCGTCGGAGTTTCCCGGCCGAGGCGGTTGACGGCCGTAACGCGCGACCAGTAGGGGTTGTTGGAAGCCAGCCCTTCGAAAGTAGCGGAGGTAAGCGCGGTGACGGAGGAGGAGAGGGAGATGAACCCGGAATTGTCCGCGAGCTCCGCCCGGTAGAGCGTGTCCGGCGGGTTCGAGTCGGGCAGCCAGTTGAGCGTCAGGGTGGAATGACTGATGCCGAAGGGCCGCGGCACCGGCGCGTTCGCCAGGGTGGAGGTGGCAGGGGTGACGACATAGGTGACGTCCCCTTCCTCGTTGAAGGTCCCGGCGCGGAAATAGTAGCTGGTGTTCGGCTCAAGCCCGTTAATGGTCAGGCCCGGCTCCGAACTTACCGCGGTGGAGGAGAAGAACAGCACCGGGGAGAAATCCTCTCCGGCGGCCGCTTCGAGCAGGTAGTGGTTCGAGTCCGTGGAGGCCAGCGGCGTCCAGGCAACGGTTACGCTGGAGGAGAAGACCCCGCCGGCCATGACGCCGGACAGGGGCGGCGCGCGCGTGTAGCCGCGGGACGGCGTGGTGTTGAGATAGACGGTTGCGCCGTTGAAAAGAGCTCCCACGCGGAAATAGAACTTCTTATTGTGCGGCAGGCCCGTGATGGTCAGCGTGGAGACCTGCGGGTCGTAGGTGACGGAGCTGGCGAAGATCCCGGTAAAGAATTCGCTGGGGAAGGTGTACAGGGACGCTTCGGCCACGAAGCCGTCCGGGGTTTCGTCCCCGGGGCTGAAAGCTGCCGCGGCGCTGGACTGCCACACGCTGGCGAGGACGGCCCGGGAAAAGCTCCGCGGCAGGAGCGTCCTCGTCAGGTTCAGGTCGGTGTAGTTCGGAATGTCCTGCCAGTTAAGTG
>SESF01008752.1_pt1 | contig 10415 bp, 15 predicted proteins | sample 3171521 | NCBI WGS metagenome assembly SESF01 (sample SAMN10866945, study PRJNA518727) | freshwater metagenome | biome: subpolar coniferous forest; feature: holomictic lake; material: water; isolation source: holomictic Lake 227, 6 m and 8 m depth | place: Canada: near Kenora, Ontario | collected...
CGCAAATACTACTTATGGGACAAGACAATGGTTTTTAAACCAACCATCAAGTACACTTTATAATTTTCAAATAGGTAGCAATATTTTTACCAATAATGCTTTTGAAATTAACGCTTCTACTACTGCAGATGGGACAACATTCAGCCAAATATTTAGAATATTAAACACAGGAGCAGCTACATTCTCTAGTACAATATTAGCAGGTCAAGGTACATTCCAAAGTACAGGTGCAAATATTATATCTAAAAATACAACTACATCACAAGCCAACTTAATAAGATACGATAATAGTAGTGGTACTGCAAGAGCATATTTAGGATATGAAACAACAGGAAGTGCATTTTATATTGAAAACGCAGAAGGTTTAATTTATAATTATGTAAGTGGTGGATTAGCTTTAACATTAAATGCAGACAAATCAGCTACATTCTCTAGTAGTGTAAGTACAGGAGGAGCATTAGGTATTTCTTTTGCTTCGGGAACAGGAAGCACAATTAATTTAACTAATACATCATATGCAAGTAATTCTAATGTAATTGAAACTCAATATAATATATATGATGGAGTAGTAGGTTTAGCATTGGTTGCCTCAATTGGTGTTTTAAATCCAAATATTGGAAATGTTAATGGTGCATTTTATTGGAAAACAAAATTTAATGGTAGTGCTTTAACTACTAGATTATATATTGAACAATCAGGCAATGTAGGTATAGGAACAAGTTCGCCTTCTCAAAAATTAGAAGTATCGGGAGCTGATGTTAAGATATTAATTAATTCAACTGATTATGCAGCATTACAATTAAAAGCAGGTACAACAAGAACTTTTAATTTGCAGTCAATAAATGATGGTACAGGTTCATTTAGGATTTATGATGCAACTGCTGATTTAGAAAGAATGCGTATTTGGGGCTCAACAGGTAATGTAAACATAGGTTCAACTCCATCATCCGATTCAGGCTACAAGCTAGATGTTAATGGTACAGGAAGGTTTAGTGGGGATTTTACTTTGGCTAATCCTTCTGCAAATACTAAATTATTTATTAACAGAGCAAGCTCAGCTTATTCTGATGGTATATTTTATCAAACAAATGGAACTTACGATTTTGTTGTAGGGCAAAACCCATTGGCAACAGGTACTTCTGATTATTCTATTTATAGCTATGGTACATCAAGTGTAGTATTTAATATTGCTCGTTCCACAGGAGCAGCTACATTCTCTAGTAGTGTAGGAATAGGAGTAAGTCCAAGTCAATTATTAACATTAGGTGGTTCTAATACAGTGCAAATGTCAATAGTTTCAAATACATCAAGTGGTTCAAGTGAAATATATTTTGGTAGTTCTACTGCTGTGTATAGAGGTTTAATTAATTATAATCACGCAAGTGATTATATGGCATTTCATACAGCTGCTACCGAAAGAATGCGTATTACAAGTGGAGGCAATGTAGGTATAGGAACTGTTAGCCCAAACTATGGAGGATGGGGATTGGCTACATCAATGCTTTCAGCGACAAATGCAGGATTTGAAATAGCAACATCAAGAACAACTAATAATACATCAATAGGAGGTCTTGATTGGATTCAGACAGGTAACACTACAAATAAAGAAGTTGCTCAAATATCCGTAACGAATATGGGTACTACCTCTGGTAATACTGGAGCAGATATGTTGTTCTATACTAAAGCTGATGCAGGTAGCATTACCGAAAGAATGCGTATTACAAGTGGAGGCAGTGTAAACATTAACAACACAACGAACACTACCTATAAATTATCGGTTTATAATACAGTTCAAGATACACATCTATTAGTAGCAGGAACTGCACCATCATTAAGATTTGCTGATACCTTAACAGGCATTACTTATACTTCAGTACTTGGTATGGCAACAGCAGCTAATAACTTTATTACAGGTTCAGCAGCAGGGGATTTCGCAATCACTTGGAATAGTGCTAAAAATTGTTATTTTGGATTTACCGATACATCAACCGCTAAAATGACCATAGATTCAAGTGGAAATTTAGGAGTTGGAACAACCACAATGGGTAGTAAAACTCAAATCAATGGTAACTTATCAGTAGGTTATTCAGCATCAACCGCTGCACCTACAAACGGAATTTTATCAAATGGTGGTATTAAAACTTCTGCTCCAGCAGGTGCATCCGCAGCCACATGGAAATTAGGTAATATAGTAACTGCAACAGTTGTTCAAAATAGAGCAATAAATGTTGACATAGATGGAACAGTTTATTCAATTTTAGCATCAACAACAGTAGCTTAAACAATATAAAAATAAAATAAAATGAAGGAAATTCAACCTGTGGTATTCCCACTAAATTTAGGAACGGCAACAATTTTAAATGCTTATTGCATTAATGACAACTTAAACAATGCTGCTAGTTTTTACTACGCACTTTTAAGTGATGGTCAATCCCAATTATCTCAAGGTAACTTGACTATGACAGGACAAGATTATACTGATTGGCAAACAAATCAATATGCTTATGATTGGATTGCAACTCAAATTAATGTTACAATCGTAGGTGATTATGTGCCTCCCACCATCGAAGCAACTACGATTGGATAATTAATTTTGTCAATTAATTAATTTAATTTAATTTTGTTAAAAATTATACCATGAAATCAATTGAATTAAAAGTAACTAAAGAAAACATTGGTGGTAGAGAAACATTTTTAACCACTTATGACTTATTAAAGTCCGCTATTAATAATCCTTCAAAAGAAGGGTTTAATGTAGATGAAATGATTAAAAGACTTCGTTTATTAAATGAAGTGGATAAGCATAAATCTACATTTGAAATAGAAGAAGGTAAATTTGATGACTCTATGTTAGAGAAAAAAGCTACATTAGAATTGGAAGATGCAGATTTTACCAAACTAAAAGAGCTATTCAAAGAAATGAAATGGGGTGTAGTTTCTAAAACAATTGTTGACCTACATACAGAATTTGAAAAGTAGGCAAATCCTTCCCTCAAAAAAAGATAAAAAATAAGCAGGCTAAAAACCTGCTTTTTTTATTTCATCTATTACGATTGTACTAGTTATTGATAATTGACATTCAAATTGTCTATCAGTTCCTTCCCATAAGGGACAATAGTTCCAATTACCAGCATCAAAAGTAAAGTTAGGATTGTTCCAACATCCATGACAAACATCCTTTTTAACTATTCTAGTGCAATTATTGGTAAATTCATTCCATTCTTCTGTAAAGTTAGCAATCATAAATGTATGCTTGCCCATCGCATTTGCAAGCCATCCCAAACCCGAACTAAGGCATATCATAAATTCACTTCCTGCAATCCAATCCATTTTAGACTCTAAGGAAGGAGTGGTAATTTGCGTGCAGTTGTCAAATGGATTAAGCTCTTTTGAAACATTATATACCTCATAACCTTCAGAAACAAGCCAATTTATAGTTTCCTGCCATTGAGGTTTCCCCCAAAATTTGAATCCTGAAGTAGAATTAGTAGCAATTGTCACATATCTGCCTATTTTCGGCACTTCTGGTTTATAGGCTAACATAGGTGTCATTTCCACAAAATCTAGTCCCAATATGGCTGATGCGCTCTTTTGTAGGGGTATTTCAAGAGGGTTGTGTGGGTTTTTATTTAAATTATTAAAATAACCTACTCGATAAAGGGCATATAAATCATTAACAACCATCCCCGGATCTATAAATTCAATATCTGGATAATCAAATAAATGATTCCAAAATGTACTACAAATCATTATACAGTTATGCTTTTTTCTAAACTCTTCCACATATGGCATCCATCCAATTGTATCACCCAAAGATTTACTTTCAAAAGCTATATAAACTCGTTTATCCGTTAAATTTAAAAAGTGATCATAAATAAGATTGCCATCTTGCCATATTTTAGTTCGCCAATTAGTAAAGTATTGTCTATTTAATTTAACCCAATGGTTAGCTTTTATGGTATTTCTATAATTTTCATTACCATCTTCATCATAAAAAATAACCACAAAATCACTATCTAAAATCCCTTTAATTTCTAAAAATGGCTGTTCTACAAAATGCTGTATAATATTAATTTTTTGTTGGTGTATAGGAAATTCTAATATCTTTTTATAAGCTTCTTTATGTCTAAATGCAAATATGCTTGAAGTATTATCATTAGGCACATTGTAATTACATTTCAAAGTATTCAAATCGGTATCAATAGGATTGATATAGTCATCATACATTCCAGCATATTGTGGTAGATTACGAGCAATAATAGGAAGCTCATAACTAATCGCCTCACGCAAAACTAATGGGTTTAATTCTATTAGCGAATTAAACATAAAAATATCAGCAGCTTGCATAAATGTAGCTACATCACTTCTTTCACCCCATACTTTAACATTAGAAGGTAAATCAATCATTAATGGTTTCCAATATCTTTGAAAATTTCCAGCTAAATTTCCCACAAAATGAAACATCATATCTGGGTACTTATTAGCTATCTCTAATCCTTCTCCTTGATTCTTGCCCGAAGTCCAAAGCCCTACATTTAATACATGATGCTTATTCTTGTCAAATCCCAAGATTTCCATAGCATATTCTTTATTACTATTTTGTTTATCTATTGGATAAGGGATTGTTACAAATTGTGCATCCATATTAGCAAATTTTTCTTCATGCCAAGGAGTGCAAAAAGCATATAAATCTGGATGAAATATCTTTTCAGTATCTGGATTGAATTGTGAGGTGTGACAAGTTTCAACAATGCGCCATTTTCTATCATTTCTATATAAATCTTTAAATAATCTATCATTATCCATAAATTCTGGCATATCATCTATATGAACTATATCAATTTCTTCAGTTCTAATTATCTCCATTACTCTCATTTTATTTTCATCAAGACTAATAAAATTATCGCCAAGCAATTCTTTTATTTGATTTCTTTGTACAGGAAAAATCCTTCCGTAATCATGGTATTCAATAACAAATATCTTAAATGAATCAGTATATTCTAATAGTGATTGTATTCTTTTTAGAACAAATTGAGGCATCCCACCTGTACTAATATGGGACATTAGGTACAATAACTTTATTTTTTTCATATGCTTTTTAATTTTTCTATCATTTTATTCATTTCATTAGTTCTTTTTTCTCCATGAAATAGTAGTAAATCTTCTTTTTTTGAAGGTATTTTAAACCATTCAGCTATGTATTGATGCGATCCATTGAATCCTATTTTATAAACTTCATCTATTCTATCTAATCCACCATTGGTATAAACATATGGCAATCCACCTTGAAAATTATGTTTAAATAATAAACAATTCGCAATCGTTTCATCTTGAAATGGTGCATAAAATTCAGGGTCAGCAAGGATTTTAGGATTTATCATCATCCAATACCAAGTATCTAAAAACTCAATACAATTTTGCCCTGCAACAAATATGTTAGATGTCCTATATTTTTTTCTATTCTTTTGATTAATGCCAAACAATTCACAAGCTGGATGTTCTAATGTGGTAGATAAATCATCACCAACTGCACCACCCCTCCCATTCATCATGAGAAAATCATAAATACCTTCTGTAAAAAATGGATAAAAGCTATGCTGATTAAACAATTCAAATGCTCTATCTATATGCTTGGTAGCTACAGAATCACAATCTACATAACAAACATTATCAGCATATTTTAAAGCATCTTTGACAATCTTAGGTCGCTCTTTAATTAATCTGTAAATTCTTTTGCTAGCTCTGTTTACATAAAAGTTCAAATCACTTTGCGTTAGATACATCTCCTCTGTTTCATCTGCATCTATATCACATTCCCAATTAATAGTTTTATCAGCTTCCAATACAATTTTATCACAATTAAGTAGATAAACAAAAACGGGGATGTTACTGAATGTTTTAATAGATTTAGCGCAAGTACTAACTATATCAAAATAGTTTTCATTGGCATAAAGTACATAGGCTTTTGGGTATTTCATAGTTTATTTTTTTTGTATCATCCATGTTCCAAACCATTCGTTAGTTACATATAAAGTATAATCATTTTTCTTGCAAAACTCATCTACTGCTGGATTTACTCCAAATACTCCAAAATAAAAACCATTGGCAGCATAGATATGTTTATCCTTACCATTAGCCATAAAATTAGGATCGTTATCCCAATCCATAGCTATATAGTCATGTCCAATTAGAAAGCCACCATCTTTTACTTTTTGATACCATAATTCAATATCTTGTACTACATAATCATAAGCGTGATTTGCATCTATAAAAACAAAATCAAGCGATTCATCTTCAAACATTTCAGATGTTACTTCAGATGTCCCTCTAACCATAATAGCCCTATCCTCATATCCTTCTATGTTTTTCATAGCTTCAGCATAGGCATTTGTATGTATATTATGGTTACTTGCATCCGTATATTCAGCCCCAAGCCCACGCCATACATCCACCATAAACAAAGTCCCACCCCAATTTTCCATTATCTGCCTTGAAAATTCACCTTTAAATGTACCCACCTCTACTCCATATCCATCTGGAAATGCAGTACATATTTGTTTAATTAACTCTACTCTATCAATAGGTAGCTTGTTTACTATAAGCATATTTTATTTTTTTCGGTTATCAATGTATAAATAAACTTCTTCATAATATTGTATAAAATGTTCATTTTGTAAATCCCAAGTAATATCAACAAAATCTATTGACATAAATTTATATTGAGGGAAATTAGGTAAAATATTATCTCTAAAATTTCTAAATTTTTCTTTTAAAATCCCATTCCCATAGCTTAAATGTATTTCAAGGGCAATTTTAGGGATTGTCTTTAGAAATTCAATGTTGTCCTTTGTAAAAACATCATACTCGCCTCCCTCACAATCCATTTTTAAAAAATCTATTTTACTTAATCTGTTTTGACTAACAAATTCATTGAATGTCAATGTGTTAACTACTGAATTATGACCATCCCATTCAATATTACAATATTTATCACTTGTTATTGCAGCATTAGTAAATGAAACTTGATGTCCTTGTAAATTTTTTTTCATTGCATCAAAAAATACACCAAGCGGTTCAACTACATAACAATGCTTTGGCTTTCTTTCAAGAATTTTATATGTAAATTCACCAATAGTAGCTCCAATATCAACCACGATATCATTTTCTTCTACTTCAAAACAATACTCGTAATCATTTTTGTCAAATATCTCCTTTGTTACTTGAATTTTAAAACCTTCAGAAGTTGGTCCCCAATCAAAATTGTCTAAATTCATATAGATTTTTGCCAAAGATATAAATTTAATTTAATTAAATAAATTATTTATCTTTGTATTATGAATAAAGTAAAAGAAATATTGCTATCCTATATGACAGCAATGAATCCAACAGAAGAACAAAAAGAAGTGGCTGAAAAAAGACTTGAAATTTGTGCTGGATGCGAACATTGGGTACAAGGGGCAGTCAGAGATTATTGTGATATTTGTAAATGTACGACTTCGGCAAAAGTGTTTAGCCCTGTTGGTTCGGGAGCTTGTCCAAAGGGCAAATGGACTGAATGATGAAAAAAGTGGACAATTTAAGTAAATATAATTTAATTATTGTTATATTTGGTAAAAAATTGACATGACGCAACATTCTCAAGCAGACATTTCAGCTAGTATTTCAATGGTAAGTGCTGTAGTTACCATGAGTGCTATTCAACCAATTGTTAGTTTATTAGCTGGATTAGTTGCAATAGTTTCGGGTATTTTTGCCATAAGATATTACTATTGGAAAACTAAACATCTGAAAGATGATAAAGGCTAAGGATATATTTATTTTAGCATTAATAATAGTACTATTCTTCTTCATGTTTAGCGATCCTAGACAAGTTGAAGATAAGGTTATCACAAAAATTGACACTCTTCTAGTTTCGCACGATACAACGATTTATAAAAAAGGGAAAAATATCCCTTACAAAGTCTTAGATAGCATTTATCTAATTGACACATTCCCCATCCACGACACAGCATACATAGTTAAAGATTACAAAGAGATAAAAGCTTATTCAGATACCTTGCGTATAGATACGGCTCAATTCGTATATATTAAGGATACCATATCCCAAAACAGAATTTTAGGCAGAGGTTATGACGCACATTTCGTACAAAAAACAATTACAATTACGCACGACATTTACCATAAGCCTAAAAATGAATTATATTTAGGTCTAATAGGCGATTTAAGAAGATTTGACAATAAGCTGGGAGTAGGAGTGGGGATGAGTTTCAAGAAGCAAAATGAGGCTTATACGCTCAATTTTACCACCAATCAAATAAGTTTAGGCTTATATAAAAAGTTATTCTAATGGCTACAAGCAAAAAAGTAAATGTTTCAGCTAACGCATTGCCAATAAGTTTCAAGGATTTTTCCAAGAATCCAATAGTAGGAACATTATTTATCGTCCTAATAGCTATCGGCTATCTTTATATAGATGTAAAGACCACCTTCAAAGACCAAGCTAAATCACAAGATGTAAGAATTGAAAAAGTAGAAAATAGATTAGACTTGGTTCAAGAGGCATTAAGACGAAGCGATTCAGCTAAGGCAGTTTCCACAACACAATTAAAAACATTGCAAGAATTAGGTGCAATCAAATCTATTAAATAATGAAACAATTTTTAGAAGATTATCTATTTCATTTTCAGCTCGTATTAGTCGGAATACTATGGGTTTATATGGCTATATATGTTTATGATGCAATAAAGCATAAAAGAAAATGAGATACTTAGTATTTATCTTGATTTGTTTTTGTTCTTGCCAAACAACTACCGCTCAAAATGAAAGCGATAGCATAAAGGAAGATAGACAATTTCAAGAGTTACTAAAAAAAGTAGAAGAGAACACACAAGCTAGTGCTAAAGTACAAGCAGAGGCTAGCAAAAAACAGACACAAATAGTAACGGAAACCGTTAGTAAAATAATAACATTAAAAGAAGAAAATAAAGATTTAAAAATAGAATTAAATGAAGTTAAAGTTAAGCTTGATAGCGTTAGTTCTGATACTATCTATCAGTTTGAGTTACTCCCAATTACCTACTTATCCAATAATAAGAAAGTACAAAGGTGATTCGGTAGTAATAATGACGATTGAGCAAGGCAAACTAATAAATGATTTATATTCTAGTTACAATCAAAAAATAGATTCATTAACAATTAAAAAAGAAAAATATGATAGCTTATATAAAAAATTACATCTTAAGCAAGATTCAATCAATATTTGGCAAAGCAAATATCAAACAAGTGTTGACCTCTTTAGACTCAGACCTAAAGCCAGAAGCTACGCCTCGGAAGAAAAGTACGAGTTCGCGCAAAAAGTCATCTTAATAGCAATAATATTATTACAATTCAATACAATATCACATAAATGAAAAGAATAACAGAATTTTTACAAGACGATAGCGGTAAATTCAGCATGAATAGATTAGTTGGATTTATTTTATCATTAACATTAGCATTTACATTATATCAAAATAGCCAAACTGATGAACATATAGCTCCATCTGCTATATTAGTAGAAACGGTTGGGTTAGTAATTGGTGGTACACTTGGATTTGCTACTGCAAAATCAGTATTTAAAAAAGAAGAAGTAAAATCATAAAAAATAATATAATATGCGTTTATCAGAACATTTAGATTTAGCTGAGGTAATTCGTAGTGAAACCGCAAAAAGACATGGTATAGACAATATGCCAACCGCAGAACATCTTGAGAATTTTAAGTTGTTAGCGGAAAATGTATTTGAAAAAGTGAGAAACAATTTTCGTTGTCCTATTCACATCAGTTCTGGATATAGATCAAAAGAGCTTAATGCTTGTACGCCGGGGGCTTCGGCTACATCACAGCATAGCACAGGCGAAGCAATTGATATTGATATGGATGGTAGTGCAAATGGGGTTACCAATACAATGGTATTTAATTACATCAAGGATAATTTAGAATTTGACCAATTAATTTGGGAATTTGGAACTAACGAGAATCCTGATTGGGTTCATGTATCTTATGAAAGCACCGGTAAGCAAAGAAAACAAATTTTAAAGGCGACTAGAGTTGATGGAAAACCACACTATTCTCCATACAAATAAAATATATGTCATCAACCAATGGTAATCACCTATTATCAAAAGAATATAGAACAAAATATCCAGATATGCCTACTAAGAAATTAGCTAGGATAATGTACGGAGAAAATAACATACAATTTAAAAGCGTTGAATCTGCTATGGGTTCCTTGAGGTATATTGAAGGTAAATCTGGTAAAACAGCAAGGGCAAGAGTAGTAAATAGTGAATTTTACAAAGAAGAAGCAAGACCTAAAAATCCTTATAATCTTCCTGCCTCGGATGAAACAGTTTTTGAGCCATATGAAATAAAAG
>SESF01014089.1_pt1 | contig 10413 bp, 10 predicted proteins | sample 3171521 | NCBI WGS metagenome assembly SESF01 (sample SAMN10866945, study PRJNA518727) | freshwater metagenome | biome: subpolar coniferous forest; feature: holomictic lake; material: water; isolation source: holomictic Lake 227, 6 m and 8 m depth | place: Canada: near Kenora, Ontario | collected...
CCGAAGCCGACTTTCCAGGTGGTCCGGGCAATCAACTTCCCGCACCAGCCGCCACATGTGGCCCTCGTGTCCGAGAACAATGATCAGCGGATGTTGACCATCGGGGTCAGCGTACTGCAAGACCCGGAACATTGGGTGCGAGTGGGATGACCGGATTGGAGATTACACGCTCTGACACTTTCGTCACCGTGACCGATGGCGACGATATTCGGGTCAGAGACTGCCACTGTCCGACCGCAGCGCAAACATTTGCTGACGCTTTACAGGACAACCTGGAAGCTGCCTGGGCATGGCTGCATCATCGTGAGCCGATCCATGTGACGTTACCGCTCGTGCCGAAGCCGAAGAACTGAGGATTGATGCCGAAGCCGACCATCCCCGATCTGGCAATTGCCTCACTGTCATCGACGGCAAGCGGACCCGCCAAGCCATCTGTTCCAGCTTTCGTTTGTTGAGGCCTTTGTGAGCAAATTCTACGGTCGAATGTCACTTCGAATTAAAATATGTGGGGAAGCACACGGCTTCATTGCTGTCTGAATAGCGGACTTCTCGGTTTCTGGGCGCTGATGCGCGTCCCCTCGGCAGTCCCCAGAGAAACGGCAGCGACCACGCCGTCTCCACGCGGGCGCACCCCACGCTCCCTGACCTCGCCGCCGGGCCTGACCGTTGCCGCCACTCGCGTGAACAAGTCCGGTGGGGAGTGAACCTCCGTGCCGTCGGTCAGCAGCAGGCCCCCCTCGTCACCGTCCGGGGTGCGCAGTAACCTGTCTACCGTGCCTTGAGTTTCGGTCAGGTTAGAAGTACCGATGCCGTGCATGACGATCTCCTTTCAAAGTTCGTTGCGATACAGACGAGCTGCCATTTCAAATGGCGTGGAACAGATAGAGCAGGATGATAATCGGGAGCGGAACCCCGAACACAAATAGCAGAATGCCACGCATAAGATTGGTCCTCTAGTTACCGCTGGTGAGCCGGTTGGCACCGTATCAGCAGGAGCGCGCCTTGAGTTCGTGCTTGATGTCGCGGATATCGTCGTGACCGGCCTTGACCCGTTCGTACGCGTTGGCGACCACCGTCTGGATATGGTCGGTCAGGTTACCGGCCTGGAGGGCGGCTTCGTACTTGCCTTTGATGTAGTCCTCGCCGCGTTCGACCTCGTCGATCACGGTTTCGTCGCTGCCGGTGACGGCGTTCTTGAGGTTGAGAAACGCGCGGTATCCAGCGGCCAGAAGGCTGCCGTCGTCCTGGGCTTTCCCACCCAGGCTGCGCACCTCGGTCTGAAGCTCGGCGGTCAGTAACTGCCGTTCAAGAGCGCGGGCAACGAACATTCTTTTAAAATGTGGCTTTTGGGCGTCTTTGGCGGCATCCCCATAGCCGTTCGCGCTGTCCAGGGTGGTCAAAATCAGGCCATTCAGCACGTGGATCTGTTGTTCAGTGATACTGGGCATTGCTGATATCCTTTGTCCGAGGATCGTGACCGGCTTATGGGTCAGGGCGCCTCTTGCCTGTCGCAGTCGTCTTGGGCCTACCTCGCCACTACAGACTGTGAGCATGGGACTACGGACAAGGTCGTGCAAGGCTCGGATAATACTCACAGCCCAACTTCGCCACATGGCCCTACAAATACGAACAATAACAGCAGGTTATGCCGTTAGAGTGGAGCACCGTCAAGTTAGCGCCGCTTTTGTTTTAACATGACCGAAGCGCGCCAAAAGCCAAGCCGGGCTCCGTCGACGAAATGAACGTGGCGGTCGGTTGCGAAGTCGCCCACCAAGCAGGTAACGGTGGCGGCTTCTGCCCGACTGGTACCATACAGGATCGTTCCGGCCGCCTCGGCTTTAGCGAGGATCGCCTCAATTTGTTCGGCTTCCGCGTTGGTGACGTCGAGCACCAAGCGCGGCCCGCCGGCCTGCTTGCGATAGTCGGAGCGTTCGGCGATGCCGCGGCGATAGCGGTCGGTATCCACCGATCCAAGCCGGCCACCCAGACAATGCACCAGCGAAATGATCAGGCTGCCGAGCACGATTTTAAAAGCTCGACGCAGCCTTCGCCAACCCGGCGGTTCGGTGTGGAGTTCCAGGCAAAATGCACGCCATGATGGCAGCGGTTTGGGCGTCAGCAGGCTGCCATCGCCAAGGGGGCCTGCCTCTGCGGTCGGCACGATCGCTTCAATCGCCTCTTGAATGTGAGCGATTGTCCTGTAACCGTCTGCTCCGGACTCCAACGGATCGACGATCAGACACAGCACGGTATCGCGTCGGGCCGCCACCGGCCGCCACCGACATGACAGTTGAGCAAGGCCGGGGATCGGTCCGGCTTTGGCGGCAATAGCCCAGCGTGTTCCTCCTTTGACCCAGCTTTCCGCCGCCGCTGCTCCGGCGCCGAGAAACTGACCGAAACTATCGCCATTGCCGAAATCCTGAAGAGCGACCAAAGTCGGCAACCCGGCCTGCGATAGCGCCGCGACCGGTACCATGCCGACCCGCAAGGGAACATTCAACTCTTCGGCGGCCCAGTAAGCGAGAGCGGCCAGCACGCTTTCAATCGCTTGCCGGCATTGTGGCGGAACGGCGGCCATGGCGCCGTCACCGCCGAACTGACAGGATGCTGCGCCGCCGAGCCCCTCCTGGTCGTTCAGGACATGAGAAAGGGCGGCAACAATGGCGCCGGCGACGAAATTCACGTCGCGATCCAGTCCCGCCGCGGCCAGCTTCGTGCTGCCGATGACATCGGCCACCGCCAGCCACCAGTTATCCGGCAACTGAGTGTAGGCGTCCGGGTCGTGACTGGATGCGGTGAAGTCACGGATACTGGGCAGATTCATCAAGACACTCTATGGGTTATCCTCACGGCAAGGCACGAGCGGCAGATATTCGGAGAAAGTGGCACCCTATCCGGGAACTCGAAGCATCTTCCGAACCTCTCCGATATGCTGTTCTTCCTTGGCAATCATCTGGCGGGCATATTCCTCAAGCATAATTGAACGTCCCTCCACGAGTCCGAATAATTGCCGATAAAGCAAAACCGCGTTTTCCTCATGCTCCAGAGACTCCTTCAAGATATCGCTGATATCGTGCTTGTGCGTCTCCAGAAGCGGGCCGATGGCGAGCGATGGATGTTCTCCCAAATGCGTCACCAATTCACCGGCTTGGTAAGCATGGGTCAAGGACTCGCTGGCTTGGTCGCGAAGCCATTTCACAATGGGAATCCGGGCATATCCGAAGACCATCAGCGAGTAGTGAGTATAGCGGACAACACCTGATAGTTCTGTTTCCAGTATGCCATTCAGTTTTGCCACAACGGCCGCTTGATCAAATTTTGTTCCGGACATGGTCTGAACTCCCTCAGAATGATTGTTACTGAAAGAGAATGGGATTCGTTCAGAGCGGCACAAGCCACCGGCATCGTCCTTGTGCCGATGGCTTTGCCGAAAATCAAACCGGGGAGACGAGAGGCTGTATGAAATCGGGATTCAGCAACAAGCATTCCGGGGTTTCGGAATGCGGCTTTTCCTGGCGCTCACACCCCACTCAGTGCGATATCGTTCGGAAACGGGCACGGCCTGTGCTCTACACCCATTTTTTAATCCTTAAGAGGATAAATACCACCATTGAGCAGATGACTGAAATAAACATCATGTATAGAAACCCTTGCGGGTCCGTATTCCACGGAATACCGCCGACATTCATGCCCAGTAGACCGGCCGCTAAGCTGGGAGGAAGAAGCAAGGCTGCAAGCGCAGTCATACGATTCGAAGTACGCGAGATGTGTAACGAGCTTCTGGCAATTCGCTCGGATACCAGAGCGCACAGATCATCATGTAGAAGAATTGCTCGATCGCGAATAGCATCGAGATATTCTATAAATCGTAGAAGTCTATCCAAGTCTTCCCGTAAAAGAATTCGGTCACGCGAGGTTAGCCAAGAGCATTCTTCCCGCTGTAGACGAGTAATTGCATCGCGTTGTGGAGCAAGGTAACGCCGTAAATGTATTGCTCTGCGTCTCAGTTTACTCAGGCTACGACGCATTTGTGTTTCACTGGAGTCCTCTTGAGGTGTTTCGGCCTCCTCAAGAACCATTTCTTCCAAGGCATCAATCTTATCGTCCATAGAATCGAGAACCGGTTCAATATCGATGACCACTCGGTAGGCGATCTGAGCCAAGACCTCGCCGGGGCGACATGGCCCCTGTCCACGAGCCGCTGCCGTGCGAATTTCGCGTAATGCTCTTAATTGATGGCCTTTATCGCGGAGGCTGATCACTCGCTTCCCGTCCGCCCATATATGTAGCGGCACAAAGGCAACATCACTATCGGAATGTGAAATATCGCAGTCAGCATTCTTACTAACACCACGCAATACGATTAGCAACCCATCTCCGATTGTTTCAACGCGCGGCCTCGTGTCTTCAGCAAGCAGGGCTTCAGCCACCAACGGGTCGAGACCACTATCCACGCGCACCCATTCCTGCGCAGCAGGATCGTCACGTTCAAGATGAACCCACAGCAAGCCGTCTGCCGGTTCCCAATCCCATACATTTGCCCATGTCATATGGGTTGCAGAGCCCCGGCCGTCCAATAGACAGGCAAATCGCAACCCCGCCTCTATCCCGGCCTCGGGGCAAGTTCTGTCCGTCATGGCGGCCTCTGCTTTATGCTATGGTACACATCACTGATAAAAGTAATGTCTCTATATCTTATCCTGATAAGTTTCACATCTGTAATAGGCTGTCAAACGGTAATACGCAAAGGCTTCATGGGCGAGAACACCGGTAACGGCGGCAAGAGGAACTGCAAGCAAAACACCGATAAAACCAAGGGCATGTCCCCCAGCCATGATTGCAAATAAAATAATCGCCCCTATAATGACTGATATTACGAGCGACGGATGCGGTCTAACCATCTGATTGGGTCCCGATCAGGTTTTATATTTCGGTACGCCAGCCTGCCACGCTTCTAACAAGGCTGTATATTTACGCAATGCCGCAACCCGCTCACTTTCGGTTATCGGTGCGGCGCGCGATCGAGCTAAGGCATTGACCAGGAAGGCGGGATGCACCTGTGACAAGCATGGCGGCTCGGCCGGGGGCGTGAGCAACCGGGCGGTCAGCGGAGGCCGACCGAACGCCGTGCGTCGAACGAACAGCATCAGGTTTTGGCGATACCACCAGCACACTCGAAGATCGTTCCAAACCGCCGGGCGCAGGGCGTCGACGGCAACGAAGCCCTGGCCGCGAAACAAAATCGCCCAATATTCCAGCCAGGCTTCGTTGAGATGACCGGTGCCGCCCTGAAACGGCAAAGCCGCCGAAAAGAGCACGACGTCGCCGAGGGTGGTGAGATCGGCGATGAAGCCCGGCGCACGCTCCGGCGGCAGATGCTCGGCCACTTCCAATGCCAGCACCAGATCGGCGCGCGGCAGCCCGGTCAAGGGTCGGGCGAGATCGGCGACGATGAAGTCCTCGTGTGGAATTTCCAGTAAATGACGCGGGACGTGATCGCCATCGACCCCGGTTATCTTAGCAATCCCGAGATCACGACAGGCCCCGGCCCAGGTCGCTACCCCGCAACCGATATCGATGACACCGGCCGGGCGGATATACTCGAACAAATGCGGCAATACTATTTGCGCCGATGCTGCACTGCTTCGACGTTGCTCGGCATAAAAATCAGGGGAATAAACCAACCGCTTGAGCAGGTTTTCGGCCAGGACCAGACTTTCCGGCGTCCCGATGTCGAGAAAGGCGCCTTGATAAACATGGGCGCGCAGCCGGCCGGCAGCGACAAGGGATGGCAGCAGTTCACGCTCCAGCGAGACGGCGATCTCGTCTCTCGGCAAGCGGTCCAGAATATCGATATCGAACAGATACAAACCGGCGTTGATCAAGCCCGGTCCGGTGGCCTGCGCCTTTTCTACGAACCCGGTGATTCTGCCGTCCTCGTCCAGCTCGACGCGTCCATAGCGGCCGCTATCCTCGACCCGGGTGCATAGCATGGTGGCGCCGGTCCCGAATCGACGGTGGGCATCGGCCAGGGCGCTCAGATCGGCGTCGGCAAAGGTATCCCCGTTGATAACCAGCACGGTGCCGGTGCGCAGATGGCCGCGGGCAAAGGCAAGGGCACCGGCGGTCCCGAGCGGACGAGGCTCGATCGAAACCTCGGCCCGGTCCGGGCCGATGGCGGCCTCGGCGAGCCAAGCCGTAACCCGATCGGCCCGATAGCCGAGACACAACACGATCCGGCCGGCACCGAAGCGATCCAACCAGTCGAGCAGAAAGGCCAGAAACGGTCGCCCCGCCACCGGTGCCAGTACCTTGGGCACGCCCTCGTCAAGCGCCGAACGCAATCGCGTTCCCTGGCCGCCGGCCAACACGGCAATGTCAATTCCGCGCAAGCTCATGGCTTTTCTCCACCGGCGGTCAAGCGACGCCACCAGTGCCGATACATATCTTCCAGACGCCGCGCCAAGCGCTCGTCAGCCATCAGCGGCGAGACCAACAGGGCCGGGCGCAAGATCGCACGAAGATGGCACAGGCGCGCACGATCGGCGGCCAGGGCGGCGGCGATGGCGACATAGCGGTCGATGGCGGTCTGCTCCCCGGCGGCGGTGTCGGCGACCAGATCGAAAGCCCCGCAATGGCGCAATAAGGCGGCACTTCCCGAGATGCTGTCGCCACCGGCAAGACAGATCAGCGGGACACCCATCCACAAGGTGAACATGGTCGTGGTCCCACCGCTATAAGGAAATGGATCAAGCGCGATGTCGACATCGGCAATCAGCTCCAGAAAGCCGGCCAATGGTTGCCGGGGTGTCACCAGAATACGCTCGGCCGTGATGCCGTGAACGGCGAATTGGCTTCTCCAGTCGTGGCATACCGCGGGCCGGTCACCGCCCGGAACCACCAGCACCAATTCGGCATCGGGCACCGCCGTCAACAGCCGGCTCCAGGCCGCAATCACCGCGGGTCCAAGCTTATGGGGCTTGTTGAACGAGCCGAAGCGCGGCCTGCCGCGCTTCAGGATCGGCGGCGGCCCGACTGTCGGGCTGTCGGCGGGCGGTCGAAAGCTGGCGCCGCACTCCAGTCTCTGGACGGTTTCGGTGTGGAACGCCTCGGTAAGCCCCGGCGGATCCGTGCCCGCGTCGGTCAGGCGGTAATCGATGCGGGTCAGGCCGGTGGTTCCGGGATAGCCGAGCCAAGTCGCCTGGATCGGCGCCGGCTTGCGAGCGAAGATCGGCAGGCCGTTCCCCGAGGTATGTCCGGCCAGATCCACGAGGATGTCGATCCGATCGTCCCGAATCAGGCGGGCGGCCACGTCGGGCGACAGATGGCCGATATTGCGCCAATGCCCGGCACGGGCTTGCAACCGGCGAGTTGTGGCATCGGGCCGATTGCCCGAATAATAGCATGTGGTCTCGACCGCAGCCGGGTCGTGATATTCCAGAATGGCTTCGAACAGCAATGCAACCGCGTGTTCGCGGAAATCGGGGGAAACATAACCGACCCGCAAGGACCGGGGGCCGGGCTCAAGGGACGGCAGAGGCAGAGGCTCGATCCGTGCCTCCTGACGTTCGCCATACAGCCGATGCTCGTCGAACACCTCCTGTTTCGACAGGCCGGACTGGTGAATCATCAAGAACAGAAGGTTGCTGTGGATGGCGGCATCGCCGGGAGCCAGCTCGAGCGCCCGACGATAGCAAGTCATGGCCAACTCGCCTTGGCCCCGAGCACCATGGAGCAATCCGAGATTATTCCAGGCTTCGGCAAGATCGGACCGAAGCTCGAGCGCACGCCGCAAGGCCGCTTCGGCCTCGGGCAGGGCCTCGAGCAACAGATGAACGGTGCCGAGTGCATTCCACGCCTCGACCATGGTCGGAGCCAGAGCCGTCACCCGTTCGAGCCGGGAGGCCGCCTGTTCCCATAGCCCGGCGGCTTTTTCGGCAAGCGCGAGATTATAAAGAGTAGCACAATCGTCGGGTCGTCGGGCCAGTGCTTGTTTGTAAACAGCCCGGGCCGCTTCGGGCTCACCGAGGGCGGTCAACAGATTGCCCAGGCTATTGGCCGCCGGGGTGTGCCCGGGCTCGAGGGCGAGGGCGCGCCGAAACAGTGCCGCCGCCTCGTCGCTTTGCCCGAGCCGGTGCAGCGCTTCGCCCAGATTGACCAGCGCTGCCGTATCGTCGGGCGCGGTTGCCAGCGCCGCACGATAGGCGACGACGGCCGCCTCGATTTCCGCCCGTTCCAGCAGCAGGTTGCCGAGATTGAACCAGCCGCGGGTATGTCCGGGATGGGCGGACACCAGCCGGCGCAAGATGGACAACGCTTCCTCGCCCTGCCCGCTCCGGCGCAGCGCCCAGCCCAGATTATAGAGTGCGTCGGCGTGTTCGGGCCGGTCCTTGAGTTCGGTTCGAAAGGCAAGAATCGCCTCGTCCAGAGCCTGTCGGGACAGGAGCATGGTCCCCAAATCACAGGCCACGCCTTCTTCAGCCCGGCCCCCTTCCCGGCCCCGGCGGTCGAGCACGCGGCGAAGCTCGGCGATTCCGGCCTCGGCCTCGCCCAGACTGAACAGCAGCTTGCCCAGCAGGTGGCGGGCCGGGTCGTCATCCGGCTGCCGCGCCAGCCGCCGTTCCAGCTTGGTCCGCGCGTCGGTCAGCCGGCCGGCTTCGACCAGAGCGATCACCGTCTGCATGGCTGCATCCTCGCGATTACAAAAGGTTATGAGGGCCGTGAATGGGCTCGGTGCGCCGATAGCCCTCGATCTCACAGCCGAGCCGGCCCAGCTGATCGGCGCCGAGTTCGCCGGTAATCTTGCCGGTGCCGTCCCGGAACAGGTGGCGGCGACTGCCCGACAACAGTGCCGCAGCATAGGCGTCGATCTCGGCGGTATAGAGTTCGAGCGTGGCCAGTCCCTCGGTCTTCAGCGACCCTGTCAGGGAATCATAATGCAGTCGCCGCCAATTGGGGATAAAGGGCAGAAAACGGGAAAGATAGCCATTGAGATGGAACCCGAGAATGACCCGAAGGAACGGATTCCAACGGTCGAAATAGTCTTCGGACCGGCGCGAGGGCCAGAACTTTTCAAACACCGAACGGCGGATGACATAGTTCTGTTCCGGAAACCACAGGCGGGTTGCCAGCCAATAGGGCAGGAAGTCGGCTCCGCTCGGGGCCTTGCGCCGGTGGAACTGAGGAAACACCAGCCCGAACAGATCACCATCGTGAGTCATCAAAGCATCGGCCCCTCAAACCAGGGAAAGCCCAGGCTCTTCGTCCAGCAGCTTGACGCAGTGGGCGAACCAGTTGCGCGACAGATAACCGTCGGACACCGGGCAAAAGGTCAGATACTCGCCCTCGGCCATGCGGATCGCCTTGTCGAAGCCTTCATTGGCGTCGGCGTCGGGCTCGGAGAGCCAGCGCAGATGCGGCCAGCCGCGCAACAATTCGATCGAATTGTCGGTGGAGGCGCCGTCGACCAGGATGTGCTCGTATTCGGTGAAGGTCTGAGCCCGGACGCTCTCCACCGTCTCGGCCAGATAACGACCGAGGTTCTTGTTGACCGACAATACCGACAACCGGGGACGAGTCATCGCGTCCCTCCGGCGCGACGCTCTTCCGCTTGCCGGTTGAGCGCCATCACCAACGAGTGGGCATCGAAGATACGGGTAAACCCTTCGCGGTTCAGGCGGGCGCTGTTTTGCCGGACATACTGATTGGACAGCACCACGGCGGTATCGGCCGGCATGGTCGCGGCGAAATCGTCAAACCGGAGCACCGGCAGATCGAACAACGTCCCCGTGCGCTCCAGGTCGATGAACCCGGCCAGCTGCACGTCCGGGCAGCGCATGATCTCGTTATAGAGCAACTCGGCGCCCCGGGCGGTTCCGAAGATAAAAACCGGGCCGCACCCCGCAAGTTCTTGAATTTTCGACGACACCGACGCATGACGGACGAACATTGCCTGCATCGGGGCCTTGCCACAGGAGGAGCAGGCCACCTTTCGAACGCAGGCCAGCGTGTAATACAGTGCATTGGTCAATTGCCCGAAGCTGGTGGGCGCCATCAGGTCCATGTCATAGCGCCATGACCGGTAGCGATCCCATCGCTCAACCAAAGGATCGGACGGCGCAGCATAGGTGTTGGAATGATACTCCATCACCGAGACATCGACGAGATCGAACTTGTTATGGAAGTAATAGTCCCGGAACAGAGTCGGTGAGAGTTGGTAAAAGCCGTGATCATAAAAATTATTGCCGGGCATGACGTGGATGATATGGCCGCCGATCCGCGTTACCTCGAACAGATGCCGGAACACTCGCGCCACATCGAAAACATGCTCCATGGTACCGCAGTCGAGCACCAGATCGTATTCGTCCGGAATATGTGAGCGAATGTCGTCCGCGTTCAGATCGAAGATCAGGT
>SESF01013475.1_pt1 | contig 10411 bp, 6 predicted proteins | sample 3171521 | NCBI WGS metagenome assembly SESF01 (sample SAMN10866945, study PRJNA518727) | freshwater metagenome | biome: subpolar coniferous forest; feature: holomictic lake; material: water; isolation source: holomictic Lake 227, 6 m and 8 m depth | place: Canada: near Kenora, Ontario | collected...
AGCGCACCTACATCGGCTTCGGGGCCTTCCTGCTCGCCCAGAATGCGATGCTTGTCACCTTCCGCTTCACCCACTGGCAGGCGCAGGTGGAGACCATGCTGGCCGGCAACGGCTACCTGGCGCGGGAGTATGTCTCGGCGCTCACGGTGGCCTTGGTGATGCTGATCCCGCAAATCCTCCTGCTGATGCCCTTGTATGCGGCGCTGGTGGGGGGCGATTTGGTGGCCAAGGAAGTGGAGGACGGGACGTTGCGCATGATCCTCTCGCGGCCCATTTCCCGGTTCCGGCTGTTGTTGGTGAAATGGGTGGCTGGGGGCATCTTTTCCGCGACGCTGGTGCTGGTGCTGGGCGTGACGGCGCTCGGTTTTGCCCGCATGTGGTTTCCGTGGAAGGGGATGTTTGTCTTTGTGCCGGGACAAGTCTTCAACGTCTTGAGCGCCGGTGAGGGTTTCAAGCTGTATGCGTGTTCCCACCTGTTCATGACGCTCAACGCCAGCGTCGTGCTCGGAATCGCCTTCATGTTCTCGTGCTTCAACATGAAACCCGCCGCCGCGACGATCCTGGCCCTGTCATTGTTGTTCGTGAACCTGGTGATGGAAGGGATCCCCTTTTTCGAGCGCTACCATGAATACCTGCTGACCTACCACTTTCGCTCCTGGCACAACGTGTACGTCCAGCCGATACCCTGGGCGCAGATGGGGCAATCCGTGTGCATTCTGCTGGCCTTTAACCTCACTACCTTCCTCATTGGCATGGCCGCCTTCCAAGCCCGCGACATCAAGTCGTAGGCAAAGGGGGAGCCGCGGCGAAGCCGGCTTTGGCGGAGTGTGCCCGTCCCGGCTGCACTTTACCCGTATCATGCGGAGTCGCGCAATGCGCTGGCGGTTCTCCTCCCTCGCCTCCAAAGGAGGCGAGGGTATCGGCCCTGCGGTCAGTGAGCACCGAGATGTGTGTATAGTTCAGCACCCCTGGGCGCAGCAACGTCCAAATCTCCGCTCACCGGCCAATTCTCCCCACGCGCCCGGTTGCCTTTTGGGATATGGGGCCGTAAGTAACACCACTCAGGAAGGTATTCTCCAACAGCCCAATATATTGGCTGTGCTGTCCCGCGGCCCCACAACTAATGGTGTTTTTGGGGCGAATTGGCCCGAAATAGAGGTTGTGTTCTCGGGCCGCTTTTCTTACTATTTTTGCGCCTGAGAAGGACCGCCAAAGTGCCTGGTCCGAATGAATTTATGCCTGACGAAAATGCGGTTGAAGTGACAGAAAAAGCACCGGCGATTCCCATCGCGTCCGAGAAGTATGATGCGTCGAAAATTGACAAGCTCGAGGGGTTGGAAGCCGTGCGCAAACGCCCGGGAATGTACATCGGCGACCCCGACGAGCGTGGTCTGCACCACAGCGTTTTCGAGGTGTTGGATAACTCGATTGATGAGCACCTGGCCGGCTACTGCAACAAGATAGAGGTCACCGTCCACGTGGATGGTTCGGTGTCCATCCGTGACAACGGGCGCGGCATCCCCGTGGACATGCATCCGAAGTGGGGCATGCCGGCGGTAGAACTGGTGCTGACCAACCTCCATGCCGGCGGCAAGTTCGGGCAGGGCGCCTACAAGTACTCCGGCGGCTTGCACGGCGTGGGCGCCAAGTGCGTCAATGCGCTGTCGGATTGGTTCAAGGTCGAGGTGTCGCGCGACGGCAAGGTGTACTCCATGGAGTTCGCCCGCGGCGTCACCACGCAGAAGCTGACCGTCGTCGGCAAGTCCAACGGCACTGGCACGCTCATCACCTTCAAGCCCGACCCGACCATTTTCACGATCACCACCGAGTTCAAGTTCGACATCCTGGCCAACCGCCTGCGCGAGCTCGCGTTCCTGAACCCGGGCGTCACGATCATACTCACCGACGAGCGGGACGAGAAGACCGAGACCTTCGTGTACAAGGAGGGCATCGAGCAGTTCGTTAAACAGCTCGGGCGGACCAAGCAGGTGCTCCATCCCAAACCGATCGTGATCAGCCGGCAGAAGGATGAAGTGTTCGTAGATTGCGTGATGCAATATACGGACAGCTACAATGACCAGATCCTCTGCTTCGCCAACTCGATTTCCAACCCCGACGGCGGCACGCACCTGACGGGCTTCCGTTCGGCGCTGACCCGGGCGATCAACCAATACGCCAAAGCGAATAACATCCTGAAGGAAAAAGACCCGGCCATCTCCGGCGATGACGTCCGCGAAGGTCTGGTCTGCGTGCTGAGCGTTAAGTTGCCCAACCCGCGGTTTGAGTCCCAGACGAAGGTCAAGCTCGTCAACACGGAGATCGATGGCCTCGTATCGTCGGTCATCTATGACGGCCTGATGACGCACTTTGACGCAAATCCGGCGGTGGCCAAGAAGGTAATTGAGAAGGGCTTGCTGGCGGCGCGGGCCCGCGAGGCGGCGCGCAAAGCGCGCGAGACGGTGCGCAAAGGGGCGCTGACGGGCGGCGGTCTGCCCGGCAAGCTGGCCGATTGCTCGGACCGGGACCCGGTTAACACCGAACTGTATATTGTTGAGGGTGATTCGGCCGGTGGCTCGGCCAAGCAAGGGCGCGACCGGAAGTTCCAGGCAATCCTGCCGATTCGCGGCAAGCTGATTAATGTGGAGAAGGCACGCCTGGACAAGGTGCTGCAGAACACCGAAATCCGCACCATGATCACCGCCGTGGGCACGGGCATTGGTGACGGAGATGGGGAGGGAGCTTTCAACCTGGAAGGCCTGCGTTACCATAAGATTATCATCATGACCGATGCCGACGTGGACGGCTCGCACATTCGCACGCTGCTGCTGACGTTCTTTTATCGGCAGATGCCCGAACTGGTCCGGCGCGGCTTTATTTATATCGCCCAGCCTCCGCTCTACCAGATCGCCCGCAAGAAGCGCGTGGAGTATGTTGATGACGACGCGCGGCTGAACAAGATCCTCATCGAGCTGGGTACCAACGAGGTGCGCCTGCGCAATCTGTCTGACGGCAAGGAGCTGACGGAAACGCAGTTGGCCGAAATCCTGGAGTTGCTTGAATCGCTCGACAAGTACGCCATCGCGTTGCGTCGTCACGGCGGCGACTTCGCCACCTACGTCGAGCAGCGTCATGCGACGACGCACGAGCTGCCGCGCCACCTGGTAAAGGTCCGCGACGGAAACGACGAATCGGTGCAATACTTCCATACCGAGGAGGATCTGGAGGCGTTCGGTTCCAAGAATCCCGATCTGCGCCTCTTTGGTGAAGAGGATGCCGATAACACCCTGCTGGAGAAGTCCAAGAATGGCCAGACCCGCCGTGCCCGCCACGTGGAACTGCACGAGAGCAAGGCCATCGCCGAAGTGCTCGCGAAGCTGTCCCGGAAGGGGTTGAGCGTCGATCACTACTCAGCGCAGGACAAGCCGCTGTTCGAGGTGATCGAAGGCTCGGCCGATAAAGAGCAGGTGAAGCCGTTGTTCTCGATCCCCGAGATCCTGTCCAGCGTCAAGGAAGTGGGCCGGCGCGGGCTCTCCATCAAGCGGTTCAAGGGCTTGGGCGAAATGAACCCCAAGGAGCTCTTTGAGACGACGATGAACCCGGTGCGGCGCAAGCTGCTCCGCGTGGACCTGACGGATGCGATTGAAGCCGAAGAGATGTTCGCGAAACTGATGGGCGAGGAGGTCGAGCCGCGCCGCCAGTTCATTGAGGATAACGCCTTGAACGTAAGGAATCTGGATATTTGAGGAATGGAGTGATGGAGAGTTGGAGTAATGGAATGATGCAAGTTTGAGCCGCTGATGCCGACGCTATATATCATCGCCGGCCCCAATGGGGTCGGTAAGACGACGTTTGCGGACAATTATCTGCCAGACGAGGCGAGACAGATTGAGTTTGTGAATGCAGACCTGATAGCACGTGGGTTGTCGCCATACGGCCCTGATTTGGTGGCCTTCGACGCGGGCAAGATCGCCTTGAGGAGAATCCGGGAATTAATCGCACGCAGAACGGGGTTCACTTGGGAGACGACTATGAGTGGGAGGAGCGCGGTTGCTTGGCTGCGCGAAGCCCGCGCCGCCGGGTATTTTCTGAAGGCGTATTTTCTCTGGGTGGGAGACCCGGAAGTCACGCTGCGTCGAGTCCGCCAGCGTGTGGCCGAAGGCGGCCATAACATTGCTGAAGAGGTTTCCCGCCGCCGCTTCTTCAAAACGATTCAGAATTTCCTGACGATTTACCGGCCCCTGCTGGATAGTTGGAAACTATACGACAACGACCTGCCTGCCCCGAGGCTGCTTGCGGTCGAGAAGGCGGGTAGGTTGGTCGTCCGCGATCAACGCCAGTGGTCAGAGACACTGGAAGCAGCTAAGATTGATTTATGAAATTGCAAGTTGAAGCATGGGATGAATCAATCCTCGATGCCGAGGATTATCGGGTAGAGCGGGCTTTGCAGCGGGGCGCGTTGGAGGCGCTGCGTCGGGCGCGCCGGTGCGGAACTGACTTTGTCATCCGTGAGCATGGGAAAGTGAAGTCGCTGAGACCGCAGGAGGCGGCTCCCTACGAAAAGTCGATGCTTGAAAACCTGGAGCGGCTGAATCGCAAGATTGCAGAGCTGGAGGGCCAACCGCCAGGCGCACTTTCGCTGAACGAAAAGCCGGGATCATAACTCGATGCGTCGTGTCCTCTGACTCCTATACTCCACCGCTCCAACACTCCATTACTCCCTTTTGACCTTTCGTATGCCTGCCGACACCCCCCCTAACGATCTGCCGCCAAACTCGATACCTCTGTTTGCCGCCAACGAGAAGATTGCCAAGATCAACGTCGCCGAGGAGATCAAGAACTCGTTTCTCGATTACTCGATGTCGGTGATCATCTCCCGCGCGCTGCCCGACGTGCGCGATGGTTTGAAGCCCTCGCAGCGCCGCATCCTGTACGCGATGAACGATCTGGGGGTGATGCCGAACCGCAAACACCTCAAGTGCGCCAAGATCGTCGGCGAAACGATGGGTAACTACCATCCACACGGCGATCAGGCGATTTATCCGACACTGGTGCACATGGCGCAGCCGTGGGCCATGCGCGAGCGGCTGGTGGAGGGGCAGGGGAACTTTGGCTCGGTGGAAGGCGATCCCCCGGCGTCGATGCGGTATACCGAAGCGCGGCTGGCGCCGCTCGGGGCGGTGCTGATGGTGGACATGGAGAAGGAAACGGTGGACTTCGTCCCCAATTACGACGAGACGCGCACCGAGCCGACGGTCTTTCCGGCGGCCTTTCCGAACCTGCTGGTCAACGGCGGCACCGGCATCGCGGTCGGCATGGCGACCAACATGGCGCCCCATAACCTGGGCGAGGTCATCGACGGCGTCTGTGCGCAGATCGACCATCCGGAGATCACACTCAAGGAGCTGATGCAGCATGTCAAAGGGCCCGACTTCCCCACGGGCTGTATGGTCTGCGGGATGGAGGGGGTGAAGGATTACTTTAAGACTGGGCGCGGCAGCGTGAAGGTGCGCGGCAAGGTCGGTCTCGAGGAAATCAAAGGCGGTCGGGAGCAGATCGTCATTACCGAGATTCCCTATAACGTGAATCGCGCCGTGCTGGTGGCGCGGATTGCCGATCTCGTCAATGAGAAGATCATCACCGATATCACCGCCGTGCGCGACGAGTCGGATGAAAACACGCGCGTCGTGATCGAGATCAAGCGGGATGCGCTGCCCAAGGTGGTCATCAACAACCTGTACCAGCACACCGCGCTCGAAACGAGTTTCGCGGTCAATGCGCTGGCCATCGACCATGGCCGGCCCAAGACGCTGGGGCTCAAGGATCTGATCAATTGCTACATCGAGCACCGGCGGGAAGTGGTGATTCGCCGGACGAAGTTCGAGCTCCGCAAGGCGGAGGAGCGGGCGGAGCTGCTGGAAGGCTACCTGATTGCCCTCTCGAACATGGATGAGTTCATCCGCATCATTCGGCACTCGGCCAATCGCGAGGAGGCCAAGATCAAGCTGCTCGCCTTTGATTTCACCCGCGCCCAGGTGGAAGCACTCGGCATTCTGATCCGCCGCGAAGCGCGGCTCACCAGCGGGCGTTATTCGTTCAGCGAAGAGCAGGCCAATGCCATCCTGGAGCTGCGCCTCTACCAGCTAACCGGCCTCGAAATCGATAAGGTCCGGGCGGAGTATCTCGCCCTGGTCGAGGTGATCAAGGACCTGCTCGATATTCTGGCCAAGGAATCGCGGGTGATGGCCATTATCAAAGCCGAGCTGCTGGCCATTAAGGAAAAGCACGCCACTCCCCGCCTGACGGATCTCGTGCCCGACGAAGGCGAGATTGCCATCGAGGACCTCATCGCGAATGAGGGCGTCATCATCACCCTCACGCACGCCGGGCTGATCAAGCGAACCAACGTCAGCTCTTATCGTTCCCAGCGGCGGGGCGGCAAGGGGGTCATTGGCATGGCCACGCGCGAAGGCGCCACCGAAGAGGACCAGGATTTTATTGAGCACCTCTTTACTGCCAGCACCCATGACCACCTGATGTTCTTCACGAACACCGGGCGCGTCTATGTCGAACGCGTCCATGAAATCCCCGATATGGTCCGCGCCTCCAAGGGCCGCAGCATTGCCAACCTGCTGGAACTGAAGCAGGGCGAGACTATCGCCGCGCTCATCCGTGTCCTTTCCAGGACGAACGCAAACAAGGAAGACGCGACGTGGAAACAGCCGGGCGAACTCTTCTTTGCCACGCGGCAGGGAACAGTGAAAAAAACCTCTCTCAACGAATTCGCCAATATGCGCAAAGATGGCATTATCGCCATCTCTATCGATCCCGGCGACGCGCTCATCGAGGTTAAACTCACGCGCGGCAGCATTGTAGAACAGGACGTGGTTCAAGACCCGGGTGATGACGTGGTGCTCATTACGCGGGACGGCATGAGTATTCGTTTTAGTGAATCCGACGTGCGCTCGATGGGCCGGTCTGCCGCCGGAGTAAAGGGGATCACGTTGGAGCAGGGCGATCAGGTCGTCGCTCTCGCCGTGGTGGTTCCTGATGCAATGCTCCTGGTTGCGGGCGACAACGGCATCGGTAAACGCACGTCCTTCGATGAATATCTGGTTCAGGCTGAGAGCGGTTCTCGCAAGCAGTCTCGCGGGGGAAAAGGACGCATCACCATGAAGGTCACCGAGCGAACCGGCGGGGTCGTCGGCGCGCTGACCGTGCGCGACGCCGACGAGATCATGCTGATCACCTCCGGCGGCCAGATGGTGCGCACTTTCGTCAAAGCCATCCGCGAAACCGGCCGCAATACGCAAGGTGTCAAGCTGATCAACCTGGCGGAAACCGATAAGCTGCAAGCCATCGCTCCGGTGATTAGCGAGCAGCAGGAAGACGCTGCCGTAGGCCCGGAGGAAGCCAAATAGACCAAACCCGGTCGGACGTATTCTGGCTCATCTCTGCCTCAGCGACCGGCAGTAATATGCCTGCATATCTGTTTACTCAAGCCACGGGTAGGAATAATTCCTTTACAGTTCGGGCCCTAATTCGCAGAGTATGAGTGTGGACGTAGTATCGTTGCGAGAGCGCACATTAGCGGAGAGCCCGTGTCAACCGGACCTCGGGTTCCAGCCTCAAATTGAGTTGGATGCCGCGATTGAGCGGTCCCAGAGCTATTTGCTCAGCGAGCAGAAGCCCGAGGGTTACTGGGTCGGCGAGTTGATGGTGGATGCGACGCTGGTGGCGGATATGATCGCCTACCACCATTGGAACGGCAAGGTGGACCCCCAATGGCAGCGCAAGGCGGTGAATCACATCTTCTCGATGCAATTGCCCGACGGTGGCTGGTGCATCTATTACGGCGGTCCGGCGGAGGTGAACGCGACGATCAAATGCTACCTGGCGCTCAAGCTCGCCGGCGTGCCGGTGACCGACGCTCGCATGCTGCGCGCGCGTGAAATGGCGTTGAACCTCGGGGGCGTGCCGCGCATGAACACCTTCTCGAAGCTCTACCTGGCGCTGCTGGGGCTCTTCCCCTGGGCGTATGTGCCGACCATTCCCTGCGAAGTTATCCTGATCGGGAAATGGTTCTACGTGAACTTCAACGAGATGAGTTCGTGGAGCCGGTCCATGCTAGTGCCGCTGGCGATCATCAACCATTTCAAGCCGACCCGCGAGCTTAAGAAGAAGCTCAACCTCAATGAGCTTTATCCGCAAGGCATCCACGAACGCGACCTGGCGCTCGCGCCGGACCCGGAACGAATCACGTGGCGCAATTTCTTTCTCTGGCTCGATCGGGTGCACAAGTTCGCGGAGTGGTTCGCGCAACACAACATTCATCCTTTCCGCAAGCGGGCGTTGCGCAAGGCCGAGCAATGGATGCTGGAGCGGTTTGAGGGGTCGGATGGCCTGGCCGCCATTTTCCCGGGGATACTGAACTCGCTCATCGCCCTCAAGGCGCTCGGTTACCCCGACGACCACCCGCAAGTGGTGCGGGCGGAGCGGGAATTGAAGAAGCACGAGCACGAGACCGAGCAGACCGTCCGCATCGAGCCCTGCCTATCGCCCGTTTGGGACACCGCGATTGTCAATATCTGCCTGCACGAGTCGGGCGTGCCAGCCGACCACCCGGCGTTGAAACGCGCCACCGAGTGGCTCCTGAACAAGGAAATCCGGTTCCGGGGGGATTGGCAATACAAGAACCCCGCCAAGGTTGAGCCGAGCGGCTGGGTTTTCGAGTTCGAGAACAAATGGAACCCGGACGTGGACGACACCGCGATGGTGCTCCTGGCATTGCGGAAGATCCCGACCGACAACCGGCAGAAGCGCGACGAGTGCTTCCAGCGCGGCTTGAAATGGATGATGACCTTCCAATGCAAAGATGGCGGCTGGGCTGCTTTCGACAAGGACTGCACCAAGGGCGTGCTGGAGAAGGTGCCCTTCGCCGACCATAACGCGATGCTCGACCCGGAATGTGCTGACATCACGGCGCGGATTCTGGAGTTGTTGGGTTACGAGGGCTGGAGCGTCGAGCATCCGCAGGTGCAGAAGGCCCTGCGCTTTATCCGCGAGCACCAGGAGGAAGATGGATCATGGTACGGGCGCTGGGGCGTGAATTATATCTATGGCACCTGGCAGGTGTTGCGCGGCCTGCGGGCGCTGAACTTGAACATGAACGAGCCGTGGCTGATCAATGCGCGCGACTGGCTCGAGAGCGTGCAGCATGAGGATGGTGGCTGGGGCGAACGCTGCAACACCTATGACGACCCTGTTTTCAAAGGCCAGGGTCCCAGCACAGCCTCGCAGACTGCCTGGGCCGTGATGGGTCTCTGCGCGTTCGACAATCCGGATCGCCCCAGTCTCCGGCGCGGCATCGAGTATCTCATCCGCACGCAGAATCCAGACGGCTCCTGGACCGAGCATGAAACCACCGGCACGGGGTTCCCGAAGGTCTTCTACCTCAAATACGATATGTATCGAAACAGTTGGCCGCTGCTGGCGCTGGCCACCTACCGCAACCTGCGGACGCAGCCCAGCCCCCAGCGCAACGGCAACGAGCAGGGGGCGCCTGTGGAAAGCGCCGCCAGCGCATCCGCCTGTTGCGGCCTTGCCCCAGGCCGATAACTCGAGCTGTCGAACGAGTGGAGCGTCTTAGAATTGCGCCTCCATTTGCAACATAGTTGGAGCGCGGACGCCTCGTCCGCGTGTTACCGATTACTTGAGACACGCGGACGAGGCGTCCGCGCTCCAATGCGGCGGCGCTTTCCGACGCGACCTGAACAGTCACCAATTCGTAAGCCATTGGGAGCTGATGGTCACAACATTCGTTGCCCTTTGCGGGTGTTGCACGTCAACCAGGACAATCGGCCCAAGCTTCAACGTCAACGGGAGCTTGTGTTGTCGTGCGAAGAGCCACCACCGCTCTCGAAATGAACAGCGGGAGAATGACGTGCCATACCTCCAACTCCCTGTTTCAGGTGCGTAGAACGGCTGTCCCACGGCGAGTTTGACGCTCTCACCAGCGCCTAACAGCGGATTCATTTTGTAACCAGGCAGGTTGGGATTGATTATCTTCGCCTTGCGCTCGGGACTGCCTTCAACTTCGACCCAATCGCCGCGCCAAGCGATACGGTATCCGGCAAGATTGGATGCCGAAAACACGGCGAAGCGTCCAAAATTACTGGGAGGATTCGTATATCCCAGGAACCGCATTTGGATGGCATTGGCAATCGGCACCGGAACACTTCTGTTGCTAAGAATCGCGACTGCAAGAATCACAACGAGTCCAGCAAACACCAACGCCAGTCGGTTAGAATGAAAGCTCATGGCCGCAACCCTCTATGAGTCTGCGACAGCCAGGCGTTTATCCTCCGCCGTACAAAGTAATGAGGTTGTCATGTTCTCAGCTTTTACTCCTGTA
>SESF01011512.1_pt1 | contig 10408 bp, 10 predicted proteins | sample 3171521 | NCBI WGS metagenome assembly SESF01 (sample SAMN10866945, study PRJNA518727) | freshwater metagenome | biome: subpolar coniferous forest; feature: holomictic lake; material: water; isolation source: holomictic Lake 227, 6 m and 8 m depth | place: Canada: near Kenora, Ontario | collected...
CATTAATTTTAAACAAAATGCGGTGCTATAGCCTTATGGCCGATGTCGCGACGGCAGAATACGCCGTCAAAATGAATTTTTGATACAATTTGATACGCACGATCATGCGCGGCCTTCAGCGTATCGCCTAAAGCCGTAACCGCCAAAACACGGCCTCCGGCCGTCACGATCTGCTTCTGAGCGTTCAGCGCCGTCCCCGCATGAAAGACCACCACATCCTGTTGTCCCTGAACGGATTCAAGGCCCTGGATCACACGGCCTTTTTCATAAGAGCCAGGATAACCGCCCGAAGCCATTACCACCGTGATGCACGACTTCGGATGCCATTCCAGGCTTTCCGTCTGGAGACATCCTTCGGCGATCTGCATCATCACCGGCAAAAGATCCGATTTCAATCGAGGCAGGATGACCTCGGTCTCAGGGTCCCCGAACCGGCAATTGTATTCCAGCACAAAAGGTCCGTCCTTGGTCATCATGATCCCGGCGTAAAGAACACCGCGATACGGCATCCCATCCCGGCTCAAACCTTCAACGATCGGTTTTACCGCGATATCAATGATCCCGCCGATCTCGGACTCCGGGATCTTCATACTCGGCGAAAAAGCCCCCATCCCGCCCGTGTTGGGCCCGCGATCATGATCATAGACACGCTTATGGTCCCTTGCGCTCGCCAGAGGAAGGATCTTTTTCCCATCCGTCAGCACAAGGATCGAAAGCTCTTCCCCTTCAAGTTTCTTTTCGATAATAACCTTGGATCCCGCGTCTCCAAAGATCTTCGCTTCCATCATTTGCGAGAGGGTCGCGACTGCCTGCTCGGAACTTTCGCAGATCACGACACCCTTCCCGGCCGCGAGTCCGTCCGCCTTGATCACTGCCGGCATCTCGGCCTCGATCGCGTAATGCTTGGCCTCTTTCACGCTGGTAAAGATCTCGTAATCCGCGGTCGGAACACCGTACTTGGTCATGATATCTTTGGAAAATGCCTTGCTGCCTTCGAGAAGAGCCGTTTCCTGGGAGGGACCAAAAACTTTCAATCCTCTTTCCTGAAACCTGTCGGTGATCCCCGCGACGAGCGGCACTTCAGGACCCACTATAGTCAGATCGATCTTTTCACGGAGGGCGAATTCCAGAAGACCCTTGATATCATCCGACGCGATAGAAACACATTCGGCGAGCTGAGCGATCCCGGCATTTCCCGGCGCGGCATAAAGCTTGGTGAGAAGCGGGCTTTGCGCTATCTTCCACGCCAACGCGTGCTCCCTGCCGCCGGAACCGACAATAAGAACTTTCATTTCGTCAAAAACCTCCCCTAAAAATAATGCCTCCGCAAAACACCGTTATCACCACGCCAATCAAAAGACATCGTCCACCCCTTCAAAAAACCCAGCCTCACTCTCAAGGATATGTACAATTCATACCCACCCTAAGCTCTTGAAGCGACTTACTTTACTGAGTTCGGAGAGATATGAACGGTTTTACCATTTTTCCAGACCGCCAGCAAGCGACCTGATTTCTTATGCCGCTCCACGACGGCACGCACCGCCTGTTTTAAAGCCGCCTCAGCTTTGTCTTGCAAAGACATTCTCTTAATCATTCATGACCTCGCCGCTCTTTGGATCATTCCATACAACCGTTCATCCACAACTTCACTATGACCATTCCGTCTCTTTGCGATCAGAACAGGCTTTGTCTGAGAATTATCAAATAACATCCAGGAATCCGCCAAGGGTTCATACAAGGTAAAGAAATTTTTGATGCCTCGCACAAACCGTCTGCGAACATCCTCCGCAGGGACATAATGCCCCCCCTCTCGAACTCTTTCCTTAATGCGAGCAATCGCCAATTCTGCGCCCGGTAACCACAGAAAGAAAAAATGCAGCGCATAGCCCTTCGCTTTCAGCCCGGTCAGTAAACTTGCGTAGGCTTTACCGGATAAAGTCGTCTCGAACGAAAAATCCAGGCCTCGCTTGGCATATTCATGGATTTGCTGAAGCACGAGCTTTCCGGCCTGAACGGCAGCAGCTCGTGGTTCAAACGGCGCTAACCCTTGAGCGATCAGATCGGCGTTTACAAAATTAGGACACTTTACAAAATCCGGCAAAAACATTCGGGCAAAGGTTGTCTTACCCGATCCGTTAGGCCCGGCAATAATGTAAACTGCCTTGCTTTTCAAATTTTCACCTATCGCTTTAGCTCGGCCAAGAAGTTCAAGCGGCGATTACTCCTGCTTGTTTCGTGATCTTACCGATCAACCAGGAGTTCAGCTTGAAAGATTTGAGGACCTTCTGCGCGACTCCGACGTATCGTTTATCAAGGATCACCACCATCCCGACGCCCATGTTGAAAGTCTTATACATTTCATGGTCAGAAATTCTGCCGGCCTTTTGAGCGACGCGGAAGATCTCGGGAACGTTCCAGGATGACTTTTCGATCGCGGCACCGAGGCCTTGAGGAATGACGCGCGGAAGATTGTCATAGAAGCCGCCGCCGGTGATATTCACGATCCCTTTTACCAGAACCTTTTTCAGGAGCGCAAGGATGGGCTTGACATAAATGATCGTGGGCGTCAGAAGTCTCTTCCCAATTGGCCCGCGCAATGCTTTTTCTGAAAAAACCCTGCGAACCAACGAGTACCCGTTCGAATGAAAGCCCGAGGACTGGATTCCAAGAATAACATCGCCGGCCCTGATCGTTTTCCCCGTCACAACCTTCCTGCGGTCCACGGCGCCGACCGAAAAACCCGCGACATCATATTGCGCCGCGAGGGTTTTCTTGTTGTCAGAATAAAAGCCGGGCATGATGGCCGTCTCGCCGCCCACAAGCGCGCAACCGGATTGGCGGCAGCCTTCGGTAACACCCTTCAGGACTTCGCCGATCACATCCGTCTGGAATTTTCCGGAGGCATAATAGTCGAGAAAAAAAAGAGGCCGCGCGCCGGAAGTAATGAGGTCATTCACGCACATCGCCACGAGATCGATCCCTATCGTGTCGTGTTTGCCGAGAAGCCTGGCAAGTTCCAGTTTGGTCCCCACGCCATCCGTCGAGGCCACAAGAAGCGGATCCTTGATGCCGGTCTTCTTAAGATCAAAAAGCGAGGCAAACCCGAGCGTGTCACCGCAGACTCCGGGAACATGCGTGGAACGGATCAGGCCGGAGATCTTTCGATTGTAAGCGCCATCTCCTTTCAGATGAGGCACGCCTGCTTTTTCATAGGTCCAGGCGCTCATATTTTGCAGGTATTCCTTTTGTTCTCCAGCTTGTATTTGTCGTCCGCGTCATAGATCTTGGTCGGGTACTTCCCGGTAAAACAGGCCGAACAGAAATCCTTCGGATCCCGGGTCGTGCCACCGAGCATCCCGTCAAGACTAAGGTACCCAAGAGAATCGACATCAAGGAACTTGGAGATCTCCGCCACGCTTTTATTCGCGGCCAAAAGTTCCTTCTTGGAAGGAAAATCTATCCCGTAAAAGCAGGGCGAGATGTGCGGCGGGCAGCTGATTCTCATATGGACTTCTTTGGCCCCCGCGGCGCGCAGGAGTTTTACTCGGTTCTTCGCGGTATTGCCGCGCACGATCGAGTCATCGACCACGATCACACGCTTACCGTTCACGATCTGGCGGATAGGATTTAATTTGATCTTCACTTTAAGAATGCGGCCGGCTTCCGAAGGACTGATAAAAGTGCGGCCGATATAGTGGTTTCGAATAAACCCGTGAGAAAAAGGGATCCCTGACTCCCGGGAATAGCCCAGCGCCGCAAAACTCCCGGAATCCGGCACAGGGATCACAATATCCGCTTCAACGGGATGCTCTTTGGCAAGCTGCCTCCCCAATTTCTCGCGCACAATTCCGACGCTGTCACCAAAAATATTCGAATCAGGGCGCGCAAAATAAACGTGTTCAAAAATGCAATGCGCCTTCGAAATATTTTCGTCTTTGAAAGGAAAATGGCTGCGGATCCCGGTGCTATCGATCACCACCACCTCGCCGGGTTCGATCTCGCGGACGAATTCCGCCTCGATCAGATCGAACGCGCAGGTCTCTGATGCAAGCACATAACTATTCCCCAATTTACCGAGACAAAGAGGACGGAACCCCTGAGGATCGCGGACACCGAACAGATGGTCCTCGGTCAGCAGGACCAGACTGAAAGCTCCCTTCGCGCGCTTCGTCGCACCGATCACGCCCTCCTCATGGGAACGGTAGGACGGCTTGGCGATCATATGGACAAAAACCTCGGAATCGATAGTGCTCCCGAAGATGGAGCCATAGGCTTCCAACTCGGCGCGAAGGATCTGGGAATTCACAAGATTGCCGTTATGCGCGATCGCGATCTGCCCGCGGGAATAATCGACTTTGCAGGGTTGGGCGTTCAAGAGCGTCGAGGAACCTGTCGTGGAATATCGGACATGGCCGATGGCATTCTTGCCGGGAAGCTGGGCAAAAGAATCTTCATCGAACACCTCTCCCACCAATCCCATTTTCTTGACAAGATAAAGATCGGAGCTGTCGCTTGTGCATATCCCGGCCGCTTCTTCGCCGCGATGCTGGAGCGCGAAAAGCCCGAGCTGCGTGATACGCGCCGCCTGGGGATGATTGAATATCCCGAAGATACCGCAGTGATGCTTGATATTTTCGCCACCCATTATTGACGCTCCATAATTTTGGGAATCGTGTTTTCAAAAAGATCTTTCATTTCCCGTACGCTCAAACAGATCCGGTCGGCGATCTTGAGCGTATCGCCGCCCACCCGGCCGATCTCATAAAGATTCACTCCAGGAACAGCCAAACGCCGCACATCCTCCAGGTGCTCCGGCTTCACGGAAATAATCACGCGGGACTGGCTTTCCCCGAAATAAAGCGCGTCAGTCCGGAGATTGACCGAAAAATCCATGACTTCCCCAAGATCCTCCACGATGGCCCCAAGCCCCTGAGGATTTTTGAGACAGCATTCCGCAAGCGCCACCGAAAGCCCGCCCTCAGAAAGATCGTGACAAGATGCGAGTTTTTTCCCGTTTGCAGCAGCGAGAATGAATTGATGCAGAGCCTTTTCACGCTCAAGATCAAGGCGCGGTGGCAGTCCTTGCTTCAAACCGTGCTCGATCATCAGATAATGACTTCCCCCGATCTCGTTCATGGTGAGGCCCGCGAGAAAAATAATATCGCCTTCATTCTGGAACGCGGAAGGAACGCGTTTATCGATGGAATTCATGAGTCCCACAACGCCGATCGCGGGCGTCGGATAGATCGCGCCTTGGGGACTTTCATTATAAAAGCTGACATTCCCGCCGGTGACAGGGATCTCAAGAGACTTACAGGATTCGATAATGCCTGAAACCGCATTATGAAATTGCCAGAAAATCTCCGGCTTCATCGGATTCCCGAAATTGAGGCAGTTCGTGAGACCTATCGGACGTGCTCCGGAACAAACCACATTCCTCGCCGCTTCCGCGACAGCGATCTTCCCGCCCTCAAGAGGATCGAGATAAACATAAAGACTATTGCAATCGGTAGAAACGGCGATGCCCTTTTGCGTACCCTTGACGCGGATAAGCGCGGCATCATGCCCGGGATAGAACACCGTATCCGTGCGAACCATGTGATCATACTGCTGCCACACCCACGCCTTGGAAGCTATCGAAGGATACGAAAGAAGCTTTTTGAGAACGGAGTTGAAATCCTTGGGTTCCTTGATCGAATCAAGGTCCAGTTTTTGAGCCGCTTCAAGATAAGCGGGCTTTTCTTCCTCACGCGTGTAAACGGGCCCGTCATCCGCAAGAGCCTTGGCCGGGATCTCGGCGGCCATTCTTCCGTTGTTCATCACGCGATATTTGTCGCCTTTGGTCACCTCACCGATCTTCACAGCATGAAGGTCCCATTTCTCAAAAATAGCTTCCACCTCTTTTTCTTTTCCCTTTTTAACGATCACAAGCATGCGCTCCTGCGACTCCGAAAGCAGAATTTCATAAGGGATCATCCCTGTCTCACGGCGAGGCACGTAAGCCAGATCGATCTCCACACCGGTGCTCGCGCGCGACGCTGTCTCACAACCCGCACAAGTCAGGCCCGCGGCGCCCATATCCTGCATCCCCACCAGGGCATCGGTCTTCAAAAGCTCCAGGCAGGCTTCCATCAAAAGTTTTTCCATGAAAGGATCACCGACCTGAACCGCTGGACGGTCCTCATGGCTTTGTTCCGAAAGTTCTTTGGAGGCAAATGCCGCCCCCCCGAGGCCGTCACGTCCGGTCGTAGCCCCGACATAATAAACGGGATTGCCGACTCCATGCGCCGCGCCCCGGACGATCTCATCTTTTTTGATAATGCCAAGCGCCATCGCGTTCACAAGAGGGTTCCCTTCATAAGATGCGTCAAAATAGACCTCGCCTCCAACGGTGGGAATTCCCATGCAATTTCCGTAATGCGCGATCCCGGCAACCACGCCGCGGAAAAGCCTCTGGCTGACCGGCTGAGCGAGATCCCCGAACCGCAAAGAGTTCATCAGAAGGATCGGCCGTGCGCCCATCGTGAAAATATCGCGCAGGATCCCGCCCACGCCTGTTGCCGCGCCCTGGAACGGCTCGATCGCGGAAGGGTGATTATGACTTTCGATCTTGAAACAAACGGCAAGTCCGTCCCCGATATCCACAATCCCGGCGTTCTCCTGCCCTGGTTTCACAAGCAGATTCTCCTGATGAGGAAGATCCGCGTTCATTTTGGAGAAGAGTTTCAAGATCGGCTTGGAATTTTTATAAGAGCAGTGCTCACTCCACATCACGCTGAACATCCCTAGTTCCGTAATGTTGGGATCCCTGCCGAGAATATCGCGGATGTGCTGGTATTCCTCGGGAGTGATCCCGTGGGCGGCGATCAGTTCCGATGTGATAGGCGTCGTCGAGTCAAGGGGCGGCATGGTCTATTCCAGTGCGTTTAAAATGCTTGCAAAGATCTTGAGTCCATCGGAAGAGCCGAGGATGTCCTCACTCGATCGCTCCGGGTGGGGCATCATCCCCAGAACATTCTTCTTTTTATTCACGATCCCGGCGATATGATCCTTTGAACCGTTCGGATTGAAAGCTTCTCCGGTCTTCCCGTCCTCGGAACAATAACGGAAAACGACCTGGGAATTATCGTGCAGGGATTTCAGAGTATCATCATCACAATAATAATTCCCCTCGCCGTGCGCGATGGGAACGCAAAGCGTCTCGCCCGGTTCCATCTGCCCCGTAAAAATGGTCAGGTTCTCTTCGGTGCGGATCCAGGCGTGTTTACAAATGAATTCAAGGGTTTTGTTCCGCAGCATCGCCCCCGGCAAAAGTCCGGATTCAAGAAGTATCTGAAAGCCGTTGCAGATCCCGATCACAGCGCGACCCTCATTGGCATGCCGGATCACAGACTCCATCACCGGTGAAAGACGCGCGATCGCGCCCGTCCTGAGATAATCCCCGTAGCTAAAACCGCCGGGGATCACCACCAGATCCACTTTGGGAAGTTGACGATCCTTGTGCCAGACATATTCCACCGGCACTTTGACGACATCCCGGAGCGCCTGGAAGCAATCGGTATCACAATTGGAACCCGGAAAAACAATGACCGCGGCTTTCATCAATTTAAGATCTTTCCATTATTCACATTAAAATATTTTTTGCGTTATTAAGCTTAACAGCCCCGGCATAGCTTCAAACGAACAACCGCTTTCTTATTTTCTCTTCCCCTAATTCTTAGCCTGCGTTTCACGAACACGGGAACTCGCGCCGTGCCGGCTACCGCCGTCATACACCCAAGGATACTTTTCGGGATGCTTAAGAGCATCCAACTCTAAATCAACATCCAAATCCGGCCACCGAAGTTGGCCTCCAAAAAGAAATTCGACGTTATAGACTTGCTCAACCCTGGCATTCAAAAACCACGGGTAAGAGCTGTAAGACAAAAAATATTCCTCGCCGTCGACATAAATCCAGATCCCATGATTGGAAATGCCTTGAATTTCAACTTTTGAAATGTTGCTTCCACGCCGCAACGATTTCATCGCGATGCCCCCGATCACTTCCTGAAACTTCTTCACTTCTTTCGCAGAAAACCCATAGTTCCGGCACAATACCACCCGGGGTTCCATCCAGAACTTTGCTTCTCCGTCCGCGCTTCGCGCGTGGATATGCATTCGTTTTTCTTCGTGAGAGAAAAAGAAGTATGCCTGATTTTTATACCGGAATACGGTCGGACTCATTTCAACGCCACTTATGAAGTCATTTCCTGTATTTCGAAAGAATACTCTTCAATAACCGGATTATGGAGCAGCTTGTCGCACATCACGTGAATGCAATCCTCCGCCTTCGCGCGGGTCTCCGCCTCAAGCGCAAGCTCGAAATACTTTCCGATCCGCAAATTCGTCGCTTCCTTGAACCCCATCGCCGCAAGGGCGTGCAACGTGGTCTGCCCCTGGGGATCCAGCACCGATTTCTTCAAACTCGTATGAATGGTCGCTTTAAATTTCATAGCCTCTCCTGCTTATTATTCCGGATATCTTTTCCGGACAGACACTTGAAAATTTCACAATAGGCTTCGGTGGTCTTCGCAATGATCCCTTCCGGAAGCTCCGGCCCGGGAGGACGCTTGTCCCAAGAGAGTGTTTCAAGATAATTCCTCACGATCTGCTTGTCAAAACTCGGCTGGTCATGCCCTATTTCATACCGGACGGCAGGCCAAAAGCGCGAGCTGTCCGGCGTCAGGATCTCATCGATCAGCATCAACTTCCCGTCATGGATACCAAACTCGAACTTCGTATCGGCGATAATAATGCCTTTCGCCGCCGCGTACTGCTGGCCTTTTTTGTAAAGCAGGATCGAGAGGTCCTTCGCCTGTTGGGCGATATCTTTCCCGACGATCCGGATGGCCTCGCTAAAATCAATATTGATGTCATGTCCGGTTTTCGCCTTGGTGGAGGGCGTGAAGATTGGCTCCTGGAATTTCTGACATTGCTGCATCCCCGGCAGGATCGTATGACCGCAAACCTTCCCTGTCGCGAGATAATCCTTCCATCCGGAACCTGTGATGTAACCGCGAACCACGCACTCGATCTCTAGGGGTTGGGCCCGTTTGACAAGCATCGACCGGCCTTCAATTTCGTGGCGAAAATTTTTCACGACCTCCGCCGGCAACCCCATCTGGTCCACATCCGCCGTGATCAGGTGTTGCGGGATCAGATCCTTGAAATAATCCTGCCAAAAAAGCGTGATCTGGTTCAGCACCTTCCCTTTCATCGGGATCGGGTCCGGCAACACCACATCAAAAGCGCTCAAGCGATCCGTCGTCACGATCAAAAGCTTATCCGCGCCCACGCCGTAGATATCACGCACTTTTCCGACTGCCACGCGAGGCAGGGACAGATGCGTTTCAAGGATCGCTTCCGTTTTCTCAAGGCCGTTTGCCATGATTATTTTTTCCTTTTTGAGGATCCGGTAAGAATTCCCGACCGTTTCAGGATGACCGGCACGTTCTTCAAATGCCTGTCATAGCTAAAAACTTCGCGGATCTCTTGTTCAGAAAGAAACTTCAGGATCTTCTCATCATTCAGCACCACCTGCTCAAGAAAAAGGCTTTCATCTTCCCAAAGCTTTTGGGCCGCTTCCTGAACAAGCTTATAGCCATCCTCACGGGTCAGGCCCTTCTCCACAAGTTTGAGAAGCAGCCCTTGAGAAAAAACCATCCCGCGGCTTGATTCGAGATTCTTGAGCATGCGGTCTTTATTCACGACAAGGTTCTCGATCACGTCCTGCATAAGCCCGAGCATGTAATCAAGGAGAATCGTGCTGTCGGGGAAAATGACGCGCTCCACGGAAGAATGCGTGATATCTCGCTCATGCCAAAGCGCGATATTCTCAAAACCCGCGAGGGCATTGCCTCTAAGAATGCGGGCAAGACCCGCCACCCGCTCGCAGGTAATGGGATTACGCTTGTGCGGCATGGCTGAAGAGCCTTTCTGTCCTTTCGAAAAATACTCCTGAACTTCATAAGTCTCGGTCTTCTGAAGGCCGCGGATCTCGGTAGCAAGCTGCTCGAGCGATCCTCCGACCACCGCGATCGCTCCGAGATATTCGGCGTGACGGTCACGCTGAAGAACCTGCGTGGATACGGGCGCCGCATGGAGGCCCAGTTTCTTACAAACGAATGCCTCCACTTTAGGGTCCACATTCGCGAAAGTTCCGACTGCCCCTGAGATCTTGCCATAGCAGAGATTCTCCCTGGCGGCTTCAAGACGGACAAGTCCGCGCGTGCACGCAGCGTGAAAGAGGGCCATTTTGAGTCCAAAGGTAATAGGTTCGGCATGCACTCCGTGCGAACGGCCGACCATCAGAGTATTGGCATGTTCCCTGGCTTTTTTGCCAAGAAGGGCGATCAGTTTTTTCATCTCC
>SESF01025534.1_pt1 | contig 10407 bp, 13 predicted proteins | sample 3171521 | NCBI WGS metagenome assembly SESF01 (sample SAMN10866945, study PRJNA518727) | freshwater metagenome | biome: subpolar coniferous forest; feature: holomictic lake; material: water; isolation source: holomictic Lake 227, 6 m and 8 m depth | place: Canada: near Kenora, Ontario | collected...
ACAGCTTATGCCGGTGCTGCCGGTCACTTTCAGCAAGGATATAGACTCTGCCATAGAGCTGGCGCGCTTCGTGGAGGGGGAGAACCATCACTCGGCGGGCATGTACTCCACCAACATCAAGAACATGACCAAAATGGGCCGCCGCATGGCCTGCTCCATCTTCGTAAAGAACGGCTGCACGCTGCACGGCCTGGGCCTGGGCGAGGGCTACGCCTCCATGTCCATCGGCACCCCCACGGGCGACGGCATAACCAAGACCAGCCATTTCGCGCGGCCGCTGCAGTGCAGCGTAGTAGGTGACCTCAGGATAGCGTAAGGAGAATTTATGCTTTCAAATATAGCGCTCGGACTTGTGGAACTTTCTTCTATTGCCAAAGGCATCGAAACCCTGGACGCCATGTGCAAGGCCGCCGGCATAAAGCCGGAAGTGCACCAGACTATCTCCAAGGGGAAATATATCATCGTGATCTCCGGCCCCGTCGGGGAAGTGGAATCCGCGCTGGCCAGGGGAGCGGACATCGGCGGCAGCGCCATTATAGCGCGCCACATCATACGCAACGCGCATACCGGCGCGCTGGCCGCCCTGAATAAAAAAGTAAAAGCCGACAAGATAGAGGCCGTGGGCATTGTGGAGACCAAAGAGGCCCTGCCCGCGCTGTTCGCCGCCGACGCCGCCGCCAAGGCGGCTTTCGTGCACGTGGCCGAAGTGAACACCGGGCGTGGCATAGGCGGCAAGGGCTACTTCACCGTGGTGGGCGAGCCGGGCGCCGTGCGCACCGCCGTTACCGCGGGCGTAAAGGCTATTGGCGAGGACGCCGTAGTGAGCCGCATAGTCATTCCCAACGCGCACCATCACATAGGCGCGGCGATATAAGCTTAACAGGAGAAATTTCATGAGACTAGTAATAGGCGCCGATCACGCGGGTTTCGAAGCCAAGGAAAAGCTGAAAAAGTTCCTCCAGGGCCTGGGCCACGACGTGGCCGATTTCGGCTGCTACTCGCTGGAGCCGGTGGATTTCCCGGACATTGCCCTGCTGGTCAGCGAGGCCGTGCGCAAGAAAGAATTCGACCGCGCCGTGCTGGTGGACGGCTTCAACGGCGCCATGCCGCTGGCCGCCAATAAAGTGCACGGCATACGCGCCGTGGCCGCCTACGACACTATTTCCGCCCGCTTCGCCGCCGCGCACGAGGACTGCAACGTGCTGTGCCTGGGCGGCAAAACGCACGGCGAGCTGGCCCTGCAGGAAATGATCAAGGTCTGGCTGAACACCCCTTTCGAAGGCGGCAAGTATCAGAAGCGGCTGGATAAAATAACCGCCATAGAAGAGCGGTGCTGCTGAGTATCGGGAAAAGAGTTTATGAAACAGGCAAAGGTCATAGGCCGGGTGTTCTGCTCACGCCAGTGCTGCGGCATGGAGAGCAAAACCCTGCTGCTTATACAGCCTTTGGACTGGGAAACGGATAAGCCGGCCGGCGACCCCCTGGTGGCGGGCGATACGGTGGGCGCGGGCGCGGGCGAGACGGTTTTTTTCGTGGCTTCCCGGGAAGCCATCCTGGCCTTCGAAGGCTGGGAGGGCGAAACGGCAGTAGGCACGCCGCTGCCGCCGGTGGATGCCGCGATAGTAGGCATAATAGACGGCAAGAATTTGCGGGTTTAAGTTATGAAGTGAAGTTTCACAACGGGATTTTATGTTCATAGCGAAAGTTATCGGCAATGTCTGGGCCACGCGCAAGCACGCGGGGCTGAAGAACGCCACGCTGCTGCTGGTGAAGGCCGTTGACCCGCTGGATAAGAACAAGCTGGTAGGCGAGGCCACGCTGGCGCTGGACGGCCACCAGGGCGCGGGCGTTGGCGACACTGTTTTAATAGTGGACGAAGGCGGTTCGGCGCGGAAGATCCTGAAGAATTCCAAAGCCCCGGTGCGCACGGTGATAGCCGGCATTGTTGATACGGTCCACATAACAGGAGAGAAAACCATATGAACGACGAAGATATAAAAAAAATAGCGGCTGAAGTGGCCCGGATCATGAAAGGCGGCGGCCAACAGGCGCCCAGGCAGACCCTGGGCGATTCAGTGAATATCGGCTCCGCCGGCAAGGTTTTCCAGCACCCGCTGGTGAACAACCAGGGCGCGGCCCCGGCCAAACCCTGCTCCGCGCAGGGGGACTGCCGCCTGGAGGAGAACACCTGCAGTTCCTCCTGTCAGAAATGCAACCCGCTGTCCAATTACACGGCTCAGCAGGTGAAGGCCAGCGCCGACCGCGTCAGCTTCTGCAACCCCAACGAGGCCAGCACCTCCATTGCCGGCATGATAGACCATACCCTGCTCAAGGCCAACGCCACGCAGGAAGAAATAGGCAAGCTGTGCGAGGAAGCCCGCAAATACCGCTTCGCTTCCGTGTGTGTGAACCCCGGCTATGTGGCCATGTCCGCCCGGCTGCTGCGCGGCTCGTGCGTGAAGGTGTGCACCGTTATCGGCTTCCCGCTGGGCTCCACCACCCCCACGGTAAAAGCTATCGAGGCCCGCGACGCCATAGCCAACGGCGCGGAAGAAATAGACATGGTGATAAACATAGGCGCGCTGAAATCCGGCAACGACCAGCTCGTTCTGGACGACATAAAAGCCGTGCGCGAAGCCACTCGCGGCAAGCTGCTGAAAGTAATTCTTGAAACCTCGTACCTCACCAAGGACGAGAAGGTCCGCGCCTGCAAAATGTCCAAGCTGGCTCAGGCCGACTTCGTAAAAACCTCCACCGGCTTCGGCTCGGGCGGCGCCACGCCGGAAGACGTGGCCCTGATGCGCGAGACCGTGGGCCCCGAGATGGGCGTGAAAGCCTCCGGCGGCATCAAGGACGCGAAGATCGCCGAGGCCATGATCAAAGCCGGCGCCAACCGCCTGGGCACCAGCGCCAGCATCGCCATAATCTCCGGCGGAGAAGCCGCCAAAGGGCAGTACTAGGAAGGGTGGAGTCTGGGGGCGACCCTGGGCAATTAGAAGGCAGAGCAGGTTTTAGAGTTATTTTAAGGAGCGAATATGTCAGAACCCAAAGAAGCGCTTGGAATGATAGAGACCAAAGGTTTCATAGGCATGATAGAAGCCTCTGACGCCATGAGCAAGGCCGCCAAAGTGCGCCTGCTCGGCTACGAAAAGATAGGCTCGGGCTACGTCACCACGCTGTGCGTGGGTGAAGTAGGCGCCGTGCGCGCCGCCGTGGAAGCGGGCGCCGCCGCCGCGCAGAAGGCCGGGGAGCTCGTGGGGATGCACGTGATACCGCGCCCCTCGGACGACCTGGATAAATATCTGGCCAGGATCTCGGTGAAAGTAAGCTAAGAACTCCGGACGGCCGGACGGTTTTTAAGGCGTACGCCTTAGCCGCCCGGCCCACCCATGCTCACCAAAGGCGCGATAGAGGACCTGATAGCCGAGCACCTCTTCCGGGGAAGATCGGGAGGGGGCTCGCCCGCGCCTAAGAAGGTGCCGGAGCTTCAACACAGGGTGTTCCTCAGCGATTTTGAGCTCAGGGCAATGATAACTGCGGGGGGCCGGGCAATAAAAGTCCCGGCCAACGCCATAATCAGCCCGTTGGCGCTGGATTGGATAGAGTATAACGGCATAGAGATAGTCCGCGGATAAGGCGCGGGGGCGCAGTTACGACGGGCGTTCCCGCGGCAGGGGGTTGCAGTTGATTTCAGCCGCATTCAGGAGGAGAAAGATGAGCAGGTATAAAATGTTCGCAGCGCTTCCTTTTTTAGCGGTTTCGTTCTCGGGCCTTTTCGCCGCCTCCGCTTCGGCTCAGCAGCAGATGCCGCCGGAGATGGCCGCCGCAGCCTCTACCCAGATAGAGCCGGTGATATCAGAGTCGCCCGAGAAGCCGCTGGAACAGCCCCTCGCGGTCGCCGCCGCAGAGGCCGCCCCCGCCGCCAAGCCCGCCGCGGCGCCGGAGGAAGCAGCCGCTGCCGCTCCCGGCATGGCCGCCATAGAATGGGATTTTCTGAAGCTTAACGGCGAAAACAAGGACGAGGACGTGCTGGAAGCCCTGCTGCCCCAGGTGGCGGCCTGGCTCAGGACCTATCCGGACAATGAAGCCGCGGATGAAGCCCTGCTGCTGAAAGCGAACCTGCACCTGAAGCTGGGAGACCACAGAGCGGCCATACTCGACCTCGGCAAGCTGCTGCAGGAGTATCCCGGTTCCAAAGCCGGCCCGGCGGCCCTCCAGCTGCTGAGCATCACCGCAGACAAGAAGCTGAGCAAGCGGGAAAAAGCCCTGCTGCTGGAGATAGCCAAAGCTTCCAAAGGCAGCGGCAAGGCTGAAAGGCTGGCTTCTTTCCTCGGCGAAATGGCCGCCAGGTTCGGGCAGGAATTCTATGCGCCGCTGACCGCGGAATTTAACGAATTCTTCGAAAGGTTCCCCGGTTACGCCGGGCGGGACGCGCTGGAGCTGACCCTGGGAACGCTTTATTCCCAGAAAAAAGAATTCGTGCAGGCCAGGCTGGCTTACGAGAAACTGATCCATAGCTACCCCGACAGCGCCCTGATAGCCCGCGCCAAGCGGCTGCTGGGCGACGTACTGGCCGAGGACCTCAAGGAATATTTCGCCGCCATAAAAGTGTACAGGGACATAACCGAAAGGTTCCCTGGCACCGACGAGGCGTGGGCGGCCTACGCCCAGCTGCCCAGGCTTACCGAGCGGCAGAAACAGTACACCCTGGCCGTGGAGGTGTACGAGAACATCATAAAGCTTTACCCGGAGAAGCCCGAGGCGCGCAGCGCCTATAAGTCGGAGGCGCGCGTGCTGCGCGAAGAGATGTCCAGGCCCGCCGAGGCCATAGCCGTGCTCAACCGGCTGGCCGACAAATACAAGGACGAGAACGTGGTGGAGGAGCTTTACCTGGCCGCCGAAATAGCCAGGAAAGACTCGAAAGACCTGGAGACCGAGGTGAAGATGTACGACCGCATAGCGGCCGATTACGCCGGCGGCAAGGAAGCGCCCAAGGCGCTGCTGGCGGCCGGGCAGGCCTTCGAGAAAATAAAGAACACGGATAAAGCCAGGGAATATTACGAGAAGATAGTTAAAGATTACCCCGAGGATTCGCTGGCCAAGAAGGCGCAGAAATATATCGACGCGCTGTTAAAGAGCTAGCCGGAACCGGCGCGTTTTCGGAAGGCCGCCGCCCCCGCAAAGGGCGGCGGTCCTTTTTTTTGCCCTGTTGGGCCCGGGCCTCTGGGCCTTTTGACACTTACCGCTTTCACCGGGGCCTGTTACACTATAAACAGCAAGAGGCAATTATGAAAAAAATAATTCTGGCGGTAACGGCGGCACTGATAGTCCCGATGAGCGTCCTGGCCGGCGACTTCGATCTGAATTCAATGAAACTTTCCGGCCTGAGAGCCTCCCAGCCCGAGGCCGTGGACGCCGGCATGCCGGTACCGCAGGAAATAGCCGGCTTCAACAAATCCCCCAATATCCCCGCTGCCGCGCTGGATATGACCATAAAGCTGCCGTTCAAAGCCCTTGGCGAGCGCCTTTACGGGCTGACGGACGTTAAGATAGTCCCCCTGGACGCTTCCGCCCCGGCGCTTTACCGCCAGGGCGGACATATAGCTTTCAGCAACGTGTCAGTGGACTATAACGGCATCGTGGTGGAGCCTACCGTGCTGATGAAGATCTACTTCGAAGGCAACAACCGGCTGGCCATTACGGTAGTCAGCGTAGAGGCCGATATGGTCTTCGGCCCCAAGAGCGTGATAAACAAAGACGAACTGATGGAAATGCTGATGACCAAGATCACCAACGGCATGACCGGGGCCATGGACGCCGCTTTCGCCGCCAATAAAGTGAAGCTCCGCGCCGCGGACGTGCTCCGGTTCGCCTACGACAGGAAAAGCTGGACCATGCGCGCGGCCGTCACCCCCAATTTCGTGGCCCCGCTGCTGCCCGGCCTTATCTCAGATGTTAACCTTACCGCTTTCACCTTCGACAGCACCGGCTTCGCCCTCAGCGTGAAGTCGGGCTCCGCGGCGTCCATAGCGCAGCTGCCCGGCTATAACCTGGCCATCTCGGACGGCCTGATAACCAACTTCGTGGCCCAGTACACCAAGGGCTCGGATTTCAACCTGAAGCCCGAAGGCCGCGACGGCGGCGTGAAGTTCCGCGGCGACGCCCGCATGGAAGTGGCCGGCAAGGCGCTGGTCACCAGCCTGCCGCTGAAGCCCAACGTTTTTTTCAAGGCCGAGATGCTGCCCACGCTCGTCCGCCAGAACGTGATAACCCTGCGCTTCGAGAAAGTTACCGTGGACAAGGCTTACGGCATAGGCGTGCCGGGCTTCGTGAGCAACTGGCTGCAGGGCACTATAATCTCCGGCGTGATGGATACCCTCCTTACCAACGCCGACCTGGCCAAAGTGGTAACCGCCCGCAAGCTGGACGACAAGACCGTGGAGCTGACGCTCAAGAACAGCGCTTTCCTGCCCTCTTTCGCCAAAGGCGCGGTAATAAAGAACCTTAAGATAGGCAACGGCCTGCTGTACCTCGGTTTCGAGCTGTAAGGCACGGAGAAAAAATTTATGAAAAAAACCATCTTTCTGACCCTGACCATAGCGGCGCTGGCGGCGCGCGCTTCGGCTTCTGATTTCAGCCTGGACGGCTTCCGGGCCGCCGATATCCCCGCCGGGAATTACAGCCTGAAGGCCTCGGCCCCGCAGCCGGCCGCCGACGACCTGATAGGCGTGGACATGACCATCCGCGTTCCTTTCAAGATCCTTAAAAAAGGCGTAGAGCATATGGCCGCCGGCGTGAGCGGGCTGACCATAATAGATCCCGCCGCGCCCGTGTTCACTAAGTCCGGCGAATTCCTGAAAATAAGCAATATCCGGGTGGACGTGAACGGCATAGTTGTGACCCCCGTGATAACGGCGAAGCCCTACCTTGAAAGCAAGGACCATGTGGCCGTACGCATACAGAAAGTGCAGGTGCACGCCTCCCTGAAGCCCGACGCCGGTACCGCCCCGAACTTCAAGCCCCTGGGCGACAGCCGCGCCAATGGCGATACCTGCGGCACCGAGCTCAACCAGGAAGAGATAATGGTGATGGTCAGCAACGTGCTGATACAGAGCTCTTACGACGCCATCAACGAGGACCTTAATGAAAGGCACCTTCCGTATAAGGCGCAGCAGCTCATCAACATGAAGTATGACCCCAAGGACTGGACCATCCGCGCCACCGTGTCGGCCAAGATCGTGGATTACTTCATCCCCGTCGGCGTAGTGGGGCAGTTCCACCTTACCGGCGTCGCCATGGGCGCTACCGGGCTGGTGCTGAGCGTCCAGACCGCGCAATAACCTCCTGTTAGCGGAAAGAAACGCCGGCCCCCGGGCCGGCTTTCTTTTGTCCCGCCGGAAAAAACGCAAATGGTATAATTGCCGTTCCCAGAATAATTATATGCCCGGATTCGAAATAGAATTCACTCCGCAGTTCTCGAAAGCCCTCCATATGATGGAGAACGGCACGCGCAGCGTTTTCGTTACCGGCAAGGCCGGCACCGGGAAGTCCACCCTGCTGCGCTACTTCCGGGACCATACCGCCAAGAAGATAGTGGTGCTGGCCCCCACCGGCGTGGCGGCGCTCAACGTCGGCGGCGAGACCATCCATTCTTTTTTTTCTTTCCAGCCCGATATTACGGCCTCCGCCGTTAAGAAGGTCAGGGGTAAATGGGCGCAGATCTATAAAGAGCTGGACGCGCTGGTGATAGACGAAGTTTCCATGGCCAGGGCTGACCTGATGGACTGCGTGGACGCTTTTATGCGGCTCAACGGCCGCGATGCCGCCCTGCCTTTCGGAGGGGCGCAGCTTATCCTGATAGGCGACCTTTACCAGCTGCCGCCGGTGGTGACCGGCGCGGAGCGGGGGCTGTTCTGCGGTTTTTACGACGGGCCGTATTTTTTCAGCGCCGCGGCGTTCAAGGAGCTGGAGCTGGAATTCGTGGAACTGGAGAAGATCTACCGCCAGACGGATTCGGGTTTCATCGCCATCCTTAACGCCATCCGCAACAACAATATAACGGCGGCGCAGCTGGCCGCGCTCAACAGCCGCGTGGGCGCGCCCCAGAAGGCCGGGCTGGGCTGCGCGGTGCACCTGCTTACCACCAACGCCGCCGCTTTCACGGTGAACCACGACCGCCTGGAGGAACTTCAGGGGAAGGAATACCGCTACGCGGCCGAAATAGACGGCGATTTCACCCGGGATTCCTACCCGGCCGAGCAGCATCTGCGGCTGAAGCGGCGCGCCCAGGTGATGATGCTTAACAACGACCCCGACGGGCGCTGGGTGAACGGCACCATGGCCGAGGTGGCTGAGGTGATACGCGGCATAGGCGGCGAGCCCGACACCGTGCTGGTGCGGCTGCCGGACGGCGGGCTGGAGGGCGTGCAGCCGCACGACTGGGAGCTGTTCCATTTCACTTTTAACCACGAGGCGGGCCGCATAGAGGCCGAGACGGCCGGGACTTTCCGGCAGTATCCGCTGAAGCTGGCCTGGGGCGTGACCATCCATAAAAGCCAGGGCAAGACGTTCGACCGCGTAACGCTGGACCTGGGCGACCGGGCTTTCGCGGCGGGGCAGACCTATGTGGCCCTCAGCCGCTGCGTTTCGCTGGAGGGGCTCAGCCTTACCCGGGCGGTGCGGCCGGGGGACGTTATTACCGACCGGCGCATAGTGAAGTTCGTCACCGGGCATCAGTACATGCTCAGCGACCGCGCCCTGCCGCTGGCCCAGAAAGTGGAGCTGATAAGCAAGGCCATAAAAGAAGGGCGCTGCCTGGGCCTAACCTATCTCAAGGCCGGGGACGAGAAAAGCCGCCGGAAAGTGCGGCCGCTGGCGGTGGGCGAGCGCAGCTATATGCAGGTTTCGTTCATCGGGCTGGACGCGCATTGCCTGGAGCACGGCAAGGACAGGCTGTTCCGCGTGGACCGCATTCTGGAGCTGGAAATTATATAGGGGGGAAAATGCTTTTCGATAATATGGACCCGGAGATGGTGAAGGCCGTGCTGGAGACGATCCCGGCGGAACTTACGGTGATCAACGCCGCGGACGAGGTGGCTGGCTGGAACAAGCACGAGACCCGGCTTTTCAAGCGGCCGATGTCGGCCATGGGCATGAACTTCAGGCAATGCCACCCGGAGAAAAGCCTGGCTATGGTTGAGAAACTGATAGCCGAAATGAAAGCCGGCACGCGCGGGAAAGCCACTTTCTGGATAGACCTGCCGGTGGTGAAGGATGGGCCGAAACATAAGATCTTCATAGAGTTCCACGCCCTGAGGGATGCCAAAGGCGCGTACCTGGGCTGCATGGAATTCACGCAGGACGTTACCGCGATACGCGCCCTGGAAGGGCAGCGGCGGCTGATGGATTGACGGAAGTTCCTATACGCGGAAAGGGCCGGATATCGGGGGATATCCGGCCTTTTTATCGCCTTATTTTATGGTCAGCGCCGGCCAGATGGGGGACAGCGAAGTGGTGAAAGCGTCGGCTATTTCCCGCATGGCCGTGCTCAGGTCGAAGCCTTCGTAGGACATCGACCCCGACCAGAGGATGGAGCCGGTCTGGGCGTCCACCATGCGCGCCACCAGCGAGGCGTTGGCGGTGGTGCTGAGCAGCTGGGAATTGGGGAGCCCGGCCACCGTGCCTTCCGAATAGAGGGAGCTGTTCGACACCCGCGTGACGTCCGTGATAAGGTTGCCCTGGGAGGTGCTTACCAGGTATTTCCCGGCCGGGCTGCTTTCCGCCACGGTGCCCACGAACAGCGCGTCCACGCCCAGCAGCTTGCCCAGCTGCTTGGCGGTGGCCTGGTCGAAGTAAGGCGAGGCGGTAAGGGAATGTTCCTGTATCACGGCGTTGAGCTTCTGGCGCTCGATGACGTCGGCGCCGCGCATCAGCAGGCTTTGCGTGAGCAGGTCGGCGGCGAGATCGCCGTTAGCGCCGCTGAAGCTGAGCACCGCCACCCGTTTTACGGTGGAGAAATCGGCGTGCTGGTTTATGGCCACCTGCGGCGAGACGCAGGCCGCCAGCAGGGGCAGGACGAGGAATAAAAGGTTTTTTTTCATGATGTTAGTGGTGCGAGAGGTGGTGGATGTGCCTGCCGGCGGTATTGCGCATGCGGGGGTCATTGGTGTTCTCAAGGCAGGCTTTCCAGGCGGCCAGCGCCTTGTCACGCATGCCTTTCTTCTCGTAGATCAGCCCGAGCATATAATGGGCGTCGGCTTTTTTGGGGTCCAGGTTCACGGCGCCTTCGAAAGCCCGCTGCGCGTCGTCGGCCTGCTCCAGCCGGGAGTAAGTGAAGCCCAGCCGCATATAAAGCTCGATATTCCCCGGGCTGGCTTTCACCTGCGCCTCAAGGGCCGCGGCTTCCGT
>SESF01023136.1_pt1 | contig 10406 bp, 3 predicted proteins | sample 3171521 | NCBI WGS metagenome assembly SESF01 (sample SAMN10866945, study PRJNA518727) | freshwater metagenome | biome: subpolar coniferous forest; feature: holomictic lake; material: water; isolation source: holomictic Lake 227, 6 m and 8 m depth | place: Canada: near Kenora, Ontario | collected...
CGCTTATCGGGGTTACTGAAAGAACGGACGGGGCCGTGCGCTGAGATCATCACGGCAGAGATGGGGAAGCCCCTCACGCAATCCCGCGCCGAAGTCGCGAAGTGTGCTTGGGTTTGCGATTATTATGCCGAGAACGCGGCTCTTTTCCTGAAGTCTGAAGCCGTTACGACGGAAGCCCGTAAAAGTTACATGGCGTTTGAGCCGCTTGGGATCGTGCTGGCGATCATGCCCTGGAATTTTCCTTTCTGGCAGCTTTTTCGAGCGGCCGTGCCGGCCATGATGGCGGGAAATGTCATGATCCTGAAGCATGCGTCGAACGTTTGCGGCAGTGCTCTTGCCATCCTGGACCTGTTTAACGAAGCGGGGTTTCCTGCCGGTACTTTCAAGGCGCCGCTTCTTTCCTCCGCGAGAGTTTCCTCGCTCATCCAGGATCCGAGGGTCCGTGGCGTGACTCTCACGGGAAGTGTTCCGGCCGGAAGGATGGTGGCCGCCGAAGCTGGGAAATATCTTAAGAAAACCGTGCTTGAACTCGGAGGCAGCGATCCTTATCTCATCCTGGAGGACGCGGATCTCGCCAAAGCGGCTGAAATTTGCGCGACGTCGCGGCTCATCAATAGCGGCCAGACCTGTATTTCCGCCAAGCGATTTATCGTTGTCGAAAGTGTTCGCCTGAAATTTGAGGGGCTGCTGATCGAGGCGATGAAATCCAGGATCGTGGGGGATCCCCGGGAAGAAAGAACTAGCATAGGACCGATGGCGCGTCAGGATCTTCGCGATGAATTGCACGGCCAGGTCACGGACAGTATCCGGCAGGGGGCCAAGCTGCTCTTGGGCGGGAACATTCCGGACGGTCCGGGCGCTTATTATCCTGCCACCGTGCTCACGGCTGTGAAAAAGGGGATGCGTGTTTTTGATGAGGAAACCTTCGGACCTGTTGCGGCTATTGTGTCCGTCAAAGATGAACGCGGGGCCATCCAGGCCGCTAACGATACGGTCTTCGGATTGGGAGCGGCGGTATTTACCTCCGATCTTGAGCGTGGCCGGCGGATCGCTGAAAAGGAGCTGAGGGCCGGACTTTGTTTTGTGAACGATCTTGTGAAGTCTGATCCGAGGCTTTCCTTCGGGGGTGTGGGGGAATCGGGCTACGGACGGGAGCTGGGGATCTTTGGGATTCGCGAATTTGTGAATATCAAAACCGTATGGATCGCGTGACGCAATTCCCGGGCTTGCTGTATTTCCACAGGAAGTCAGATATTAAACAAGACGCCGGACGTTATCTTAAGAAAGCCGTTCATTTCTCACTGTGTTTTGCTACAATACCCCTCTTTCAAACATAGGGAATCTCATGGAAACGTTACGGACAGACATGGCGGTGATCGGCGGCGGGCCGGGCGGTTATACCGCGGCTTTTTACGCCGGGGCTCTCGGGAAGAAAGTTCTGCTGATCGAGCAGGAGAAGCGGCTCGGAGGGGTGTGTCTCAACCGCGGATGTATTCCTTCTAAAGCGTTGCTCCGCGTTTCAAAACTTATCCATGAAACCGCCGAAGCCGGAAAGTGCGGTCTGACCTATGCCAAGCCGGTGATACAGCTTGACCGGATGCGCGATTGGAAAGATTCTGTTCTCGAAAAACTGGGACAGGGGATCTGGAATCTCGCAGGCCGGCGCGGCGTTCAGGTGATCACGGGCCACGCTCAATTTGAAAATCCCGGGACCTTGCGCGTCGAAACCGCGGAAGGAGATAAACTTATTGAATTCAGCCAGGCTGTGATCGCTACCGGATCCCGCGCCGCGCTGCCCGCTGTTTTTAATATCCAGGACGAGCGCGTCATGACCTCGACCGAAGCTTTGGAACTTAAGGATATTCCCAGGAGGCTCCTCGTCGTGGGCGGCGGTTACATCGGCATGGAACTCGGTACTGTTTATGCTGCGCTCGGCAGTGAGGTGACGGTGGCGGAAGCCATGTCGGGCATCCTGCTTGGAGCGGACGCGGATCTTGTGCGTTTTGTCCAGGATCGCGCGGCGAAGAACTTTAAGGAAATACGCGTTAATGCCAGGGTTGAGGTCCTTAATCCTCTTGCGGAGGGAATTGAAGTCCGGATGACCGTGGGCGGTGTGGAGAAGCGAGAAATCTATGATCGAGTATTGGTCTCCATCGGTCGGACGCCGAATACCCAGGGCCTTGGACTTGAAACCACGAAGATCCAGCGAGATGCCAGGGGCTTTATCCTGGTGGATACGGCACAACGCACCGCGGAGCTTTCCCTCTATGCTATAGGCGATATTACCGGGGGAATGATGCTGGCACACAAGGCATCCAAAGATGCCAAAGTTGCCGTGAATGCAATATTTGGAAAATCCGAAGCCGGGACCGAACCTCTGATCCCGGCTGTGGTTTTCACGGATCCGGAAATTGCCTGGTGCGGATTGACCGAGGCGGAAGCGAAGGCTAAGAATATTCCGGTTCAGATCGTGAAATTTCCATGGTCAGCCTCCGGGAGAGCGCTCACTCTGGAGCGAACAGACGGCGCGACAAAGCTTTTGATCGAGCCCGGGACCGAAAAAATAGTGGGCGCCGGTATTTGCGGGGCCGGGGCCGGCGAGCTGATCGCCGAGGGACTTCTTGCCGTCGAGAGGGGACTTAAGGCCGGAGAACTTGCCCGGATCGTACACCCGCATCCTACTCTTTCCGAGACGATGATGGAGGCGGCGGAAATGTTTTACGGCCATGCTACCCACGCCTATTCCCGGAAGCGCTGACCTTGAATTTTAGCGAAGCGTCATGAGCCGTAGCCGCTTTTGGGGAGCCGCTCTCTCGCGAAAACTTGTGGCAAGGTAGCGGCTTGAAAAAAATGAGGGCTTATTGGGAGGGGCAGAGGGATCAACCTGTTTATGAAAAGCATGTTTGAACGAATTCTGGGGAAAAATAAAGGGCATCCTATGAGAAAAAACGAGAAATCCGAAGTGACTTCAATTCCAGCACAACCCGGGCCGGACATCGCGGCCTTTATGCAGAGGATCGAGCAGAAACTTATTTTTCTGGAAAAAAAGATGGATCTACTGATCGGCCAGGGTCAGCCAAGACCTTCTCACGCGAATCCACCGGCTCCCGCTCCCTTGCATCGGCACCATGACCTGCGGCACGGCCATGGCCAGGCGTCTGCGAAGGTGCCGGAATCAAAGCCGGCTTTTTCGCCGGCCGTTTCTCAACAAGAGCTGCGGCAAGTTCCAAAGGAGGTTCCCGCGGCCCCGGTCCAGGGGCCTAGTCACGGACACTCCCGGGGGCGAAGGGAAAGGATTTTGCACAAGACTGTTTGCGCGGATTGCCAAAAGGATTGTGAAGTGCCGTTTAAACCCACGGGGGAACGTCCTGTCTACTGCAAAGAGTGCTTTTCGAAACGCAAGTCCGGCCGTTTGAATAAGGGACCCGCGGAATCATTGCCTGTCGTTCTTACTCCCCAGGCGATTATTGAAGCTCCGGCGCCTGTAGCCGTCGAGAGAAAAGTGACCGTGACAAAAAAAGGCGTCGGCAAAGTGACCGTTACGGAGATCGCAAGGCCCAGCGCGCGCGAAGCCGCGCCCAAGGGGAAGCCTCAGAGATCCGCGCCGGTCAAGAAGTCGAAGAGATAGGAGTTTTTCCTATTTTCCGGTATGAATAAGAAAGCGGAACTTGTAAAGGCAGTGATGCTTCTGCCGGGGACGGTGCTTCTTGGCATTCCGGGGATTATCCTCTATGCCACCCGGCCCGTTTTCTTTCTAGGGGGAGTGCCCTTTCCGTGGGATGGGATATTTTTTTTTGCGGGATTGTCGGCCATTTTGTTGGGGCTTTTTCTCATGGTGAAGACGGTATCGCTTTTTCATAGGGCCGGAGATGGAACACCGGCTCCCTGGTCGCCGCCGAAGCGCTTTGTAGTGATAGGTCCTTATGCCTACGTACGCAATCCCATGATCTTAGCCGTTCTTCTGATCCTGGCGGGGGAGGCCCTATTCCTCGGATCGTTCCCTCTGATGATCTGGGGCCTGATTTTTGGGGCCATAAATACAGTCTATTTTATCGGGTGTGAAGAGCCGGGGCTCTTGCTTCGTTTTGGTGAGGACTATCGGGTGTACCAAAATAATGTGAGGCGCTGGATCCCGCGCCGGGTACCCTGGAAGCAGGTCGCAAGGTAGACGGTGTTGCCGGGAGGCCTGAGGAATTAAAAACAAAAACTTTGGAAAAAACTGGATTTTGGTATAATACGCGCCTCGTAAAAAGTCTTTTTTGATCTCGTGCCGCAAGGCAGTTATGTCGTTTGAAAATCACCCGCTTCACAGAACGCAAGATTTTTTTGACAAGTTTCTAAACCTTTAAAGAATAGGACGGGCGAAATGTATTTTATTACCCAACCCCTTCGATCTTTCGCGAAAAAAACGAGCCGGAATTTTCCGGTCCTGACTCTCGCTATCTCGCTTATGGCGCTTACCGCGTTCACAGCGGGGAATGTCTCAGCGGCTGAAACTCTTGGATTGTTGGATTCTCGGGAGCGAGGCACGGCGCCGACCGGTGCCGCAAAAGGCGTCATGACGGCAACCTTCGATGCGGGGACCAAATCGGATGTTCTGGAATTTGACTACACGCTGACGCAAGGTTCAAGCGTTACAGTCTGGGCTAAGGGTTTTCCGGAAAAACTCACCCCGTCCGCGGCTTCGTCTGCGAAGGTAGGCGTTAAGACTCTGACGGCCGAGCAGGTGAACGAGATTTCCGTAGTGGTCGAAGTTCGCGGAGTTCAGGGAGTTCAGCTGATCCCGGTTCGTCTCAAGAACGGATGGAGCTCTATTCAAGAGAAGCTCGATTGGACGAAAGTCGGAGTTTTGAAAGAAATCGCTTTTGTGGTTGCTCCCACGGCTGCGGCGGCATCGGTCAAGGGGACGCTATCCTTCTCTTTGGAATTTCTTCCGATTTCCGTGCCGTCTAAAGTGACTCCCTCTGGCACCGCAAGAGCCTCGAATCTTTCTGCGGCGGTAAAACCCGGAGCTCTTCCGCGATCCGGAACTTCAAAGGCGCCGGCGGCTGTCCTCAAACAAGCGGAACGGAAAATGACAGAGGGATTGGTTTCCGCCAAGCAAACTTTTTCCAAGGTTGAGAAAAAAACTGCTCCGGCTAAAGCAGCGGTCGTTGCTCCCGCCGTTCCCAAAGCTGCGATCGTGAGTTCCGTTCAACCGCCTGCGCGCACGTCATTCGGTCTTCTCGATGCGGGAGACAAGGGAGTGTTGAGCGATGGCGATGCCAAGGGAACCATCACTTTTTCATTTGATGAGGAAGCCAAAAAAGATGTCTATGATCTGGACTACACGCTGGCGCCGGGTTCCTCGATAGATGTATGGACTAAAAAATTCCCTGCCGATCTGACTGCGGCGCAGGTGAATACTCTGGATATCGGTCTCCGGTCTCTTGAGCCGTCCCAATTGAATCAGATCGCCATCCGCCTGGAAGTGATCGGGACTCTGAACACGCAAATGATCCCGCTGAATATGAAGCCGGGCTGGAACTCGGTTCGCAAAACGATCTCATGGGATAAGATCGGCGAGTTAAAGAAAGTTAATTTTACGATCTCCCCGAAAGGGAAGAAAGGGACCCTTAAAGGGACCTTGTATCTCGGATTTGATTTTGGCCGGTCTTCTTTTTTGAAAAGCCATTTTACGGCGATCAAATTCGGGGCCGTGTTGTTGCTCGCGTTGCTTCTTTCGTTCCTCGCTGCTTTCTTGAAAACATTTTCTAAGGGAGGATGCTGCGATCCGAAATCAAAGTCTTCAGTCAGTGAAAGCCTGAACATCCTCTCGCCGAAAGAAACTTCACTTCTCTCCCGGCTCAAGAAAGATCTGCTTTATGGCGCGATCGCGGTTCTCGCGCTTGGCACCGCTATTTGGATCTACGCATTGGGATCTGCGGCCACGGCTTCTGTGACAGGGATCCTCGTTGCCGGATTCTTGGGGGTATTGATCGCGGAGTGTCTGAAGCATCAATTCACCGGCAAGCATTTGACGGAGGTGGAAGTTTTTCAGAACGCGCTCGTGACAGGGCTCCTTGCTGCTTCGGCAAGTCCGCTGGAACTTTTGCAGATGCCTGCTGTCTGGGGCAACCTCCTCATGCTCAACAAACTCACGGCGACGGTCGCTTTCGTGATCTACCAGATCTTTAATGCGAACGAATTTGCTTCGAATGGAAAAAATTTCGCGCCGGTTCCTTCCGCGCTTGCCGTCGGAACACCCTACTTGATCGGGTGGCTGCTGCTTCTTGAAAACGTGACGCTTTTGCAGACATTGACTTACACGATCAGCGGTGGGCTTCTCGCCGCTTGGCCGGCCGTCCTTGAGGGGGTCGGTCGCTTTATCGTGGTCTTTGTCTTTAATGAGCTTCTGGCGAATGGAATTGCTTACGTCACAAAAGGGCGGTTTCTGAAGACAGGAAAGGCGCACTTTTTTCTCGCGCTTGTCTCCGCGGCCGTGGTGATCGCGCCTTCCATTGCGAATCTTGGCTCCCTCGCAGTCGTGGCCGCATGGCCGGAACCTTTGAGAGCGCTTGTCGCCATACTTACCACCATGTTGTCTTTCGCGGGGTTGTGGGGAGAAGTTTATTTGCTGACAGGGATATTGCTTGACGGCGGAAAACGTGTTGCGCCGTCGGCGGACAATATCTTTAAAAACGTGACGGCCGGCATGAAAAAAGGCATGGCGTATAGCGGTATCCTCATGGCGATCCTCTATGCGATCTCCATGATCTTTGCGGCTCCTGTGGCGCAGAGTTTCATGGCTTCTTTTTCCGCAACGCTCGGGATCCTTGGCGGCATCCTCATCTTTCCGACGGTCAAGACACTGATCGAGACTTTCGACGGCAGTTTGCCGTTTTTTGAACGTCTGTGTTACAGCTATCGCAACAAAACGCTTTATGTCCGCGGCGCCGTGGCGGGATTTGGTTTTGCTTATATGCTCTCGCACGGTTATATCGAGAAGTCGATGTCCGAAAGGGTGCTCTTCGGTTTGATCATTGGTTTTGCGGCTTCGGGCGGCGTAAGTCTTCTTCGCGATATTTTTTATGCAACGCAGCATCGCGGAAAGGTCCAGTCCTGGAAGCTTTACTTTGTCGATTCACTTCTCGGCATTTTTCTCGGAAGCGCCATAGCGTTTTATCTGGATGCCCAGCAGGTCCCGGTCATTCTTTATAAATTCAAGCTTTACGTCACCACCTTCTTCTCCCAGACGCAATATGCCTCTTATCCCGCTTTTAATGCGGCCGGGGAGCTGTCTCATACGACCTACCCTTATTTGAACGCGATGGGGCACTATACGCAACCTGTCCTGATCAGCAAATGGGGTCAGATGGATCTGGGGTACTGTCCCGGCGGCGTTAAACTGCTTTTCACGGAATCTCTGGACGGCGTGATCAAGTGGTCGGTGGCGACGTGGCTTTTTGCCGTGAACAAGGTGTTCATGCAGGCCTTCTTTGACAAGGACAAGACCCCGATCAAGTTCTTCTTCTCAAAGGCTGGGCTGGCTCAGTTGAGTGAATTGATGATCCATGTGCTGCGGTGGGGTCTTTGGATGTCGCCCATCATTTATACGTTCCTGCGCATGATGCCGAACCCGACCTGGTATAACCAGGATGGCGCGATCCGGACGCTTTTTGCGATTTATAATAATTTCACGATGACGGCACCCGCCTTCGTCGCGTGGAGTCTGAAGGTGTTTCTCTGGGTCATGGCATTTGATTTTTTCCGTATTCTGATCTGGATGGATCACATGGGGCTGCGCGTTGCGACGCTTGTGAACCTGAGCTTTCTTGGCATGGATAGATTGGACGAAAAAGTCTCGCGCTTTATCGGCCCTGCCGCGGCGCAGCGCTATATCCCGGAAGGTGTGAAGCGCTTTACGACATGGGCGCCTCTTTTGATCCCGTTCTATATTCCGCGCGGGGAGGATTGGGACAAGGTTTGGAGCGATGCGGAGAACCTTCAGAACGCCGCGAGGGGGAAAGGCCTGATCCCTGCGCTTAAGGCGCTTTCGATGCCGCAGATGTTGCTTCTTATTGTTGCTTCCGTACTTGTTTGCGCCGCGATATCCCTCCTGATCCGTATGATGCGCCGCCGTTCGCGAGCGCGGAATATTCAGTGCAATGAATTAGCGAACCGTGAGTACAAAGTGGTCGCAAAGGAGAATGGCGAAGTGTATAGCGAGCTCCTCGGCAAAGAATGCGATGTGAGCCGGCGTTCTTACGACCAGATCGATCCTTGCGGCAGGGTGCTTTATCTTGTGGATACCGCTCAAGGGGCCGGAGAAAAACCGCAGGTTTGGCCGGTTGCCGGAAATTTCCCTTCGGATCAGTTCGTAGCTTCCCATGTGGAGCGCTGCGATAACGTTTTAAAACTGACGAATACGAGCCACGGCGTGAAGACCACGATCGAGATCAGTCTGCCGGATGCGGATTGCACGGCGGAGATATGGAAGATCACGGTCGAAAATCTGACGGATAAGTCGCGTCATCTGAAGATCGTTCCGTATCTGGAATGGGTCCTGAATGGCGGCATGCATGATCGTTTTCACACGCAGTACGCGCGTTTGTATCCGGAAATGGAATATGTCGCCGGTTCCAACGCCATCCTGTCCTGGCAAAAGAGCACGAAATCGATGGGGCTTTTGGCTACTGATGTCGCGCCGGAAGGCATTCACACCGGGCGCGTGGATTTCATCGGCCGCGGCCAGAGCATTTGGCAGCCGCGCAGTCTTGAGACATTGGAATTTTTGCCGGCTAAGGATATGAAGGCTTATCCGACCTTTGATCCGATCGGGAGTTTGATGGTGAACACGCAAGTGGCCCCGAAATCTTCGACCACGGTGCGGCTCATGATCGGATATTCGAAAGATAAGAAAAAAGCGCTTGAGATGATCACGAAGTATCTCAATCCGAACCCGGCGCAGGGACCCTTGCCGGATACGAAAAAAAGGACGCTTTTGATCGGGCACGGGGAGATCCCTTCCGGGACGCCGCAACCTTATTATCAATACTTGGATCATGGAAACAAACTCAAGGTTCTGACGCCTTTCACGCCGCGGCCTTTCGATCACGCGATGTCGAATGCGATCCATTCGACCATGGTGACGAATCGCGGGCTGCATACCTCATGCAACGGCAATTCCCAGCAGAACCGTCTGACGCCGGATTGGCCGGATACTGTTACAAAGGAAGTTCCCACCGAAGCGATCTATCTTTATGATCCTGATCGCGACGAGTGGTATTCGCCGACCTACCAGCCCTTAAATGACAATAACGCCAAGCACGAATCTGAGTTCAGCGTGGACGGGACGGCGATTTTCCGCATGAAAGACGGAACTCTTTCTTCGCAGCTGACCGTCTATGTGCCGCCCGAGGATCCTCTCGGCGTCTATATGCTCACGTTGAAGAACGACGAGGACAAGCCCCGCCGACTGAGGGTTGCCCCGTATTTTCAAATGGTGCTTTCCTTTCAGCCCGAAAGGTCGGGGCCGCTTCAGATGCGTCATGACAAAGCCTCTGACGCGCTCTTTTTTGAGAATCCGCGCAATATCTTCCGCTCGGGGTGGTCGTTTGCTTCGATGTCGATCCCGGCGGATTGCGTGGAGACTAAACGCGGTCGCTTCTTCGGCACGGGGCGCGGTATCAAGCGTCCCTATATGGTTGAAAATGACGCGCCGGATATGACTCAACTGACCGACGCCGGTCAGATCGCGGGATTTGTGGGAACGGTGGAGATCCCGGCTCGCGGTGAGTGCACGATCGCGATCGTGCTTGGCCAGGCTGAAGACAGGAAAAAAGCGGTGGAATTGGTTCAGAAATACAAGAATCTCGAAACCGTTCGTAAGGAGCTCGAAGGAACACGCCAGTGGTGGTTGGGTCTGATGGGCACGCTTAAGGTCGAGACCAATCAACCGGAATTCGATCACTATCAGAACTGGCTCAAGTATCAGGCGCTTGCCGAGCGCATTTGGGCCCGCCGCGGCTTCTATCAGACAAGCGGCGCTTTCGGTTTCCGCGATCAGCTTCAGGATACCGTGAATCTGATCTGGGTGGATCCTGCGTTAGCGCGTAAGCAGATCCTCTTACACGCCTCCCAGCAATTTATCGAGGGAGACGTGAATCACTGGTTCTTCATGCTGACGGATGGCCGCACGTCTTTCTCATGCCGTTCGCATGCCTCGGATAATCCGCTCTGGCTTGCCTGGGGAGCGGTGGAGTATCTCCGCGCGACAGATGATCATACGATCATGGACGAAATGGCGCCGTATCTTGTCTCGGAGTTTCCGTTTGCGCCTTTGCCGAAAAATAAACAGGGCTGGGGGCATTTGTATCACCGGACGACGCGCGCCGATACACTCTACAAACACTGCATGAAGTCGA
>SESF01001983.1_pt1 | contig 10396 bp, 6 predicted proteins | sample 3171521 | NCBI WGS metagenome assembly SESF01 (sample SAMN10866945, study PRJNA518727) | freshwater metagenome | biome: subpolar coniferous forest; feature: holomictic lake; material: water; isolation source: holomictic Lake 227, 6 m and 8 m depth | place: Canada: near Kenora, Ontario | collected...
TTTTCGACCAAAGCTTCAGGATAGGTCACAATAAGCAGCTGATTTTCGGCATTCAGGCGGTTAAGCACCTCGGTCCTTAAAATAATATTTTCCTGCTCGATGGCTTCGTAATGTACCGAACGTTTATACGAGGAAGGGAAAAACAAGACCGGAACTTCCGTAGCCAGCGTATTCAGGTCATCGTAAAAATAGGCAGCTTCTTCCTTGTCGTTCAGGCAAATAATAAATGATTTTTGTATTTCTTCCGAAAGAAGACAGGTAAGAATGCTTCGCGATGAGCCAACAAGTCCCTGCAGGTGAACCTTTTCACCCGGGTTATTCAACAACCGGCACAATCCGCTGGTCAGATTGTGCTTCCTGAACAGGCCTCTAAAATCCTTCCGCTCCAAAATCCATTCAAATTAGGGTGCAAATGTAAACATTAATGGGGGAAAGTGTTCTCTCAAATTTTCGATATGCTGTTCGTGCAAAATGCCAATTAACTCGTCACCCCGATTTTTTTTCGGGTCTTGCGTACGATAAGTGGGGACACTGAAACTATCCTGAAACAAGTTCAGGATGACGCTTCTGTCTTCGAATTCACTTGATCAGTGCGTCATGCCGAATTTATTTCGGCATCTAAATATTCACGGACAAAAGACACTTAAATCATTGATATTTAGGTTATCTTAGAACATACATATTGCAAAATGAGGAAAGGTTTTGTCTATATCATGTCGAACAAAAACAGAACGACCTTTTATATTGGCGTAACTTCAGCAATTAAAAGATGAGTTCTGGAGCACAAATCGGGGAATGGGTCTGTGTTTACCTCCAAATATAATCTTGTTGATTTGGTTGAATATGAAATAATCGAAGGAATGGCAGTATGCATCCAGCGGGAGAAGCAATTGAAAAACTGGCATCGTGACTGGAAGATTAACCTGTTCCGAGAAAGTAATCCTGAGATGATAGATTTAGCTGCGGATTGGTATGTGAAATCTGGAGATCAGTTGGTCATTGCTGATCGGATAAAACAAATCAGGACCAGCTAATATTTTTACGACAGACCCTGAAACAAGTTCAGGGTGACGTTCCGATCTTCGGATTACCAAAATCGGTACGGCATAACAGACATAGGATTATCAAAATCTTCCGGCATCCATCTATCTTACTATTTTTGAAGCTTTTAATTAATTCGTCGCAATTATGATTTTAATCCAAGCTTTTTAAAAGGAAGCAGAGATGTTGATTTAATGCCGGATGTTTTGTAATTTTCAAGATATTTTATTATGGATTTCAAAACACGATCCAATGACTAAAGATTCAGAAAAACACCATTCGAAACATGATGGCAAAAGCCCAAAACATGTTGAACCTGAGAAAAAAGATCACCGCCTTATCAGTGAAAAAAAATATAATAAAGAACTCCGTAAACTGGAAGTTGAACTGATCCACTTACAGGAATGGGTAAAATATAAACAGTTAAAGGTTGTTGTTTTGTTTGAAGGTCGCGATGCTGCCGGAAAAGGTGGCGTAATTAAACGGATCAGCGGTCCGCTCAATCCGCGTTTTTGCCGGATTGCGGCACTTGGAACACCAACTGACAAAGAGAAGTCACAGTGGTATTTTCAACGTTATGTAGATGTTCTGCCGGCTGGCGGAGAAATGGTGTTATTCGACCGGAGCTGGTATAACCGTGCCGGAGTTGAACATGTAATGGGATTTTGTACAGCCGAACAATACGAAGAATTCTTTAGAAGCTGCCCTGAATTTGAGCAGATGTTGATTCGTTCCGGAATCATCCTGATCAAATACTGGTTCTCTGTCTCGGATGAAGAGCAGGAAATTCGCTTTCAGGAAAGAATAAATGACCCGACAAAAACCTGGAAAATAAGCCCGATGGACGTTATCTCGCGCGAAAAATGGGTGGAATATTCCAAAGCCAAAGATGAAATGTTTAAACATACCGACACGAAACTCTCTCCGTGGTATGTGGTTCCGGCTGACAACAAAAAACTGGCCAGGCTAAATTGTATCAGTCACCTGTTGAGCATGATAAGTTACAAACCGCTTGAATCTGAACCAATCAGTTTGCCTCCGCGGGAAGAATTTCCGGCCTATGTAAGACCGCCTATTTCGGATCAGACTTTTGTACCCGACAGGTATGGCAGAAAAAAAGATGCTACAGAATCGGATCAGATTTAAAGAAAAGTGCAGCGTTCTGCTATATTTGTTTTTTTTAAACTTCATAAATGGCACGATTTCTAAACGACCGCAAAAAGGCATCCGGAGGAATACCGGGTTCGCTCATTCACTTAGGAACAAAAAAAATTGAAAAACCACTAATCCGGTTAATCAATTTTAACAGCGAAAAACTAATTGAAAATGAGCCTGAAAAACTGGAGGATTGCTTGCCTTTCATTCTGGAGAATACGGTAAGCTGGATAAGTGCCTATGGCTTGCATGAGGCAGAAATGATTCAGAAATTAGGCGAACTGTTCGGTATACATGGGATTTTGCTCGAAGATATGCTCAATACCGATCAACGGCCTAAAATTGCCGAAACCGACAAACTGTTGATTATAATCCTGAAAATGCTGGATTATAATGAGAAAACCTCAGAGTTGAGTTCGAATCAGATTTCAATGATTTTAGATGAAAATTACCTCATCACCCTTCAGGAAAAAGAAGGGGGTTACTTTGATGCCATCCGCGAACGCATTCGCAAAGGAACCGGCCGGGTCAGACGGAAAAGAGCCGATTACCTGACTTACCTTCTGCTCGACACCATCGTTGATAATTACCTGGTTAACATTGAAATACTCGGTAACATTATTGAAAAAATGGAATCAAGGATTTTCATGCCCAATCAGAAAGGGCTGATTAAGGAAATATATGATCATAAAACTGAAATAAATTTTTTAAGGAAAAACATCCGGCCAGTCAAGGAAATTGTGCACCATCTGATTGAAAACGAATCGGGTTTTATTTCGGACGATAACCTGAAGTACTATCGTGATCTGAACGACCTGATCGTGCAGGCCACGGAAAGTATTGAGATTTACCAGATGATGCTGAACGATCAGATGAATATTTACCATGCGAGCCTCGACAGCAAGGCCAACGAAATCATGAAGGTCCTCACCATCTTCTCAGCATTTTTTATTCCACTTACATTTGTAGCAGGTGTTTATGGAACTAATTTCGAAAATATTCCGGAGTTGCACTTTAAGTACGGCTATTTGTATTTGTGGATGGTGATGCTGATGATTTCTTCTGTGTTGGTCATCTATTTCAAAAGGAGGAAATGGTTTTAGGAATTGTAAGAACGATTATTGAACCAATCCTAATTCTGGCTGTATAATGAGAAATTCTCTTGTTTTCTGAAATCAACGCATGGAATAGTAAAATAAAACACGCTTCCTTTTCCTTCTTCACTTTCAGCCCAAATCTTTCCACCGTGTTTATTAATGAAATCCTTTGACAAAAGCAATCCAAGTCCTGTACTTGGTTCGCCTTCAGTACCAACACGACTGGAATTCTGATCAATTGAAAAAAGCTTATCAAGGATTTCTTTGCTCATTCCGATGCCGGTATCCCGGACTGATATTTCAACAGTATTCCGACCCAGTAACTTTGCCGAAATAGTGATTTTACCTCCTTTAGGCGTAAATTTTACAGCATTCAGTGCGACATTTCGAATAATTGATTCAACCATGTTCTGATCTGCAAACACAATTAAATCATCCTGGAAATCAAGTTCAGTCTCAATTCCTTTTCTATGGGCCATTTCGAGAACCAATTCGATTCCTTCTGAAACTTTCGCCATCAAAATAAAGGATTTCGGATCGAAGCTCGTCATACCACTTTGAAGACGTGACCAGGCCAACAGATTTTCGAGTAAAGCATAGAGGTTAGTAGCTGATTTACTCATGCTTAATGCGATATTTTGTATTTGAGCCATCGATAAGTTTTGCAGATCTTCTGACATTACTTGTGTCAGTCCCATAAAACTATTAAATGGACTGCGAAGGTCATGAGCCACTATAGAGAAGAATTTATCTTTCTCAGCATTGAGATTTAAAAGTTCTTCATTCTTATATTTCATGAGTTCTTCAGCTTCCTTCTTTTCTGTATTGTCTCGGGCAGTGACAATTAATACGACTTTGTCAAAATATTTTCCTCTGTTCACAATCACTTCACTTGGAAAGATTTCCCCGTTTTTCCGTTCGGCCCAAAAATCAAAAAATGCCGTATTTCCGGTTTCAGTGACATCATTCATAATAACTTGAATTTCTTCAAAATTATTGAGTCCCGGAGCAGAAACCGCCAACTGTGATTTTCCGATCAGATCATTTTTGGAACACTGATACATTTTTTCAGCACCCTCGTTTACGTCAATAAAAGTTCCTGATTCGTCCAATACATAAATCGCTTCCGACACCGAATTGAAAATGTCCAGATAACTTTCTTTGGTTAACTGTAACTCAATTTCTGACAGTCTTCGTTCGGTAATATCGCGAACAATTGACAAAACTTCACTGTTACCGCATGGAACATATCTCGATTCAAAATATTTCAATGTTTTCCCAATCTTCATTTCGTAAGTTGAATAATCAGCTTTACCGGTTGCCAGAACTTGTGCAACTTTTTGACGGGTAATAATTACGACTTCATGCGGCAGTATATCTTCGACAAGTTTACCCAGAAAGTCTTCTGGTTTAACCAGCAATTGATCGTGTGACTCGGAATGAAAATCAACTATTTTACAATTGGAATTAAATACAAACATCATATCAGGATTCGCACCCAATAAAGCCTCATATCGATTATGACTTTTCTTTAACTCTTCCTCGGCCCGCTTCTTTTTGGTAATGTCTCTGATTGTTCCCTGTCCGACAAATTCCCCTTTCAACTTTACTAATTGCCCGATTATTTCAACATCTACCAGATATCCATTTTTATGATAGATTTGTGTATTGATATTGAAAACTTTCTGGTTGTCAAAAATATTTCTTAGTTGAGAAAGGCTATCAGAAATCTCTTCTGCAGGTAGAAATTCTGCAAACATTCTTCCGGTTATTTCGTCCACTTTATATCCAAGAATCTTTTCCACACTTTTGTTGAAGAAGAGTAGTTTTCCGAATTTATCAAAGGTGAAAATGACATCTAACGAGGACTGAGTAATTACCTTGTAGTTTTCTTCACTCTCACGCAGTGCTTCTTCCGTATTCCTTTGTTCAGTGATATCACTCATGATCAGAATAGCATTTACTACCTTGTCACCTACTTTGACCGGCGAAAGTCTGGAAGAATACCAGCATATTTCGTTGTTGAAGCCAAGAGCACGAGATTGAAATGATTGAGGAATAGCTTTGGCAAAAACACTTTCCAAAGACTTCTTCATAACAGCGTGGTACTCAGGTGCAGCCCAATCGCAAAAATTTTTGCCAACTACATCTTCTATTTTATTTCCTGAAAATAAGCGACTTGTATTTAAAATAGTTCCCTGCCTATCCAATTCGATAATAACATCTGCGGCATTATCAGTAACGGTGCGCAAACGTTCTTCGCTAATACTTGCGGTTTCTTCGGCCCGCTTTCGTCTCAAAGATACTGCGGCCAGCCTAACAAAATTCTCCAGAATTTCCATTTGCGGATCAGACTGATCACTGCTCAATGCAATCAGAGATGATCCATACAGCTTATTTTCAACCACATACGACAATCCTAAATAGCGATCGGCTTTGAGGATTGATTGAACCAAGGATTCCACCTTAGGAGTTACTGTTCCAAAAGTAGCATCAGTAAGCGAACTGTATTTATCGATACTACCTTTTGTAATACCGTGATACATAAAATCATTGACCACAAAGTGAATGTTTTGCACTTGTTTGCCAACCTTAATTATTATTCTATCGAGTAATTCTGACTCCATCTCAATGTGTCTTGGAGTCAAAGTTTTGTTTTTAGGATTATATGCTGAAAAAGTAACTCCAAGTGCACCGGTAAGATCTTTTATCTGCCTGGTAATGAAAGTTTCAAGGTTGTCTCCTGACGATATTTTCGAAAGTTCAATCGAAAACTGGTTGAGTTTTAATATGGCGTCTTTTTCCCGGATTACTGCAATTTCAGAATTCTTATCTTCTGTAATGTCGCGTAATGATGAGATGAACAATTTATTCTTTCCAGAATCTAAAACGGTAGATGAAAACCTCACCGTTTTTCTCTCACCGTCTACACAAACAATTTCCTGCTCGTAGGTTTCTTTAACTCCATTTACCGCTTCTTTTATAAAGCGTGATATTCTATTTTTTAATTTTTCTTTTAAATCAGGTGTCCTTGCCTCTTTTACGGCAAATTGATAGTGTAAATTCCAAAGGTAATCGCCAATTGCATCAGGTTGATTGATCCCTGTAATATTTACTAAGGCTTTGTTCCAGCTGATAACTTTTCCGTTAATGTTGGCAATCAGGGTTGCGTCGGATGAAAGTTCAATGATGTTTTTATATTCATCATTGTTCAGTAATGTAATTTCAGTTGATGATGAAGTGTCCTTTTTGTGGAGTAATCCCTCCAATTCCAAAACCCTCCTTTCCATTTCTTCATACGTCAATTTACCATCTTCCATAGATCACTTTCCCTTAGAAATAAATAAAGCTGCAATACTTTTGTTAAACAAAATCCTCTCATACATACTAATTTAGTATGTATAATTTCGCTTATACACTTGTTTTGCCTTAAAAACTTTTCAATCTAAATAATACGAATCACTAAAACAGCTCAACAAATTATGGCACTGGGAATGCCAAATTAGATCCGAGCTAATACTGAGCAAGATAATAATTTTCTGATACAAGGTCAAATAAATTTAGTTTTGTCGGATTTTTATTTTTCGACTGCTTCAATCCCATGCAATTAGGCTTTATTTCATGATAATAATCCCACACTAAAAGAATATTCTTTTCATTCGTTCATCTTTTTAATGTTAAATTATTCCATTTAATGAAACAATGATACAATACATACCGTATCCGAATTTGACTTTGCGGAATTAATATTTTTGAACTTACCTAAGTTGATTGGTTTTTTGTGAAAAGCAAAGTTTGTAAGGTAATTTTAGTTGTTTGTTTAGTGAAAAGCGGTGGACTTCCACCGCTTTTCACTTTTTTTATAAAATAAACGTTCTCCGCCTTGCAGATAATAGTTAAATTTGAGCCACAATACCTGTGAGTACACTTAGGTTTTCAAAATCCATTAATTCAATCAAAACAAATATCCATGCAGAATATCCAGTACAGTCAAGTTGAAAAGGTCTTTCTGCAACAAGCAGGAATTGATCGGATTAGCACAAATATACCCTATATAACTGTAGCGAATTTTCCAAAACTCGGGATGCTCGCTTCCTTGCGATTTCTGGAATGGGCTTCGCAAAACCCCAACGGATTAATCAGTCTTCCAACTGGAAAAACCTCTGAGTATTTCATCAAATACACTCATTTTTTTCTTGAAAACTGGAATAACAGTAGAGGTCAGGAGCTACTATGTACTTATGGACTTTCCGGAGTGAAAAAGCCGGATTTACGGGGACTCCAGTTTGTCCAGATGGATGAGTTTTACCCGATTTCATCGAAGCAGCACAACAGTTTTTGTAATTATGTCGAGAATTACTATATCAAAGGATTTGGCCTTGACCAGAATAAATCTATGCTGATTAATTCAGATCAAATTCAGCTTGCCGAAGGGAAAACTTATAACGAAGTATTCCCTGATTTAAGGATCAATTTGTCGCTTCGTTACCGCGATGCCAAATCTCCTCTTGAACTGTTGCAACAAAAATCTATTTTCTGCATCGACAATTGGTGCTCAGAGTTTGAGCAGAAAATCAGGGAAAAAGGCGGCATCGGATTCTTCCTTGCCAGTATTGGACCTGATGGACATATTGCGTTCAACACCAGAGGATCTGACCATTTTTCCACAACCCGGCTAACCGCTACCAATTTCGAAACTCAAGCTGTATCGGCAGGTGACCTTGGGGGAATTGAAGTTTCCCGAAACCGGCTGGTAATTACTGTTGGCCTGGAAACTATCACCTATAACCCTGATGTTATGGCTATTATCTTTGCTGCCGGGGAAGCTAAGGCTGATGTGATCAAAGATGCCCTCGAAAATGAAGCATCGAATCAATACCCTGCAAGTTGTTTGCATAAATTGTCTAATAGCCGGTTTTACCTCACCAATGGGGCCGCGGTAAAACTCACTGACAGCGTAGACAAATACTACCAGACCGGTGAATGGACTCACCAGAAAACGGAACGCTCTGTAATCGATCTGTGCCCTAAAATCAACAAATTTGGCCACCGGATAAGCCTCGAAGATCTAAAATCTGACCGGTATTGCCGTTTAATTCCTAACCTGAGTGAGACAACTGTTCAATCGGTGATCGACTCCATTACGGCAAAGTTCAACAAGGGAATGGAACGCGAATCAAACCAGGTCTTTTACCATACGGGGCCACATCATGATGACATTATGCTTGGCATAATGCCCCATACCAACCGGCAACTGCGCGATGCCAGCAACGAATTTCATTTTTCGGTACTGACTTCAGGATTTACAGCCGTAATTAATCAGTATGTAATCGATCTGCTCTCTGAAACGCTTAACCTGATCAGTGAAAATAAAATTGAAATGATCAATTTTCCCGATTTCTTCGAGGAAGGTTATAAATTAAAGTGGGACAAAGACATTTACCATTATCTCGATAGTGTAGCAGCCAATGATGCTGCAGAAAAACGTCGTGGTGTTTGCCACCGGGTGGTTCGTGCCATCGTTGAAATTTGGGAAATCAAAGATAAAGCTCATCTGATTTCATCAATCATCGAAGTTTTGGATAATCTCCGTAATAGTTATGATGGAAGCAAAAATCCACCCAGAATACAGAAGCTGAAAGGAATGATCCGCGAAATGGAAGAAGAACTGGTATGGGCTCATTTCGGTGTTCCGGTAAAAAATGTTCACCATCTCCGGCTCGGTTTTTACCAGGGCGATACATTTACCGAAAATCCAGATGAGCAACGTGACATTCTGCCAGTTCTGGAAGAATTCAGAAAATACAAACCAACGGTAATCAGCCTGGCCATGGATCCGGAAGGAAGTGGCCCGGATACGCATTATAAAGTTCTGAAAGCCATTGCTGCCGCAGTGAAGGAATGGAAAAAAGAGGAAGATCTTTCGAAACTGCGCGTAATTGGCTACCGAAATGTTTGGTTCCGCTATCATCCCGCCGATACCGAAGTTATAGCTCCGGTTTCCCTGAATGCACTGGCAATATTAGACTCGTCGTTTACCGATTGCTACCTGAGTCAGGTCAATGCTTCGTTCCCAAGTTATCAGCTCGATGGAAAATTCAGTCAGCTCACGCAACGGGTTTGGGTTGAACAACTGAAACAAATCCAACTTTTACTTGGTAAAAACTACTTCTATCAGCACGAAAGGCCACTGGTCCGGGCTACCCACGGGCTTATCTACTTCAAGGAATTAACTGTGGACCAATTTTTACAGCAAGCTGCCGAACTTGAGAAATCAACAGAAGGAGTCGGAATCTGATGTTCAAATAACCTTTTTGTTTTTTTGCCGGCAAGATCGTTCGGTCTGAAATTTCATTGTATCTTTAAGGTAGTTATTTTAACCAACTAACCTGATAAACAATGAGTACCAACCGAAGATCATTTATCCAGAATTCGTTGACTGCAACTGCAGGACTCGGAATTTTAAGCAGTTTGCCTAATGGACTACATGCTGCACAAAAAATGGTTGCTCCGAGTGACCAAATTAATATCGCACTTATTGGCTGCAAAAACATGGGATTTGGCGATTTGAAGAATCACCTGAATATTCCGGGAGTTAACTGCATCGGCTTGTGCGACATTGACCAAAATATATTGAACGATCGGGCCGCCGAAATACAGAAAACCTACAAACAGACACCCAAATTGTATGGGGACTTCAAGAAGCTTCTCGAAAATAAAGATTTACATGCCGTGGTTATTGGGACACCAGACCACTGGCATTGTCTGCCGATGGTAAATGCATGCGAGGCAGGACTTGACGTTTACGTTGAAAAACCAATGGCCAACAGCATCGAAGAATGTAACCTGATGGTTAAAGCTGCCAATCGATATAACCGGGTGGTTCAGGTTGGCCAGCAACAACGTAGCGGTGCCCATTGGAATAATATCAACCAAATGATTAAGGCCGGTAGAATTGGGAAACTGCGAAAAACCAACATCTGGGGAAATTTCAATTATGGAATCGGTCTGCCAATGGTTGCCGACAGTGCTGTTCCGGCAGGAGTTGATTTTGAAATGTGGCTTGGACCCGCTCCTTCACGAAGTTTTAATTCAACCCGTTT
>SESF01006448.1_pt1 | contig 10391 bp, 4 predicted proteins | sample 3171521 | NCBI WGS metagenome assembly SESF01 (sample SAMN10866945, study PRJNA518727) | freshwater metagenome | biome: subpolar coniferous forest; feature: holomictic lake; material: water; isolation source: holomictic Lake 227, 6 m and 8 m depth | place: Canada: near Kenora, Ontario | collected...
CCGGCGACTACCGGCGGCGTTGGCCCGGCGGGCGCGGGCGGGGTCTGGCCGGACGGTGCCGGATGTGGGTTTAAGACCGCGCCGAGCTGTTGCGCCGTGTAGGGCTTGCTGATGTAACCGTCCATGCCCGCCGCCAGGCAGCGTTCGCGGTCGCCCTTCACCGCATTGGCCGTCAGCGCGACGATGCGAACACGTTTGGCCGAGGGGGTGCTGCGTGCGGTTTCCCGCCGGCGGATTTCCCGCGTCGCTTCGAAGCCATCCATTTCCGGCATCTGGCAGTCCATGAAAACAACGTCGTAGCCAAATTGTTCCCAGGCTGCGACGGCTTCCAGACCATTGCCGGCGAAATCCGCGCGATACCCCAGGCTTTCCAGCATGAAGTGGGCCAGGCGGCGGTTGATGTCGTGGTCCTCGGCCACGAGGATGCGCCGTGGGCGGCTCGGCGTGGCCGATACGCTCGCGGGCGCGAATAGTTCCGCGTCGGCGGTCGTGCGGGCAGCAACCGCCTCCGCTACGGGTGGTTCCGCCACCGCGAGGTCGAGTTCAAACCAAAACGATGAGCCTTGGCCGGGGACGCTCGTCACTCCCAGGCGCCCGCCCATGAGCTCCACGATACGCTTCGAGATCGCGAGCCCCAGGCCCGTGCCGCCGTGGCGTCGCGTTGTGCTGCTGTCCAACTGGCTAAAAGGCTGGAAGAGCCGGGCCTGGTTCGCGGGGCTGATGCCAATGCCGGTGTCTTCGACCTCGAACCGCAATTGCTCGACGCGCGGGTCGCCCGCCCGACGGCGCACCCGGATGGCGACGTGCCCCTGCTCGGTGAATTTGATGCCATTGCCGGCCAGGTTGATCAGCACCTGGCGGAGGCGGCCGCTGTCACTCCGGAGTCGGTCGGCGATGCCGGGTTCCACTTCGGCGGTCAGGGAAAGCTTCCCCGCCTCGGCCTTGGCGCGGAGGAGCTGCGCCACGCCCGCCACCAATTCCCGCAGGCTGAAGACCTCCTCCTCCAGCGGGAAGTGGTTGCCCGATTCGAGCTTGGAGAAGTCGAGGATTTCGTTGATCAGCTCGAGCAACGCCTCGCCGCTGTGGGCCACAGTGCGGGCGAACTCGGTTTGTTGGGGGTCGAGCGGGGTATTCTGCAGCAGATTCGTCATCCCGATGATAGCATTCATCGGGGTGCGGATCTCATGGCTCATCACGGCGAGGAATTCGCTCTTGGCGCGGCTGGCGAGTTCCGCCTGCTCCCGCGCCTGCCGTTGGGCTTCCTCCGACTCGCGCAGCCGGCTTTCGAGTTCTTTCTGCGCGGAGATGTCCAGATGGGTGCCGACCATCCGGTACGGCTGCCCGCTCGGGTCGCGCAGCGCGCGGCCCCGCGTCTGGATCCACAGGTAATGGCCGGCGCGATGGCGTATCCGGAAATTCTGCTCATAGTGCTCCATTTTCCCGGCCAGGTGGGCTTCGAGGGCCGCCAGAACCGTGGCCCGGTCCTCCGGATGGATGCGGTCGCTCCATTCCCCGGGGGAGGCCGAAAGCTGGCCGGGTTCGTATCCGAGCATGGCGAGCCATTGCCTGGAGTAGAAAGCTTCGCCGGCTTTGAGGTTGTAGTCCCAGAGCCCGGTGTTGCTGCCTTCGAGCGCGAGGCTGAGGCGCTCTTCGGAAAGCTCGATGCGGTGGACCTGCTGCTGGATGATCGCCCGGTCGCGCCGATTTTCAATCAGGGCCGCCGCCTGTTGCGTGAAAACCCGGAACGACCCCAGGTGCTCGGGGCGGAGGGCGTCGTGGAAGCCCGCCGCTGCTTGCGTGATGCCCCCGGCCAGCCAGCCCAGCCGTCGCCCGGCAGAATCCCAACAGGTGGAAATCACCAACTGATTCGCGGGCACCCACTGGCCCAGCCCGTCCAGATCGGGCCCGGTCAACAGTCGGGGCGCGCCCGCCTCGTGAGCGGGTTGCCGGCCCATCCATGCGGTGAACGCCCGCAGCGCCGCCGGGTCCGCCTGGAGTCCGGTGGTGGCGGCTGGCAGGCCGGACAGCTCGCCCTCCGCTTCCGCCAGCCAGAGACAGCCAAATTCCAACTCGAACACATCGACCATGGCCTCGGCCATAATCTCCGGAAAGTCCGCTGCGGAGCGCGCCTGCATCGCGCGCGTGGTGAACGTATGCATCCGGGTGAACCGGTCCAGCTCCCGGTCCAGCAGGTCGCGCGTGTTGATGAGGCCCTGCTGGACCGCGCTGAAGCCCGTGACGTGGCGCTGCAACTCCTCGTAGCGCTGCCGCCAGTCCCCGCCCGGTGGCGGGGAGCTGCTGGCGGAGGAATGAGGTTCAGTAGTCATGTGTGCAGCGGCGGTAACTGGTCACGTCGGAACGTGGGGCAGACCTCCGGTCTGCCGGTTAGCCGGGTCTCTGGCCCGGCGTTGCGGCGCCCCAAGGGCCACGGAGCCAGAGGCTCCGTGAACCGGCAGACCGGAGGTCTGCCCAACACCTGAACAGTTAGCAGCGGCGAGATCATTTCCGGTCCTGGTCAGTGGCGGCGGCGGAGGACGTAAAGCGCGGTGGTGTAGTTGTGGTAGGTATTCTCCCCGCCCAGCCGGGCGAATTCACCGAAGCCATACATCCCCAGCCACGGCGGCACCCCGCCGTGGTCCGAAAGCGGGAACTGCATCCGGTTCACCAACTCGTCCTTCATGACCCGGTTGAATAGAAAACGGCCGCGCGCCAGGCAGTCCGCGTGGAAAACGGCTACCGGCTGGCGCCCGCCCCCGCGCTTCGTCAACTCGCCCATCATACGATCCATGTCGGCGAAGATCCGCGGCTCGTCCCGCACGGTGAGCCAGAGCGGCGTGCCTTCCGGGCAGAGTGTGGCGTAATACATCGCGCCGGTATCGAGCTCGCGCTTGGTCACTACCCGGAGGATGTGGTCATTGCCGTACTCGCGGGCGAGTGGCGCGGGCAGCTTCTCCGCGAGCGCCCCCACCGGGATGGTGTCGCCGCAGGTCGCCGTCTCCGGCAAGCCCAGCCGGCTGGTGTATTCCTGCCAGGCCGGCCGGCCATTGAGCGCGAGGATGCGGTGACCGTGGGACCGGGTCACCACCAGCGGCTCCCCGACCGCCACAAACCCGTGGCTGGCCTGCGTATCCACTTCGAGCGTGGGGTCCGCGAAGCCCACCGCGTACGCCGCCTGCTCATATACGCGGTCGTCCACCAGCTGGTAACTCACCAGCCCGCGCATGTTGTCCGCGGAGGTCGCGCCGAAAAGGGTCACCTCCCGGCCCAGCACGGACTCGAAGCCGGCGAGGCAGCGGTCGTTGGCAATGTCAATGCCCGAGCCGAGGAAATAGACCATGTTCACTGCGGGGTTGGCCGCCTTGAGTTGCCGGGCCAGCTCCGCGCATTTCTCGAACGAATTGTTGCCGCCAATGCCATCCACGTGCGCCACGGCCAGCTCGTTCCGGCCTTTCACCGTCATGATGGCCACGTCCTTCAGGGACTCACTGACTCCTTCGCTCCCGACGATGCCACAACACGACGCGCCGACCACGCGCGCGCGTGGCGCCAGTTGCCGTGCCTGGTCCACGAGGTCCTGAAAGTTGTGCCCCATCGAGGCGTGGATGACGATCAGGTCGCAGTCGGCAACATTGCTGCCGAGGGCGGCTTCCAGGCATTCAGTGATGGCCCGCTTCGAATTGACCATGCGGGTGCTGGCGGAATGGAATTCAAGCATGGGTGTCCTTTCGGTGGCGGGTATCTGGTTTCATGGGTTGCGAGTCGGTTCTGCGAAATCCAAAATGATGCTTAATGCGCGTCGCTGATTTGTGCGGCGAGCCATTGCCGCAAGGCGGTCTCGCTGGCTTTGGCCAATCCGGGCAGAGCGGTCATCAGTTGAGCCTGGCTTTGAGCGTCGCCCGCGGTGGCCGCATCTTCCAGCGCCCGGCAATGTTCGGCCAGCTTCACCAGCCCAAAGGAGAGCCCAATACCCCGGAGGGAATGGGCCAGGCGGGCCAGTTCACCCACTGGCACCGCATTGTCCGGTGAGGTCAGCTTTTCAATCATCGCGGGTAAGTCGTGCAGGAAATCCTCGATAATGCCCCCGACGTCCTCTGCCCTCAACTCGGCCCATAGTTCAGCCGGCCGGGCCGGATCGAAATCGGGCGGAGCGCCGGCATTCTGCCGGCTTAGCGCGTGGGGAGGCGGCTCGGCCTGTGCGGTCTGCTCGGTCACGGTAAGCCGGCCGGATGCCGGCGTGCCGGTTTGGGAGCCCGGCATTTGGCCAACCAGCCCCCCCGCAGTTTCGGCAACAGGTGCGGCAACCCCATCCTGGCACAGTTTCACGTTTCTCGTTTCACGTTTCACGTATTGAGATTCGGCAACACCAACCTGCCGCAGTGCCAACCCCTCCCGCAGTTGCTGTTTCGTGAACGGCTTGCTGAGATAACCGTCCATGCCCGCCGCGAGGCAACGCTCGCGATCGCCCTTCAATGCATTGGCCGTGAGCGCGATAATACAAACGCGCCGCGCACCGGCCGCGGCGCGGGCGGCTTCCCGCTTGCGAATCTCCCGGGTGGCCTCGAAACCATCCATCTCCGGCATCTGGCAGTCCATGAGGATGATGTCGTAGTTGGAGCGTTCCCAGGCTTCGATCGCCTCAACCCCGTTTCCGGCAAAGTCCGCACGGTAGCCGAGGCCTTCCAGCATGAAGCGAGCGAGCCGCCGGTTTGTATCGTGGTCTTCCGCTACCAAAATGCGCAGCGCCTGGCTGGGTTCAACCCTGGCGGCCGCCGGGTCGAAGAGTTCCACTCCCATTCGTTTTCTCGCCAGTTGGGCTTCCGCCAGGCCGGCCGCAGCAATGGAGATCCGCAATTCAAACCAGAACCGGGAGCCCTGACCGGGCGCGCTCTCCAGCCCGATGCTGCCTCCCATCAGCTCGACAATTCGCTTGGAGATGGCCAGGCCCAGGCCGGTGCCAGCACGGCGGCGGGATGAACTGCTGTCGGTCTGGACGAAGGGCTGGAACAGGCGAGGCTGGTCTTCCGGCCGAATACCAATGCCGGTATCCTGCACCTCAAACCGTAGCCGGACGGACTGCTCGTCCTGCTGCAAGCAACGAACGCGCACCGTCACACTCCCCTGTTCCGTGAACTTGATGGCGTTGCCGGCCAAGTTGACCAGGACCTGGCGGAGTCGGCCGTCATCGCTGCTCAGCCAGTCGGGGACATCGGGCGAAACCTGCGTAGTGAGGGAAATATTGCTGGCGAGCGCTCTGGGACGCAGCATTTGGGCAACCCCCGCCACCAATTCCCGCAGACTGAACAGCTCCTCCTCGATTTGGAGGTGTTCTCCCGACTCAATTCGTGAGAGGTCGAGGATATCGTTGATTAATTCAAGCAATGATTCTCCGCTGCGGGCGACGGTTTGGGCAAACTCCGTCTGTCTCGGATCCAGGGCCGTCCCCAGCAGTAGATTTGTCATGCCAATGATGGCATTCATTGGGGTGCGGATTTCGTGGCTCATCACCGCCAGGAATTCGGTTTTGGCCCGGTTCGCCATCTCGGCGGCTTGCTTGGCGCGCTGCAAGTCCTCCATGACCCGTACGCGGGCCGTGATGTCGGTGTCGGAGCCACGGTAGCCTATGATCTGGCCCGCCCGGTCCCGGATCGGGACTCCATTCGTCGAGACCCAGATGATCCGCCCGTCTTTGGTCTGGATGGGGTTCTCCAGATCTCGGAAAGAACTCTGGCGGGCAAAAACCGCAGCCACCGCCGCTTTGAAGGCCTCGCGTCCGGCTTCGGGGTGCAGCTCGCAAAAGTGCTTCCGGCCGACCAGGTCCTCCGGCGAATAGCCCGTCAGGCTTTTGTAAACCGGGCTGGCATAGGTATATAACCCTTCTGTATCAGCCTCCCAGATGGCGGTGTGGCTTTGCTCCGCCAACTCCTGAAATCGCGCCTCGCTCAACTCCAGCTCCGCCTGCGCCCGCTTGCGCACCAGCATCTGCCCAATCTGGTTGCCAACGGTGGCGACCATCAGCAGGAGCGCCGGGTCCGGCTCGGCGATGGCGCGGTGAAAGAACTCCATCACTCCCAGGCAGCGGCCATCGGCCAGCACCGGGAAGGCGAAGGCGCCATGCAGGTTATCGGCCGCGGCGGCGCTAGCGCGGGGAAAATTCGGTTCCACGACGACATCCCGCACCCAGGCCGGTTTGCCGCTGGCCCAGACTCGGCCGGGCAGGCCGACGCCCCGACCAAAGTGAATGGCGCGGCTGATCTCGGCGAACGTGCGCACGTCGATCGCGGGTTCGTGCCAGAGTTCAACCAGTTGCAAATAGCTGCCGCCCGGTTCCACTACCCAGAAGCCGCCGACATGCCAGCCCAACTGGTGGCAGAGGGTCCGCAGGATATACGCCGCGGCCGCCGGCAGGCTCAGAGCTGACGCCAGGATCTGCGAGACCGAGTGCTGCAGGGTGAGACGCCGTTTCGCTTCGCGCTGTTCCGTGATGTCCGCCTCGATCGCCATGTAATTGGTGATGCGCCCCGCCGCATCGCGAATCGGCTGCACCTCGACGGTGAGCCAATACTTGCGCCCCGACTTGCCGTAGTTGAGTATCTCGGTGCGGAAGCCCTTGCCCTGGCGGAGTTGCTGCCGGGTGTAAGCAATCGTCTGGGGGTCGGTCTCCGGCCCCTGGAGCAGGCTGCCGGGCTTCTTGCCTCGGATTTCCGCCAGCGTATAGCCGGTGATGCGGACAAAGCCCTCGTTCACCCATTCGACCAATCCTTGCGCATCCGTGAGCACCACGGCGTTGTCCGTGCGGGCGGCGATGAGAGCCAGCTTGCTGGATTCGGCTTCCTGCCGCTGCAACCGCTCGTTCGTTTCCCGGAGCGCCGCCCGCTGCGCTTGCAGTTTCCCGGTCAGTTTCTTCAGGTCCGCGGCGGCCACCTTCTGCAATTGCACCAACTGCAACAGGTCCATGGCGGAATCATGAACGGCGAAGTCTTCCCACGACAATCCCTGCCGGGCAATCGCCGCTGCCTCCGGCAGCCAGGGCGAGCCGAGGAACACAATCAGATCTTCCGCCGGCCGCAGCGAGAGCATCTGTCCGCGCAGCAGCATCCCCGTAGCCACCTCCGTGATCAGAAACATGTCGCGCGGGGCCTGGGCCATGCCCTCGAAGTCAAACGGCGCCTCGGGACGGACCGGAGTGAAGACGTCGTTGAATCTCGTGCCGGGCGCTACCAGCGGGCATACTCGGGCCAGCGACTTTCCTCGGCGGACGATCTTCCAGTCCGGCCCAAAGGCGAAGTGGAAGGGGAACACTTCGTCGAACGCCTCGGGCGGAAGTGTCATACCGCTCGTTGTGGAAGGAGTCACCATTCGATCAGGAACAGGTCGTGATCCGCCCCCTGGTCGCGCGCGCCGATCAGTCTCACGCTCTTGATCGGCGTCTGAAACATCTTTCCCAGGCCCTTAACCAGACCGATCACAAAGGGCGCCAGGCCCGCCCGCTGCGTGAAATAGTGCAGGTGCAGCGAATGCTCGGTGATGTCCGACACTTTGAACCGGGGCGGCTGCAACCTCGGGAAAATCATGGATACGCGGGCGTGGAAATCCGGGAGGTTGACCAAAAACTCCGGGAGGCTCTTGCCCCCGGCATTGAGCAGTTCGCCATAGCTCGCGCGCGCCGTCTTCAGCACCCAATGCTCGCCAAAGGCCTCCAGGATCTGCGCCGGCGGGGTGCCGCTCAGTTCGCTGGCCGCCCCGACCAGCTTGTAGGTCATGTCGTCCGGGTAACTCTCGTTGCTGATGAACACGTCCACATCCACCCCGGCGCGCTCCTTGACCTGCTCCCACCTGGCTTCGCCGTGCATGGAGCAAACCATGTCCTCCACCGCTTTGTTGACCATGCCATACATAAACAAGATTCTTCAGTTCTCGCGCCAGTGTATTCCAGGTGGTTTCCCAAATGCAATCGCCCGCAAGGGATTTGCCGTAATTCTCACTATGACCCTGCCCGCACCCGGCGTCCCCATCTCGTCCATAATGAGGACTGCTTCGCGCTGGCAGGACCACTGTCCCTGCGCGGGGTTGCGCCCAGCGCGCGGGAACCCATCGTCCAGGGCCGGGAGGGCGGAAACCCCAGCCCGAATACTTTGCCGGCGCACGCAGGGCACCGCGTATGTCGTCCCGGCTTTAGCCGGCCAGGCGCGGTTTCGCCGCGGCTCGCCAAGTGTTTTGAGCCGCCTTCCCAGGCCACACCTTGCCGGCTAAAGCCGGAACTCCAGGCACCGTGCCAAGCCCGCGTTTGTTATCGAACCGTGCGCTCACTCGCTCCCCTATGAAATATCCCGGCTAAGCGCGCGTTGCCGCCAGCCAGGGACGCGCGGCGAATCAGTTGCCGACCATGGTGGCGGGGCCGCCCAGCTTGCCGCCTAAGAACAGCAGCACGTCACCGATCGGGTTGGCGACCGCGCTCGTGCTGCTGCCGGCAAACAGCAGTCCGATCGCCCGGGGATTGGTGCTCACATTCTCGACCAACAGGGAGCCGGAATCGCCCGAGTTGAGAAAGCTGTTGTTGCTGTTGGCCAGGACGATCTGCCCCGTGAATATTTTGGTGAACGCCACCCCGCCCGCGCATTCGTTGCTGTAAGCTACGCTGATCGTCGCGTTTAACCCGGACACGCTGCTGGTGGTCAGGCCGGTCGTCCGCCCGCTCTTCTTCACGGCTTGATTCAACTTGGCGACCACCGTGCTGGCGGAAATCGTGCCAATCCCCAGAATGGAGCCGTTGGTGCTGACCATGCCGGCGGAAGCCAGCGCCACGGCCGCATCCACGTTCGAGCCGGGCAGCGCGTTGAGTTTGACCAGGGTGCCCACCACTTGTGATTTAGCGGCGGCACAGCCCACGTCAATCAGGCCGGGCTGAATGACCGGATTGCCTGAGGCGGCGATGCGCCCATTGCCACCGGCGATAATGTCTGCCTCGAGGACGTGATAATTGCTCAGGATATAGCGTGCCCCATTCACCTGGATCAGGGCGCCTAGCGTGCCGGCGCAGCAGTATCCGTTGGCGAGGTCATAATACCACCCGCCCGAGGTGCCGAGCTGAATGGGCACGGTCTGCTTGACGGTGTTGCCGGCATAGGCCCGGAATTTATCCGTCAGATGCACCTGGACGCGCGTGCCGTTGATCTCCGAAGGCAAGCTGCGGGTAATTTGCCCGGCGTCGGGAAACTCGCGGTCAACGTAAATCACCAGGACCGGTGGCTGCGCGTCGCTCACGCCTACCGCCGTGCCCAGAATTCCGGGCTCGTTCATGAGGCTGGGGGTGACCGAAGCGTGCAACGCCAGCACCGCGCGCACTTGGGGATGCTCTAAAGTCCAATCCTGATCAGTTTCTCTGCCGGCCTGGCTTAGTGAGGGCAGGCTCAGGGCTGCCATCAGGGTCAGTAATAAACTCTGGGTCTTACGAACAATCTGTTTCGCGTGAATCATCTGTTTGTTATATTCTGGTTTGTTGGCCGCCGGACGACGCGTTCGGCAGCGGTTTCAAGGTCCATAGCAACTCTCATGCCTGCGTAGGCGCATTCGCGAGTTCGTTGGGAATCCGGCGGAATGTCCCATGCCGCTAGGATTTGACCCTCCTCATCCCGGAGGGATGGCGGAGAAGCCCAACGTTTCAACGTTGGGGGTGCCTTTTGAGAGGGGCACAAGTCCCGCAGGGACGGCTGAAGCCCTGCGCGTTCCGTCAGCCGTCCCTGCGGGATTTGTCGTGTCGTGGACGCTGGTTCCCAACGTTGAAACATTGGGCTCTTGTCACATGTCCCTCCGGGACATTGCCTTGGCCCTGTTTTGCGAAGCTCGGTCTTACCCGTGCCAAAGACGTTTTGGGCGGCAGCCGCCAGTCCGGGGCCCCGTTCCCCCTCACCCCAGCCCTCTCCCTAAAGGAGAGGGAGCCACGCTGGCCGCGCCACGAACTTGCGGGCGCGCACGATATGCGAGAGTCGGACTTGGTATCTCCCTCTCCTTTGGGGAGAGGGCGGGGTGAGGGGGAACGGAGCTTACGCCGTTTCCACCGTGCCAGGAGTTCTGAGCCTGACACCCTCCAAACCAGGTTCCAATTCCTAGTGCAGCGGAAAGAGACTGCAAACAAAATTAGATGCAGATACAATGCAAATGCAATTGGTGCAGAGGTGATGCAAGCGTTGCATGTGCAACGAATGGCCGAACGAGAGAACGGATTGCAGTTCTTCGCTGTTTCCGGAGCAATGCGGGGCTGGCATGGGGACAAAAGCTTATAGCGCCCTTCGGCGTTCTCACCGAAGCTCAGTTGTTCAGCAAACTCAACTGCGACAGCCCCACGCCGCGACCGGAGCCGTTAGTTAATGCCCGTGCAGTCAGGGACCCTCTGG